>Ga0316201_10004978_pt1 | contig 10150 bp, 9 predicted proteins | sample CS6wburrow_MG_FD_204516 | JGI IMG/M metagenome (GOLD analysis project Ga0316201, IMG submission 204516) | Coastal sediment microbial communities from Delaware Bay, Delaware, United States - CS-6 worm burrow | ecosystem: Environmental > Aquatic > Marine > Coastal > Sediment | place: USA: Delaware...
TTGAAAGGCCTGCCCGGTGTTGAGTTTATAGTCTTTGAAAAAAAGGGTGGCTTCGGTGCCATAAAGCAACTCAGAAGAACATTGAAAAACCGGCATTTTGATGTCCTGCTGCACATGCAGGTTGCCGCGCGTGCAAATTTGCTCAGTAAACTGGTGAAATCACCCCGCCGGATAGGCTGGGACAAATCACGCTGGCGTGACCGCCACCAGTGGTTTATCAACGAAACGGTCCACATTCCCCCGGGACAACACCAGGTGGATGCGTTTTTGGCATTTGCCCGTGTGCTCGATGTACCGGTTGGTCCGCCGGAGTGGAGTTTACCTGTATCCGTGGAAGACATCAGCTGGGCCAGAACGACCCTTGGTGAAGGTCCGCCGGTACTGATGATAAGCCCTTGCTCAAGCCATTCGCTGCGAAACTGGCAGGCCAGCAGGTACGCAAAGGTGGCTGACCATGCGATCTCAAAACTGGGAATGCGGGTCGTATTGACCGGCGGCCCATCTGACCTGGAAATAACAACCGGCCGGGAAATAGAATCGGCCATGCAGCATGAACCACAGAACCTGATCGGCAAGGATACGATTTGCCAGTCGGTAGCGTTGTTGAAACAGGCCGCGGTCGTCATTTCACCGGACTCCGGTCCCGCACACATAGCCTCTGCTGTCGGCACTCCGGTGATCGGCCTGTATGCAGCGACCCCGAGCAAACGCTCCGGACCTTATAACAGTCTCGAGTTATGTGTAGACAAATACGAGGAGGCAGCCCGCAAATTCAGACGGAAACAGCCGCAGGAATTACGCTGGGGACAACGTATTGAGTACCCCGGCGTGATGGATCTTATCGAAACCGGGGAAGTCATCGAAAAGCTGGATCAGTTTATGTCAACGTACCCGTAACGCAATTGCCGGCGACGCACCACCTCGGTCCCTGGCCTATTGATAGTCCTGGTAAGACTTCTCTTCAACAATTTCAGAACCAAGGTATAAATTAAGTTCTTTTTTTGCGTTCGCACGCTGGTCATTTGTCACGTAGACACTGCGTGCCAACTCAATAAAGCGATCGTCGAACTCCCTGGCGCGTTCCTTGTCCCGTATGTCGTCCTCGATCTCCCAAAGTGCCTCGTTAATCGTTTTTAGTTCATCGTGGATACGGAGAACGGTTTCGTCTTCCTGAACACTGCTGCGCCATGCGGCCTGTAACAACTCCAGTTCACGTTTGACATTGACCAGTTTACCGGCATCGCTGATTCGTTCAGACTTGATTTCCAGGATGGTGATCTTGTCGAGTACTTCACCCGGCGATACCGGGACTTCAATAATATCCATAGTCATACCTTGAATGCATAATTTTTGTTCGGATCTCTCTCGATATCCGGCGGGTAGTTGTTGCGTTTATCTGCATAATACCGGGCCCTGTGGTCACCTTCGCTGCCCGCGTTAAACGTGATATACAGCACCCGGCGTGCTTTATCCGTCCTGTTCGGCAGTGACCGGTGCGGAGCATATGAATCAAAAAACACGGCATCGCCAGGTTTACAGTGAACCGGCTGGTAGGATGCGTTGGCCGTATCCTCATCGGTAAGCGGCGACCACATTTTGCCCAATAATCCCTGCCTGTGCATACCCGGGATCATTTCAACACTGCCATTTTCGGCGTTGGTTTCATCGATTGCGACCATCGCGGTGATGTGCAATTTTGCATAATCATCCCAACCGGCCTGGACATCCTGGTGTTCCTTGAAGCCATCTCCACCGGGCAGTTTGAAATTGATTTTATCCTTGAACAATACCGCTGGCTCACCCAGCAGGTCACTGACTGCCTGCTGCATCCTCCGGCGTGTAATGAGGGCAGCAAACCCTTCATGGAAGGATACGAAATCTTCGATCCTGGAAATGATTCTTGAACCGTCCTGCTTGCTGGATTCAAAATACATCATGTAATGGCCCGGCACCTCCGGTGACCCGGCGACCTCATCCGTCCAGCGGCTGATCTCGTCCATCTCCGCAGCGTTATACATCCCCCTGACAACCAGGAAGCCATCACGGTCAAACTGTTCAATCTGTTCCTTGCTCAACATGTCATAACCTTCCGGAGACCGGTTTAATTATCGCTTAGCTTACGCTTTTTCCACAGTGCTTTAATGACTGAAATCAGGTTATTGGTGGTCCAATACAAAACCATACCAGCGGGAAATGTATAAAACAAAACCAGGAAACCAAGCGACATCAAAACCAGGTTTCGAGAGTGTTTTCGTTGCTGGGTTGCATCCATGGCCGGATGACTGTGCATTTTTGAAGCAAAGAAGGAGAAACCTGTCATGATAAAAGGCAGCAGGTTCAGATAAGATCCAAAGAATGGCAGGTCAAAGGGCAGTTGCATGAATGCATCGGGGTGTGAAAGGTCGGCTATCCACAAAAAAGACTCTCCGGACAGGTGAATATTCTCCGCCAGCATGTCAAACGCGCCGATAAAGACCGGGATGACGACAAAAACACCTGCGAGGCTCTTAAGACTGTAGAGCGGATGCACATTTTCCTCTTTGTACATCGCGATGATCTTTTCGGACTGTTGCTCGCCCTTGTATTCCTTTTTGATGGCCGCCAGTTTTGGCGCCAATCGTCCGTCGGTCTCGTGAACCTGGTCCTGCAGGCGATCCGCAATTTTACTCAAGGGTCGCATCAAGATACCGACCGCTACCGATAGAACCACCACCGCCAGGCCCCATTGCGGCACCACCAGGGCAATACCGCTCAGCAGGAAGTACAGTGCCTGGCAGATCCAGCGCAACCAGAACCAAAGGCCGGAATACATCAGGCCCTCGAGTTCAGGCGCCGAGTCTGAAAGTGCCGTGGGTTCAACCGGGCCGAGGTACAATTCAAAATCAAGGTCCTGGCCCTGTTCACCGGCCGTTAATTCAACGCTGGCATCTTCCACCGTCTCACCGGTCATGGTGACGGTAGACAAAGGTTGACCCGGCAACAACATGGCGGCCCAGAAACGGTTACGAAAACCAAACCATTCGTCAGTCACACGGGCGCCCTGCCCGCTCTCATCCAGGCTGATTGTTTCAACCGATGAGCCGTCGAGGAAAACATAACGTGTTTGCTCCAGCAGGTTGCCGAAACCGCTCGATGGCAAAGGTCTGAAGTCGACACCACTCGCCAGGGTAGCTTTTGCAGCCCCATGTGCCTGGACTGAAACAGTCCAGCCATTATCGGGAATCACCCAACGGCGCAACACCGCTCCTGATGGCCCCGTGAAAGACAGGGCCGTTGATGCTGGACCGGACTTACGCGAATACTGCATGTCCTGTGGGCTGCCCTGCTCGAATACCAGCATGCCCTGAGCGGCGGACAGGCGCCGATCCTGTGAATCACGTGCGGAACAGGCCGGAAAGCAGGCCTCAGCGACCAGCAGGTCGCCATGCTCACTGAACTGCAAACGCAGGGATTGTGTATCTACGATTATTTCAGCCGCGGCCGGTGCCGACAACAGCAGGCAAAACATCACCGCCGATGTTGTGAGCACTTTGTTTATCACTTATGAAACCGTGTGTTTTCTTTCATGACCGCCTCCAGCACGCTGCCATTGAACTGCGGCTCATCCAGCAGGCGATAATTGTTGTCACGAACCTCGTACATGCCATTGGGAAATGTCACCGTGGTCTGTTCGGGTTCCAGCACGGCGTAGTTGTAATAGCTGCCAGCAATGAGCCACTCCCACTGGGGACCGTCAAACAGATCCCGCCCGCTGGCGTAATCAGAGTGAGCATTGCTGCAACCCAGCAATCGCCGCATGAGTGTGGGTGCCACATCGTAATGCGATGAGCGGTGAGAATACTGGCGGGGTTCAAGTCCCGGCCAGGCAACCAGCATGGGAACACCGAGTTGCTGCCGTGAATAACCGGAGCCATGGCCCTGGATTCCATCGCCATTCTCATTGAATTCTTCACCGTGATCGGATGAAATGAGAATCACGGTATTATTCATGAGATCCCGTTTTTCCAGGTCAAAGAGCACCCGGCCCAACAGGTCATCGACAAACATCACCGATGTTCTGTAATCTGCAAATTCCCGTGGTAAGGCGTCTTCGGGGTTGACCTCAACACGTCCGTTATATTCAGGCGGATAGGTTATGTCATTGACTGCATCATAAAAAAGGAATCCAAAAAACGGTTGACCGGGGGAGCGCTGGTCCAACCATGACATCCAGTCGTCCGTCATGATCCGGTCGCGCTGCCAGGCAGGAGCATGTACCGGCCTGGTCTCAATACGGAGATCGGGAACGCTGGCAAAGGCGGTCCGGTCCAGCGTAACGGGCCGGTACATGTTGGAACTGCTAAACAGGCCAAACTGGTAACCATCCGCCATCAACCGGTCCATCAGGACCGGTGGCTTTTGCAGCGCTTCAAAACTGGCGAAATACCCCGGAGGTAATCCGTAGAAGAGACTGAATGCACCCATGCGCGAAGAATTGCCGCCGCTGAAATGGTTTGAGAAACGCGACGCCCTTTGCGCTTCGAACCGGTCAAGGTTCGGGGTGACGCCACTACCCAACAGACCGCTGCGCATGGCATCGACCAGGATAATCACCAGGTTGAGGTTCTCTTCATTGCTGCACTGTAATGGCGCCAATGGGTAATTAAGATTGGCCGCCGCGGCCTGGTCAGTGCCTCCAGCCATACGTTTGGCCAGTTGGCGCTCCCTGCTTTGACTGATATCCACCAACCCAAAGCGCACAAGAAGCTTCTTGGCAGTGAAGCCGCGTTGCACCGGCAGCTGCTGAGCCATGCTGGTTACGGGAACGAAATAACTTGCATCGGCCCAGGCGTAAATGCACTGCGCTGTCACAAAGCAAATGGCAATCACGACACCCAGGGTCCGACCGCCGTGTGCGCGTGCGTTTGATACCCAGGACCAGATCCTGCCGGCCAGCAGGGACTCGAAAAGCAACGCAATCACAAACATCACCATGGCAAAAACCAGGCTTGGCGTACCCAGAATTTTCAGGGTCAGGATATTGATGTGAAAACGGCTCTGCGACCATAAAAGGCTGTCGAGCATGATCACTGCAATCATGACGGCCATCAGTATTACTGCTATTAACCTGGTCCATCTCAAAGAAGGCCGTAATAGTATGAACGGCGAGACAAACAACAATAATGGCAGCAAGGCCAGCCAGCTGTGGTGACTGATATAAATAGTGACCAGGTAAACCCAGGCCAGCGCTGAAGACCCGTCCGGGCCGCCGCTCAGGTAACGCAGACTTATCAGGCCAAAGACCACGGCGTTGGCCATGGCGAACCAGCCCAGCCAGCGGAACAGCAGTCTGCGGTTTGGTATATCAGGGTTATGTGTCCCAGGCATGCGCCTATTTCCCGGATTGGCGTCTGGTTGCTTTTTCATCCGCCAATCGTGCAATTTCCCGCGCTCCGGCCTGGACACTGTTGCCAATATTGAAGACCATGTCGGAGCGCAACTGCTGCATTCGCTGCCTGAAACTATCCTGGTCCTGCAAAAGGCTATCGATCTTCTGCGGCGTTTCGTCCAGGTGTTGCGGTGAAACAATATCGCCGGCCATTTCTCGGATTGCAATTTCCCGGGGTTCAATACCCAGGGCCTGCCAGTCCGGATTGCGTACGCGTTTTGGCAGGTCGACGAATAGAACCGGTTTTTCCAGGCCCAGGGCGTACTCGATGGCCATCGCGGACCAGTCGCTGATCAGGATATCCGAGCGGAACAGGCTGTCGCTCTCACCCATGCGGTCCTCGTACTCGAATTTATCATGATCCCCGTATTTTTCTTTTATCTTATCAATTACTTCCGGCGTCATCTTCAATGTTTGGTAGTGCGGCCTGACGATCACCCGATAACCGGAATCAAGCAATATGCCTGTCAATTCATGCCCGCAGGTGTTGAAAATCGACTTATCACCCCATGTCGGCGCGATCAAAACGGTGGTCGCATCGGAGGCATCGGCCTGAGTTGCGCTCAACTGGTAAGACATGGCCACAACCAGCAGGTTCTCCAGTCGCGGATGTCCATACTCAAACAGGTTTCGTGCTTCAAGGCCCTGCATTTCTTCACGCTTGCGTAGCTCGGCCACGTGATGTGGTCCCACGCAAAACAGGCTGTCGTAGGCATCGTAGGAGTTGGCGTGATCCACCATGTGGGTGCTGCCGAGCGAATGGAACAGGTAGACATAATGAACAGGGTTGATCGATTTTTTCAGTTGCAGGTTATCCAGGTCCATCATGGTCATGACGACCACGTCAGCCTTCTGAAAGTTAAAATGGAGTGTCAGCATGAACCCTTCCGGAACACAGACAGACTTATATAATCGATGCTGGCGGGCCAACCCCTGGTCCTTTGGGTCAGAGCTGACGTACGTGACTTTATGTTGAAGTTCGTCGTTGAGTACCGTTATTAGCGGCTCGAAATAATGCCAGTCCTGCCCGCTCTCAGAATAAAAAACGATATTGCGCCAATCCGCAGGTAATTTGCGGTATTCACGCCATCCTGCCCAACCCTTAAGCAGCTCCATCGTCAGTATCTGTTTCAGCCGGTTTACGCTTGAAAAAAGCCTTGATTCGATACCAGTATGTCTTGATTGCCAGCACCAGGGACGCAAAGAGTCCCACGATTGCTGAAATAAGCATGCTACCGGTGGTCGGGTCGAGGTAAGCCAGTGCGGGTAACGGCAGAAAGAGAAAACACATCGAAGCTGCAAAACCCAGGCGCCAGCGGCCATTAGCTGACTCGTTGTATCTTCGCTTCATCACTTTTCTGCCCCTGCAATCACCAATCTTAGCGCCTGTTCGAGACGCGCCATGTCGTAATCGCAAATCTCACCCATGGTTGAAATTCTGAACAATTGTGCTGCCAGGTCTCCCTGGCCAGCATATATAACAAAACCCTGTTGCTTCAGGCCGTCGTGCAACTGATTGTAGGTCATGCCGGCGGGCAAATGATAGCTGCGCAAAACACAGGAACTGTCTTTTGCCGGCAACCACTCCCTGACACCAATCTGCTCACAGGTGAGGGCCACACGTGATGCCAGTTCAAGATAGCGCCGCTGGCGGGCTTTCCAGCCGCCCTGCCTGTCGAGTTCTTTAAGGGCCTGGGCAAGACCAAGCATTGCATTGACAGGTGGTGTGAAAGGCGTCGACTGTCTCGCCTGGTGCTCCGCCCATAAGGGTAAGTGCAGACTCAGGCTGCGTGGCTCAATTCCCAGTTGCAGAGCGCTACGCCGGCACAATACCATCGCCAGCCCGGGTATACCATGCAGACACTTGTTTGCCGTGGCGGCAACCGCCAACAATGACCCCTGCGCAAATGGAATGGGCTCAGCACCAAAGCTGGAAACCGCATCCAGCAGGAGCTGAACCTTGAATTTTGCACAAAGTGCTGCGATTTCATCCACCGGGTTCAGACGACCGGTGGTCGTCTCATGATGCACGGCAAGGACGTGTGTGAAACTGCCCCTATCAAGCAGTTCACCAGCCGCCTGCAAGTCGATCGCATCGCCCCAGCCAGCCTTCAGTGCATGACTGCGGATTCCATGCACCTTGGCAATCCGGCTCAATCGCTCACCGTAGACGCCATTTTCGAGTACCAGTACATGCGCATCAGACGGAAGTAAAGAGGTCATCATGGCTTCAAGCGCAAAGGTGCCAGAGCCGCCGAGCAAAACCGCGGCCCACTCTGCCGGATCGCATTGATATATTTTCAAGAGGCCGCCGATGACCGCATCCTGCAAATCAAAATACTCGGGCTCACGATGACACAGATCCATGCGCGCGACGGCCTTGCGCACACCCTCGCTCAACGAGACCGGACCCGGATTGAGGAGTATGGGTCTCATGCGGGCACCCTGGATAAACGGGAACGAAAAATCAACATGGCACAAACATGGGCTAGTAAGCGTGACTGACGACCCACAGCCAAATTCCGCAGCCAAGCAAATAAAGTGAAATGGGTAACTCACCATTACGGATGAGTGACTGGTAGGTATCCCAGCCGCTGGCTTTGAGATCTGACCAGCGGGCGCGCCCCGGTATAATGGCCCGAATGTTCTTACTCCATTCACGCCACTCATCACCAAAAATATTTTCCAGCTTGCTGTCTTCGTAAGCGATCGCCGCCGGGTACCAGATCAGGAAGAACACGACGACGGCGGCAGCAACGTACGGGTTGGCGCAGGCGATGGTGAAACCGATAAGGATCATGAAGTTACCGAGGTACAGGGGGTGGCGGACAAGCGCATAAGGACCCGTTGACGCGAGCTGTTTGTTCTTGAAAATGTAACCGGCTGCATAGATGCGAAAAAGCTGGCCCAGCACTGCGAGACCAAGCCCGATTGATACGGTGCCGGAATCCGGCCTTGCAAAATGGGCACATACTGCAACCAGCAGCAAGCCTATCCCCTGGCGCAGAATTTCATTAAAGCGAATGCGATCGAACCAACCCAGGAAGCCCGTTCGTTTACCCATCATTGTGATTCGCTCTTTGACCATTTGGAACTCCCTGATAATTGGCGCAGATTTTACTTTATTTCGGTCCGCGATATGAGTGTTTTGTTGATCAGACGGTATCGCATTGGTCAAACCGGTGTAATCACACCGACATCCAGGCGGTTTGTACGCCCAGGTGCCGCATCAGGCGCCTGGTGACATCGGCAGGTCTGACTGACGGGCGCGGCAGGTTTTCGGGGACGCCACAGCTGGTATCAATAAGCAGAAATGCCGGAGATGGCGATTGCAGGAAACCCTTGACTCCCGGTCCTCCAGAGGTCCCGCGGGCAGTGCTTTTGTAGCCACAGGCAACAGCTATTGACCGGAAATCAACAGCCGAACTGACCGTCGCCTGTCCACCGGTCGATTCGTGCACATGATTATCAAGCAAAAGGTGATAAAAATTGTCGCCGCCATAGGCGCCCACCGTTGCCAGGTTTCCCATGCGCATCAATACTGCGCCATCGCCATCAATGACTATGACCTTTTTATCCGGCCTGACCAGGGACAGACCCAGTCCCAACGAGGTCGCACAGCCCATGGAGCCGACCATGTAGAGCTGGTTCGGACGGTCTTCAATGGCATATAACTCACGCCCGTTAAAACCGGTGGAGGCGATCAATACCGTTTCAGCCACATCACTGGCCGTTACGAGGTGTTTTAATACATCGTGCCTGCTTGGCCGGTCCTGGCCGGTGTCGACGCTTTTCTGGTCATCCGCCAAATCCGGCTGAACCGGGCCGGACGCCTGCTTCAACGGGTGTGGCGCCACCATCCCCTTTTTCATTATCAATGCGTAGGGCCGGCCTGTTGAGTCCATGTGTGCAATGGCCCTTTGCAGGACCTTGTCCACGTCCTGCTGGCGGTCGGGGAACCACTCCCAGGAGATTCGCATGGTGTCCAGGATATCCGGTGTTATCTGTCCCATCAGCCCATGCTGTGGTTCATCCGGTCTTCCGGGCTCGCCCCGCAGCGTAATAATGAGCAGTATTGGTATTCGAAACACGTGGTTCAACGATGTCAGTGGGCTGACGGCATTGCCCAACCCCGAGTTTTGCATCATGGCGACCGAACGATGTCCGCCCAGTGCGGCCCCACTGGCGGTCGCAACCGCGTCGCCTTCATTGGCCGACGAAATATAGGTCAGACCCGAATCACCGATCGTGTAGTTGATAAAAGGCGTCAGGAAAGAACAGGGTACCCCGGCCCAGAAGTCAAAACCCAGCCTTTTGGCCGGGTCGACAAATTCCTTTGCTTCTATCACGCCTATTTGACCGTGGTCAGACCCAGCGCCTGCCAGTTTTGCATGCCACCGCGGTACCACTTGATCTTGTCAGCAGGATAACCGTACTTTATCAGGGTCGCGATGTTTCTCGGAGACTGGCCACACCACATGCCGTTGCAAAACAACACCAGGGTTTTCACATTCGAAAAGTTCCAGAATTGATCTTCATCGATGGCTCCAAACCGGTTCTCGAGAATTTCGGCAATGGTTATTGGATTGGATGTATCTTCCTTCAACAGGGTCCACGGAATATTGACCGAACCAGGAATCGTGCCTTTTGCAACCCAGTCCGGCGTACGTGAATCGATCACGAGGATATTGCTGTCGGGCTTTCCCGCGGCGACCAGGTAAT
>Ga0316201_10004980_pt1 | contig 10149 bp, 8 predicted proteins | sample CS6wburrow_MG_FD_204516 | JGI IMG/M metagenome (GOLD analysis project Ga0316201, IMG submission 204516) | Coastal sediment microbial communities from Delaware Bay, Delaware, United States - CS-6 worm burrow | ecosystem: Environmental > Aquatic > Marine > Coastal > Sediment | place: USA: Delaware...
CTTTTCCATGAAAGGAGGCACATCATGAAATTGAATGAGGCGTTGAGGGGAAAGAAGTTCGTCGTCACCTCCGAGGTACAGGCACCCCTATTTGATGCAAGGCCCGAAGACCTGGTTGAGTGCCTGAAACGCGTCCGTGGACGTGTTGACGGCGTCTCGGTAACCGATGTCGAATTGGAAGGCGTAGTGGGCGACACCATTCATACGTGCGAGTTGCTGGAACAGGAACGCTTCAATTCCATCTATCAGACCACTACCCGAGACAAGAACCGCATCCAGTTGCAGAAGGACCTAACCCAGGCGCACCAGGCCGGTATCGAGAATTTGTTGGTATTTACGGAAGATTATCGAATATCCGGAGACAGCTTGCAGGAGTCCATGTTCTTTCACGTAGATTCCGGAAAGCTGGACTCGGTGTTGAAGCACATCCGCCAGGGGCGCTCGGTAGACGGCGAAACCTTGCCCGGCCCTGTCGATTTTACCCTCGGCTCCGGTGTGGAATCGCTTTGGGGTAAAAATGTCCCCAAGCAAGGCATGGAAGAGATGGAGACCTTGCGAGCAATGGGCACAGGCTATTTCCTGACCACACCGATCTTCGATTTAGAACAATTCCATAAGTTTACCAAGCAGATTAACACCTTCGATGTGCCCATTATTGCAGAAGTGCTGTTGCTGAGAAACCCCGCCATGGCCCGATTTATCAACCGTCACTTCAAATCCGGCATGGTGCCTGAGTGGGTCGTGGAAAAACTGGATAAGGCTGCCAACAAGAAGCAAGCCTCCATCGAGCTGTTTGCCGATCTGGTCAAAGGGCTGAAAGAAACATGCCAGGGCGTGCACATTATCACCATGGGCGGAGAGGACCAGCTCCAGCCATACCTGGATGCTGCCGGGCTTAGATGAAGACCGCACAGAAGTGAAAACGTCGGAGTCGTTTTTAAGCAGATGTCATGCAACAAGCGGGACAGCGCTGCTTCCCAAAAATCAAAGACGGCCCCGGCTGCAAATGAAGCAGTTGCATCTGGACGGTCTCCTGAATAACGACCTATCGCTGCTGCGTCACCTAAGACTGATTTGTGCTTCGATTCCTGTTCATGCTTCTCTAATGCGATACCGACTCTACTGCTGAACAATACAAAAAGCAGCGTAAAAAGACAGGCTTTAAAACTTGACCAAATAAGTCGGGAAAATGCCCGACCCAATGAACACAGGAGGACATTCCAATGACAGTACCTATTGAGCTCGATGAGCTTGAAAGCGATTTCAAAGCGGCGGTGCTGGAGAAGGTCCCCGCGGCAAAGTTTGATCTGTGCCTGACATGCGGAACCTGTACCGGCGGTTGTCCAGCCTCGGAACTGTTTGACATGGATCCGCGCAAACTGGTGCGCATGCTCGTTCTCGGGCTCGACGACGAAGTTAAAAAAACGCCGTGGGCCTGGGTCTGTACCATGTGCGCACGCTGTGTCAAACAGTGTCCCATGGAAATTGACATTCCCAAACTGGTCTACAACATGCGCGGCAGCTGGCCCAGGGATAAGCGTCCCAAAGGCATTCTCGGGTCATGCGACCAGCATATTCGATCCGGCAACGCCATGGGCGTGCCCAGTGAAGATTTCACCTGGACGGTGGAAGATGTGGCCGAGGAAATTCGAGAAAACCAGCCGCTGTTCAAGGACATGCAGGTTACGGTTGACCGCAAGGGCGCCTACATGGCCATTAACCAGAACTCTCGCGAGCCGGTCACCGAGCCGGACGAACTGGCACCGCTGTGGAAAATCCTGCATCTGGTCGGCGCCGATTGGACCTACCCTTCGGTGATGTGGGCCGGGGAGAACTACTGCCTTTTTCTGGCCGATGAAGAGGGTTGGCGATACATCCTCGAGGAATTTGTCTACCACATCGACAACAACCTGGGGTGCAAGCAGGTTGTCAACACAGAGTGAGGGCACTCCTTCTTTGCAATCCTGGAAGGATTGAAAAAGTTCAACATCCCCCACAATTTCGAATTTACCAGCATTATCACCCTCTACGCCCAATGGATCAAGGAAGGCCGGCTCAAGGTCAATTCCGACTGGAACAAGGACCTGGGCATCAAATTTACCTGCCAGGACCCCTGCAATATCGTTCGCAAAACCTGGGGCGAAGAGATGGCCAAAGACCTCCGCTATGTCATAAAGGCGATCGTGGGTGAGGAAAACTTCATCGATATGGTTCCCTGCGGGACCAACAACTATTGCTGCGGCGGTGGTGGCGGTGCCCTGCAGGGCGGCTATCCCGAGCAGCGGCGGGCCTATGGCAAGGTTAAATTCGACCAGGTCATGGCCACCGAAGCGCAATATGTGCTGGCCCCCTGCCACAACTGCCATGCTCAGATAGAGGACATCGGCGAGCATTACGGCGGCAGTTACCACGTGGCCCATATCTGGACGTTCATGTGTCTGGCCCTGGGTGTGCTGGGTGAAAATGAACGCGCTTACCTGGGACCGGATCTTCAGGATCTCGGCCTTTAGAAAGGAGATAGGACCATGGCACAATCAACTACCGGAGCCGTCATGGTGGTCGGCGGTGGTATTGCCGGTATTCAAGCCTCCCTGGATCTGGCTGAATCCGGATACAAGGTCTATATCGTAGAAAACGAGTCGGCCATCGGCGGCAAGATGGCCCAGCTGGACAAAACCTTCCCTACCAACGACTGCTCCATGTGTATCATCTCCCCCAAACTGGTGGAGGCCGGCCGACATCTCAACATTGAATTGCTGACCATGACGGAAGTTCAGCAGGTTGACGGCAACGCCGGCAACTTCACGGTGACGCTGCGGGAAAAGCCGCGCTTTATCGATCTGGACAAATGCACGGCCTGTGGTGAATGCGCCAAGGTGTGCCCCGTCGAAATCCCCAATTTGTTCGATATGGGGCTGCGCGCGAAAAAGGCGGCCTACAAACTCTACCCCCAGGCCATGCCGGGAGCCTACGCCATCGAAAAAAAGGGGACGGCACCCTGCAAAGCCTCCTGCCCTGCCCATGTCAGCGTCCAGGGATGGATCGCACTCATGAACCAGGAACGCTACGAGGAGGCCATCGCCCTGTTCAAACAGGACCATCCCTTCCCCGGCATCTGCGGCCGGGTCTGCCATCACCCTTGCGAAGGTGTCTGTACCCGCAGCCAATTGGATGAACCGCTGAGCATCATGGCCCTGCACCGCTACCTGGCGGATCTGGATGTTAAATCGGCCAACCCGTTTGTCCCCCAAAAGAAGGCGCCTAAAAATCGGAAGATCGCCATCATTGGATCCGGACCGGCGGGGCTGACCTGCGCCTATTTTCTGGCCATCGACGGCTACGATGTGACCGTCTTCGAGAAACACGACGTGCTCGGCGGCATGCTCACTCTGGGCATACCCGAATACCGGCTCCCGCGGGACACTATCGCAGCTGAAATTCAAACCATCCGCGATTTGGGCGTTACCTTCAAAACCGGCGTCGACATCGGAAAAGACGTGACCATCGGCCAGTTGCGCGACCAGGGTTTTAAGGCCTTTTTCATGGGCATCGGCTCCCAGGAGTGCAAGTCTTTGGGAATTGAAGGAGAGGATTTCGAGGGCGTTGTTCCAGGCATGGATTTTCTGCGCCGGGTCAACCTGGGCGAGCAAGTCGATTTGGGCGACCGGGTGGCTGTTATCGGCGGGGGCAATGTGGCCATGGACGCCGTGCGAACCGCCCTGCGCTGTGGCTCCTCCAAACCCTTTATCATTTACCGCCGCAGTGAAGCTGAAATGCCGGCCAATGCCGAAGAGATCGCCGAGTGCCGGGATGAGGGCATCGAGATCATGACCCTGACCAATCCCGTGCGGGTACTCGAAGAAAACGGCACGGTGACCGGCATCGAGTGCATCAAAATGGCGCTGGGAGAACCGGACGAAAGCGGACGGCGGCGGCCCGAACCCATCGAGGGCAGCGAATTTACGATAGAGCTCGACACCCTGGTGCCGGCCATCGGCCAGGAGAGCGACTGGGCCTGCCTCACCGATGAGTGTGCCTGCTCCTTGAGCGATTGGGGCACAATGAATGTCGATCCGGTCACTTTGCAGACCGATGACAAGGACATTTTTGCCGGTGGTGATGCAGTGACCGGACCGGCCACCGTAGTGGAGGCCATCGAAGCCGGCAAACAGGCAGCCGTCTCGATCGGTCGGTTCCTCCAGGGCGAAGATCTGAAAAAAGATAGGGCCAACCGCTATGAAGCAGTCACCGATGTCCCCATTGAGGGACACACCTCGATTCCACGCAGCAAGATGCGCCATGCCGCAGTTGGCAAAAGGGTAAAGAACTTTAAAGAAGTCCAACTCGGATACGGCCAGAAATTGGCCGGCAGGGAAGCCGCTCGATGTCTGGCGTGCGGCTTGTGCTCAGAATGCTACCGCTGCGAGGAGGCCTGCCTGGCCGGGGCAGTGGACCATCAGCTTCAGGCCCGCGAAAAAACCATCGATGTGGGCGCCATCATCCTGGCTCCCGGGTTTGCACCCTATGACCCCACCCTCTATGAACCCTACAGCTATGCCTCCCATCCCAATGTGGTCACGAGCCTCGAGTTCGAACGCATGCTGTCGGCCTCAGGGCCCTACGCCGGCCATCTGATACGGCCGTCGGATCACCAGGAACCTAAAAAAATCGCCTGGCTGCAATGCGTCGGATCCCGGGACATCAACCATTGCGACAATGGGTACTGCTCTTCGGTCTGCTGCATGTACGCCAACAAACAGGCGGTCATCGCCAAGGAGCATGCCGGCAACGGGTTGGACGCGACGATCTTTTTTATGGACATGCGGACGTTCGGCAAAGAGTTCGACAAGTACAACCTGCGTGCCGAAGATGATCATGGGGTCCGCTTTGTGCGCTCTCGCGTCCATTCCGTCTACCCTGACAAAGAAGACAAGCTGCGCATCGTATACGCCACCGAAGGAGGAAACTCCGTCGAGGAGCGTTTCGATATGGTGGTCCTCTCAGTGGGACTGACAGCCCACCCGGCCGCGGTTGATCTGGCCAAAAAACTGGATGTGGATCTCAATGTTCACGGCTTCGCCCAAACCAGCAGCCTTGCGCCGGTCAAGACATCCCAGGAAGGGATCTTCGTATGCGGGGCGTTCCAGGAGCCCAAAGACATCCCCCATTCAGTGATGGAAGCGTCTGCAGCGGCGGCATATGCCACCGAAGGTCTGAGCGACTCCCGCTGGACCCTCACCATGGACATTGACCTGCCGCCGGAAAACGACTTCAGCGGCAGGGCGCCGCGTATCGGCGTGTTTGTCTGCAATTGCGGTATCAACATCGGCGGTGTAGCCGATGTGCCGGCGGTGCGCGACTATGCTGCAACACTGCCCGGCGTGGTCCACGTAGAGGACAATCTGTTCACCTGCTCCCAGGACAATCAAGTCAACATCAAAGCAGTCATTGCCGAGAAGAACATCAACCGGGTGGTAGTGGCCTCCTGTTCGCCGCGCACCCACGAACCCCTCTTCCAGGAGACCATCCGCGAGGCAGGCCTCAACCGGTACCTCTTCGAGATGGCCAATATCCGTGACCAGAATACCTGGGTGCACATGAACAACCCGGAAAAAGCGACCCAGAAAGCCAAAGATCTGGTCCGCATGGCGGTTGCCAAGGCTGCCCATATCGAGCCGCTCTATCAGGTTTCCGTTCCCATCACCAAGTCAGCACTGGTGGTCGGCGGGGGCATAGCCGGTATGGAAGCCGCCCTTGGTGTGGCAGACCAAGGCTGCCAGGTCCACTTGGTGGAGCGGTCCGATCTTTTGGGAGGCAACGCCCGTCGCTTGCGGGCCACCTGGCAAGACGAACCTCTGGCACCCTGGCTGGAGCAGGTCGTCGACCGGGTCCAGTCCCACCCCAAAATAGCGGTTCATCGCAATACCCAGGTCAAATCCAGTAAAGGATCATTGGGTAACTTTTCAACCGCGCTGACCCATGAGAGCGGCAAGGATGTTCAAGTTCTCCATGGGGTCACCATTCTGGCCACCGGCGGCAAGGAGCATCGGCCCGATGAGTACCTTTACGGCAAACATCCCGATGTCATGACCCACCTGGACTTCGACGACGCGCTAAACCGGGGAGATGAAAAGCTGGAAAAGGCCAAAAGTGCCGTTTTCATCCAGTGCGTTGGATCGCGCAATGCCGATCGACCGTACTGCAGCAAAACTTGCTGCACCCACAGCTTGAAAGCCGCCCTGGCACTCAAGCGGATCAACCCCCGTTCCCGGATCTATATCCTCTACCGCGATGTCCGCGCGTATGGTTTCCGGGAGCAGCTCTACCAACATGCCCGTGAGAGCGGCATCATTTTCATCCGCTATGATGTCGAACACCGGCCCAGCGTGGCGATGAAAGGGGACAGCACATTGCTCCTGACTGTCAATGACCATGTGCTGCAACGACCGATCCGCATCAAACCGGACCTGTTGATCCTGGCTGCTGGGATCGTGGCCAGGGACAATCATTCCCTGTTCGAAAAATTCAAAGTACCGGTCAATGCAGAAGGTTTCCTGGTGGAGGCCCATGCTAAACTGCGGCCGGTGGATTTTGCTTCGGAGGGAATATTTCTGGCCGGCCTGGCCCACTATCCCAAGCCGCTGGAAGAGAGCATCGCCCAGGCCAGAGCCGCCGCCTCGCGGGCCATGACCGTTTTGTCCAAGGATGCTCTCATGGTCGGTGGTGTGGTCGCTTCGGTGGAAACGGGCCGCTGCGCCGCCTGTTTGACCTGCGTGCGCACCTGCCCATACGGCATACCCTCTGTGGACGAACACTCCCATGCCGTTATCGATCCGTCCCAGTGCCACGGGTGCGGGGCCTGCGCCGCCGAGTGCCCGGGAAAGGCCATAACCCTGATGCATTTCACCGATCAGCAGTTAATCGCCAAAACCGATGCCCTTTTTGCGGAAGTCTGATACCAGGGGGGCAAAAGCCAACCATGCCGGGCGCAGGTGACCCGGCATGGGGCTTCCCCTAATAGTTTTGAAAGGAGGCCAACATGCCAGCAGCATTCGATCCCCAAATTATCGCCTTCTGTTGTAAGTACTGCGCCTATGCCGCGGGGGACCTTGCCGGCTCCATGCGGTTGAACTATCCTCCCAGTGTCAAGGTGGTCCAGGTTCCGTGCAGCGGTCGGGTGGACACCATCCACCTGCTGCGGGCGATTGAAAGGGGCGCAGACGCCGTCTATGTGGCGGGGTGACTGGAAGGCGAATGTCATTTCCTGGAAGGAAATCTAAAAGCAAGCAAGCGCGTCGCCCAGGCCCAACAGATTCTCAAAACGTTGGATATCGACCCTCGACGAATCGAAATGTTCCATCTATCCTCGGCCATGGGACCCCAATTTGCGGAAATCGCAGCGGAAATTACCGAACAGGCCATCACCATGGGACCTAGCCCATTAAATGCAGGCAGAACACAATAGCATATCGAAGCGCCACGTCGATACGTTGCCGCAATAGGGTCCTGGCCACTTATCTCACCGTTCGTTTCGCCTGTTGCAGTGCAGCGGCCAACTGGCTGCCGCAGGAAATGCAGATCCGCACTGGCGTCGCTATGCCATTTGGGGGCGGCAATCCTGCCGAAGGTCCTCTATCGCCCTTTACATCAGTTGCTTCCGACTTATTCTTTTCCATTGACCTTTAATGGCGATTGTTGAATCGAGCATTTCGCAAAGACCGGGCCTCGTGGCACGATACATATCGCCGTTATGGATGACGCGGGATGCACCAAAACAGCGTGCAGCTGCGGTCCGACAAACATATACAAAGCCGGAAAGGAACAACTATGAGTGTACTCGTTTCCCAAAAAGCCCCTGATTTTACCGCACCGGCGGTTATGCCGAGCGGTGCCATAGAAGATCAGTTTAAACTGTCCAGCTTCAACGGCAAATACGTGGTGCTCTTTTTCTACCCGCTCGATTTCACCTTTGTCTGCCCGACGGAGATTCTGGCGCATCATAGCAGAATCGCTCAATTTAAAGAGAGAGGTGTAGAAGTCATTGGAATCTCCATCGATTCCCAATTCTCCCACTTTGCCTGGCGCAACACGGGTGTCAACGATGGGGGGATCGGCCCCATCGATTTCCCGCTGGTGGCCGATGTAAAACATGAGATAACCCGGGCTTACGGCATAGAGCATCCTGACGGCGTGGCCATGCGGGCATCTTTTCTCATCGATCGTGACGGTGTCGTGCAGCATCAGGTCGTCAACAACCTGCCCCTCGGCCGCAATGTCGATGAAATGCTTCGAATGGTCGACGCGCTCCAGTTCCATGAAGAGAACGGGGAGGTTTGCCCGGCAGGCTGGCAAAAAGGCGACCGCGGCATGCAGGCCGATGCGGAAGGTGTTGCAACCTACCTTTCCGAGCACCAGTATGACATTTAAGACATTAAAAAGCCCCTGCCGACGGAGCGGCCCGGCTTTTCGAGCGCCGGTCGTCATCCTTCGGCTGGTCAAAGGAGTGGTCGCATGAAACAATGGCCCCGCAGCATTGCAGTGTTGTCGGTCTGGTTCACCTTGCTCTGCGTCGTGCCGACAGCCCAGGCAAAGTCGCGACTGCACCAGATTCTTGAGCGCGGCGAATTGCGGGTCGGGACCACCGGCGACTGGAATCCGATGACGGTGCGTGATCCTGCAACCAATGCCTACAAGGGGTTCGACATCGACGTTGTCACCGAATTGGCCACCGACATGGGCGTGGCCCTGGTCTTTGTCCCGGCGGAATGGAAAACCATCGTCAACGGGATCGTGGCCGGAAAATACGATCTTTCCACAAGCGCTTCCATCACCCCTGCCAGAATCCGCGCTGTCGGCTATACCCGGTCCTACTATCAGGTCGGTACCGTACCCATGACCAAACGGGACAATCTGGCACGCTTTAGGGACTGGGAGGATATCAACCGTCCCGGAGTGACCGTGGCGGTGACCATGGGAACCTCCTTCGAACAGCAAGTTAAACAATTTTTTCCGAAATCTACCATCATGGCGGTGGAAGCCCCGGCGAGGGATTTCCAGGAGGTGCTCTCCGGACGTGCGATGATTTCCATCACCAGTAATCTGGAGGCCGCCAAACTGATCCAGACCCATCCCGACCTTGCAGTGGTTCCCGTGGAAAGCCCCCGCAGCCTTGCGGATCTGGCCTTCATGGTGGCCCAGGATGACCAGGTGTGGCTCAATTTTCTCAATCACTGGATTTCCATCAAGCAAAACCGCGGTTTTTTTCGGAGCCTGCAGCGCAAATGGATGCCCATCCAATAGAGGCCACTATGGGCAGCCGCAGACTGCGGATTGGCCTGCTTTTCGGCCTTTTCATCACCATGTTGACCGGTTGCAGCAGTCAAACTTACCAGTGGGGGTGGTACGAGGTGCTGCCCCTGACACTTCAGGGGCAGAGTAATTTGAGATTCCTCATCGACGGGGTCTGGCTGACCATCGCCATCGCCTGCCTGTCACTGGCTGGATCTATCATCCTCGGTCTTCTGGTGGCCTTGCCGGGTCTTTCCACCAGCCGCCCCCTCAGGGCCGCCAACCGGCTGTATGTGGAGTTGTTCAGGGCAGTGCCCGTTCTGGTGATGATATTGTGGGTCTACTACGGACTGCCCATTGCAGCAGGCGTCACCTTGGGGCCCTTTGCCGCCGGTGTGTTGGCCCTTACCCTCTGCGACAGTGCCTTTGAGGCAGAAATCTTCCGCGGCGCCATCCAATCCATCGACCGAGGGCAGGTCGAAGCAGCCGATGCGCTGGGACTGACCTATGGTCAAAAAATGCGCCTGGTGATCCTGCCCCAAGCCATTCGCAGAATTCTACCGGCACTGGGCAACCAGTTTGTCTACATGCTCAAAATGTCATCGCTGGTCTCGGTTGTGGGGTTGCAGGAGTTGACCCGTCGTGCCAATGAATTGACGGTTACCGTTTACCGGCCGCTGGAGATCTACACCGTTCTGGTGGCCGAATATCTTCTGTTGATCCTGGCCGCCTCGTGGCTGGTGCGGCGTCTGGAAGCCAAAACCGGCGCAGACGCGAGGAGCGTCCGGCAGGGGTGACGCCAGACTGCGGAGTAGCAGCCATGAAACTTAATTTCTTCGAACGCGCTTTTATCGACAGCCC
>Ga0316201_10004981_pt1 | contig 10149 bp, 11 predicted proteins | sample CS6wburrow_MG_FD_204516 | JGI IMG/M metagenome (GOLD analysis project Ga0316201, IMG submission 204516) | Coastal sediment microbial communities from Delaware Bay, Delaware, United States - CS-6 worm burrow | ecosystem: Environmental > Aquatic > Marine > Coastal > Sediment | place: USA...
TAACCTACGATCTCGTTTCCCTGTTGAAGGATTGCTACGTCAAGTGGTCCGACACACAAATCGAAGAGTGGTGTCGCAGTTTCTGCAGTGATGCGCGCAACATCGGGCTGCACTCTCTGTCGGACGATCAATTTGTGCGCGCCTTCGACCTGATGGGTGTGCAGAGACATCTCAAGGCTGCCGGCATTTTTGCACGGCTCAAGCACCGCGATGGCAAGCCGGGATACCTGCTGGACGTGCCGCGCACCTTGAGCTATATCGTCGATCTCGGCCCGAAGTATCCCGAACTGGCTTTTCTCGTCGACCTGATCAATGAACGTTGCCTTCCGACTCTGGAAGGATCGCAGTGATTGCCATGATCCTCGCCGCGGGTCGTGGAGAACGGCTCAGGCCGCTCACCGAAAGTGTTCCCAAGTCGCTAATCGAAGTTAAGGGACAGGCACTGCTCGAACGACATCTCGAATCACTCGCCAGGAGCGGCGTCGATACGGTTGTTATCAACCTGGGCTGGCTCGGCGAACAGATCACCGAACGCATCGGTTCCGGGGAGGAATTCGGGCTCAACGTCATTTACAGCCAGGAAGGTGACGACATTCTCGAGACCGGCGGCGGAATTCACCGGGCGCTGCCAGTGCTTGGTGCCGATCCGTTTCTGGTCATCAATGCTGATATCTATACCGACATGCCGCTGCCGGATGTGCAGCTCGGTGACGATGACATGGTGCACCTGGTTTGCGTACCTGTCCCGGAAGACAAGGCCGCCGGTGATTTTGCCATCGTGGGCGATCGTATTCGCAACGAGGGTGAGCCCATGCTTACGTTCAGTGGCGTATCGATCTACCGACCAGAATTCTTTGCGGACTGTACGCCGGGTCGTTTTTCAGTGGTGCCGATGCTGCGTGCGGCAGCGGATGCCGACAGGATCAGTGGCAGTGTCTATCGCGGGCTCTGGAGAGACGTGGGAACGCCGCAAAGGCTCGCCGAACTTAACGCCTGATCGAGGTGCAGGTGGCGTAACAGGTGCGGCAGGAGGTTGTCCCGAACCGCCGCAAGATCATTGTCCGCGCCGAGGCGCGCCAGGTCGGTTATCTGCAAATCCTTGAAGCCACAGGGATTAATTCGTGAGAATGGTTCGAGATCGACATCCACATTGAGCGCCATACCGTGAAAACTGGAGCCTCGCCGGATGCGCAGGCCGACGCTGGCGAGCTTGACGCCATCGATGTAAACGCCCGGTGCATCACAGCGGCTTGCCGCCTCGATGCCATAGTCTGCAGCCAGGTCAACAACACTCTGCTCGAGCGCGGTCACCAGATCGCGGACGCCCAGGCCCGCACGACGCAGGTCGATAAGCGGGTAGATCATTAGCTGGCCCGGACCGTGATAGGTAACCTGTCCGCCGCGATCGATCTGAATGACCGGGATGTCGCCAGGCGCCAGCAGGTGTTCGGGTTTCGTATTGAGTCCCAGTGTGAACACGCTGTCATGGTCACAGAACCAGATCTCGTCCGGTGTGGACTCAGTACGAGTATTGGTGAAATCCTGCATCGCCCGCCAGACGGGCTCGTACACCTGGCGGCCGAGTTCGCGAACGACCAGTTCGCTCATAGCGCCATCAGGACGTCTTCGTGCGACGACACATCGCGGTAGATGTCATCGAGCTGTTCCTGGCTGAGGGCAACAACGGTAATGGTGATCGAAACGAAATTGCCCTTACGGCTCAACGCATTGTTAATCGCTTCATCGTTGATCGGGCCGGTGTGCCTTTCAACGAGCGTTCGAGCTGTCGCTCTGAATTCAGGTGTGTCACGTCCCATCATCTTGATGGGAAACGAGCAGGGAAATTTGAGTAAGGACTCTTCGGTCATCGAACTACTCAAGCCAGAGGCTGACACTATCGATGGTACGTTGCCAGAATGAACCGCTCGGGTTGTCGGCAAGCGCGCGTAGCGGCTGTTTGACGAGGACGTTGTCGTTCAGGCTGATGGTCATTTCGCCGAGAGGCTGTCCCATTGCAACGGGGGCTTCGAGTACTGCCGGTATGTTGTGTACGGACTCCAGCGAATCATATGCGCCACGCGGCACGGTTATGTAGAGATCTTCAAGAACACCCAGAGAAGAGAGCTCGTTCGCTGACTTCCAGACACGTGCATTGGCGATAACCTCGCCGGCCTTGAACAACAGGCGCGTTTCGAAGAAGCGGAACGCATAGTTGAGGAGTGCCTGGCTGCCATCGATGCGGGACTTTGCGCTGGACGTGCCGAGAACGACCGAGATGACACGCATGCCGTCGCGCTGTGCGGAAGAAACGAGGCAATAGCCCGCTGCTTCGGTGTAGCCCGTCTTCATGCCATCGACAGAATCATCTCGCCACAACAGGTTGTTGCGGTTCGGCTGCTTGATGTCGTTGAACGTGAATTCCTTGACGGAGTACCACTTGTAGTACTCGGGGAACTCGCTGACGATTGCGCGCGCCAGTGTTGAGAGATCGCGCGCGGTCGAATAGTGATCATCATCGGGCAGGCCCGTCGTATTGACGAAATTGCTCGACAGCATACCCAGTGCCTTTGCGTACTGGTTCATCATCTCGGCGAAGACTGACTCCGAACCCGCAACATGCTCGGCGAGAGCGATACTGGCGTCATTGCCGGATTGCACGATCATGCCCAGCAGGAGGTCCTGGATCGACACGCGCTTGCCGACCTCGATGAACATTCGCGATCCTTCGGCTCGCCACGCTTTTTCGCTGACAGTCACCTCATCGCTGAGCTGAATCTGGCCTTCCTGCAACGACTTGAATACGACATAGGCCGTCATGAGCTTCGTCAGGCTTGCCGGCCCCACGGCCTTGTCAGGCTCGAGAGCGGCTATTTCGTGGCCGGTTCGGGCGTCAATAACGAAGAAACTGGTCGCGCCGATGACGGGCGGGGCAGGCAGCGGCCGAGGTTCGGCGGCGAAGGAGTGAACAGCGAGAAATAGCGTAAATAAAGCGAAAAAACGGACTTTCATGGATTCTCGGGGGTAATTAGTCGGGGCGCGTATTCTAACCGCATTCTGTGCGGTCGTGGATACTACTTATTCAGCCCTTAACTGTGAACCACTCGACATCCAATGTGGTTCCAGCCGCCTATGATCGCGCCATCGAAACCACCCCTGTTGGGAAAAAAATGACCTTCAAGAACCTGAAACTCTCGCTGATGATGTTTGCAGCTGTCGTAAGCCTTTTCGTACTGTCCAGCGTGGTCGTCGGATAGGACGAGCCCAAGCCAAAACCGACCGTCGCGCTCGAGACGTGAGTGTGCTACTAAATGAGTAGCAACGGGAGCGACGATGTCAGAGAGCACAGACGTTTACGATGGTGGCTGCGCCTGCGGCCACGTGCGCTATAGGATGACGTCGCGGCCACTCATCGTTCATTGTTGCCATTGCACCTGGTGCCAGCGCCAGAACGGGTCGGCATTTGCTGTAAACGCGCTGATTGAAACAGATCGCGTAGACCTTCTGCAGGGCGATGTCACGGAAGTTCTGGTACCCAGCCCCAGCGGCAAGAGCCAGAGAATCGCTCGCTGCCCAAAATGCCAGGTTGCCCTCTGGAGCAATTACCTGATCCTGTTTGGCGGCATCGGTGATGCTGTTCGGTTTGTTCGTGTTGGAACACTTGATAATCCGGGCAGCATGCCTCCGGACGTGCACATCTATACATCGTCAAAACAGCCCTGGGTCACACTGTCACCGGATGACCTGGTTGTTGATGAATACTACGTCACGAAAGAGGTCTGGCCCCGAGAAAGCCTCGAGCGTCGAGCGCTTCTGATGGATGCAGCCAAAGCTTGAAGCGGTGTATATTCTCAAACTCAATATTGGATGCGGGTGGCACAATGATTCTTAACGCTAAATTCTGGATTTCCTTTGTGGTATTCCAGGTGGTTTTTGGGCTCGCGGTTTTCGCGATCACGCGCGATTACTATATGCAGGACAAGGGCACTGTCAGAGCTCATCCGCCAATGATCGGTCAGTCGGCACCCGTATGGCCCAACGGCATCACGGAAACACAAATCGCGCGACTGAGTTCGCCCGCACTGAGTGAGCCAACCGTCCAGGATCCATTTGAAATTTCCCGTCGGGCGAATGACTATTTTGCCAACAGGCAATACGACCAGGCAGCGGACATGTATGAACAGCTGTTGGCATTCAGTCCGGACGATGCAGAAATTTATAACAACCTGGGCTTGACGTTACATTATCTCGGCAGATCGAGCGAAGCTCTCGACAAGCTCAACGAAGGTGTCGCCAAAGACCCGCAGCACCAGAGAATCTGGCTGACGCTGGGATACGTCAATAGCCAGCTTGGCAATTTTGAGCAGGCTCGCACGGCGCTTACGACCGCGGCACGGATTGGAACGGATGAGTCGATCCGGCAATCAGCAACGAGAATGCTCGAAGATCTGCCCTAGAGGATTCAGGCCCGGTCTGTAATTTACTCGCCGATACGACCTCTTTCGTTCTTCTTCGCCTTCTTGGCGGCCTTTTTCTCTTTTGGCGTCATGGCCGGTTTTTTCTTGGCCTCTTTCTTACTTCTCTGTTCTTTGCTCACGATTTTATTCCTCTGTTTCTGCCAGGTTAAACAAAAAAAGGGCAAGACCTACAGGTCCCGCCCTTTCCAGGCCTCAACTCCAGGGGAGTGTGAGGCTGGCCCGCAATGACTGCATTGCAGGCCGAATCGCGCTAACTAAACCGCTACGATGTTCTCTGCCTGCGGGCCTTTGTCGCCCTGAGTAACAGTGAACTCGACTTTTTGGCCTTCGGCCAGCGATTTGTGTCCGTCGCCGGTAATTGCGCTGAAATGCGCAAACACGTCGGGTCCGGATTCTTGCTCGATAAAGCCAAAGCCTTTGGCATCATTGAACCATTTAACAGTTCCAGTAGTAGTAGACATAGTGATAATCCTATTTGTTCAAGAGTAATGGGAGCCTTCGTTTGAAGGCCATATTGCCGGAAGTGCTGCTATTACTTATGAAAAACAGGACGAGGTATAAAACTAAGGAACTTCGTAATGGTGTGCATAAATATCAGACGTACTTTCAACTGAGGGCAGTATAGAGGGCCTGAACCCATAACAACAGCTATTTCGGCGGGCGCTTCTGGCTTGCAGACGCTGTCCCGGGGCTCTATTCGTTGATCAGATAAGGCTTGGAGATGCCGAGTTTCTGCAGTTCTTCGACAATAATGTCGTATTGTTCGACACCCCTGATTGGCCCGATTCTGACACGGTACAACGTCGGGTTCGCGGCCGTGTCTTCGACGACAGATGCGCTGGGTATCCTTGCGCCCCTGAGCGTCGCAAGACGATTCTCGGCATTATCTCTGCTGCCGAAAGCGCCGACCTGCAGGTAAATGCGGTTCTCATCAATTTGTGGCGGTGCCGGGTCAGGCGTTCGCGCTACAGGCGTCGGGGTTGTGGCCTGGCGTACGGGTCGGTCGCCCGCGGGTTCGTCGAAACTGATGGCTTCAACCTCGACCAGGGCGGTGCCTGACTGGACCATATCGAGCTTCAGAGCTGCCGAATAGGAAAGGTCGATAATGCGGTTGTGGGCAAACGGGCCGCGATCGTTCACGCGCACGACAATACTGCGGTTATTGCTCAAATTGCGCACGCGAACGTACGTTGGTAAAGGCAGCGTTGTGTGTGCGGCCGTCATCGCGTACATGTCGTAGGGCTCACGATTTGATGTCAGCCTGCCGTGAAATTTCTTGCCGTACCAGGATGCGACGCCACGTTCTTTGTAGCCATGGCTGCTGTCCATCACGGTGTAGTTTTTGCCGAAGACTTCGTAAACAGGCCCGTTGCCGTATTTACTTTTTGGCTCCGGGCGCGGCACCGCATCGCCCGGCAGGTCCGGTATGCGAGTGCTGCCGGATCGCGGCGGGCCGTCCTTCGTCTGGTTGGAGCCGCAACTGGCGAGCGTAATGCTCAGCAGTATCAGCAATAAGTGGCGGGCCGCCCTACGATGCATCGCCACGAACTTTGAGTGCAATCTCCTGGCCGAGTTGGTGAACCGCAAGCGCGTACATCACGCTGTGGTTGTAGCGAGTGATGACAAAGAAATTATGAAAGCCCACCCAGTGCTCATCACCGTCTGCACCTTCGAGTGTTAGTAGCTGACTTGCGCTGTCGCCGGGCAGTGCGGTCGAAAACATCACGCCCATCTCGCTCAGTGACTCGACCGTCTGTTGCGGCTTCAGTACGTTCTTGGGGAACGGTCCCGACCAGCCGCTGCCGATCGTGGCGAGGCTCGTCACTTCTTCGCCGCTACGCCAGCCGTGCGCGTTGAAGTAGTTGGCAATGCTGCCTGCTACATCTTTCCAGTCGTTCCAGATATCGCGTTTGCCATCGCCGGTGGAGTCAACGGCGTAAGCCCGGTAGCTCGATGGCATGAACTGTGGCCGCCCCATGGCACCGGCGTACGAGCCGACCGCATCTGTCGCATTCATATCTTCTTCGCGAACCAGGAGCAGAAAGTGCTCGAGTTCACTGCGAAAGAATTTCGAACGCGGCGGATAATCAAAAGCGAGTGTCGCCAGGGCGTCGAGAACCCGGTGCCCGCCTGTGATACGCCCGAAATAGGTCTCCACGCCGATGATGCCGACCAGGATCTCGACAGGGACACCTGAACGCATTTCAATATCTTCAAGCGTCTCACGATTTTCGGTCCAGAATTTCACACCCGCGTTGACGCGCTCCTTCGTCATGAAGATGCGACGGTACTCGGCCCAGGTCAGCGTCTTCTCGGCAGGCTTGCTGATCTGCTCAATGATGGAGTCTTTCTTCTCCGCTTCGCCGAGAATTTCGCGCAGCGTCTCGCGGTCGTAATCGTGTTCCTCGACCATGGTCGTGATGAACGCGTCCACGTCAGGGCGATCAAGATTAACGGCGTAAGCCGAATTCATGGATAAAAGTATGAGAACGATGCCGGCGGCAGATCGGTATGTCATTAGTGCGGCAATAATTTCCGGTGCGAGTGAATGGACATCAGAATACCGAATCCAGCCAACAGCGTCACCATAGACGTTCCACCAAAACTGACCAACGGTAAAGGAACGCCGACAACCGGGACGAGACCTGTGACCATGGCCGTGTTGACGAACACGTAGACGAAGAAGGTCAGGCTGATCGAGCCCGCCAGTAGCCGGGAGTAGGTGTCGTGCGCCTGAATCGCGATATACAGGCCCCGACCGATGACAAACACGTACAGGCACAGCAGTGCGAGTACGCCGAGAAGGCCGAGCTCTTCCCCCATAACCGCAAAAATAAAGTCCGTATCGCGCTCCGGCAGGTATTCCAGCTGCGCCTGGGAGCCGTTGGTCCAGCCTTTGCCGAACAGCCCGCCTGATCCGATCGCGATTTTCGACTGAATGATGTTGTAGCCCGCGCCAAGCGGGTCGCTGCCTGGATCGAGCAGTGTCAGAACGCGCTGCTTCTGGTAATCCTGCATGAAATTCCATAACACCATCGCGCCGGGGACCGAGAGAACGGCGAGTCCAAGCATCACACGGATGGACAGGCCCGCGAGCACAATCACGATGACCCCGGATGCGGCAATCAACAGCGATGTGCCGAGGTCAGGCTGGCTCGCGATCAGCAGGGTCGGGATCAGGATCATCACCGCCAGCAGCAGCAACTGCCCGGCCTTCGGTGGCATCTGGCGGTCGTGCAGGTACCAGGCCGCCATCATGGGCACGGCGAGTTTCATGATTTCAGAGGGTTGGAAGCGGATGCCGAGGTCAAGCCATCGACGGGCGCCCTGGCCGACCTCACCTGTCGTCAGGACCAATACCAGCAAGACGGTGCCACCCAGGAACCCCCACGGGGTCCAGCGTCTCAGGAAGTCGGGCGACATCTGTGCGGCAACAAGCATCGCAACCAGCGCCACGCCCAGCCGGACGATCTGGCTTGTCCACAGTCGCATGTTTTCGCCAACGGCACTGTAAAGAACAACGAGGCCGAGCGCGCAGATGAGCAGGATGCCGCCGAGCAGTGGCCCATCGATCCGCAGGCGGCGATAAATGAGTCCGAAATTACGCAGCGGCACCGCTTTGCCCAAAAATGGCTGCTGTGTGTTGCTAGGGCGCATCGTCACCGTATCCGAGATACGCGTCCATGATTGCACGCGCTATCGGTGCAGCCACGCGACTGCCACTTGAGCCGTTTTCGATGACGACCGCGACCGCGATGCGCGGATTATCGAGTGGCGCAAACGAGATGAACAACGCGTGATCACGCAGGCGCTCCTCGATTTCGTCTTCGTCGTACTCATCTTCCTGCGCGACGGAATACACTTGTGCGGTGCCGCTCTTGCCCGCCATCTGGTAGGGGGCGTTGCCGCCAACGGCCCATGCCGTGCCGCGCACGCTTTGCATGACGTCGTGCATACCGGCAATCACCGCGTCCCAGTGCTCCTCCGAGTCAATGCGTACGTCGTCGAGACGAGTCGGTGAAACCAGTGTGCGTTCGCCGCTTACCGGGTCTTCAACCGCGGCAACAAGGTGTGGCTCGTAACGCACGCCGCGCGTTGCCACTGCGCCAGCTGCGACGGCGAGTTGCAGCGGTGTTGCCAGCATGTAGCCCTGGCCAATCGAAGCGATGACTGTCTCGCCGTTGTACCAGCGCTGGTCGGTCGGTTCGCGAAATGCGCTGCGTTTCCACTCGCGTGACGGCACCAGGCCCGCATGCTCGCCCCTGATATCGATGCCCGACGAATGGCCCAGCCCAAACTGATCGAGGTAGTAGTGCATCCGATCGATGCCGATATCGATGCTGATTTCGTAAAAGTACACATCGCAGGACTGCTGCAGCGCGTCATGAAGGTCGACTTCGCCGTGCCCCTGGGGTTTCCAGTCACGGTAGCGATGCGTCGTGTTCGGCAGCATGAAATAGCCGCGACACACCGTTTTGCGCGTCAGGTTCGTTGCACCGGTCTCGAGCGCGGCGAGCGCGAGCATCGGTTTGATCGTCGAACCCGGTGGATACGCGCCGCGAATAGCGCGGTTGAACAGCGGTTGATCCGGGTCGTTCTGCAATGCGGAGAATTGCGATTGCGACATGCCCAGCGCGAACAGGTTGGGGTCGAATCTGGGCGCACTGACCAGGGCGAGGATCTCTCCGGTCCACGGATCCAGGGCGACGACGGCACCACGACGCCCCTCGAGTGCCCGCGTGGCAAGTAATTGCAGGTCGAGATCGAGGCTCAGGTAGACATTGTGACCCGGCGCGGGTGATTCATCCGCGGGCAGTGAATCTGCCATCTCGCGGGAATCCGTTGGGATCTGCCGGCCAAGCGCATTTGAAATGACGTGCTGCACACCGACGTCACCGTGCAGTTGATCTTCGAAACTGTTTTCTACGCCGGTCTTGCCGGTATGCGAGGTGCCTGCATAGTCCGACCCGTCAAGTCGACCAAGGTCATTCTTGGACAGGGCGCCTACGTAGCCGACGGCATGGGCCACGGCGTCACCGTGAGGGTAGTGCCGCACGAGACGAGGCTGGAAGTCGACGCCCGGAAAGCGTGGCCTCTGAATCGCAAAGTTCGCGATTTGCTCGTCGCTAAGACGAAAATTGAGCGTCACCGGTTTGAAGCGTGGCCCGCCGTCGATGAGTTCGATGTAAGTCGGGATGTCCTCGGCGGCGATCAGCCCCAGGTTGGCCAGCCGCTGCAGCGTGTCATCGATGTCTGAGACCTGCTCGGGGATCAATTCGAGCTGGTAAGCCGGCAGGTTCTCAGCCAGCACGTGGCCCTTGCGATCAAACACCAGCCCGCGAATGGGTGGCATGGCTTCGATACGGACTCGATTACCCTGCGATTGCGCCGCGAAGACCTCGTACTCGAAGACCTGCAGCTGCACGAGCCGCGCAACGACCGTACCCAGCAGAAGCATGGAAACCACCGACGCCAGGATGACACGCCCTATGAACAAGCGTCGCTCGGAGTGGTGGTCCTTGATGGGTGACAAGAGGTCCACGTCTGGTGCCCCGACCTAGCGCCCGTGTCGCACGCGCAGGCGCACGGCGGACAACAGCAGGGCAACGAATGGCCAGAACAAGGTGCCCGAGATGACCGGTCCCCAGTATTTGACGGGCGGCGCATCGATGCC
>Ga0316201_10004982_pt1 | contig 10149 bp, 4 predicted proteins | sample CS6wburrow_MG_FD_204516 | JGI IMG/M metagenome (GOLD analysis project Ga0316201, IMG submission 204516) | Coastal sediment microbial communities from Delaware Bay, Delaware, United States - CS-6 worm burrow | ecosystem: Environmental > Aquatic > Marine > Coastal > Sediment | place: USA: Delaware...
AAAATCCCCGGTCCAACGGACCAGGGCAGCGACAAGAAGGCGGCGGGCGACCGGGGACCACAACATAATCATGCCACGGCCAGTCGAGAAGAGTATCGCACCTTACTGAAATTTCGTTGAAAGATGCAGCCGCCCGCCTGCGCATCATGGCCATGCCGACGAACAACAACCGCCGGCAATCGAGAAAGTGTCTGTGTTTGGCGACACTTTGACGGTCGCGTCGCACTTTGTCACAGTCACTCGTGCCAGGGAGAGTGTCAGCCCGCAAAGGCGCCCGCTGCCCGCGCGGGTCTGACGTTTCTGGTTGCTGCGACAGCCGCTGTGTTTCTTACCAAGCGCAAATGGACATCGCAGCATCGTTTGGGGTTTTTGGGGTGTGACCGCTTTGTCGGTGGGCACGTCGAGGAGCTTTGCTTCTTCGTCATTGCCCGGGCGCCTGGTGGCAACATCGGATGCTCCACCCCTTTTTTTTGCCCCTGGCTTTAGCCCGTGCCACCCACGGTCAAGCCGTCCACCCGCAGCGTGGGCTGACCGACACCGACCGGCACACTCTGGCCCTCCTTGCCGCAGATCCCGACGCCCTCGTCGAGCTTCAGATCGTTGCCGACCATGGACACGCGGGTCAGCACGTCAGGTCCGTCGCCAATGAGTGTGGCGCCGCGCACCGGCCGCGTTACCTTGCCATTTTCGATCAGGTACGCCTCGCTGGCGCTGAACACGAATTTACCCGAAGTTATGTCGACCTGGCCACCGCCAAAATTCGATGCGTACAGTCCTTTTTCGACGGACGCGATAATCTCGTCGTGTTCGTGAGGCCCGGCGAGCATGAACGTGTTGGTCATGCGCGGCATGGGCAGGTGGGAAAACGACTCGCGTCGGCCGTTGCCGGTCGAGGCCGTGCCCATCAGGCCGGCGTTGTGCTTGTCTTGCATGTAGCCTTTTAGAATGCCGTTTTCGATTAGCGTGGTGCGGCCGGTGGGCGTGCCTTCGTCGTCAACGTTGAGCGAGCCACGGCGCGCCGGCAGCGAACCGTCATCCACTACCGTGCACAGATTCGACGCAACCCGTTCGCCGAGTCGTCCGCTGAAGGCCGAGGTGCCCTTGCGATTGAAATCACCCTCGAGTCCGTGACCGATCGCCTCGTGCAGCAAAACGCCCGGCCAGCCGGGGCCCAGGACCACGGTCATTTCACCGGCCGGCGCCGGCGTCGCATCCAGGTTGACCAGGGCCTGGCGCACGGCCTCATCGCCCAGTTCGAACGGCCTGTCGCCGGCCGCCAGCTGGTCGAAACCGTAGCGACCACCGTATCCGGCGTAACCCTGCTCGCGCCGGCCATCCTGTTCGACGATCACCGACACGTTCAAACGCACCAGCGGCCGCACGTCAGCGGCCAACGTGCCGTCGGTCGCGGCGACCAGGATGACGTCATGCACGCCGGACAGCGAGACGACGACCTGTTTTACCCGCGGGTCTATGTTGCGCGTGTGCCGATCCACCCGCTCAAGCAAGGCGACCTTGTGCTCGTCGGACATGGTTTCAAGCGGGTCCAGTGGCCCGTACAGCGTCGCAACACGCGCCGATTTCCACGCCGCAACCTGGCCGTCGCGACCCGAGCGAGCGATGGCACGGGCGGCCTTCGAGGCCTCGTCCAGTGCCGGCAGCACAATATCGTCGGAATAGGCGAAGCCCGTCTTCTCGCCTGACAGGGCGCGCACGCCGACGCCGCGCTCGACGCTGTGGCTGCCGTCTTTGACGATGCCGTCTTCCAGGCTCCAGGCCTCCTGGCGCGAAGACTGGAAGTAAAGATCAGCGGCATCTACTCCGCGTTGCATCAGTGTGCCAAGAACGCGCGCAATATCGCTGTCTTCTATGCCCGCGGGCGACAACAGTCGCGCGCGCGCCATGTCCATCGAATCGTTCAAGCGCTGTACTCCTGCGTGAATCTGATTAGGTCATTGCAGGCTCCGCCGATCAGCGGACACCTGGAAAAAAGCACCATAGTGTAACGGAAACCGGCCGCGCCGGGCGCCGTACGCCCGAGCCGGTCGATCAGTCGCTGGCGCCCTCCCCGATCGTCGCTCCGTCGTCGCCCGCCGGTTCGCTCGGCGGCGCATCGGGCAACTCCTGTGGCGCCGTCGCCGGCTCGCTGGTCGCAACAATGCGAGAAACCTCGGGCGCTTCCCACGACCCGCTAATGCGGTAGTCCACCCGCCCGATCTGCTTCAGGGGATCCTTGAACAGCTCGGAAAAAATCAGCAGCGCGGCGCCCACGGCCGGGCCACCGGCAATTGCGCCGGCGATCGGCAGGCTGGAACCGAAGCTCGCGTAAACCGACGCCGTCTGATCGTAGTCTCGCGCCACAATGCCGGCGCGCCCCACGACCGCGACCTGCGCGGCCGGACCGCGCAACGTCAGGTTATCGGTAAACGCATTGCCACCGCGCAGCGAAAAATCGCCCTCGATCGCGTCAAATGCAAAGCCTTTCTTGAAAATGTCGCGAAAATCGAGGCCCAGGCGCCGCGGCAGGGCCGTCAGGCTGATCAGGCCAAACACGCGGCCGGCTTTCGGATCGACGGCCAGAAGCTGGCCGTCGCCCACGGCAACGGTGACGTCACCGTAGACGTCGCTCATGAATCCGCTGCCAAGCTCGTCGTCCCAATGCAGGTCCAGAGTGAAGGTCGCCTCGCCGGCATCGATGGCGCCGACCGTGCCCAGCGCCTCGAGCGTGGACTTCACATCAGTACTGCGAAACTCCATCTTGAATTCAGACGGTGCGCCGCCCGCGTAGCGCCAGGTACCGCCAGCGGTGCTGGTAAAGCTCGGCGCCTCCGTGGTCATGCGCTCTACCTGGAGTCCGTCCTCGACCTGGCCGATCTGAGCACTCAGCGCGCCGAAGCGCATATCGTTAAACACGAATGACTGGGTATCGACTCGCAGGGCGGGCAACGTGCGCGGATCGATACCCGGGGAATCGTCCCCAAGGGTGATCCACGTCAGATTCTGCAGGTTGGCGATGACGGGATCACCGCTCGCGCGAAAATCGAACGGCACAAAGACCGCCCCGCTGACCTCATCGCTCTCGATCTCGATGAGCCATTCGCGCACATTGCGATCCACCATGACCCGCGCATTGCGCAACGTCTGCCCGAACACCGTCAGTTGGTCAAGGCGCACATTGGCCGTACGCAGTATGTTCCCCATCTGCGACTCGCTGCGGCTGGCAAACGCGAGCCAGGCGTCGTAATCGAACGCCGGGAGCGAGCCGTGGATTTCAACGCCATCGCGGTCGGACAGTTCGGCATCGCCACCGTTGAGCGCCACCGTGCCGCGCGTGACATGCGCACCGCGCTGCTGTGGATCCAGCGCCAGCGTTGCCACGACTTCCTCACCCAGCGTCAGTTTGAGCTGTGGCTGTGCTTGCGCGCGAAACACCATCTGCGCGATCAGGTTGCGAGTGCTGCCGGCGTCTTTGGCCAGCGGCGCCGGCAACCGCACGGCGAGGTCCTCAAGCGCAGAGGTCAGCGTCAACGTCGTGGGTAGTGCGTCGGGTTGGTCGAGTGGTGGAAAATCGATCGTCGCCTGCCACTGAGCCCCGCCGCGCAGCATGTCACCGAGCGGCGCGTAGATCCGCTCGGCCAGCATATTGGCGTCGGTGCGACCGCTGGCACGGACCTGTACAAAACGCGACGGCAGCGACTGCTGTGCATCGCCCAGAGCAATCGGCACCGTGGCCACATCAATGGCTACCGGTCGACCGAGCAACACGCCCGTCACCGCCGGCGCCGCCAGTCCCGCGCGCGACAATACAACGTTGCCACGGATATCCTCCAGCGGCACAGGCCAGTCCCGGTAATCGAGCTGCGCGCCTTCGGCGGAGATTTCCAGTTGATAATCGAACGTGCGCCACGTCTTGAGCGGCATGGTGATGCTCAGTCCCGTGCTCGCCGCACCGCTGGGCTGCATATCGCTGAGCAGCCCCGCGTAGCGCTGCGCGGCCGGCGTGGTGATGAAATAGTCCCGCAGATGCTCCAGCGGCGACGTCGACACCACATCGATGTCGAGCACGACGTCCTTGAAGTCGTCAATCACCACCTGCCCGGTGTCGATCCGGGTAGCGCCGAACAAACCATCGCTTACCGTCGCGCGCAGGGTGCTTCCTTCGAAACGAACTTGACTGTCGATGGCCGTCGCCACCGGCCAGTCTTTGGCGAACGCCAGTGCCAGGTCATCGATCTCGAGCAATGCCTGGAAGCTGCCTTCGTCTGTTGGCTGTGAGTACGGGAATCGATCCAGCGCCCCGTCAATGTTGACCGACGCGCTGCGCGCCGTGCCGCCGCGCAGCGCGTTGTACAGCCAGTCGACCAGTTTCGGCTTCATCAGGTGAACCGGCAGGTAGGTTAATGCGCGCACGATGTCGACGTCGCCCAGATCTGCGTTGACCAGCAAATGCGGCGACGATCCGTCAGCGTGGGTCTGCAACTCCACCTGGGCCAGCGCATCGAAGTCCTCTGTCGCCAGCAGCACGTTGTCGCTGACGAAATGCCAGCCATCCGCCTGCTCACGCCAGCTCAGCGACCCGGTCAAGCGCCACGCCTGCAGCGCGTCGGCAAACACCGCGGGCGCGTTGATCGTGAACGCATCGGTCTCCAGGTCGAGTCGGCCACCGAATTCGTCAGAGCGCACGCTGCCGCTGAGCCCGCGCAGTCCGGGCAGCTTGCCCGCCGCGTTCCAGCCCAGCCCGGCAAAGCGACCGCTGATCACGGCCTTGGGCGCGCCATCCGCGCCCACGCGAACGATGGCGTCGAGATCGAACAGGTCGCCCTCGGGAACGTGCTCGCGCACGGCGCTGACCACCGGGTTGTCGGGCAGCGCCGCAATCAGCGGCGCGAGGTCGTCAAGCCGCGCGAAAGGCACGATGACGTGCCAGCGCTGCTCGCCGCCGACGCCCTCGTCACAGGTAATGCTCGCGTTCACCGGCGGCCACGGCCGGTCGCCCCGGTCGATGAGGAAGTCATGCGCGCGAACTCGCCAGCCGAGCGGCGTGCGATCGAGCTCGAAACGACCGCTCAAATGGCGGTAGGTTTCTGCGGGTACCGCCGCCACGGTCAACAGATCCGTGACGTTGAGGTCGAGGCTGGCGGTTTGAATGGTCAATCCGTGAAAGGACGCCCAGGCGACGATATCGGCCTGCCCACTTTCGAACGGTAGCGCGTAGCGCCCCAGAAGTTCGTTCAACGCACTCACGTCCAGGTTGCTGCCGGCGACGTAGGCCTGCCATTGCAACGCCCGCGCGGCGGCCATGCCACCGTCGAATTCCGCGGACAGGTCCAGCGCGTTGCCCATGCCCTCCGGCGGCACGATGCTGCCGTCGACGCGCAGGCGCTTGCCGTCGACATCGACGTTGACATCGACACGCGGCACGCTCAGCGGCGCGGCGCCCTCACGGCTGTAGCGCACCTGCGCCTCGCGCAATACGTAGCGGCCGTCAGGCAACGGCCAGTTTGCGGTGCCCGCCGGCGCATCGCTGGTCCTGGCTTGCCTGCCCAACACCGAGAAACGCCCCTGGGCATCCTGGTGAATTTCGATATCCAGGCCGCGCAAAACGACAAAATCAGGCACCACGGTGCGACTGAAAACAAATTTGCCGACGTTGAGATTGACGTGGCCCTCGCGTGCCTGCAGCAGCGTCTCGCCAACTGCCGCGTCAAACACCGTGGCGCCGTAGAACACCAGCTCGGGTCCGCGCCAGCGCCAGCGTACATCCAGTCGTTCGAATTCCACCGGCAAACCCAACGCCTGGCCGGCGGCGGCCTCGATGCGGTTGTGGAAGTCGGGCACCAGCGGCACAACAACGCGGAACAAGCCGATCGCAAGCGCCAGCGTAACGGCAACTACGCCGAAGCCGATGGCGCTCCAGCGCCACAAGCTGCGCAACCAGCCACGCGGGCGTCGCGCGCGTTTTGTGGTTGCTGCCTCGGGCTTTGCCGTCACGTCTACATCACCACCACGTCGAATTGATCTGTGCGATACGCCGTTTCCGCCTGCAATCGAATTGGCTTGCCGGTGGCTTCTTCGAGTTCGGCCAGCGCGCCCGACTCCTCATCGAGCAGCAGGTCCGTCACATCCTGGCTGGCAAGTATCATCAATTGCTGGAAATCGAACTGGCGAGTCTGGCGCACAATGTCACGGAAAATCTCGTAGCAGACGGTTTCCGCCGTCTTGATAAATCCGCGTCCTTCACAGGTAGGACACGACTCACACAGCAAATGTTCCAGGCTTTCGCGCGTGCGCTTGCGCGTCATCTCCACCAGGCCCAGTTCCGACACGTCGCTGAGGAAGGTTTTGGCGTGATCGCCGGCCAGATATTTCGACAGCGAGTGCAAAACCTGCTGGCGATGTTCCCGATCGGTCATGTCGATAAAATCGAGGATAATGATGCCGCCAAGATTGCGCAGGCGCAGCTGGCGCGCGATCGCCTGGGCGGCTTCCAGGTTGGTCTTGAAAATAGTGTCTTCGAGGTTTCGATGACCGACGAATCCGCCGGTGTTGACGTCGATCGTGGTCATCGCCTCGGTCTGGTCGATGATCAGGTAGCCGCCGGACTTGAGCTGCACCTTGCGTCCGAGCGCTCGCTGGATTTCGTCCTCAACGTTATGCAGATCGAAGATCGGCCGGTCGCTGACGTACTCCTCGATGACCGGCGCGAGCTCGGGGATGAAGGTCTGGGCAAAATCCTTCATGCGCACGAACGCCTCGTGATTGTCGACCCGGATGCGCTCGATGTCGGCGCTGAGCAAGTCGCGCAGAATCCGCCGCGGCAGGTCCAGGTCTTCGTAGACCAGGCCGGCGCTGGGGGTACTCTCGCAGCGGCGGCGAATGGCGCTCCACAACTTCTCCAGGAACATCATGTCGGCGCGCAGCGCATCGTGCGAGGCGCCCTCCGCCGCCGTGCGCACGATGAAACCGCCGTCTTGCTCCGGCGGGCGCATACTCTCGACCAGGTCGCGAAGGCGCGTGCGCTCCTGCTCGTCCTCGATCCGAGTCGACACGCCCACATTGTGGCTGCTGGGCAGGTACACGAGGAAACGTGACGGAATTGAAATATAGGTGGTCAGGCGCGCGCCTTTGGTGCCCATGGGGTCCTTGAGCACCTGCACCAGGATGTCGTCGCCTTCGCGAATCAGCTCGCTAATCGTCGGCCGGTTGTCGCCTTGGGCTTCACCGCCCTCCACGTCCCCGTTGCCATTGCCGTTGGGATAAACGATATCCGAGGCATGCAAAAAGCCGGTGCGCGCGAGTCCGACTTCCAAGAATGCGGCCTGCATGCCCGGCAGCACACGTGACGCCTTGCCCTTGTAAATGTTGCTCACCAGTCCGCGGCGCGAGCTGCGTTCGATCAACACCTCCAGCAGCACGCCGTTTTCAACGACCGCCACGCGAACTTCGCGCGAGGTGATATTGACCAGGATTTCTTCTTTCACGCGACTTGGCTCATGGGTCCGCAGAATACGCCAACGCTTGCCAACAGGCTCGCTGTCTCGCACAGGGGCAAGCCAACGACCCCCGAATAGCTGCCTTCGATATGCGTCACAAAAACGGCTCCCAAGCCCTGAATCGCGTAACCGCCGGCTTTGTCCGTCGGTTCGCCGCTGCGCCAGTAGGCACTCAGTTCATCGTCAGCAATCGCGCGCATGTGCACGCGGGTGCAGGTCACAGTTTCGCATGCGCCCTTTGGTCCGCGCACCGCCACGCCCGTCAGCACCTCGTGGGCGCGACCGGCCAGGGCCCTGAGCATGGCGGCGCCTTGTTCGGCACTGGCGGGCTTGCCCAGCACGCGACCGTCCACGATGACCGACGTGTCGGCCCCGATCACGACCGCCTCGGTGCGCCGGGAGAAGACTGCCAAGGCTTTCTCTATCGCCATGCGACTGACGTAATCCGCCGGCGCTTCGCACGGCCGCGGTGTCTCGTCGATGCCCGCCGGCTCGATCGCGAATTCGACGCCCACCTGGCGCAGCAATTGCGCACGACGCGGCGAACCGGAGGCGAGAATAATTGGCGTATTTTCCATCCTGCTCAATTTCGACGCTGTGTTGGCGGCCGGGGCCGATGCGCTCCGCTCAGGCAGGGCGCGTTATTTTGTCAAATATTACCGCAAGTTATGTCTAAAAGCGCGGGCAGATTCTGTGACGAAGTTGGTTGGTGCCTGACGATCCGGTGGCTATTGTCACATAAGCTGCCGCGCAGGGTCAGACAGCTCGTCGTCCGGCGCTCAGGCCGACCCTTCGAACTCCATCCAATGCGCCCAGGCGCGGGACAGGAGTGTATGTACGGAGGCGACAACCCAGAGACAGGGAGCTTTGGTAAATGGAAGTTTTGCTGGTCGAGGACGATAGACTCGATGTCGAAATGGTCACCCAGATTCTCAAACGAGATGACCGGACCAGCTATCGGCTCACCCATGTCGAGACCCTCGCACAATGCCTCGACCGCCTTGAGAGCGATCGTTTCGATATCGTGCTGGTCGACCTGAATCTGCCGGATGCGACCGGTGGCGATGTCGTCAATCGCATTTCGCTGGCCTACAGCCACGTGCCGGTGGTCATCCTCAGCGGCAACGCGGACCAGGATTTCGCCACGCGTGCGATCCGCGCCGGTGCGCAGGATTTCATCGTCAAGGGCGCGCAATCGGCAATGGAATTGCCGCGCGCGATGGCCTACGCGGTGGAGCGCAAAGCCACGGAGATGCGCCTGAAACACCTGGCGTCCTATGACCCGTTGACCAAGCTGGCCAATCGCCAGGAATTTTGCACGCAGCTCGAAAAGGCCTGCGCCCGGGCGGATCGCCATGGCACGATGGTGGCGCTGATGGTGCTCGACCTCGACCACTTCAAGTTGATCAACGACATCCACGGTCACCAGGCCGGCGATGATCTGTTGTGCAGCGTCGCCGACACACTGCGCCGCGGCATCCGCGCCGGCGACACCGCCGCCCGTTTGGGTGGCGACGAATTTGCCGTGATTCTTGAGGATATTCCGAATCCGCAATCGGTCATGCGCTGGTCGCGCAAGATGATCCGCAACCTCAACCAGCCCGTGACCATCGGCGATACCAGTCACCCGGTCTCGGCCAGTCTCGGTGGCGCCCTCTACCCGGTTAACGGACGCACGGTGGACGAATTGATGCGCAGCGCCGATATGGCGATGTACGACGTCAAGCGCACCGGTCGCGGCGACGTGGCGCTTTACGACAAGGCCATGGACGAACGCCGGCAACGCCACTTTGAACTCGAATCAGAGCTGCCCGCGGCCATCGCCAATGATCAGCTCGTGGCCTATTTCCAGCCCATCGTGGCGCTTGCCGACGGCGTGCTTGTGGGCATGGAGGCGTTGTGCCGCTGGCATCGAGCGGACGGCGAGACGATCGAGCCCACTGAATTCCTGCCAATGGCGAGGCGCCTGGGGCTGATGCCGGACGTGGGTCTGTTCATGCTCGAGACGGTCACCCGCCAGGTAGCGCATTGGCGCGAGCACGGCGGCCCGAACGTGCCCGTGTCGATCAACGCCGACGCCCAGGAGATCAGTTCCCCGGCCTACGCCAACCGCATCATCAACCACCTCAAGACGAAAAAGTTGCCGCCAAGCGTGCTGAAGATCGAAATCACCGAGACCACGCTGATCGAGCCCAGTTCGGCCTGCCTCGACAACCTCGATCGGCTACGGCAGTCCGGCGTGCGTATTGAGCTGGACAACTTCGGCGCCGGTCACGCCACGTTCAACTACCTGAGGCAATTCCCGCTCGACGCGCTCAAGCTCGACCGCTCGCTGATCACCGGCCTCGACCGCGACGAACAATGCGTCACGATCGTCAAGGCGATGATCTCCCTGGGTATCGACCTGGGGCTGGACATCGTGGCCGACGGCATCGAAAACGCGGCCCAGTGGACCATACTGCGTGACATTGGATGCGCGGTCGGACAAGGCTACCAGGCCGGCCGACCCATGCGCGCCGCATTGATCGCTCAGTGGCGGGCACCGGTACCGCAGGCGCCAACGAGCGACACGGTCGAGCGCACGGATGCCGCAGCGCACGCCACCGGCACGGCTCGCGTGCCGAGGCTGGCCAGCGTGTCGAGGATTTCCGCCGGG
>Ga0316201_10004983_pt1 | contig 10148 bp, 9 predicted proteins | sample CS6wburrow_MG_FD_204516 | JGI IMG/M metagenome (GOLD analysis project Ga0316201, IMG submission 204516) | Coastal sediment microbial communities from Delaware Bay, Delaware, United States - CS-6 worm burrow | ecosystem: Environmental > Aquatic > Marine > Coastal > Sediment | place: USA: Delaware...
CACGCCGTCCGGCGCCGCGGAAATCGTCGTCCCGAGCCAGCACGACTGGCAGCGCCGCATTGCAACGCTGGCCGTGCGCATGGGCCGCATCGGCCAGCGGGCCGTCGAAGACCGTGCCCAGCAGATGGACTGGCTCGGGCGGCGGCTGCTGGCCGCCAGTCCGGCGGCGACGCTCAGCCGTCAGCAGAACACGCTGCGTGAGAATAGCGGTCGCCTCGCCTCGGCCATGCGCCAGCGGCGGCTGCAGGAAGACAATCGGCTGCAGACCATTCGCGGTCGGCTTGTAGCACTGTCACCCGCGATTTCGGTGCAACGCAGCATTGCTCATCTCGCCGAACTTCGGCAGCGGCTGGCAACGGTTACCCGCACTATCGTATCGACCGCTGACCATCGCGCCGCCCTGCTCGGCCGCGCGCTGCATTCGGTCAGCCCGCTCGCCACGCTGGACCGGGGTTACGCGATCGTTACCGAGGTGAGCAGCAACAGAGTGGTACTGCGAGCCGGGGATGTCAGCCGCGGCGACGAAATCCGCGCACGTCTCTCAAAAGGCGAACTTGTGGCGACCGTCAACAAGGTCATTGACGGTGACTAGGCGCATGCTGTTACTGCTTTGCTGGACGTTGGTGTCGGCGCCCGTACTCGTCGAAATGGCGTACGCATTGCCGGAGCACTCGCCCTGGCCTGGCGGCATCGCAATCGTCGACGTCGGCAGCGCCAACGAGCCGCAACCGCCGGTTGCTTTCGACGACAAGCCGCTGTTGATAATGAGCGATAACGGTCGCTGGCATGCCGTTGTCGGCATCCCTCTGGATACGAAGCCCGGCGCATTAACGATACGTGTTGGCGACAACGACAGGGGCATCGACATCGTTCCGCACGCCTATCGTGAACAGCGACTGACCGTCAAGAACAAGAGCTACGTGACGCCCGACCAGCAGCAGCTGGACCGGATTGCCCGTGAACGCAAGATCATTGATGCCGCCCTTAGTCATTTTCGTGAAACCACTGCCACCGGAATTGCATTGCAAGCACCGGTGGATGGGCCGCGAAGTTCGAGTTTCGGAATGCGGCGTTTTTTCAACGAGCAGCCGCGCGCCCCGCACAAGGGAATGGACATTGCGGCGAATTCCGGGACTCCGATCACCGCGCCGCGTAGCGGCATCGTCGCGACAACGGGCGACTTCTTCTTCAATGGCAGTACCGTGATCATCGATCATGGCCAGGGGTTCGTGACGATGTACTGCCACCTGAGCGACATCGCCGTGGAGCCGGGTCAGGCGGTCACTACCGGCGACGTCATCGGTGCGGTCGGCGCTACGGGGCGCGTCACGGGCCCGCACCTGCACTTCGGCACCTATCTGAATGGCACCGCCGTGGATCCGGCGATATTGCTGGCTAACTAGGCGGACAGGCGTCGAAGAACTCGCAAATTACGGGCCGGAACGCGTCCATTTCGACAAGAAACGAGTCGTGACCGCGAATGCAGTCCAGCTCAACGAGCTGTGTATCCCTGCATACCTCAGAAAAACCCGCCGCCAGTTCGCGTTGCTGCGTAAGTGGAAACAGAATGTCTGTTCGTACGCCGATAACCAGCACTCGTTCGAGATTCAGGCGCTTGAACCCCGATTTCAACGAGCCGCCGTACTCGGCAAGGTCAAAAAGATCCGAAGCATGTGACAGGTACAGGTAGCAGTTAGGGTCGAAAGTGCCGGTAAATTTGTTGGCAAGATTTTCGAGGTACGATTCGACCGCGAACTCAGCCACGAACATATCCTCGATGCGGGCGTGCGTCGTCGAGCGTTCACGCCCGAATCGCAGCGCCCACTCCTCGGCCGAGCGGTAGGTAATCATGCCGAGCTTGCGCGCCAGTCGCTGACCCATAATGGGCGGATCGCCCACTTTGTAATTGCCTTTCTTCCATTTCGGGTCAGACCGAATCAACTCCCGCTGCAGCGAACGCACGGCGATCGAAAACGGCATGGCACGAGTGGCCGATGAGATTGACACGAACGATCGCGTTGACTCCGGGTGACGCACGCACAGCGCGAGACCGGTCATACCGCCCATCGAGCAACCGACGACTGAATGCAGCTGCTGGATGCCAAGTTTCTTGACGACCAGCCAGGCGGACTCGGCAATATCTTCCAGCGTCAGCACCGGGAAACCCAGGCGATACAGCTCGCCTGTCCGTGGATCAACAGAGGCCGGCCCGGTAGATCCAAAACAACTGCCCAGGGAATTGACACAGATAACGAAAAAGCGATCCGAGTCGAGCGGCAGCCCGGAGCCGATCATTTCTTCCCACCAACCCGGCGTCGGGTCTTCCGCACATGACGCTGCATGGGCAGATGGCGACAGCCCCGTGAAAATCAGGATCGCGTTGTCTTTGGCGTCGTTAAGTTCGCCCCACGTCTCGTAGGCCAGTGTCGGCGACTCGATCGAGCCCGCCCGGTGCATGCGAAACTGACCTTCGAACGTGACGCTTTTTCGTGCCGAACTCATAGCGGGTTCCTCATTGCGACGCAGTATAACGTCGCAATTACTTCTTGACGCGTTTCATCAGCCGCTTGCGACTGCGTTCCTGCCGTGGCGTCAGCTTGTTGCGCTTGCCCTTGAACGGATTCGAGCTGGTCTTGAACGCCAGGCGAACCGGTGTGCCTTTGAGCTTGAACGCTTTGCGGAAGCGGTTTACGAGGTAGCGTCGGTAGGAATCCGGCAGCTTGTCGGTCTGGTTGCCATGAATCACGATGACAGGCGGATTACGACCGCCCTGGTGTGCGTAGCGCAGCCGAATACGCCTGCCGCGCACCATGGGCGGCGGGTGCGCCATGACGGCACTTTCCAGTTCCCGCGTGAGTTCGGTCGTTGAAAGATCCTTGTTGGCCGCCCGAAAGGCGCGTTCGACCGCCGGCAACAGATCGCCAACCGCCGTGCCGTGTAGTGCCGAGATCGTGATTCGTTCCGCGAAGTCCAAAAACGGCAGGCGGCGGTCCAGCTCATCGCGGATGCGCTTGCGCTCATAGGCTGACAAGCCATCCCACTTGTTGGTAACGACAACGAGCGCCCTGCCCCGCTCGAGCACGAGGCCCAGCAGACTGACATCCTGCTCGGTGATGCCTTCCTGTGCATCAAGCACGGCGATCACGACCTGTGCCTGCTCGATTGCCTGCAGCGCCTTGATGATGCTGAATTTTTCGATCGCCTCATGCACCCTCGACTTGCGACGGATGCCGGCTGTGTCGATCAGCAGATACTTGCGGTCGTTACGTTCGAAAGGCACGGCCACGCTGTCACGTGTGGTGCCGGGCTGGTCGAATACGACGAGCCGCTCCTCGCCCAGCAGTCGGTTGGCGAGCGTTGATTTACCAACGTTGGGCCGTCCGATGACGGCGATACGCAGCTCCTTGTCGTCATCGTCAACATCCTCATCCGGTGTCTCTGCCTCGAAATCGCTGAGCACTGCGTCGATCAGTGCGCCGATGCGATCGCCGTGCGCCGCAGAAATAGCAATGGGTTCACCGAGGCCGAGGCCATGGAACTCTCCGCTGGCCAGATCCGCGTCGAGCCCTTCGGCCTTGTTGACTGCCAACCAGGTTTTCTTTGCGTGCTTTCGCGCAAGCTCGGCGACGTGCTCGTCTGCCGCCGTGAGCCCGCTGCGGCCATCCACCATGACGATCGCCGCATCCGCTTCCTGCAGGGCACGCACGGTCTGCCCGACCATCGCCTCTTCAATGCCGACCTCACCGCCGGCGACGCCACCCGTGTCGATAACGAGGTAGGGAATGGACCCGAGCTTGCCGAAACCGTACTGGCGGTCCCGCGTCAGGCCCGGAAAATCGGCAACCAGCGCATCACGCGAGCGCGTAAGGCGATTGAATAAGGTCGATTTTCCGACATTGGGTCGGCCAATCAGGGCAATGACGGGAAGCATGATCTTGCGCCTTCACCGCGGCCGGTCAGGATTCGTCGGCTGCGACGTCGGGAGCCTGGCGTTTCGGCCGAACCTCGACAACTTCGTAGGCGGCAATGCTGCCGGAATCGCTCTGTACGTACAGCCGGTTTGCGACAACCACGGGGGCAGCCGTGATTGCGGAATTCCCGAGCCTGATACGTGCAACGGCGGTGCCGTTCAGATTGCTGAAGAAATGCACATAGCCCTCGAGGTCGCCGACGGCAACCGTCGTATGAAACGGTATCGGCAGCGTTGGTTCGCGGCGCAGCAGGTCGCTGTTGCGCCAGGTCTCAGTGCCATCCCGCCGTGACAGCGCGACAATTTCGCCGTCCGCGGTCGCCGTGTAGACACTGTTCCAGTCGGCGGCCACACCCTCATAAGAGGAAATTTGACGACTCCAGAGCACTTGCCCGGACTCTGACGCCACGGCCGCGAGGCGCCCCTGGTAACCCGCCGCGTAGACGTCCTGGCCAACAACCTCGATCGAGCCATCGATGTCGGAAAGGCGATCAAGATCTGATCTGCCTTTGGGCGGCGACAGCATGGACTCCCAGACAACGTCGCCGCTGCTCAGGTTGGCGGCAACCAGGCGGCCGTTGTCGAAACCGCCGATTACCGTGCCGCCGACCAGCACAGGATCCGCAGATCCACGCATCGTCAGCGCAGGCGTCGACTGTTCCAATGCCCAAAGTTCCTGCCCGTCGTAGATCGACAGCGCGCGCATGCGATTGTCGATCGTCTGCAAAACGACGGCCTCACCGCTGATGAGCGGACGTGCGAGCGATTCACCATCCAGTTCAACCCGCCACTGCTCCACTCCGGACCCTGAATCAAGGCAAATGGCGTGGCCGTCTTTGGAGACAACCACCACGCGGCTCTCGCCCACGCCCGGTCCCGCCGAGAGCGGCATGCCGATCTTGGTTCTCCAGATCTGTTTACCATTCTGCGGATCGAAGGCAGACACAACGCCATCGTGACCCGCCGCGTAAATGCGACTGCCGTCACCAACAGGTCGCAAAGCAATGCGCAGAAACTCGGCATCGCCACCGACTTTCGAACTCCACAATCGCTTGATCTTGAGCGTCTGTTGAATGTCGACCAGTGCTTTCGGCTCCAGCTCTTTGTCCTTGCCGCCGAATATTCCACAGGATGCCAGCAGCGACGCTGCCGAGATCAAGCCGACAATTCGCCACGCTCTGCTCACTCAGGCGCCTCGACGACATCATCCGACTCGCCGGATTCAACCGTTTCAGCGGCCGCTGGCTCAGCGGCGGGGTCGGCTGTTGGCTCAGCGGCGGGCTCGGCTGTTGGCTCCTGCACCGGTACTTCGGGCAGGTCCAGCGCTTTCCATTGCACAAGCTGCTGGTCAACCGTGCCTTGCGAAAGAGGATCCATCAGTACCTGTTGGTAAGCAGCCTGCGCGTCCGCGATGCGGCCCAACGCGAGGTAGGCATCACCAAGAAGCTCGCCATAGGTGGCCGCAAACGCGGGGTTGTCCTGGCCTTCGAGCAGGTCGACGACGTCCTGAGGCTTGTCCTGGTAAAGCAGGATTCGCGCAAGGCGCAAGCGAGCGACCGCTTTAAGCTCGTCGCTGGCCGCAGCGGCCAGCAGCTCGCCAAGCGCGTCGGCCGCATCCTGGTCACGATTCCTGTCCATGTACAGTCGCGCCATGGCGAGTCTTGACTGCGCTGCATAACTCGTTTTCGCAAACGAAGTGGCAAGCTGGTCGGCAACGATCTCCGCATCGTCGAGATTGCCCTCAACAACATGATTCGTCAGCGTCTCATACAAGGCCGATGCATCGAGTTGTGCCTTGAGCTTGCTGTTCTCGTAATAATTGAAGCCGAACAACAGCAGTGCGCCTGCGGCCACACCGACAATGACATAGCCGCCGTACTCCGACCACCACGAGCGAAGTTGTTCAATCTGTTCTTTTTCTGAAAGTAAATCGTCCACGAAACTGCCTTTTTTTGCTGTGCGTCGGGATTCCCCGGCGCTTAGTTCAACCTGTCAGTCAATGTCGCTGCCAGCTCGTCCAGCGCAACACTTTCCTGTTCCTCTTTGCTGCGCAGCGGCTTGATCCCGACGCGCCCTTCAACGAGTTCTCGTTCACCCAGGATCAATGCATACGTCGCATTACTCTTGTCGGCACGCTTCATTTGAGATTTGAAGCTGCCACCGCCCAGGTTCATATCCACACAAATGCCGGGTATCTTGTCCCGCAGCTCTTCGGCCAGCGCGAACGCCCGCGTCAGCGTGCCCTCGCCAACAGCCGCAACATAGACATCCGCGTGCTGATGTGGCGCCTCACCCCCACACGCCTCGTACAAAGCAACGAAACGCTCGATACCCATTGCCCACCCAATCGCCGGCGTAGGCCGGCCGCCGAGTTTCTCGACGAGACCGTCATAGCGACCACCCGAGCACACCGCACCCTGTGATCCCAGCGCATCGGTCACCCACTCGAACACGGTGCGCGAATAGTAGTCCAGGCCACGCACCAGCCGTGGATTGATCGTGTACGCCACGCCGGCCGCGTCCAGCAAGCCCTTGAGCCCCTCAAAATGCATCGTCGACGCCTCGTCGAGGTAGTCCAGCATGACCGGGGCGGCTTCAACAATGGCCCGCATGTCCGGGTTCTTGCTGTCGAGAATCCTGAGCGGGTTTTGCTCGAGCCGGCGAATACTATCCTCATCCAGCTGACTTTTCACGCCATTGAAGTACTCGACCAAGGCGGCCCGGTACCGAAGCCGCGATTCAGGCATTCCCAGCGAGTTGATTTGCAGCTCCAGGCGCGACATGCCGAGTCGCTGCCAGAGTCGCGCCGTCATGATGATCAGTTCCGCGTCGACGTCCGGGCCGTCATAGCCCAGCGCTTCGACATCAAACTGGTGAAACTGCCGATACCGGCCTTTTTGCGGCTTTTCGTAGCGAAACATCGGACCGGAGGTCCAGAGCTTTTGACGTTGATTGTGCAACAGGCCGTTGGTCATGCCGGCGCGAACGACGCTCGCCGTGGCCTCCGGGCGCAGCGTCAGGCTTTCGCCATTGCGATCCAGGAACGTGTACATCTCTTTCTCAACGATGTCGGTAACTTCGCCGATCGAGCGCTGAAACAGCTCCGTGTACTCAAGCAATGGCAAGCGGATTTCGGAATAGCCGTAGGAGTGCACGATCTCCTGGACCACAGATTCGAGGTACCGCCAGGTTCCCGAGACCTCCGGCAGGATGTCGTTCATTCCACGAATTGCCCTGGCTTTCACTTGTCTTCAGGGACCCGAAACAGTTAGTCGTGCCGTGTTACCGCGCCGTTCCGCAGCCGATATGGCACGTTCGACGCCGTTAATTCGAATGCTGACATTCGCGGCGTCGCCGAAGAGTACGTTGAACGGCGCTTCACCGCTGAGGTCAACCGTACGGCCGTCAGTGCCAAGACCGAAAAACAGTCTGCGCCCGTTTGCATCCGAAATTTCCGTCCAGCAATCGCCGCTGTAGGTAATCAGCATTTGCATCTGGCCCTCGCCCGGTTCCGGCGCTTGCCCGGGCCCTGCGTCAGCACTTTCCGCCGCGTCTACAGCTGACTGCAGCACGGCCGAATCATCATCCGTTGCCTCGAAGTCCTGCTGCTCCTGCAGCGGCAATGACTCCACTTCGGGTGCCGGCATCGTCTCCTCAGGCACTGCCTCCTCCGGCATCGATTCCTGCGGCATCGACTGCTGCGGCGCGGATTCCTGCGGCGGCTGTTCTACGACAGCGGGCTGCGATGTAAACCACCAGTAGGCTGTTGCGACAACAATGATTACGACAATGACCGCGATCCATGGACCAGGCGACATTTCGCGACGAGGCCGCGGCCGCGTTGCAATGACCGGCGGCATGGCCGCCGCGCGGCTCAACTGGTAGTAATCAGCCATGACGTCGCTTTCATCGACCTGCACCAGCTGTGCGTATTTGCGCAAGTGGCCCTTCGCAAACACAGGCGCGCCGAGCACATCGAACTCATTGCGTTCGAGTGCGCGAACTTTGGGTTCATCCAGGTGTAATTCCTTGGCAATCTCAAGGACCGAGATCTGCTGCGCGCGACGCGCCTCGGCCAGGCGCTCACCACCCAGCGGGCCCTCAGTCTCACTCGCTGATGACTCGTCGTCCGAGTTGTCGATGACGTCGCTCATCCTATCCGCTTTCCAGGGCCTTTCTTGCTTCCGGTGATTTCGGAAAATCCCGCAATAGCTGGTTGACGAACTCCGTACGAGCACGCTCATCACCCAGCTTCTGTTCTATCTGCGCACCCAGGTAGAGAACGCCGGCCGTCGTCTTGCCATTGGCAACAAACCTCTGCAGGAAGGCCCTCGAGCCGAGGTAATCTTCTTGCTTGAATTTCAGAAGGCATAGCTGCAAAAGCGCATCCGGGTAGTTGGACTTGCGATCCAGCGCCTTGCGGAAGTAACGCTCGGCCGCGACGAAATCGGGCTTCTGTACCATGCAGACACCGGCATTTGTCAACGTCACCTCTGCGTCGTCGTTTTCCGGGTGACTGGCGGCCTTATCGAAACTCTTTAGCGCGCCAGCATAGTCCCCCTGGTTGCAAAGAAAGACGGCGTAGGTGTTTTGCACGCCGAAGTTCCGTGGCTCCAGTCGCACTGCTTGTTCGTAGGACTCGGTCGCCAGGCGCAGGTTACCAAGTGCCTCGTAGGTCAAAGCCAGCGTCGAGTGCGTAACGGCGCTCTTCGGATTCAATTCGAGCGACAATAGCAGCCGGTCGCGCGCCAGCTCATAGTTGCCGTTCTGGTAGTACCGGGCCCCCAATTGATAATTCAACTCCGCCGCATCGGCTTCGTCTTTTTCCGGCGGCGCGCGTCCCGTGGTTGACGATATACATGCTGTCAGCAGCAGAAAACACGCAGCCACTGACACTATCAGTTTGTTCTTTTTCATGCTGAAGCCATCCTTGTGTTCGACTTGCGTGCCTTTTTGTCAGCAATGGATTTCTGTCCCAATGGTCTGCGCACACGATCGCTGACTTTGCCGGCGAGCTGTCCGCACGCCGCGTCAATATCGTCCCCGCGTGTCTTTCGCGTCGTCGCCACCAGCCCCCGCTGCCGCAGACGTGTTTGAAAATGCCGAATCGTATCAGCCGATGATCGCTTGAACCGGGTACCCGGGAAAGGGTTGAAAGGAATCAGATTTATCTTGGCCGGCTTGTCTTTCAGTAACTCGGCAAGCTGGTCAGCATGCGCCAGCGAATCATTGACACCGCGCAGCATCACATACTCAAACGTGATGAAACGGTTCGCGTGCTTGGCCGCGTATGCCCAGCACGTTTCGAGCAATGCCGCGATCGGATGCAGCTTGTTTATCGGAACAATGTCGTCTCGCAGCTCATCGTTGGGCGCATGCAGCGATACGGCGAGCGAGACGTTGCAGTCATCGCCGAGTTTTTCTATGAGCGGCACAATGCCGGAGGTGCTGAGCGTTACGCGACGTCGCGACAGTCCGAAAGCCAGGTCGGACACGAGCAGTTTCAGGACCGGGACGACATTCCGGTAGTTTGCAAGTGGCTCGCCCATGCCCATAAAGACGACGTTTGTTACCGCAGGTTCGCCATTATCACGTCGCGGCAGTTCCCGAATCGCGTGCCACACCTGGCCAATAATTTCGGCGCTCGAGAGGTTGCGGTTAAAGCCCTGGGCGCCGGTCGCACAAAACGCGCAATCGAGCGCACAGCCGACCTGTGACGAAATGCAAAGCGTGCCACGACCGGCTTCCGGGATGAAAACGGTTTCAACAGCCTGCCCCGAACCGCTGGAAAACAACCACTTTACCGTGCCGTCAACCGAGTCGTGCCGTGACAGCACTTCGGGAAACGCTACTTCGTACTCTGCGTTCAACCACTCGCGAGATGTCCTGGCCAGATCCGTCATGTCGTCGAAACTGGTAATGCCTCGTTGATAAATCCACTGCATAAGCTGCCGCGCGCGAAACGCTTTTTCGCCGTGCGCTGCGAAAACCTGCTCGAGATCATCTTGCGACAATCCCAGCAGGTTTATTTTGCTTGCGGTGGAGGGCATGATCTCGGCTCCGCTCAGCGGGTCCTCGGGCACACGCCGTCGTCGCCAAAGAAATACGCGATTTCGACAGCGGCCGTGTCAGCGGCGTCCGAACCGTGTACGACATTTTCCTCAATGCTCGCCGCATA
>Ga0316201_10004984_pt1 | contig 10147 bp, 4 predicted proteins | sample CS6wburrow_MG_FD_204516 | JGI IMG/M metagenome (GOLD analysis project Ga0316201, IMG submission 204516) | Coastal sediment microbial communities from Delaware Bay, Delaware, United States - CS-6 worm burrow | ecosystem: Environmental > Aquatic > Marine > Coastal > Sediment | place: USA: Delaware...
GGATCCAAAGTTATGGATGTGTCGGTAACAGGCAGCATCACCATTGATGGCGATCATGGTAGCCTGACGATTGATAGTACGGGGGCCTATACATACGAGCTTTTCCCGCCTGCTGTGCAAATTTCTGATCTGGTTCTTGAGAGCGCTGCCGATGGCGTTAAAATAGAAATTCGTGCTGTTGAAACCGCGAATGGTATTGAATTTACAATTGAGGTCATCGAAGGACAGGCTGATTTGAACGGCTTCTTCCTTGATCTCAACGGTGATGGTGGTCCGTTATTTTATGCTGGAGCCACAGCCAACAACATGAATGGCGCAAGTGATGGCTTTGATTATGCCTATGTTCTTGGGTCAATCGGGGGCGGCGATGCAGATGTAACGATAGCAACTGTCGAGATTGATAATTTGACGTTATTAGATCTGGAAAGCGCTAAGGTTGGTGTTCGTGCAACCAGCGTAGGCCAAACGCAAGAAGCCAGCCTGAAGCTTGTCGATAATTTTGAGGTCGATGTTGAGCCTCACGAATGCGCCTATGACGAGTTCGTTTACATGATCACCGATGGGGATGGCGATTACGACACCGCTATTTTGGATCTGCAATGCGTAGCCAATGAGCTACGGGTCGGCCAGAACGTTGATGACGTGGATGGCTCTCAGGTGCCGCATCTGGTGGGCGGCGAAGAGGGTGTTCTCATGGGCGATATCGGCTCTGATATTCTGGTTGGTGATGCAGGCGGTTCTTTCACACAAGAGCAAACGCAGGATTATAACTTCGTCTTTATTCTGGATGTGAGCGGCTCCATGGGCAGCAACGCCGCCCCGGATTCACAGATCAATATCTTGAAAGATGCCGTGAAGGGCCTGATGGATGATTTTGCCGCGTACAACAATGGCGAAATCAAGGTTCATATCGTGCCATTCAGCACTGAAGCAAAGCCGACAGGCACCTTTACGCTGACCGATGCGAACGGCTTGGCAGATGTGAATGCTTATATCAATGCAATGCTTGCTGGCGGTCTGACAAACTACGAAGACCCAATGCAAGAAGCCATCGAATGGCTGGTCGGCAATGAGCCACTGGGCGGAAATGCGATTACCACGACGTACTTCATCTCTGATGGTGAGCCGAATCGCTACATAGATGCGGCAGGTGACGTTGCATCGGGAAGCCCGTCTTTTATTCTGGGTGAAATCACAGGCACAGACGGCACAAATGAGGTCGCCATCCTGAAAGGCTTGAGCGATGAAGTGATTGCTCTGGGAATTGATACCGATGATAGTCTCGACAATCTCGATGTCATCGATTCGCAAGGTGATGCGGAAAACATCATTGACCCGAACCAGTTGAGCGTGGCGCTGGCAAAATCCAACCCGATAACCAAGCTTCTGCCGTCAGGTGATGATGACCTGCAAGGCGGTGAGGGCGATGACATCATGTTTGGTGATGTGCTCTTTACCGAAGATCTGGCCGCTCTGAACAATTTAAGCGTTGAGCAAGGGACGGGCTGGGAAGTGTTTGAACGTCTGGAAGCAGGGGAAAGTACGGTCAACCTGGCTTGGACCCGCACAGATACAATTGAATATATCCGCAACAATGCCGTAGAGCTGGGTCAGGAAACGGTCACAGCACAAAATGAAACCCGCAAAGGTGGAAACGATACGCTGAATGGCGGCGCAGGGGATGATCTGATCTTCGGTCAGGAAGGCAACGATACGATTATTGGCGGGGCCGGGAATGATGTCATCTATGGCGGCTCGGGCGCTGATATGTTTGTCTATAACGCAATAACGGACGGCGTTGACACGATCAAGGATTTCGACGACAGCGCCGGTGACTTGCTGGATATGTCCGCGCTTCTGACCGGGTATAATGCTCTGAATGATGACATTGCAGATTTCGTTATTGCAACAGAAGTATCAGGTGATACAAAGATCTCTGTTGATGTAGACGGAACGGGCGCCGGGGCGTCAGCTATTGAGCTGGCGGTGCTGGAAGGTATCACAGGCCTGGATCTGGACACAGCCGTGAAAACGGATGGAACGATCATTTAAAACAACCTTACAGAAATTTTGTAGGGGGAACGTTTGGCCAATAAGCAAGGCGTTCATAGATCGTAAAGAATTATGTGCTAAAAATTTCGATAGCTCCGCAAGGAAGCTTGCATTGAGTTACGAAAAAGGGCATATATGGTGCCATCGGCATAACCGCAAAAATAGCGGCGCAGGATGGTAGGGTTTATAAATTTAACAGTTGAGGAAAATACTGTGACGTTAACGAAAAAGATGCGCAAATTATGTCTAACTACGGCCGTGTCTGCGCTTGTGGCTTTTAGTGCACCACAATCCTATGCAGATGATCATCAAGCAATAACACTCCGTGATGCTGTGGCTGTGGGCGTGGCAACAAACCCGGAATACGGGTCCGTAGCGGCAAGCCGCCGTGCGACGGATGAAGAATTAAATCAAGGTAAGGCGCTGTTCCTGCCCTCACTGGATGCTAATGCCGATTTCGGGATTGAGCACAGTGACGATCCCGGCACACGGGGGCGTGGGGATTATGATAAAGACCTATGGCGTAAAGAAGCTGGTTTAACACTGACCCAGATGCTTTTTGATGGTTGGGAAAGTCATTACGAGGTTCAGCGTCAGGAAGCGCGCGTTGTATCTTCTGCAAATCGGGTGCGGGAAACCGCCGAGTTGGTCGGACTTTCGATTGTTGAATCTTATCTTGAAGTTTTGCGTCAACGTCAATTGCTGCATACGGCACGCAAGAACGTAAGTTCGCATATCAGTATTCTTGACCAAATCCAGCAAGGCGTGGATGCCGGTCGCTCAACGCAAGCCGATCTGGAACAAGCCAAGGCGCGTTTGGCGTCCGCACGGGCAACAGAAGCCAATACACGTGAATCTTTGCGCAATGCTGAAGCAAACTATATCCGCGAAGTCGGCGACAAGCCGGGTGAGTTGAACTTGCCGGTCATACCTTATGATTCTTTGGCTAAAGATGTTGAGGACGAAGTGCTGCACACATTGGCACATAGCCCGACATTGGACATCTTTGCAGCTGATATCGAAGTGGCCTATGCCGAAGCGCAAGGGACAAAATCGACCTATTATCCTCAGCTTGATCTGCAGATGAATGCACGCACAGGCCATGATTTGGGCGGCGTTGAAGGCCGTGACACCAGTGCTTCGGCTCTGGTTGTTATGAACTGGAACCTTTACCGCGGTGGCGCAGATGTGGCGCGTGCGCGTGAGTTTAATCACCGTCATCAACAAGCCAAAGAAGCACGCACTGAAGCAGAACGCACGGTTGAAAATGATGTCCGCCGAACATGGGCAAGTATGGTTTCCGCCGGTGAGCGTGCCAGCCAATTCGCAGCGCAGGCCAATGCTAACGTTGAAGTGGTCAAGGCATACAAAGACCAGTTCAATCTGGACCGCAGGACATTGCTTGATGTTCTGGACGCGCAAAACGAACTGTTTGTCTCTAATAGCAACACGGTCAATGCCGAGTTTCTTGAGATGTTCGCAGTTTATCGTCTCCTTGCTCTGAAAGGGCACTTGCTTCCGACACTCGGTGTAGAGTATCCTCGTGAAAGCGTGGTGGCTTCTGATGATCGTTGGAACGATCAAGAACGTCAGAAAGCCCGCTAATCATATTGGCAATTAAGCTTTCGAGACGGATCTGGAGTCAGTGACAGACAAAGAACAACAGACACAAGGTAAGCCAAAGGGTGAGCCAAAACAAAAGAACCCTCGTACAATCGGGGGTTCTTCTGTTCATGCCGAACAAAACCCACCTCAAGAACAGGCATCTCAGGAGAAATCTTCGGATAATTGGCCGCTTCAAGCAGATCGCATGGCAATTCAAAACCCACTGGTCGATTGCCTGTGCTTGATGGCTGGACACTATGGACGGCGTACAAGCGTTGCCGCATTGACTGCGGGCTTACCGTTACCCGCTGACGGGATTAGTCCGGCCTTGTTTGTGCGCGCTGCAGAACGTGCAGATTTACAGGCGCGCCTGATTGAGCGCTCACTAGAATCACTTTCAATTGCCCCGAACCTACCTTGTGTGCTTGTGCTAGATGAGGGTATGGCGTGTATTCTATGGGAGATCAAGCACCCCAAAAAGCATCCGCCTAAGAAAGAAGACGGCAAACCAGTTGAGCTTCATCCCAAAACAACCTTTACCGTGCAATTCCCTGAAACCAAGGATGAAAAACAATCCCTGAGCCTTGATGAACTACAAAAGCTCTATACGGGCTATGCATTTTTTATTCGCCCAACCGCGCGCGTGGATGAACGCGCCGGTCCCGCAGAGATCGATACGGGACGCGACTGGTTCTGGGCAACTTTCTGGAAGAACCGGACTCTTTATACCGAGGTGGTCATTGCCGCGATGATGATCAATATTTTTGGTTTGGCAAGCTCGGTCTTCATTATGAATGTGTATGACCGCGTGGTGCCGAATAATGCTTTTGAAACGCTTTGGGCCCTCGCGGTGGGTGTGCTGGTTGTCTATATCTTTGATTTTATCCTGCGAAATTTGCGCGCACATTTTCTTGATCACGCCGGGCGCAAGGCTGATGTCAAAATATCAGCCTCACTTTTTGAACAAATCATGGGCATGACAATGGCCGCTCGCCCCCCAAGTGCAGGGGTTCTAGCCAGCAATATGAAAGAATTTGAAACACTGCGGGATTTCTTTACATCTGCCACCGTAGCGGCGCTGATCGATCTGCCTTTTGTTCTGCTTTTTATTGCTGTCATCGCCCTTATTGGCGGGCCCGTGGCCTTTGTGCCTTTGGCAGCAATTCCGCTTATTGTCGGGATGGGTTTTTATCTGCAAAAGCCGATGCAGAAAATTACAAAAGAATCCATGCATGAAAGTGCGCTAAAAAACGCGCTTTTGTTCGAGACCATTATCGGGCTGGAGACCATCAAGGTGCAGGCTGCCGAAGGCCACACGCAGCGCAAATGGGAAGAGCTGAGCGAAAAGGCGTCTCGTACAGCCGTGAAATCCCGCCAGCTTTCAGCTTTTGCGCAGAACTGGGCCATGTTTATTCAGCAAATCGCCAGTGTTGGCATTGTGATTGTTGGTGTGCTGATGATTAGCGAAGGTAATATCTCCATGGGTGCGCTGATTGCCTGCGTAATTCTTTCGGGCAGGGCCATGGGCCCATTGGCGCAGATTTCGGGCCTGATGACCCGCTTGAACCAGTCCCGTGAGGCGCTGGTCCAACTCGATGATTTGATGAAGAAGCCGGTTGAACGCCCGGTGGATAAAAACTTTATCACCATGCCGCATGTTTATGGCCGCGTGGAATTCCGTGATGTGGATTTCAGTTATCCGGGGCAAGATACGCCCTCGCTAAGCAAAATCAACTTTGTTATTGAACCAGGGGAGCGCGTCGGCATTATCGGCGCGGTCGGCTCGGGGAAAACCACAATTGAGCGGCTTTTGCTAAATCTTTATGAGCCCTCGTCCGGCTCTGTGCAAATTGATGGCACGGATGTGCGCCAGATCAACCCCGGTGACTTGCGCCGCAATGTTGGCGCTGTCCAGCAAAGTCCACAGCTTTTCTTTGGGTCTGTGCGGGATAACATCACCATGGGCCATGAAACTGCGCCTGATCGTGCTGTCCTTCGGGCCGCCGAAATGTCAGGTGTGATGGAATTTTTGGCTGATTCATCTGCCGGGTTGGATACGCAAGTGGGAGAACGCGGCGATATGCTCTCTGGCGGACAAAGACAAGCCGTCGCAATTTCGCGTGCACTTTTATATGACCCACCGATTCTTATTCTGGATGAGCCAACGGCCTCGATGGACCCGGCCTCTGAAAACCGTCTGCGTAAGCGTCTGGCGAGCCTATGCCAGAACAAGACAACCATTTTGATCACCCATAAGGGCGCAATGCTCAGCATCGTCGATAAGCTGATCCTGATCGATCATGGGAAAATTATCGCGTTCGGACCCAAAGATGAGGTAATTCGCAAATTGCAAGACCGTCAGTACGGCACATCGGCGGAGAACACGAATGTCTAGTCAAAACGCAGAAAAACAAAAAAATACGCCGGACAATGAAGCACGGCAAGGCCAGAGCGTTAATGAAATATCTTATTGGCAAAAGGTGCGCAAAAGCTGGGTCGAAGGCTATGCAGAAATTGCAGAGGTTCGTGCCGAGTCATTTTTCGAAACAGACGACCAACTCCCCTTATCAAAGCATTTGCTTTTGGTGGCGGTAGCCTCCTTTTTCGTGCTGTTCATTGTTTGGGCCAATCTTGCCCAACTGGACGAAGTCACACGCGGTGATGGAAAAATTATCCCCTCAAGCGAAGTGCAGGCCTTGCAAAGCCTTGATCCCGGTATTGTTGATGAATTCCTCGTCAAGGAAGGCGATGAGGTTGAGGTCGGTCAGGTTCTGGTTCGTTTGCGCGATATCGAAGCATCATCCGATCTCGGCGCAAACCGCGCCCGTTACTTGGGGCTTTTGGCCTCTATCACGCGCTTGCAGGCACAGGCCGAGGGCCGAGACGCCGTTGTGTTTCCCGAAGAGGTAATGAAAGGGGCGTCCAACAGCGTGACCGAAGAGCTCAATGCGTTCCGCGCCAATCAACTGCAATTGCAAGGGCAGCTTAATGTCATCAAACAGCAAATCACACAGCGTGAACAGGAAGTGGATGAGATCAATACCCGCATCGGCGATTTGCGCGGTGTGATCAGTCTTCAGCAGCAAGAGCGCAATATGATCGCCCCGCTCGTGGAGCGCGGTTCCGCGCCGAAACTGGAATTGCTTCAACTTGATCGGGGCATCAAGGAAAAGAGGACAGAACTCAACAGCCTGAGCTCCAGCCTGCCACGGACTAAATCAGCGATTGCAGAAGCCAAAGCCCGCCTTGACGAGGCCATGAGCGCCGCCAAGGCACAGGCCCAAACTGAACTGGCGGCTAAACTCACGGAAATGAATGAAATCCGCGAGCGCCTCTCAGCATTAACAGAGCGCAAAACGCGTAAAGAGATTAAATCTCCGGTCAGCGGTACCATTCAGGAGCTGTCTGTAAATACGGTTGGCGGGGTTATCCGTGCTGGTGAGGATTTAATAAAAATTGTGCCCAAGGATGATCAACTGATTGTCGAGGCACGGGTCAAGCCATCGGACCGGGCGTTCATCTATCCGGGGCAACCGGCTGTGATAAAGATCACAGCCTATGATTTTTCCATTTACGGCGGTCTCAAAGGCGAGCTTTTGGATATTTCTGCTGACACGATTGAGGATGAGCAGGGGCAGAGTTTCTACCGTGTGCGCCTGCGCACCTATGAAACAGAACTGAAACGTAAAGGTGAAATCCTGCCGATCATCCCCGGTATGGTGGCCAGCGTGGATATCTTAACGGGGCAGAAAACCGTGATGCAATATCTACTCAAACCGTTCGTTAAAACTCTCGATAGCGCGATGAATGAGCGTTAGGTTTGATTAGGCTTGCAAATTAGGGTGAAATCCGCTTTGTCTATATCTTCAAACAATTTCAAGACGTGGAGCCTATAACAGCTATGCCTGAGAGCCAGCCTTCCTTAAATGAGCGCAATATCACCATAACCCTGCCCGATGGGGCAACGCGCACCTATGCGAGCGGTGTAACGGGGCTGGAGATCGCAGAAAGTATTGCCAAATCGCTAGCCAAGGCAAGCGTGGCCGTGCGAGTGAACGGGGAGCAGCGTGATTTAAGCGATCCTATCACGGGCGATGCGCAGCTTTCCATTATCAAGACGGACAGTGATGAAGGGCTGGAGATCATGCGCCACACAGTGGCAGCGCAGCTTTTGGCGCGCGCGGTAAAAAATCTTTACCCCGAGGCTAAACTGGCCATAGGCCCGACCATAGAAAACGGCTTTTATTACGATGTGGAATTCAAAACGCCGATTTCCTCCGAAGATCTGGTAAAAATTGAAAAGGAAATGCGCCGTATCAAGGAATCGAATGCTCCGATCGTAAAATCGCTCAACAGCAAAGACGATACGCTCAAAGCCTTCGAAGAGCGTGGTGAGCCATATAAAATGGATATTGTCGAACGCGCGCCGCAAGATAATGATTTCCAGCTCTACGCGCAGGGGGATACGGGATTCATCGATCTATGTCGCGGTCCGCATTTGCCCTCACTCAAACATGTTGGCGCGTTTAAACTCCTGAAAGTGGCCGGGGCCTATTGGCGCGGGGATTCGTTGAACCAGATGCTTACCCGCATTTATGGCACCGCCTGGCGTGATGAGAAAGAACTCAAAGCTTATCTCCATCAGCTTGAAGAAGCTGAAAAACGCGATCACCGCAAACTGGGGCAGGAGATGGATCTTTTCCATTTGCAAGAGGAAGCCCAAGGCTCGGTGTTTTGGCACCCCAATGGCTTTGTGATTTACAACGAGATGGAAAACTATATCCGCCGCCGTTTACGCGATGCCGAGTATAAGGAAGTCAAAACGCCGCAGCTGATTGACAACAAACTCTGGGAGAAATCTGGTCACTGGGGAAAATTCCGTGAAAACATGTTCGTAGTGCCCGATGAGGTGCCGAGCACGGACGATGACAAGCATATTTTTAGTGGTAAGTTTGAAAAGCTCATGGCGCTCAAACCTATGAACTGCCCGGCGCATGTGCAGATTTTCCGCCAGGGTATAAAATCTTACCGTGATTTGCCCATTCGCATGGCGGAGTTTGGTTGCTGTCACCGCAACGAGGCGCATGGCGCGCTGCATGGCCTGATGCGCGTGCGGCAAATGACGCAAGATGATGCGCATATTTTCTGTCGTGAGGATCAAATCACGCAAGAATCCATCGCCTTTTGTGAACTTCTACAGGCGGTTTATAAGGATCTTGGCTTTGAAGAGCTGGAGGTCAAGCTGGCCCTGCGACCTGAATTGCGCGCCGGGACAGACGAGACATGGGATAAGGCAGAGTCCGGGCTGCGTGATGCGCTGGAATCTGCCGGGATTCCTTATGAAGATCTACCGGAAGAGGGGGCCTTTTATGGGCCAAAACTGGAGTTTCACCTCAAAGACGCCATCGGGCGGAGTTGGCAATGCGGCACATTGCAACTGGATTTCGTGCTGCCAGAGCGCCTTGATGCGACCTATGTTGGTGAGGATGGCGGACGGCACCGTCCTGTAATGTTGCATCGCGCGATTTTGGGCACGTTGGAGCGCTTTATCGGGATCATGATCGAAAATTACGCCGGAAAGCTACCGCTTTGGCTAGCCCCTGTGCAATGCGTGGTTGCCACGATTACCAGTAGCGCCGATCTGTACGCCGAAAAAGTTCTCGAAGCACTCAAAACGGCTGGCATCCGCGCACAAATCGATTCGCGCAATGAGAAGATAAATTACAAGGTGCGCGAACATTCTCTGGCCAAGGTGCCGGTGATGTTTGTGGTCGGCGAACGGGAAGGAACAGAAAACACGGTCGCCATCCGCCGTCTGGGGGGCAAAGATCAGAGCGTAGAGCCCTTAAGCGCGGCGATTGAGACGCTTACGAATCAGTGTAAGCCCCCGTTTTAAGCGCGATGTATCATTTTGTTGAAATTATGAAAATAAAAAACATAAAAAGGGATGCCATTTTACAAGGCATCCCCCAGAATCGCTTGCGTATACAAGAAAACCGCCCTATTAATGATTTTCTAAAGATTTTGTAAGACAGTAATATTGATGAAAACAAGAAACAGGAGAAACGATCATCGCTAGACCAATGAGACCCATGCCCCAAAAAGAAAAAGGGCCACGTATCAACGACCAGATTACAGTCAAGGAAGTGCGTCTGGTTGACGAAGAAGGTGAAATGAAAGGGGTCGTGTCTATTCAGGCTGCGCTTGATATGTCCGATGAAGCCGGACTTGATCTGGTTGAGCTTTCTCCCAACGCCGAGCCACCCGTATGCAAAATCATGGACTACGGGAAGTATAAATACGAACAGCAGAAAAAAGCCAACGAAGCCCGCAAAAAGCAAAAAACCGTTGATGTAAAAGAAGTCAAAATACGTCCAGGGATTGAAAAGCATGACTACGAAGTCAAAATGCGCAACGCCCGCCGTTTTCTCGAAGGTGGCGACAAAGTTAAGGTGACAATGCGTTTCCGTGGGCGGGAAATGGCACACCA
>Ga0316201_10004985_pt1 | contig 10146 bp, 7 predicted proteins | sample CS6wburrow_MG_FD_204516 | JGI IMG/M metagenome (GOLD analysis project Ga0316201, IMG submission 204516) | Coastal sediment microbial communities from Delaware Bay, Delaware, United States - CS-6 worm burrow | ecosystem: Environmental > Aquatic > Marine > Coastal > Sediment | place: USA: Delaware...
AGGGCTCCGTAGGGCATGGACCAGTTGCCTTGGGGGGGTCGTTCGGCAGGAACGGTACGTCCCAATGTCTGCTTCACGATCGGCAGCAGTCCGGCGGGTGAATACCACGAGAGGCCAGCACTCTGTCGAAGCAAAACATAAGCCTGCTCCTTCTCGGACGCGCGGCACCAGAGACGCTTGAACGCTGCCGTGAGTTCATGGTCATCGGCTGCGATGGCCAGATAGGCAAAAGCCTGCGCGTTCACCAGCCAGGTAGGTCCACAAAACGGCATGCGCCCGCTGATGCAGGGCGGAGTGTCGTGGAGGTTGCTCATGATCCGAGCGGTCAGCAGTGCCTGTTTCAGGTTTACCAGACTTGTCTTATCGAAAGCGAAACACGTTCCGTGCTGCAGGTAGGCCGCGAACGAAGCGATGTGAAACGCGCCAGGCGAGTACGCGTTGGCGTAGATCCCGGAGTGGTGGAAGCCGGTGAAGTCAGGCTTAATTGTATCGGCCCAGCCCGGAGCGACGCGGCAGGCATTGTTCTGCCAGCGGAGCAAACAGCGCATGTCCCGGACCTTCTCCGTCGAGTCGTCCATAGCCAGAACGGCCAGAAGCATGAAGAGCGTGATCGTCCGCATCGGTCGGCGTTTACCCCGGCGTGCTTCGGCTCGCGGTAGATGCTGTTGAAGAAGCAATGCCAGCGCATGGTTGCCAATTCGCGTTCCAGGATGCCGTCCTTCCGCAGGACGTCGCGCATCAGGAAGACGGCATGCATGTAACCTGCCGCCCGAAGCATCTCATGGTCTAGCGTCCCGATGCCGCTGCCGTCCGCCCAACCCTGGTCATGTGCGAAGTTGATTAACGTCACGAAGTCCTTCGCGCTCTGTTCATTGCCGTTGACGCGGTAGTCCAGCGCCAGTGGAAGTGGCGCATTCTGAAACAGGTCCTGGCAGAAATTGGGCGTCAACGACGACCGGCCGGCAAAGAACGGCTGCCCCGTGTAAGCGCCGTCCGCATACTTGATATTCAGCTTCTTGAAGTAAGCCTTGCCTCGTTGGATGTGTGTCTGCATGGCATCCAACACGGCCTTCCGCTGCGGCATGTTTTCGTTCAGCGTGCGGCCAAGGGCCCAGTCGTCGTAGCGTTTCGTCATCAGAGCGAAGGCTTGCTTCTCTTCGGCCGAGATCCTAGCTGGAGGCGGGGCCGGCTTGATGAGCGAGGCGTCGTAGCTGTCTTGCCAATGCGTTTCGGTACTGGCGCGCACAAAAGGAACCTGGTTGTCTTTGGTCCGCCGCCAGGATGTGCTCTTGGGGAAACGAATCGCGTCGAAGTAGATGTCCCCCGCGCCTTTGGGCGGAGTTGTCACGGTCATCGTGATCTCGTCCTGGAGACGCGCTTTCGGCTGAACCGGTTTCAGATCCTGCCGGAAACAGACCCAGATCGCCCGCCATCCGCTAAAGGAAAGACCCGCCTGGAAGCGGTAGACCTCCTTGTCGTCGCTCAGCAGATGAAAGGTCAGCTTGTCTTCCTGCGGCGTTTCATTGTAGTACCACAGCATCACGCCAGCGTTCTTCGAGCTGCCGTTCGCTTTCAATTGCGGGGAACGTACCGTCAGCTTTGCGCCGGGCGTGGTCGCCCAACACAACGATCTGCTGCCGTGCTTGTATCGCTTGGCAGAAACCGCAACACGCGACTTCTCCGCCTCCACGTACCCGGGCACGCCGTCTGCTTCAAACGACTCGCCCGCACCGTCCTTGTCCGGTTTCCATGCGGCATGGGTGCAATCCGTGGCGAGAAGTAAAGCGAATAGAAGGAGCGTCAGCCGATCCATGCACTATACGCCTTTCAGGTTGAGTTCCCTGGCCAAATGACAGGCGACGAAGTGGCCCGGCTCGACTTCAGTCCACGCCGGTGTCTGCGTGCGGCATTGCTCGCGTACGTGGGGGCAGCGCGGATGGAAGTAGCAACCGGAAGGCGGGTTCGAAGCATCGGCCACTTCGCCCATCAAAGGCAGTGGTTCGTTGGCTGCATCGGGATCGGCCTTGGGAACCGCGCGCAACAGGGCTTCGGTATACGGGTGCCGCGGCCGTTCGAACAGTCCCGCCGTGGGTGCCAGTTCCACCAGGCGCCCGACGTACATCACGGCTACGCGGTTGCAGGCGTGCTGTACCACGGCCAGGTCATGCGAGATGAACAGCAACGTAAGTGAGAACTTCTGCTGAAGGTCGACCAGCAGGTTCAAGATCTGGGCCTGTACCGAAACGTCCAGGGCGGAGACCGGTTCATCGCACACGATCAACTTCGGGTTGGGGGCCAACGCGCGGGCCACGCCGATCCGTTGCCGCTGACCGCCACTGAAGGCGTGCGGGTAGCGTTTGATGTGTTCGACTTCCAGGCCCACTGCTTCCAACAGTTCTCTGACTTTGCCTGCCAATTCTTTGCCGCGTGCGATACCGCACTCCAGCAGTGGCTCGCCCACGATGTCCAGCACCGTCATGCGCGGGTCCAATGACGAATAGGGATCCTGGAAGACCATCTGCATGTGGCGGCGCAGTGCGCGGAGACGTTTGGCGTCCAGTTGCAGCAGGTCCACGACCTCGTCGGGGCCGACACGAAGTAGCACCTGGCCGGCCGTGGCTTCGTAAAGCCGGAGCACCAGTCGGCCCAACGTCGTCTTGCCGCAACCCGATTCGCCGACGAGGCCCAGCGTTTCGCCTTCGTAAACCTTCAAGTCCACATCGTCGACGGCGCGTAGTGTGCCTACCTGTCGCCTGAACATGCCGCGCTTGATGGCAAAGTGCTTCTTCAGGCCTTTGACTTCCAGCAGAACAGGTCGCTCGGCCGGAGCGGGAGATGCTTCGCTCATGCTCCACCTCCCGGTTGCCGTAGAACGCAGCGGACGTAGTGACCGGACTCGACTTCCACTAAGTCCGGAATGCCCTGGTCACAGACGCCCTGCTTGGCCAGTGGGCAACGCTTCAGGAAGCGACAGGTCTTCGGCAGGTCGATCGGTACGGGCACCGTGCCTTCAATGGCGGCCAGACGCGGACGTTCGGTACTGCGGTGAAGCTTGGGTACGGCCGCCAGCAGACCTGACGTGTAGGGATGCAATGGGTTCTTGAATAGCGCGCGGAGCGGCGCGTATTCAACGACTTGACCCAGATACATGACCGCGACGGCATCGGCCATGCGGGCGATCACGCCCAGATCGTGCGTGATGAAGAGAATCGCCATCCCCAACTGCGATTGCAGGTCCTTCATGAGTGAAAGGATCTGCGCCTGTACGGTGACGTCCAGCGCGGTCGTAGGTTCGTCCGCGATGAGCAGCAGCGGATCGCAGGCCAGGGCCATCGCGATCATCACACGTTGGCGTAGACCGCCGGAGAGCTGATGCGGGTATTCGTGCATCCGTTGTGACGGATTCGAGATCCGGGCCTTGGCCAGCATCTCTTCGGCTTGTTGCCATGCCTCTTTGCGATCGCGGGTGACGTGCAAGAGCAGGATTTCGGAAACCTGATCCCCGATGCTGTGGACCGGCGACAGACTGGTCATCGGTTCCTGGAAGATCATCGATATCTTGCCGCCGCGGACGCCACGCATCTGCTTTCCACGGGCCGGTAAAGAGGCCAGGTTGACCGGCGCATTCCCGTCTTCATGCAGCCACACCTTGCCGCCGATGATGCTCCCCATCGGGGGCAGGATCTGGAGGATGGAACGGGCCATGATGCTTTTGCCGCAGCCGCTTTCGCCAATCACGCCAAGTGTGCGGTGCCGGTTGATCGTCAGGCTAACGTTATCGACCGCGACGAGTCGGCCTTCGTCCAGCTCCAGGCAAGTCGTCAGGCCTTCCACGCGTACCACGGGGGCCTCAGAGGGCTGCGTGGTTGCCGTGTCGGCAGGTTGTTGAGCGGCTTCAGCCATCTCTCATTGTGTCCCTATCGGTACGGGTCGGCTGCATCACGCAGACCGTCGCCGAGGAAATTGAAGGCCAGTACGGTCACGACCACAAAGGCCCCGGGCAGCAACACCCAGGGATACAGCACCACAACTTTGACATCCTGAGCCGTGCTGAGCAGCACACCCCAACTGACGACCGGCGGGCGTAGACCGAGCCCGAGGAAACTGAGCGCCGTCTCGCCAAGGATCATGGCCGGGATGGCCAATGTCAGACTCACGATCAGGTAGCTCAGGAAGCCGGGCAACAGATGTCGCCGGATGATCCGGCCATCGGGGGCGCCGGAAACGCGGGCGGCGAGCACGAAATCCTCTTCGCGCATGCTGATCAGCTTGCCGCGAACGACGCGCGCCAATCCGCACCAACCCACGATCGACAGGAGCACCGTGATCGCCATGTACACCTTCAGTGGTGGCCATTCCTTGGGCACGGCCGCGGCCAAGGCCATCCACAAAGGCAGCGTAGGGATAGAAAGGAGGAATTCGATTATGCGCTGGATAAGCGTATCGATGCGACCGCCGTAGTAACCTGAGATGCCGCCCAGCACGCAACCGAGGATGAAGCTGAGCGCCACGCCGACCAGTCCGATGGAAAGCGATACCCGCGCGGCGGTGAGCACGCGCGAGTACATATCGCGCCCAAGTTTGTCCGTGCCAAAGATGAAGAGATAACCGGGCTCGTCGACACCAAGCAGACGCCACCGGCATGGGATCAGTCCCCAGAATTTGTACTCCTCTCCGCTGGTAAAGAACTTGATGGGGAAGCGTTTCGAGGTGTCTTCTTCGTAACACAGCTCAAAGGTGTAGGGGTGCCGGCTGGTGCGCCAACCGTACACGAACGGTCGCAGGTGGAAGCGGGCTTCCGCATCGACAAAGCGGACCCGCTGAGGCGGGCTGTAGACGAAACCCGTATGCCGTTTCTGTACGTCCATGGTGGAGAAGAACTCGGCGAAGATCGCGACGAAGTAGATGCCGGCCAGCAAGACCAGCCCCAACATGGCCAACTTGTGGCGTCGGAGTTTGCGCCACATGAGTTGCCACTGCGTCGCGAAGTAGTAGCGCTCCTGCGCGCTCTGCTCCGCTTCGGCATCGGGCTTTTTGCCAAACCAGCTCACGCGCCGCCTTCCTCCATCCGGATCCGCGGATCCAACCAGCACAGCAACAGGTCGGAGATGAATGTGCCCACCAACGTCAACACGCACAGCAGCAGCAAAAGCGTTCCGGCCAGGTACATGTCCTGGCTAAGCAACGCGCGATAAAGCAACGGGCCGATCGTGGGCAGGTTCAGTACGATCGCCACGATGGCTCCTCCGGAGATCAGCCCCGGCAATACCCAGCCGATCGTGCTCAGCACGGGATTGATCGCCACGCGCACCGGGTACTTGAAGAGCAGCTTCATCTCGCCTACGCCCTTGGTCCTGGCCGTGACGACGTATTGTTTGGAGAGTTCATCCAGCAGGGATCCACGCATAACGCGGATCAGGCCGGCCGCGCCGGCCGTACCCATGATGATGACCGGAATGGGCAGGTGCTTCAGCAGGTCGACGAACTTGCCCCAACTCCACGGCGCTTCGACGTACGCAGGGGAGAAAAGCCCGCCTACGCTCATGCCGAACGTATTCTGGAAGAAGACCATGAGCACCAGGGCAAAGAGGAAACCGGGCACGGCCAGGCCGATAAATCCGAGGAGCGTGAAAAAGTAGTCACCGAGGGAGTATTGGCGCGTGGCGGAATAGGTGCCGATCGCTATGGCGATCAGATAGGTGAACAGGACTGCGCCCAGGTTCATCACGATGGTCAGCAGCAGGCGCTCGCCGATCAGTTCGCTAACCGGTCGATTCCACTGCAGCGAGCGGCCGAAGTCTCCGCGCACCATGCCTGAAACCCACTTGCCGTATTGCGCGTAGATCGGCTTGTCGAGCCCGTACTGGCGTTTGAGCGATTCGATTTCCGACTGATCCACCCGCTGTCCGCTGGCTTCCAGCTGGCGGATGTAGAGGGTCAAATAGTCGCCGGGCGGAAGCTGGATGATGATGAATGAAGTCATCGAAACGAAGACGAGCAGCATCGCCATGTAGGCCAGGCGCTTCAAGACATAGCGCATTTACTTCTCCTCAGACTTGAAGAACCACTGCTCCGCCGCTTCGCCGACTTGCACATGGTAGATCTTCCACTTCTCGGCAACGGAAAGGTTGCGCAGGTTCCTTGAATAGATAAACGGCACGGGTGTCTCGGCCACCGTACCGATGGTGTAGAGCTGTTGGGACAGGATTTCGAAGATCCGTATGCCTGCTTTCTTGCGCACCTTGGGATCGGGTGATGAGAAGACCTGGACGCGCAAGCGGTCGACTTCTTTCGCCCAGTCCGGCGGTTCCGTGCCGGAGGCGCCTTTCGTGTCGAACCACAGCTTCCACTCGTTGGTCATAAGGAAGCCCGAAATGAACGACTCGGCCCCAATGGTGGAACCGTCGCCCCACCAGACCGTGACCTGGTTGTCGTTACTGCCTTGCATGGCCCAGAAGCGGGAAGTGTCCGTCTGCTGCACGCGTATGCGGATGCCCAGTTCTTCCCAGTACGCCTTGGCCATTTCCGCACCCGGTTCCGACGTGGGACTGACATCGTAGAAATCGATACGGAGCGTAAACTTTTCGCCATCGGGGGTGAGTCGGTACTGACCGTACGGGTCGTACCGCATGCCCATCTCGTCCAGTATCCGGCACGCCCGCTCCGGATCGTAATCGGCGTAGGCTTCAGGGAAATCCTCCCGGTACCACGTGCTGGTCGGTAGCGGCGCGATCTGGGCGGGTTCGCCCATGCCCAGGAACATGGCCTCGCGGATCTCGGCACGATTCAGACCCAGCGACAACGCACGCCGGAACCGGACATCGCCCAGAACCTTGCGGACCACCGGGTCCGATGTCGCGCAGTTGATCGGGTAGATGAGCATGTAATCCTGCCAGGCGGGCAACAGCATCACGTGGTAGTTCCCACGCCGGGCGCCGCGACGGAACAGCGGGACATCACTCAGCCGGATGAACTGGAACTGCACATCGGTCTCGCCCGAAAGGATCTTCAGGTTCTGGATCTGGATGTTGCTTACGAATCGCCGTGAGATCCCGTCGATGTAGGGCAGCTGTTGGCCCTTGGGGTCCACTTTGTAGTAGTACGGGTTCCGCTCAAGGATGTAATCCCCCGGATTGGGTTGCCGAACGTGAACCCATGGGTCCAGGGACGGATACGTAGCGTTTGGTGGCATCTTTTCAGGTACAAAGGCCCCTGCGGTCAAACCGACGCCGCCGATGCTGGTATAAAAGCTGCCCCAGTTGTCATCGGTGTAGGAGTATCGCTGCATCAACGGGCGCAGATTTTCGATGGGCGTGTACTTCTTGTGGTAGCGCTTCAGAAAGTGACTGGGCAACATCAGCGCCGACCAGTGGCGCGAGGTGAGAAACTGCGGGAAGAGGCCGTAGGGTTGCGCGAAGGTCACTCGAAAGGCGTAGCGGTCGATACGTTCAAACTTCGCGAGTTCGCCGCCCCAACGTGCCCAGCGGGGCGGAACGGGGAGCACCTCTTTGTTGTACAGCACGTCCTCGAAGAAAAACCGTACGTCCTCCGTCGTTACCGGTTTTCCATCGGACCACTTCAGCCCGCGGCGGATACGCAGCGTGAACTGGGTCGCATCTTCATTCTGTTCCCATGCTTCCAAAACACCCGGCTGGGGCTGGGCCTCAAGCCACTGAAAGCAGACGGCCACACCCGGTTCCGGTTTCTGTTCCAGCAAGGCGGCCATGTTGAAATGCCGAAGGTAGTGATCGTAGCCTACGGTGAATTCGGTGTAGCGCAGTTGCCCGCCATGGCGGCCAATCTGCTCCCACGGGACCATGACCAGCGGCTCATCGGGCAGACGCTCGGCGAGCGGGGGCAGTTCTCCGCACCTTACGCGTTCAAGCAGCATGGGCGGTTCGGTAAAGGTTTGGATCTTCGCAACCGGGCGTTCGTGCCAGGCGCTGAGATTGAAGTGCCGCCCCGACACGGGGTCGTCGACATACGGTCCGGCAGGAATGGGATGTTCGGCCTCCAGATCCTTGGGAACGGAACGCCAGTTGATCAACCCGCCATTAACGGTCAGGAAGCCCAGCAGCAGGACGACGAAGGCGATGGCAAGGGCGGATTTCATCCGTTCTCCCGGCGGTCCGTCATTTCAAAGGCAAAGCGACGCAACCCTGTCGACAATGCGCGAACTACGAACTGCGTGGAGGCTTCATGGTGCTGAACCGTTCTACCAATGAAACGGTAGACTCCGTCTGAATGACCTTGTCCGGGTCCTTGATCATAGCAAGCAGGTGACGGCAAACAGCCTTCCCGTCCTCAAACAAGGGGATATCCACAGACGTGAGCGGCGTTATGGCATCTTCGCAGAAGGGATAATTGTTCACGCCGATGACGGACAGCTCCTGCGGTATGCTGATACCTTTCTTCACCAGGAAGTTCATCGCGCGCTGTGCAACGAGATCGTCGATGCAGAAAAGGGCCGTTGCATCCGTCTTATCCGAAAAGCCCCGCAGGCTCCAGGCTAGAGCCAACGCCCGGTCAGGCGTGTGTTCAACGGCCAGGACGTTGCTCTTGCTTACGGCAAGCTCGTGGTCGCACATCCATTTCAGGAACAGATTGTGCCGGCTATCCTGCTCGGCCAGGCCCGTTCGGTGGACCAGGCCGATCTTGGTGTGTCCCTTTTGGGCCAGGTAGTCGAGGGCCAAGTGGACGATCTGCTCTTCCGGAATCAGCCTGCAGCTCTTGTCTTTCAGAAACTGCATGTGCACGTTTCGACCGAAGAAGACGCAGGGCATCTGCAACTTCTGTAGCGCGGGTTGACTCTTGAGGTAGGTGTCAATGCGGCGAAAGAAGATGATGCCGTCAAGTCTTGGATAGTGGAATTTCAATTCCGGCAGTCGTTCCAGGAACCGGACGGATGATTCCTGGACTTCGATATACTCCGGGGCGTCTTCAAGCGCTTCCCGCAGACCGTCTCTGAAGATGGGCATGGCTCCGCTGCGGTAGCCCAAATCGGCGACAAGCAGGATATTCCTGGTGCTGATTCGGGGCGCAACGAATGAGCCCTTGCCATGCTTTACATACAAAAGGCCCTCCTGCGCCAGGTGCGATACAGCGGCAAGAGCGGTACTGGGCGTTACCCTGTATTTCCTGCCAATCTCGCGCATGGACAGGAACGGGGCGTGCGCAGCGTAGTTGCCTTTCTCAAGCAATGCCCGCAACTTGGCCGCAAGCTCTTTGTGGATGATTCCCTTGGCCACTGGGTTGCCGTCCTCTCCGGTCACTGCCTCGCTACGACACCGAAAACCGCACGACACTTATTGACACATGCAAACAGTTCTTGCTGCTGACGACATCAGCGCATGATACTCCGCAGTCGAACTGATTTCAAGTGTTCGGAACAGTATAAGACGGGTATTCCAGACGGCGCAAGAGTGTGCTTCGTATCATGCCCCTCGCAGCGCTTGTAAACCACCGTCAATCATCAGGATGCGAATGCATAAAGGATGATTTTGGATTTTGGCTTCAACTGTATCGAACAGTTATTGTATGTGATTGCAGGAGCTAGAGGGATTCATGAAGAACTTTCTGCAAGCGAATCTATCCGCCGAATCGGGCTGCGGGACAAGAGAGAGGACAGAACCGTGAAGAACATACTCTGGATGTTGCCCCTGTGTTGCTGTCTATCGTTTGTGGTCCTGGCCGCAGATACGACCCCGGACAAGGAGGCGCCTGCGAAGGCAGGGGAAGCTACGGAAGCGAACAAGGAGACGGCCGCACCAGCGTCACCCAAATCAGGGGAGGGCGATGGCGCGCCCGCGGCCAAGGACGTGGAGCAGACCTACTTTGACGCATTCATAGATAAGGTGACCAAGGGCGGCTACACCATGCTCTTTCTGCTGGCCCTCGCGTCAGCATGTAAGGCGGAGCATAGAGCTGTCTCTCTCGAACAAGCCGCTTTTGAAGAGGCGAACAAGCACGTCTGGGAAACAACCTTCACCGACGACTGTACTGGCGACTGGAAGAAGCAATGGTTCCTCGACGGCGAAGTCGCGACCGTGACCAATACGCCGAAGGGCATGGAGCTGCGTTCGGGTCCGGAATACAAGAACCAGGCCCATCACATGGTCCTTTGGACAAAGGACAGCTTCAAGGGCG
>Ga0316201_10004986_pt1 | contig 10145 bp, 7 predicted proteins | sample CS6wburrow_MG_FD_204516 | JGI IMG/M metagenome (GOLD analysis project Ga0316201, IMG submission 204516) | Coastal sediment microbial communities from Delaware Bay, Delaware, United States - CS-6 worm burrow | ecosystem: Environmental > Aquatic > Marine > Coastal > Sediment | place: USA: Delaware...
GGACGATACACGGACCCTGACCTGAAAACCGGTAGCCGTGCCGGAGAAATCGATCGACAGGCATTGCAAAACTTTCGCGAGTTGATGCGGTCCTGCATCGATGAGAGCCAAAACCTTGATAGTTACCTCGCCGCCTTTTTGAGTCGTTTCAGACTGGCGCACGACCCGATGCCACCGCCCCTATCTATCAGCCCGGAAGAACTACTCAATAAAACGCAGGATGGTGTGAGACTATTGCGGAACCCCTGGACACGTCTGACCTGGGTCGAAAACCCGGAAGGTGCCCGTCTTTACGCTGCCGGCCAGGCATACGACTGCAGTGTCTGGTTGGCCGAGTCCCTGTGTGCATCCGGGCAACCCCTGATCAGAACTGACATGCTGGACCAGATTTCACTGGATAGCCTGAACAGGCTGATCAACAGCGGTCATTTCCAATTGACAGGTACAGGTTAACCCGCCAGAACAATGCACGTGTCATCAGCATCCCCAGTCAGTTATACTTTGAGGCTAGGCTATGAAATGTTCGTATCAGACATTTCAGGGTGTTGTGTCCTTTTTGGTTTCGGCACCTGTATTTCTTCAACCGGCAGAATCCAAAGGGCAAAGAAATAGTGAGCTCAACACTCGAGCAGTTATACCTGACCTCGCACCTTTATGGTGGTAATGCATCCTATATAGAAACCTGGTATGAAACCTGGTTGAAAGACCCGCAAAAAGTACCGGAGCAATGGCGTAAATATTTTGAATCCATGCCTGCTGCGCAGGCGCCGGAGACCGGTCATATTGAAGTCGGCGAGCGTTTCCGCAACCTGCCCTTAAACAACAAGGGCTACCCGGTGAACTCTACCGAATTCACCGACCATAAACAGGCCAGCGTATCGCGCTTGATCAACTCCTACCGTATCCGTGGACATGAAGTTGCGAAACTGGACCCATTGGGAAGGCCTCACCACTCACCGGTCGCCGATCTCCAACTCGCTTTTCATGATCTGAATGCGTCCGATCTTGAACACGAATTCGACACCGGTTCACTGGCTGTTGCATCGCCGCGTATGAAACTCAAGGATATCCTGGAGTTATGCGAGCGGGTCTATTGTAAAAGCATCGGCACTGAATACATGCATATGGTCGATACGGTCAAACGTGACTGGATGCGGGCAAGACTGGAAGGCTCCCAGGGTTTTTACAACGTCAATAAGGAAGATCAGCTTCGTATCCTGCAAATGTTGACGGCGGCCGAGGGCCTGGAAAAGTATCTACATACGCGTTACGTTGGGCAGAAAAGGTTTTCACTTGAAGGTGGTGACGGCCTGATTCCTTTGCTACACGAAACCATGCTGTATGCCGGTGCGCATGACGTTGAAGAAATTGTCATAGGAATGGCACATAGAGGACGTTTGAACGTACTGGTCAACATACTTGGAAAATCACCCTCGATGTTATTTGACGAATTTGAGGGCAAACACGGCGCAAACAATCCCGACCGCCCCGGTGACGTCAAGTATCACCTGGGTTTTGCATCCGATATTCAAACCCCGGGTGGCGAAGTGCATATGGCACTGGCCTTCAATCCATCTCACCTGGAAATAGTTAACCCGGTGGTGGCAGGTTCTGCACGTGCACGCCTGGTCCGTCGCAAGGACACCACCCTTGATACCGTTATGCCCATACTGATCCACGGTGATGCTGCTTTTTCCGGTCAGGGCGTAGTCATGGAACTGTTCCAGATGTCCGAAGTTCGTGGCTTTGCGGTTGGTGGCACGATGCACATCGTCATCAACAACCAGATTGGTTTCACCACCAGCAATAAACTGGATATACGCTCCACCCTGTATTGCACCGCAATTGCCAAAATGGTGCATGCGCCTATTTTTCATGTGAATGCCGATGATCCGGAAGCGGTTCATCATGTCATGAAAATTGCCTGTGATTTTCGCCGGGAATTTAACCGTGACGTGGTCATAGATCTGTTTTGCTATCGCAGACACGGTCATAACGAAGCGGATGAACCCTCCGCAACGCAACCGATGATGTATAAAATCATTCGCGGTATGAAAACCACCCGGCAGAAATATGCCGAGGACCTGGTCAAACGCAAGGTCATCGAACCTGACTACCCGCAAATACTGATGGACGAATACCGCCGCAAACTCGATGACGGCGAACAAGTGGCTGATGTGGAGTCACATCCGCGCACCAACAAAAATGCGGCCAAATGGCAGAATTTTGATCATGGCTTAGGTTATGCCGGTAGCGGTATTGAAACCGGTGTTGATATTGACGAGATCAAACGCCTGGCTGAAAAGATGACAGAACTTCCGGAAGGTTTCGTCCTGCATCCCCGGGTCAACAAAATCATCGATGACCGACGGGAAATGGCTCGCGGAAAGTTACCTCTGGACTGGGGGTTTTGTGAAACGCTTGCTTATGCCAGTTTGATCAGAACCGGCACTGGTCTGCGCCTGGTTGGTCAGGATTCCAGCCGTGGCACTTTCTTCCACCGGCATGCTGTTTTGCATAACCAGGTTGATGGTTCCCATTACACGCCATTGACGGAAATCAACCCTCAAATTGATGTCACTATCATTGACTCCTTGTTATCCGAGGAGGCCGTTCTTGGTTTCGAATATGGTTATGCGACTGCAGCACCGGAAACCCTGGTCATATGGGAAGGACAGTTCGGTGATTTCGTCAATGGTGCGCAGGTTGTCATTGATCAGTTCCTGAGTTCAGGTGAAGCCAAATGGGGGCGTTTATGCGGTCTCGTGCTGTTTCTACCCCATGGTTATGAAGGCCAGGGTCCGGAACACTCGAGCGCCAGGCTGGAACGCTTCATGCAATTGTGCTCCAACGATAATATCCAGGTTTGTGTTCCAACAACGCCTGCACAGATGTTCCACATGATCCGGCGGCAGATTGTGATGTCGACACGTAAACCACTGATCGTCATGACACCCAAGAGCCTGCTCAGAAACAAGGCGTCTACATCCGCGTTGGATGATTTGACGAGCGGTGGTTTTCAGTTAGTCATAGATGATGACCGGATCGGCGATAAACAGCAGGTCAAACGCGTGGTGCTGTGCTCTGGCAAGGTCTATTACGACCTGATGGATGCCCTGGCTGAAACATCACAAAAGGATATTGCGGTGGTACGGGTCGAACAGTTGTATCCCATTCCGCATCAGGAACTATCCTATATATTTAACAGCTACCCTCCCGGTTGCGAAATTGCCTGGTGTCAGGAAGAGCCCAGAAACCAGGGTGCGTGGTATCAGACCATGCACAACCTCCGTGCAGATATGCACGAGGGACAGGCCCTGTATTACGCCGGCAGGCCAACTTCGGCATCACCGGCGGTGGGCTATTTTTCAGTGCATATTGAAGAACAGAAAAAACTGGTCGAAGAAGCCATCACCCTCGGCGCCGGACAGAAATACTGAAGCATGAATTAGACAGAGGAAAACCATGAGCACAGAAATCAAAGTACCGATTTTGCCAGAGTCCGTCGCCGATGCGACGGTTGCCCTATGGCATAAGAAGCCCGGTGACAGTATTCGCCGGGATGAAAACCTGGTTGACCTGGAGACCGATAAAGTCGTACTGGAAGTCCCCTCTCCGGTTGATGGTGTCATCAGCAAAATCCTTCGTGATACCGGCGAAACCGTGGCCAGTGATGAATTGCTCGGAATCATTGAAGAAGGCGTTGTTGAGGCAGCGGCAGAACCCGTTCAGGATGCACCGCAAGCAGAAGTGGCTGAAGCTGTTGCAGCGCCCGTTGGCGATACTGCAAAACTGAGTCCCGCCGCAAGACGCTTGGCTGAGGAAGAAAAAACCGACATCAGCAGTGTTGCCGGCACCGGACGTGGCGGACGCATCACCAAGGGCGATCTTATTAAGCACACAAGCAGTGCCAAGCCAACCGGTGAACGGCCTGAAGAACGCGTCAGGATGACGCGTTTACGCTCAACCATTGCTGAACGGATGAAACAGGCGCAAAACACGGCAGCCATTCTGACCTCATTTAACGAGGTGGATTTGAAAGCTGTCATGGATATACGCAAGAAATATAAAGAGACTTTTGAAAAGGAACATGGCGTCAAGCTGGGCCTGATGTCATTTTTTGTGAAGGCCGTCTGTGCTGCACTTCGCAAATATCCCATAGTCAATGCATCGCTCGAAGGTGACGAAATCGTTTACCACGGTTATCAGGACATCGGTATTGCGGTATCAACCGAGCGTGGTCTGATGGTGCCAATACTGAGAAATGCCGAGCAGATGACCCTGGCCGAGGCCGAACTCAGCATCAGGGAGTTCGCAAGCAGGGCCCGCGATGGTTCAATTACACTGGAAGACCTGCAAGGTGGAACGTTTTCCATCACCAACGGTGGTACCTTTGGTTCCCTGCTCTCAACTCCCCTGTTGAACCCGCCACAAAGTGCGATTCTCGGTATGCATACCATCAAGGAACGCGCCGTCGTTGAGCAGGGTGAAATCGTGGTAAGGCCCATGATGTATATCGCCATAAGCTACGACCATCGCATCATCGATGGCAAGGATGCCGTGCTATTTCTTGTTGCAATTAAAGACGCTCTTGAAGACCCGGCACGCCTGCTGTTGAATCTGTAACCCATATTCGGAACATTCTGAAATGACTGAAAAATTTGATGTAATTGTAATTGGTGGTGGTCCCGGCGGTTACGTGGCTGCAATAAGGGCGGCACAACTTGGCCTGAATACTGCCTGTATTGATATGAATACCGGAAAAGATGGAAAGGCGGCGTTGGGTGGAACCTGTCTGAATGTCGGTTGTATCCCATCCAAAGCCCTGCTTGACAGTTCCAAGCACTTTCATCATTTGCAACATGATTACGCGGCACACGGTATCAGTGTCTCGGATGCCAGCATCGACATCAATACCATGATATCCCGTAAGGACGCCGTTGTGATGAAATTGACCGGTGGGGTTGCTCAGCTTTTCAAGGCCAACAAGGTAAAACAGTTTCATGGTCGCGGCCGCTTACTGGCCAACCGCCAGGTCAAGTTTAGCCCCCATGCATCCACTGAGAAAATCATACTCGAAGCTCAAAACATCATCCTGGCCGCCGGTTCAGTGCCGATAGCCATTCCCAATGTGACATATGACAATCAATACATCATCGATAATGAGGGTGCGCTGGATCTCACAGAGGTTCCCGTGCGGCTCGGTGTTATCGGTGCCGGCGTCATTGGACTTGAGTTGGGTTCGGTTTGGCAGCGTCTTGGTTCACAGGTGACGCTGCTTGAAGCACTTCCGTCATTCCTGCCCACAACGGATCAGGATATTTCCAAACAAGCAGCTCGTTTGTTCAAACAACAGGGGCTGGATATCCGTCTTGGCACACTGGTCAAGTCAGCCACAATCGCCGACGGCGAAGTCAAGGTGAAGATCGAAGACAATAAGGGTGAAAGCGAAATCAGCTTTGACCGTTTACTGGTCGCAGTCGGCCGTAAACCTTATACCGAAGGCCTGTTGGCTGATGATAGTGGTGTTTTGTTGACTGAACACGGACAGATTGCTGTCAATGACCTGTCACAAACCAATGTACCCGGTGTCTGGGCTGTAGGGGATTGTGTGCGCGGTCCGATGCTGGCCCACAAGGCATCGGAGGAAGGCATTGCCGTTGCCGAATTGATTGCCGGAAAGTCGGCACATATCCACTTTGATACCATTCCATGGGTTATTTATACAGATCCTGAAATCGCCTGGGTTGGAAAAACTGAACAACAACTAAAAGAAGAAGGAATAGCTTACCGTAGTGGATCATTCCCGTTTGCGGCAACCGGTCGCGGTCTGGCCATGGGTGATGCAGCCGGAATGGTCAAAATGCTCGCAGATGAAACAACGGACGAAATCCTCGGTGTACACATCATAGGCCCGGGTGCATCGGAACTGATTGCCGAATGTGTGGTAACCATGGAATTCCATGGAGCCAGTGAGGACCTGGCACGTATTGTCCACGCCCACCCGACTCTTTCAGAAGCTGTCCACGAAGCGGCTTTGCATGTCGATAAACGCGCAATACACCGCGGTAACTAAACTCAAGAAAAGGTAAAGAACCAATGACAACAATCCCGGAAAAATTTAAAGCCTTTCGTATTCATAACGATGCCGAGGGTTATCGTTCCGGTATTGAAAGCATCGGTATCAACGACCTCAGCGAAGGTGATGTTGTTATTCGCGGGGAATGGTCTGGAATTAATTACAAGGATGCCCTGGCCGCGACCGGCAAGGGTAAAATTCTTAAGAAATACCCACTTGCAGGTGGGATTGATGTCGCCGGTGAAATAGTTTCTTCAGAAAGCGAAAGGTTCGCACCGGGTGACAAAGTGCTGGTTACCGGTTGCAACCTGTCAGAAACACGCGACGGTGGCTACAGCCAGTATTTGCGTCTCGATAGCAACAGCGTGATTCCTCTACCCGCCGGGTTATCAACGCGCGAAGCTATGGGTATCGGCACCGCCGGCTTCACCGCAGCGATATCACTGTATCGAATGGAAGCGCTTGGCCAGACACCGGAGGCCGGGCCGGTCGTTATAACCGGGGCAAGTGGCGGGGTTGGAAGTTTCGCCATCGATATACTGACTCGCGTCGGATATGAAGTGCATGCCATCACCGGCAAGGTGGAACAGTTTGATTACCTTGAAGAGTTGGGCGCACGGCAGTGTATTTCCCGACATGACCTGCATTGGGGCCAGAAACCATTGGAATCAGTGCGCTGGGCAGGCTGTATTGATAGTGTCGGCGGTGACATGCTGGCAGGTATCAGCCGGGTCATAGACCTTTGGGGTAATATCGCGGTCTGCGGAATGGCCGGCGGAGTTGGTTTAAATACCACCAACCTGCCCCTGATTTTACGCGGGGTTAGCCTGATTGGTATCAGTTCCGTTAATACACCTTACGACATTCGAAAAATTCTCTGGGACCGTCTGGCGAACGAGTGGCGACCACGACACTTCGATAAAATTGTCAACAACGAGGTCCATCTGGATGACCTGGGTGAGGCCTTCGATTTGCTGATGAAGGGTAACGCGCTGGGTCGCACGGTGGTTAAAATTCAATAGATTTTCCAGGCACTGATAATGATTGCTGCTTTTTTACCTTCTTTTGGTGCATAATTCCGAGCAGGAGTGGAGCAATCAACATGGATGGACATCAATGGCAAAAGTATTAATAGTAGATGACTCTCCCGCCCAAATTTTTTCCCTGAAAACCCTGGTCGAGAATTGGGGCCACCAGACTATCAGCGCAGAAAGTGGCAACGAGGCCCTTCTGGTTGCACGCCAGGAAATACCTGATGTTATTCTTATGGATGTGGTGATGCCCGGTATGAGTGGCTTTCAGGCAACCCGGAAGCTATCAAAAGACCTGGTCACCTGCAGGATTCCCGTAATATTCGTGAGCACCAAGGATGGCGAAGCTGATCGCATTTGGGGTATGCGCCAGGGTGCATCTGCCTACGTCACCAAACCCGTGAACCCCGAAAAATTAATGAACGCCATATCAGACGCCATCGCCGCCTGACCATTAAAACCTCAAGGAGCCTGATCATGACTATCCAGATCGGAGACAGTATTCCATCGGTGGTGTTAACAGAAATGGCGGAAAACGGTCCGCGGGCATTGCCTTCGACCCAGTACTTCGCTGGCCGCAAGGTGGTTTTGTTTTCAGTACCCGGTGCATTTACACCTACCTGTTCGGCTTACCACCTCCCCGGTTTTGTTGAACTTGCCGATGATCTCAAGCGCAAGGGCATAGATGCCATCGGCTGTATGGCGGTAAACGATGTGTTTGTGATGCACGCCTGGGGCAAAAGTGCCAATGCCACCGGCATCGATATGCTCGCGGACGGCAACGGTGAATTCAGCATGGCGCTTGGACTGGAACAGGATGCAAGCGCATTTGGAATGGGTCTGCGTTCACAACGCTTTGCGCTGGTGGCCGACGACGGGCTTGTCACACATTTGATGGTCGAAGCACCCGGCGAATTCCGGGTAAGTTCTGCTGAATCGGTTTTGGCCGCACTATGACAGGAGAATGTTATGCAATGTAATATTGGAAAAACAGACCGCACGATTCGTTTGGTCGCCGGTGTGGCTATAATTGCCGCAGGTTTATATTATCAATCCTGGTGGGGCGCGATCGGTATCGTACCATTATTAACCGCTGCTTTACGCTGGTGTCCCCCGTATCAGTTACTGGGAATTTCTACCGACAAGAAATAACCGCTTTATTCCAGAGCCGGGAAGATGAATCCGCCGGTAGCGGATTCATCCATCCTGTTTTATTCCACTGTTTCGCTTCCTTCGCCTTCTTCGCTGTCTTCTGCTTCGTCTTCGGCCTGAATCCTGGCAAGACCAACCAGGTTCTCGTTATCCCTGAGACGAATCAGCGTGACGCCCTGGGTATTCCGACCCAAAGTGGATATCTCACTGGCATGTGTCCGCACCAGGGTTCCACAATCAGAGATCAGCATAATGTCGTCTTCATCCGTAACCTGCAAAGCCGAAATCAGACGTCCATTACGCGGAGATGTCTGGATGCCAATGACGCCCTGCCCACCCCTGCCCTGGCAAGAGTGTTCCTCCGGTCTTGTGCGTTTACCGTATCCCCGTTCGGTAACGGTCAGGATATCACCCTCGCCCAGCACCAGCATTGAAACGACCTGCTGATCCTCTTTCAGGCGGATTCCGATAACGCCCCTGGCGGTCCGTCCCACAGAGCTGACATTCTTTTCTGCAAACCGGATGCACTTTCCGGAACTGGAGAAAAGCATCACTTCGCTGTCACCCCGGGCGATTTCAACATTAACCAACTCATCATCCTCGTCCAGGTTGATTGCCCAGATTCCATTGGCGCGCTGGTTGCTGTAGGCCTTCAATGGGGTTTTCTTGACGATACCGTTACGGGTCGCAAAGAACACAAAAAGGTCTTCGGAATATTCACGCACCGGCAGCACAGCGTTGACGCGTTCGTCCTTCTCCAATGGCAATAAATTGACAATCGGCTTGCCGCGACTGACATGGCTGGCCTGGGGTAGTTCGTAAACCTTGAGCCAGTAAATTTTTCCACGGGAAGTGAAACACAAAAGAGTGTCATGTGTGTTGGCAACAAATAACTCGTCGATGAAGTCCTCTTCCTTGACCTTGGTGGCCGACTTGCCTTTACCGCCCCGGCGTTGTGCCTGGTAACGTTCAAGCTGCTGGGACTTCGCATAACCCTCGTGGGATATGGTGACCACCACATCCTCCTCGGTGATCAGGTCTTCAAGACTGAGATCAAGCTTCTTTTCAAGGATGACGGTACGCCGTTGATCACCATACTTTTCGAGTATCTCCTCCAACTCTTCGCGGATGACCGTCATCAGACGCCCCGGGTCGGAGAGAATTTCGAGTAAGGCCCTCACAATATCAAGAATTTCCTCGTATTCTTTCGTCAGTTTCTCCTGCTCAAGCCCGGTCAGCCTGTGCAGACGCATATTGAGAATTTCCTGGGCTTGTTTTGGTGACAACTGGTAGCCGGTTTCCTGCAGACCGAATTCAGGGTCAAGGTTTTCAGGTCGTGAAGTTTCCGCCCCACCCTTCCCCAACATGGCACGCACCAACCCTGGATCCCAGATTTTGGCTAGCAGGCGTTCCTTGGCTTCTGCCGGGGATGGAGAGGTCTTAATCATCTCGATGAGTTCATCGAGATTGGCAAGCGCAACTGTCAGACCTTCGAGTACATGCGCACGATTTCGTGCTTTGCGCAGATCAAAAAGAGTACGACGGGTGACCACTTCCCGGCGGTGACCGATAAAGGCATGAAGTATTTCCTTTATATTCAGCAGTCTGGGCTGGCCATCGACCAACGCGACCATGTTGATGCCAAACACGTTTTGCATTACAGTTTGCTTGTAAAGGTTATTCAGAATGACTTCGGGTACTTCACCACGGCGTAACTCGATAACAACACGCATGCCATCCTTATCGGACTCATCACGTAACTCTGTGATGCCGTCCAGTTTTTTGTCTTTAACCAGTTCTGCAATCTTTTCGAGCAGACGCGCCTTGTTAACCTGGTAAGGCAGCTCGGTGACGATCAATGAGTTCTTGCCGTTATTCTCGTT
>Ga0316201_10004987_pt1 | contig 10145 bp, 12 predicted proteins | sample CS6wburrow_MG_FD_204516 | JGI IMG/M metagenome (GOLD analysis project Ga0316201, IMG submission 204516) | Coastal sediment microbial communities from Delaware Bay, Delaware, United States - CS-6 worm burrow | ecosystem: Environmental > Aquatic > Marine > Coastal > Sediment | place: USA...
AATGAACCAGTGGCATCGTTATATTTTTTCTGAGATTTAATGATGAATTCGTCTAAAGTAACAATCTTATTCATGTTGAATTTTTTTGAATTGATTAGGTAACCGTAAATATACGGAGCTATAATTACAATAAGGGATGAGCTACATCATATCCAAAGAAGAATTTGGTAATGTGACCAAATGGTAATAATTCTGTCTGAATTAATGTATTAATAATGATTAATCCTCTGAATTATAGGGGAAAAGTCATATTTTAATTTTTTATAAGTTTTTAAATTTTTAAACCAACGTAACCTATGAGAGCTTTTATCACTGCTTTAAGCATTTTCTTATGGCTTCTCCTCGGTTGGTTTCTTTTCCAGAGTAATAAGGATTGTTGTCAGGATAGTGATGGTGCTGTAACTGCGGTGGATTCGAGAGATGAAGCTGATGAAAATGCATCAACCTCTAATGATGCAGCAAAAACAGATGTTGATGATGCACCTGCTGATTCCGGTCCGGCCTACTTAGCCTTTAATTGGGGACAAGAAACACCTGAGATTAAAGAAGCATGGCAATCCTATAAAAACCAGCTCATCAATAGTCTAACGGATGGCAATAATCTTGAAATTGCAGGATTATATCATCCTGATGAAGTTAATAACACCTCATTTGAAAATCTGGGTTTGGCCAGAGCCAATAAGATAAAGGATATGTTATCACCTCCTCTGGATGATGATCGGATCCAAATGGTAGCAAAGGCCATTGATGATGGATCTTTAACATCTGACGGCCCTTTTTCAGGAGTTGATTTCAGGACATTTATCAAACGTAATAACATAGATGAGTCGATTCCTGACCGGACAATAATTAGATTTCAGCAGAATTCTACCAGTCGGGTTGCAGACCCGGAAGTTGAAGATTATCTCAACAAAGTTGCAGAAAGGGTTAAATCCTCAGGTGAGACCATCAGGCTGACAGGACACACGGATAGACTCGGGTCATTTGATGAAAATATGAGACTTGGACTTGAAAGGGCACAAGCCATCAAAAACTATCTCGTCAGTAAAGGAGTGAGTGCCTCCAGAATAAGGACTGAATCTAAAGGTGAAGCATCACCGATCGCCACTAACTCCACTCGAGAGGGAAGGGCTCAAAACCGAAGAACCGAATTACAGATTATTAAATAACAAAAGAAAAAACAACATCATGATATTATTAAGTTTTTGCAGTTTTCCGTGGTGGTTACCCTGGCTATTATCTTTTCTTCTTGGATTTCTGGCAGCCTGGGGATTATGGTCAAAATATAAATCAAGAGTCGATGATTTAGAATCGGATATCCTGGGATTGAGAAAGAAAATTTCATCGTTAGAAGGTGATCTTGCTTCTTGTCAGGCACGTCGTGCTGAAGTAGAAAGTGAACTTGCCCTTGTCAAAGGAAGATTAAGAGAAATGGAAGCTGAGGTGAAATTAGGAGGGGTAGGTATTGTCCCGGATCAATCATCTGGAACCGAAGATGATCAAGATAAGATCGATGATCAGGATTCTGGAGGTAATGAAGGAAGAGGAGGAGATTTCTCCGGCATCGTTTCGGGAGCACCATCAGTAACTGGAAGTGGAAGTTCAGATTCAGGAAACCTGAGCATATATGCCGCTTTGAAAGAAGACAATCTTCAAGTTATTGAGGGTATTGGCCCTAAGATGGAATCTATCTTAAAGGAAAACGACATTAATTCTCTTTTAAAGTTAGGTGGTGAATCCCCGTCAGGATTAAGGGATGTATTGAACAAATATGGTGATAAGTACCGCATCATAGATCCTACAACCTGGCCTGAACAAGCAGAACTTGCAGCCACCGGAAGGTGGGAAGACCTTGTTGAGATGCAAAAGTCACTGGATACAGGGAGATCGGATAGAGCGACGGGAACCACTGATTCCAAAGTTGAAAAGATTCTGATAAAGATGGGAATCCTTAAAAAGTGGGCAAAAGATGATCTAAGAGCCATTGAAGGCATCGGTCCTAAGATTGCAGGACTACTTAAAGATGATGGAATAAACACCTGGAGGGCACTTTCTGAGGTATCAGTAGAAAGAATTCAAGGTGTCCTGGATAAAGCAGGAAAGAGATATCAATTGGCTGATCCTACTACCTGGCCTAAGCAGGCTGGCATGGCAGCTGATGGTAAGTGGGATGAGTTGAGGGTCTACCAGGATCATTTAAAAGGTGGTAAGGAGTAATCTGCCATATCATTAATGAAAAAAAAATGTGTATTCCCTGGGGAGTACACATTTTTTTATGTGTTTATAGCTCGAAAGAATGCTTCAAGTTTATAGGGGTCAAGCTGCCCATTGGTCCTTATTCCCGTACACAGATCCAACCCATAGGGTTGAACTTCATCCATTGCTTGCTTTACATTATGTGTCCGGAGTCCACCTGCTAGAAAAACCGGTATTGAAGATTGCTCTACAATCTTGCGACTCAATGACCAATCATGTGTGTTGCCTGTTCCACCCAGTATTTTAGTCGATAGTTTCGGGTTGCCGCTATCAAGTAAAAGGGCATCAACTTTATTGCATATCCTCAATGCATCCTCTACGGATGATTCATCCATGACATGTATGACCTGGATAATTTTAATGTCAGAAAGATGAGTCTTTAAATATTCATATGTTCCCGGTTCAGGATCATCAACCAATTGGATTGCGGTTGTGGCCGTACGATCATGATGGCCTTTGATTTTTGTTTTTTTGATTTCACTGGTGAGCAGGAAAGTATCAATTCCTATAGGGGTATGAGAAGCAATTTCTTTTATCACCTTATCTGAAATAGGACCAGGTCCACTTGGCATCTTTCCCACCAGGCCCAATGCTGAAGCCCCAAAGCTGATGGCCAAATTGGCTTCATCAGTATTCTGAATACAACAGATTTTTACTTTTGGTTTCACCGCTTGTTGAATTGAGGACGAATAAAAGGGTCCGGACCTTTATTGAAAGTCCTTTAAGATGCTCTCTGCAGCTTCGATGGTTTTTTTATAATAATTATAACCCCATCTGGCAAATACCGCTATCAATAAAAGGGATATGGGGATGTACCACATCCATATGCTCCGTTCTAAAAAGATGTCTTTGCCATCAATGGTTTTGATCATTGGAGGCAGAAAAAGAAATAGAATAAATATACTGAGTAAAATACCTAATTGCTGCACTTTAAGGAAGACAGCCTTCTTTTTCTGGAATTCAATTATTGTATCTCTAAGATTGGTGTTGGCAAAATTGATGGCATTCAAGTCCCGGATGGATTTCAGAGATAAAATGGGTAAAATGATGTAAAAGCACATGCTGAGAATTGCACAAGTCATCAGGTACCAGGTGTCCTGATCTTTGAGGGTGTATATGATGAATACTACAATTATAAAACAGAAAAAGGAACCTATCTTCTCCTTATTGGAAATCCTATTGATTGTATTGTGATACTTGTCTTTTGTCATCTCCATAATCGTATGGTTATTGAGTTTTGGTTGATTGCTTAAAGATTTATCCATAGCCTTCCATATGTTCTGAAATTCATTGATTTCCATATTTACAGTTTTTGGATTTTGTTAAATAATTTAGACTTAATCCTTGATATTCGGGTCCCTACATTAGTAGTGGAAATACCTATGATTTCACTTATTTCTTTGTGGCTTTTAGATTCAAGATGAAGCATTATGATCGCTTTATCGATATCATTGAGCGTGTAGATGGCTTTATACAATTTTTTTATTTTCTCATCAAGTTCATGGTCATAAGCATAATCGAATTTTATAGAAAGAAAATCTTCCTTCTTTTTCATTCTTCTTGAATCATTTCGATGCTTAGTGAGGACCGTGTTCAGGACGACCCTGTAGAGCCATGTGTTTACCTTTGCCTCTCCTTTGAAAGAGGTGAAGGACTTCCATAATTGATATACCACTTCCTGATATAGATCCTGAATGGCATAGGAATCATCGGTATATGATAGAATGATCTTATAGATCGTTCCCTCATTATTTTTTATCATTTCCGTGAACTTGTATTCTATGTCCATATCAGTCGCTTCCTATCATAAGTATCCATTATCATTTAAAAATCACAACCTACTGGGCAATAATTTATCATTGGGTGGTGAATTGAGTTGGCTTTGTTTATGAAATTAATGTTATTGTAAAAATATATTTCAATAAATGAATTAGAAACAAAATAAAAGTCCTATCTTATAAATAATTGCGAGTTTATATTAGGCTCGCATTAATTACTAAATCCTGAAATGATGAAGAACTTTAAGCAAAAACAAAAAAAACCTGAAGGCAAAGACCTTAAACTCAAGACTCCTAAGGTCAGTGAATACATGACTAAAAAGTTAATCACTTTCACAACTGATACTCCCATTAATGATGCCATTCATACCCTTTTAAAACATAGAATTACCGGTGCTCCTGTTTTAGATAAAAAAGGTAATATTGCCGGCCTGATTGATGATAAAGATTGCCTGAAAGTAATATTTTCAAGTGCTTATTACAATCATCCGGTAGGCAAAGAAACGGTCAAAGACTATATGTCAAATGTCATGCGAACCATTACGATTGACAGTGATTTAATGGATGCCGCTAATATATTTGTTACATCTCCATTCAAGCGGCTCTTAGTAAAAGATGACAATGGAAAGCTGGCTGGTATGATAAGTAGAAGAGATGTATTGAGAGCGATTAAAGAGCTTAATTTGAATACGTGGTAGGCTTATAATTTAGATAAGTCCATTTTATAATGAAACCACTTAATTCATATTTTCTGTTGGCTGGTTTGATGGCATCATTTGATACTAATATTAGTTCTTATGTTAAGGGATTCAAATATCGTTTATACACCGATATATAGATTTACCTGAAATTGATTCCAAAGTATCATCATAGCTCAAAGAATGGTATAGCAATTCATTGTCTCTCACTAAATTGACACGTGAGAGTACATTCATCTTGCTCAGGCCTGATAATAATTATTAATCTTTAGAGTTTAAGTTTACATAGCCCTCAAATTTAACATTATGGACAACTTCAGAAGGACTTTCATTAAAAGCTCATTACTTGGGACATTCATGTCTTCTATTGCAGGAGTTGATTTCTTAACTCATAGATTCACTGATTCTAGTAAAGAATATCACGATGAATCTGACCGGTATCCTGCATTAAAACTTGAACTGATCAGGGAAGTGGTAGGTGCGTCGCACGGCAATCTTGAAAAAGTGAAAGAGTTGGTAGGAATGAGACCAGAATTGGCCAATGCTACATGGGACTGGGGCTGGGGAGATATCGAAACAGCACTTGGTGCTGCAGGCCATATGGGACGTCGGGATATTGCAGAATACCTTATTTCTAAAGGTGCCCGCCAGGATCTTTTTTCATACGTAATATTGGGACAAGTCGAAGTTGTCCAGACGATCATCGAGGCCAATCCAGGAATCCAAAGTATTGCAGGCCCACATGGTATTACCGTGATGCAACACGCTAGAAATCGTTTTAGAAGGAGCGATTCCATGGATGCTAAAGAAATAGCTGATATGAAAACCATGATTTCCTACCTTGAATCCCTTGGTGATGCTGATGCAAAACCTCCCAGGCAGTCATTGACAGATGAAGAAAAAGAAATTTACATTGGAGAGTATAGGTATGGAGAAGGAGAAAGAGATGTGCTAGTTGTTAGTCTCAATATGAGAAAGATGATGAGTGTGGCACGAAAAGGAGAGTTTGGCAAAGCCATGTACAAAGTTGGAGACCACACCTTTGGGCTGGAGTCCTCACCTTCAGTCAGGTTAAGCTTTACCATTGCGGATGATCAGGCCATGGCTGTGAAATTGATTGAGCCTGGACTCGACTTAATTGCAAATAGAATATAATTGCATTAGCTACTCTATGACGAGTTTATGTCGGAACACGTGAACTCTGGAAGATATTTCCAGGAAATATATTGCAGAACTTAGAGTTGAAACGAGGGTGATTTTTAAGTCAATTTTTAATGACGATTCATCAATTGTTTAAAAATTGAACCAATCTTTCCTTTATAAAATAGTCCCACCCCCCCTGGCAGCTTTCTCTGGTAAACTCCGGAATTGATGTGTCATAGGATGATGTATTCATATGCTCAACATATAGTATACATCCGGGTCCTTTCTTTTCTATTCTAAATGTAACAATGGAGCTTCCTCGATATCCCTCATATTTCCAGTCTATCATCAATCTTTCACCCTCAATCACTTCAATGATTATCCAAAGATGGGGAAATATTCTTCCTTCATTTTCCACAACAAACCTGGTGATAAATCCAGGTTCTGCTGAAAATGAGGGGATATTTTCAAAGAACCATTCAATCATCTTTTTATGATCTGTAATGGCATCCCATACTTCTGAATAGGAATGGTCAAAATATTGAAAGACTACAACCGGTTGATCCGCCATTCTATTTTTTCAATTGTTGTTTTTTAAAATTAATCATATCTGAAATGATCTCTATTGGGAGGGGTTTACCTATCTCAAATCTTACAGTTCCTTTGCTCGTAGAGAAAGGTTTGAGTTTTTCCTTATAAACCTCAATGGGTTCCGGGCCCGGGTAGAAACCAAGGTGCGTTTTCTGAACTGCAAAGTGAGCCAGTACTTTCTTGATCTTAAACGTTGGCATCCCATAGGAAATATGCTCTGTGGCTTCAGGTGCCAGTTTTCTCATCAGCATTCTTATTTCTTTTAATTGACCCTGGACGTGTTCCTGTTGCTGTGAAATATAATCATCGATGTCCTGATAATCAAGCTTCATGGTTTTCCGCGTAACTTTTAAAATTATTAAGTATGGCTTGCCATCCTTGTTGCTGCAAATCTCTTGAATGGTTGGAGTCAGGTTCAAACATTTCTATAACCTCAGTAACACCATCTTTTTCTATAAATGTAACCTCAATAACTCTACCATCATCCATGTCATAAGACAAAAATCCGGGCTCATCAACTTTCAGGTAGGTTCCACTCATGTCGAATCCCATGGACCCATTTTTGGCTTCCATCCTGAAAGTGTACCTTCCTCCAACTTTTAAATCAGTTTCAGCTCGTGGACATGACCATTCCTCTGAGGCATGATTCCAATGAACGATGTGTTCTGGTAAAGTCCATAGATCCGAGGCTTTCTCTTTCGATACATTGACAGAAGCAGTCACTGTTATAAATTTATCCGTAGTCATATCTTTAGAATGATGAACTGGTACTCATGAAATATTTTTCTGAAGAAGAAAAGTATCTAAATTATTTCAACTATCAATTAACTTGTTGTTAAACTTAAAATCAACGCCATGAATCCTGAAATATCACCGGTCACTACCAGTCAACGAATTCTATCTCTCGATATACTTAGAGGATTCGCAATTTGTGGAATCCTATTGATCAATATTCAGAGTTTTGCGATGCCAGGAGCTGCATATTTGAATCCGATGGCTTACGGGGATATGTCTGGTATCAATGGATGGGTGTGGAAGCTGAGTTATATACTTGGTGACAGTAAATTTATGGCCATATTCTCTATTCTCTACGGTGCCGGAATTGTATTGGTTACACAAAAAGCTGAATCAAAATCGGGGAAATCTGCAGGAATACATTATCGTCGCACCTTCTGGCTTTTAATAGTTGGGCTGATCCATGCGCACATCATTTGGGCAGGAGATATTCTTGTTGCATATGCAATCTGTGCCCTTTTAGTCTATTTATTTAAAAATTTAAAGCCCAGGACATTGTTGGTTTTAGGAATATTATTCATTTCGGTTCATACCTTGTTTTACACTTTTCTGGGGACCTCTTTGGAAAACTGGCCTCCAGAACAATTGGCCTCTGCTTCCGCTGATTGGAAACCTGACCAGGAATCAATTAACAACGAGATTGCAGCCATTACAGGGACATGGAGTGAACAGATCTCACATAATTCAGGATCGGCGATATTTATGGAAACGATTGTTTTCCTTATGCTATTCTTATGGCGAGCAGGAGGATTAATGCTGGTAGGAATGGCCTTATATAAATGGGGAATATTGACTGCCCAGAAGAGCGTTTCTTTTTATAAGATAGGATGGGTTATAGGATGGTTGGTGGGGTTTCCCATTGTTATTTATGGAGTCTACACACAATTTGATGCAGGATGGTCTTATGAATATTCTATGTTTTTAGGTTCGCAATGGAATTATTGGGGAAGCCTGGGAGTAAGTTTTGGATACATCTGCATGATCATGCTATTTGCCAGGTCTGACGTCATGAGGTGGCTTCAGGATAGATTGGCAGCATTAGGGCAAATGGCATTGACCAATTATATTTCTCAATCGATTATCTGTACTTTAATCTTCTATGGAATTGGTTTTGGGTTGTTTGGGCAGTTAGAAAGAAGTACACAATTTATAGTAGTTGTTTCAGTATGGATCCTACAGTTATTATGGTCGCGTCCGTGGTTAAATAAATACCGGTTTGGGCCATTGGAGTGGGTATGGAGATCATTGACTTATATGAAGAGACAACCTATGAAGAAATCCTAGGCAATCACTTTTTATTGATGACAACTGCTCCAATTTTGATGAGTGGCTCTAAGAGATTAGCTGCACCAGAATGTTCTACAATCTTACCATTCACAATGCAGTCAAGATTTACTCCTGTAACTTTTATTTTCTTAAAGGTAGGTTTGATATCCATCCACTCCCCGGAATGGGTGCCGGTCATAACGTAAGAAGTTGCAACCCAATTTCCTTCTCCTATCTGATGATCAATATCAATATTAAGATCAGGATAGGTGTTTCTGACACCTTTAATATGGTCGATGGCTCCAGAAATTCCAAGATGATATATTCTACCATCATAGATTTCAGTATAATTGTCATCAATAAACTCAGAAATTGAATTTGTCAATCCTGTGTTTACAATCTCAGTGATATACCTCCTTACTAGTAATTTGTTAGATTCAGTACTGGTCATAATAACTCCATTTCTAAGAATTCCACAAATATCAACATTGAAATTATTAAACATATAGTCAGACATGAAAAAAGTATTCTGGATTGTATTTAAGTCATTGCTTTATCTATTGTTATTTATCGTTTTGGCAGTAGTTGTCTATTATATTGCCATTTCTGTAAAAGTGTCTAAACTCTATGATCAGCTGGGTCCTGAAGCATCAGCCTTAGTTGTTGATGGAATTTCATTCAGGGATCTCAATAAGAATGGTTCCCTGGATATATATGAAGATACAAGAGTAGATTTTAATCGTAGGATTGATGACCTTGTGAGTCAGATGACACTGGAAGAGAAGGCCGGTAGTATGTTTGTGTCGATGATCGGAATGACAGGAAAGGGAGGATTATTTGACAAGCCCACAGCTTCAGCTTCCATGATGAATAACTTGATGTCAATCGCCTTTCCATCCAGTGCTGGAATGTTGATAAAAAAGAAGATCAATAGCTATAATATCATTGATGGATATCCCGCTGAGATCCTGGCCAGATTTAACAACAACATTCAATCTGTTGCAGAAAAAACAAGATTAGGGATTCCTGTAACCATTGCAACTGATCCGCGTCATGGCACAGAAAATAATCCCGGCGCCAATGTATATTCTCCAGCATTTTCACAATGGCCCACCTCCCTTGGACTTGCAGCGACAAGAGATACTGTACTGGTCAGAGCCTTTGGAGATGTGGCAAGGCAGGAATACCGAGCCGTAGGGATCAGCCTGGCGTTGCATCCCATGGCAGATCTTGCTACAGAACCCAGATGGGGAAGGACCAATGGCACGTTCGGTGAGGATGCAAAATTATCTGCAGTTATGACCAGGGCCTATGTGCTCGGCTTCCAGGGAGACTCCCTTGACCAGAATGGAGTAGCCTGTATGACCAAACACTTTTCTGGTGGAGGCCCACAGAAAGATGGAGAAGATGCTCACTTTCCATATGGTAAAGACCAGGTGTATCCTGGAAATAATTTTGATTACCACGTTATCCCATTCATCGAAGGTGCTTTCACGGCTAAGACTGCTCAGATCATGCCTTATTATGGTATACCTGTGGGGCAGACCAGTGAAAATGTAGGATTTGCATTTAACAGAGAAATTATCACCGGATTATTAAGAGACTCCTTCGGCTTCGA
>Ga0316201_10004988_pt1 | contig 10144 bp, 8 predicted proteins | sample CS6wburrow_MG_FD_204516 | JGI IMG/M metagenome (GOLD analysis project Ga0316201, IMG submission 204516) | Coastal sediment microbial communities from Delaware Bay, Delaware, United States - CS-6 worm burrow | ecosystem: Environmental > Aquatic > Marine > Coastal > Sediment | place: USA: Delaware...
GAGGCCTCGACTCCAGTCGTTGTGAACGGGAAAGCGGTGGGATCCGGGCGGTTGGGCGTCATGAAGAGAAACCCTTCGCGTCCGGGTATCCGCACCGACAAAGAATCCCCGGGATCGCGGAACAGCCCTTTAGCGCGAAGTCTCGCACCGCTATTCCTAAGGTGCTCGATCACGTCGTCGGTCATGGCGCATGCTCTGACTCGGCCTCGACGACGTCATCGAAGCGGGTCGCGGCGTCATCGACCATGGGTCGCAGAGTTTGGATAACGATGGCGCGAACGGATGCGTCCACATTCCCCGGTCGAGCTGCGGTGCGGGAAAGAAAGAAGGAAGCACACTCCGATTCGAGCGCTGCGATCCGCGTCATTGCTTCTGTTACGTCTTTGCCTACGCAGACGGCGCCATGGTTGCGCATCAAATAGGCGTGTGTGTCGGGCTTTACCGCGCGGGCAACGCGCCTGGCCAGCAGGCCCGTGCCCGACGGCGCGTAGCCCACACAAGGAATGCTGCGCCCGAGCAAGGCTTGGCGGGCGCGATCGCGTACTTCGAGCGGCCTCGATAAGAGCGTGTAGGCGCTTGCGATCGGCTGATGCGTGTGAATGCTTGCCCCGCAGTCGGGACGGGCCAACAGAACCCCAGCGTGCAAGCCGGCTTCGACAGAAGCCTGTCGCGCACCCTCGACCTTTTCCACGTTCGACAGTCGCATCAGGCAGACGTCCGCCGCGCTCATGGCGTAATAGTCGGTAGCCGAGGGTGTGACCGCGAAATGATCCTGGTCTACGCGCAGAGCAACGTTGCCGCCGGTCGCCGCAAGGTATCCCCCGTCGGCCAACTCGATGCAGGTCCTTACGACCAATTCTCTCGTCGCCTCAAACTTCATCGCTGCCGCTCCTCCAGCCGTCACCCGCTCAAAGCCGCGTAGTGCGATTCTATTGCAAGGAGAACCCGGCCAGGTCGAGGCCAGTCCAATCGCGCTTCGAATTCGCTACTTGGACGCTGCTTCGACCGCCTTCAGAAGGCTTTTGCTGAATACGCCCCGCTCGACCAACTGCTGGCGGGCCTTCTCTGCGGCGGCATCCCAGGCCGCCTGATTCGCAGTCGCATCCACCTCGGTGATGCCACGGCCGAGCAGTGTCTCATACGCGCGAGCGTCGTCCCTGCCGACGATTTGGTCGAGCTTGGAGGCGGCGCGCTTGGCGGTATTGAGCAGGGTCTGCTGATCGGCCTCGCTGAGCTCGTTGAACTTCTTCTTGCTGATGATCGAGCCGCCAACGATGATGTTGAAGTTGCTCGAGCTCATGTACTTGAGCTTCGTGTACCACTGGAACGCAACCGCAGCCATCGCGGAGGCCGGTACGACCTCGAGCTTACCGTCCTTGAGCCCAGGGAACACGCCGGACGCGCCGACCTTCACCGGATTTGCGCCCAGAGCCTTGGTGTAAGCCAGCGACACGGCGTTGTCTTTCCCCGCCCAGCCCGATTTGCCCACCAGGTCAGCAGGCGATTTGAATTCGGTCGACGAGAACACGCGGTTCTTGCCGCCATCTCCCCAGGCGAGCAGCTTGAAGCCGCCGTCCTCGATCAACTTCTGAAGCTGGGCGTCGAGATTCTCACGCGCTCGATCGAGCTGAGCGTCATCGGTGAGCAGACCGGGAGCCGTGAGCACCTGGAGCTCGGGGGCCACCATGCTCAAGCCGGTGGTTGCAACGCCTGCGGCATCGAGCTTGCCCGCTTTGATTCGCTTGACCAGATCACGGTCGCTGCCTTCGCTGCCGCCCGAGAACACACGAAGCTCGACCCGGCCTTCGGTCTCTTTCTGCAGAGTGCGGCTCCAAGCCTTGAGCACCTTCACGAAAGAGGAGCCGGGTGGGGCCAGCGATGCGATCCGGATCACCGTCGCCTTGGGGGCTGGCGCTTGGGAACCAGCCGGCCGCCCAGGAACGACCAAGACGGCGAGGGTGAGTGCCAAGATCAGTGGAAATTTGCGGTGCTGCATATCGACTCACGGTTGGACGGCCCGAGGCCGTGGTTGTTCACTTCTGGGAGGCCAGCTTCGTCACCTCAGCAAGTAGGCTCTTGCTGTACACCCGCCCTGCAAGCTGCTCGCGCGCTTGCTTGGCAACGGCATCCCATTCGGCCTGGTACGGGCTGAGGTCGACCACGTTGATGCCCCGTTCGACCAGGGTCCGGTACGCCTTGTCGTCGTCTCTCAAAACGATCTTGTCCATTGCGCGTGCGCCGCGCTCGGCGGTGTCCCGAAGGATTTTCTGGTCCCTCGGCGTGAGCTGCTCGAACGCTTCCTTCTTGATGATCGAGCCGCCGATGAGGATGTTGAAATTCTGCTTCGCCATGTAGTTGAGCTTGGTGTACCACTGAATCGCGACGGCCATGATGCATGAGCTCGGAACCGTGTCGATCATACGCGTCTGCAGCCCTCCGTACACCTCGTTGGCGCCGACGCGCACGGGGTTCGCCCCAATCACGCCCAAAAAGCCTGCGAACACCGGATCGTCCTTCCAGGCCCAAGGCCGGCCCGATTTCAGATCGCTGGGCCGCGCGAAAGGCTTTGCCGAAAACAGGCGGTTCTTCCCCCCGTCGCCCCAGGTCAAGAGCTCGAACCCTGAGCTTCGGAACATTTCTTCGAATCGTTGGCGAAGCTCCGTCCGAACGTAAACCAGCTGATCGATCTCGGTGATGAGACCGGGGGCCGTCAGAACCAAAATCGGGCGCACGACCATGCCCATGCCCGTCGTCGTGATCCCTGCGGCGTCGATCTGCCCCGCGCGAATCTTTCGGATGAAGTCGCGTTCGTCGCCCTGGCTGCCGCCCGTATAAAATCGTAGCTCTGCTCGACCTTCGGTCTCCTTCTTGAATGTACGGCCCCAAGCTTTGAGGATTTTGCCGAACGCAGAGCTCGGGGGTGCAAGAGACGCGTAGCGAATTACGATCGGCCCGTCGGCCGCCGCGTTCGAGAGGTTCTTGCCGGGTAAGAATAGGGCGGCGATCGCGAGGGCCATCGCAAGGGAACGCTTCCAACTGCTCACAGCCGATCCCCTTACTACAAGCCGAGCGCCGGAACCAATCGCCGCCCTAGGAAATCCCGCAGCTCGTTTTCGCTCCGCTCGGGCTCGGGGGCTGCAAGCAAGGAGAGGATCATTCGGAGCATGAATTCCATGGCCTCGGCGGCTTCGTTCTCATCCCAGCCCGTCGATTCGATCATTTCGCTGAGCGCGACGCGTGTGAACATGATCGAGGCGGGCTGCGTGAAACCCTGAAGGAGGTAAGCGTCGAACATCGCGGGTTGCCAAACCTCTCGAAGTACGGCGTTTTCCCGAATCGCGCGCAGAGTAAATAAGGTGGCTTCGACGACTTTGTCCCCAGGGCCAGCATAGACTCGGATGTGCTCTTGAACGCCGTTGGCGAGGCGGAGCCCAGCCTGAAGCAGGACCGAGCGGATGAGCTCTTCGCGGTCCTTGAAGTAGCGATACACCGTCGGTCGGCTCACGCCCGCTTCGAGTGCGACGTGCGCGATCCCAGTGGCCGGGATCCCGTTGCGTGCGATGCAGCGGGCTGCCACCTCGAGCAGCCGCTCGCGCGCCGCCGCGGGCTCGGGGGGATCCCCAGCCCAGGCCTCGCGCGGCTTGCTGGGACGTTCCCCTTCGGAGTTTCGTGTCATGGTTTCAGACCGGGCCGGCCGACGATTCAGCGTACCCCATGGTCATACCATTCCGGCGCAGTTCACGCAGCGGCGAGCAGACCCACGCCGAGACTGGCAAATGGGCCTCGCGCGCCGGAGGGTAGCGTGCTCCGCAGAGAGATGGACCGACTGCGTCTAGGCTGGGTCTTCTTCGCGCCGTCGGGACGCAATGTACGCGACGCCGCCAAGCAACAAGACGATGGCGCCGCCTGCGGCGCTCGGATCGAGCTCGGGAACGGCGTGACTGCGCTTGTGACGCCGATGCCGAATTTGACGCTTCTGGGTCTGCCGTGCCTTTTGCCAGCCGCGGCGACCTTCCGCCTCCGCTTGAGGTGTCGGACTGAGCATCCACGCGCCGATGACGAATGACAAAGCTAGGAGCAAACGTTTCATGGCTCTATTTCCTCCGCCCCCAAAAGGGCCTTACATCTATTTACATTCATAGGTGAACGATTGAGCAGTGTCAAGAAAAGGCCCGATTAACTGACGCTTTTGCTTGTGTGACCTCTTACAAATGTCGAAAAATGTATAGAACGCCATGGGTTAGGACATGCAACGGCATCGCAAGCCCGTGACCGTGCGCGCGCAAAGTCGCGACCGATGGACGACCTTCAGGCCGAGTGGGTGCTGTGGCTTTCCAGCCTGAGCTCTCACCGCCTCCGTCATCCCCTTCCCCCTAGCTCGCCCCAGCTTCTACCGGATTGTTCTCGGGCCAGCGGCCCGTCTTCGATTGGGCACTGTATAGATGCTCACCCAACTTGCGATTTGCGGCCCACCATCATTTTCTCGTTTGCTGATGATGGAAGTTTTCGTCATCATTGGAAATAGGAGAATTTCATGGCTTTTCGCTTGCTCGCGCTACCGCTAGGTTTCCTCGTAATTCTATGGGGTTGTGGTGAGGATCCAGGCGGTCCCCGAATCAGCGGTGGCTCGGTAGGAGGCGGTGGCACGGCGGGCACTGCCGGCTCCGGGGCGACCGGGGGCGTCGGCGGGGGCTCTGGGGGTTCGGGCGGCGGCGGTTGCATATTTGGCTGTGGGGGCAGCGGCGGCGCGGCAGGCTCGGGCGGCACGGCAGGCTCCGGTGGCTCAGCGGGCACCGGTGGGTCGGGGGGCACCGGCGGGTCTTCTGGCAGCGGCGGCGGCGGAGTCGTCGACTGCACAACCAGCTTCCTCTGTCTTTCCTGCCCCAGCGGAAGCTTCTGTGAGACCAACGGCGATTGCTCCGTCGGCTTCTCTTGTATCGAAACGGGCTGTGACGATGTCGGTGGCCAGCCGCTGAAGCAATGTACGTTTGCGGGCGGCGGTGCGTGCGAGAGCAGTGCGATGTGCGCGAACGGTCGCGAGTGCGTCGATGTGCCTGGAGAGGGCAAACGCTGCGTCAAGACCACGCCAGGCTGCGACACGAGCTTCGATTGTGTGCTCGGCTTCGCCTGCGAGGATGGAAGCTGTGTCGACCGTCGCGTTCCCTGCGACCCACAAGACGAGCAGTGCCCGAAGAATCACGTCTGCGGAGGCACGACAAACTCGAACTTCTGCCAGCGGATCCAACAAGAATGTCTGTTCGACTTCGACTGTGTCGACCTGGCTCCTCGCTGCGAGGACATCGACGGCGACTCGAGGAAAGAGTGCGCCGGTACCTTTGATCCGAACGATCCGATGTCCGATGCATGCACCAACGCTCAGTGCGGCAGTGCCTCGGCGCCCGTTTGCGAAGCAGCCAGTTTCGGAAGCACAACGCAGTGCGGGCAGTACGGGCTTTGCGTCGGAGACGGGGATTGCGCGGCGGGCTTCAGCTGCCTCGGGCTTTGGCCGGATGGACGCATGGAATGTGTGCCGGACGGTGGAAGTTGTTCCAGCTTCGCCGACTGCGCGCCGCAACAGGTTTGCGCATCCCCACGCGGTGGGGGCGTTCCCAGCTGCCAGGCGGGGTTGCAGCCATGAGCCCAATCAAAAACGCCGAACGACGCGTCATGCCATCCGCAGCGCTTAGACGGGTGCTTGGCCTTCTCTTGCTTGCAGTCATGGTCGGTTGTGGTGAGGAACCGAATGGTCCCCGCATCGGAGGAGGCTCCTCGGGCGATGGCGGGACGGGCGGCTCTGCGGGCTCAGGGGGAGAAGGCTGCCTCTTTGGCTGCGGGGGCTCCGGCGGGACTGCGGGCTCCGGCGGGACTGCGGGCTTTGGCGGTTCGGCGGGCTCCGGCGGGACTGCGGGCTCCGGCGGTTCGGCGGGCTCCGGCGGTTCGGCGGGCTCCGGCGGTTCGGCGGGCTCCGGCGGGACTGCGGGCTCAGCCGGCACTGGAGGCATCGGCGGATCGGCTGGCGTCGGCGGTATCGGGGGCGGTGAGTGCGTGACCAACGCGCTCTGCCACACCTGCCCTACTAGTTTTCTTTGCAACACCGACGACGACTGTACGTTTAGCGGTTACGTCTGCATCGCTTCGGGTTGTGCGACCAACGGCGGGGATCCGATCAAGCAGTGTGTACCGGCGTGGGCGGGTTCCTGCTCCAGCGACACGGACTGCCCAAACCAAAGCGACTACGACTGCTTGACCGTTGGGGCGGGGGGCAAGCGATGCGTTCGAGTCGCGACCGGATGCAACCCTGCTACCGAAACCTACGACTGCGCGCCAGGCTTCTCCTGCGAGAGCGGCGCGTGCGTGGACCGTCGGGTTCCCTGTGACAGCTACGAGGACTGTCCGAAGAGCCACATCTGTCTCACGACGCCGGTGTCGAAGTACTGCACCCGTGTCAGCCGGACGTGCCACGACGACGCTGACTGCTCCTGGCTCGGAAACGCGCTTGGCAGTTTCTGTGCCGACGTCGACGCCGACGGTGTCGATGAGTGCACAGGCGAACGTGACGCGACCGGCGTAGCTTGCGTCAGCTCGGACTGCGGCAGCTCGTCGGTTTGCGAGAGCGGCGCTGTGGGGTCTTTGGCCACCTGCGGAGACTACGGCCTCTGTCGCTTCAACAGCGATTGCGGCTCGGGCTTCGAGTGTCTCGGCCTTTGGCAAGACGGACGCAAGGAATGTGTGCCCACCGGTGGCACCTGTGACCAAGTAACGGACTGCGATTCCCAGCAGGTCTGTGCCGCACCCCGAACCGGCAGCAACGGGCCTAGCTGTCAGTCCGGTAGTGCACCTTAAGGAGTCAACGTGAAAACCCATGCCCTAACCCCCTTTATTCTCTTTGCGTTCGCCGTCGCGCTGCCCGCGTGCCAGCAGGACGAATCCACTTCTACCGGCGCGAGCAACGCGTCGTTGATCTCGCCGCCGGCAGCCTGCGGCAACGGAGATCCGACCTGCAATTCCACGGCCGACTTCCCCGTGCAGGTCGAGCTCACGACAGCCAATTCGCAAAACGTGCTCTTCTCCGGGGCCGACGGCGCCCTCACGCTTCAGGCGGGTAGCGGCAGCCTGGTCGACACCGATGGCGACGGCGTGCCCGATCCGGCAGACGAGTGCGCGGGGCCGGGCTGGCGGCTTCCCTGTGACGGTGACCCGAGCGACGACGGCATCTATCAGACCCTCTACTTCAATAGCGATACTGACATCACCGTGCGGACGGACCTCGACATCACCGGCACCATCGAGAGTGCCGACGCCTACATCCTGATGGACGCCACGGGTTCGATGGGTGGCGAGCAGGTGGAGCTGGTCAGCAGCCTCACCTCCGGCACGCTCGTCAGCGATCCGGTCGCATGTCCGACGGGTGTGGGGACAGGCCTCATCGGCGCGCTGCGCTGTGCGGTTCCCGATCTCTGGCTGGGCGTCGGGGACTTCAAAGAGGTTTCGTACCTCCCACACAACAATCGCTTCGACATGGCGCCGTATCACCACTACCTCGACATGACCGACAACGCTCAGCACGTGGCCGACGCGGTCTCCTCATTCCGAGCTGACAACAACAGGGATTACCCGGAGGCGCACAGCCAGGCGCTCTACTCGGTCGTCACGGGGCAAGGCCTCGGGGATCTCGTTCCCAATCGAGGCAGTTGTCCTTCGACGCCCGCGGGTCGCTGGGGCTATCCTTGCTTCCGACCCACCACGCTTCCCATCATCATCCTGATCACCGACGCCGACATGTGGAACGGCCCGGTCAACAACGGCCACACCTACGGGAATCCACCGTTCAATGGAACATTGGGTCTTGGGACTCGGCTGCCGCCGGTCGAACAATCCCCCAACGTGCTCTACTCGAGTGATCCGTTCACGGCCTGGGATCTCGGTGACCTGACCAACAGGTCGATGACCATCATGGGCAGCAACGCCAACCTCGGCAATGACGCGGTTACCTGGGACAAGGGGACCTGCCTGCAGTGCAGCGGGCCCGACTGCTGGACCGATGGGCGTGATGCATTCCTCAAGTTCTCCCTCAGCAGCCCCGCCGACATCTTCTTCAGTGGCGAAGGAACGGCGTACCATACGACCAATACCGCCCTCTTCGATGCTGCACTTGGCGCCGTGGACTGCAATCCGGGCCCCGGTGGCGGCGACTTCTGGGGGCGATTTGGGCAGACGGTGCCCGCAGGGGATTGGTACGCGGTGTCGGACGCTTCGGTAGGCCCGAGCAATTCGGTTTCCCAAAGACGAGGAAACTTCCAGCTTCGCATTCACAACGAGACGGCCGATCCGGGCGGTCACCCGAGCTGGCAGACCGCGGACCTACCGCTCACGTGGACGGAGGTGGAAACCGAGCTGCTCGCAACCGGGGTGAAGTTCGTCAACATCATCAGTCCGAATGCGGCTGGCCTCATTGCGATCCCCGACGTGACTCAGTTGGCCATCGACACGAATTCGCTCGACCAATTCGGCGATCCATTCATCGAGACGATCAACGGTGACGGTACCGGTCTCTCGACCGCGATTCTCGACGCCGTCCGTTCTTTGGTGGGGGACACCCGCCGCGATATCAGCCTCGTTCCAGAGGATGTCCTCGCAACCGTGGGCGTGGACGAAGCGGGCTTCGTCAAGGCGGTCACAGCGACCGCATGTCCCACCGTCGGCCTCAACAACTGCCTCGGGGGACAGGGAACCAACATCTGTCAGGGCTGCCTCCAGGACACTGAGGTGGAGTTTTCATTCCGTTTGGGTAACGCCATCGTTGCACCGACCGCAACTCCGCAGGTCTTCGACTTCGACATGGTCGCGTTTGCGGACGGCACCGTAGAGCTCGCCCGCATTCCCGTCCGTGTCATGGTGCCGGAGACGGGCGGCTCCTACGGCGCTGGTTTCTACGAGAACACGTACGAAGCCGACGTCGTCTGTGAAATGCCGCCCGAGCGGCCCGACTGGGGTGACCTGACTTGGACCGGATCGACCCCCTCGGACAGCAGCGTCACGTTCGAGTTCTTCTCAGCCGACGTGCTGGCGGACCTCGATACGGTAATTCCTGTCTCGGTCACCTACGCCGATCCAACCGATGCGGCGCCAAAAACGTACGACGTCGGGACCCTGCTGATAGCCGGCGGAGAACCCAACTACCGGCCCTACCTACGGGTGCGTGCGAGACTCGAGGCGTCTACCGACACCCTGAGCACACCCGTGTTTGCGGGGTGGTCGATGGAGTTCAACTGCGTCCCGCTCGACTAGCGACTGCCGCCCCGGATCAGCGTGAGCATCGGCTTGGGCGCGTAGCCTGCGAGGTAACCGCTCTCCTCGGCCACGTAGACCCAGCCGCGCTCGTCGACGCGCATCAGGTCGGGAACGAGGTCACAGGGGAGGCTCGCGGAAAGCTTCTGCCCATCAGCGGGGCGCACCACGTGGACCGAGGATGCCGGCACGAACAGCGCGCCGCCGCGCAGCACGGGTTCGAGCCTTCGCGGGATTTCGTCCGCGAGCGCATCGGCGAGGTTCGTATTCCAGCGGAGATTACCCGACCGCACGTCGAGCGCGCTGAGCTGACCGAAGGGGGCGTTGACGATCCAGGTCTCGTCGAAAGTCAGGCCGGCGCCGCCGATGCCTAGGCCCGGATCTTTGGTTTCCCAAAGAGACTCACCGGTCTGCAGGCAGTGCGCGCCCAGCATCGCCTCCTCGCCTGCGATCGAGACCAGCGCGACGTTGGCGGCCACACAAGGGTCGGAAGTTGGCGGGCCCTGAAGCTCGCGCTGCCAACGAGGTTGGCCGCTGTAGAGATCGATCGCGAAGAGAGCGCCCTCGCGCCGGCCCCGAACAGCGGCCGCGATGACCGTCTCGTTGCTGATGAGTGGTTTGAATTGAAAACAGCCGCGCTCCGCGAAACGCCAAACGTCTTCGCCGGTCGCAATATCGAGCGCATGGATCGCCTCTTCCCCGCAGGTGACCAAGAGCAGGCGGCCGACTTTCGTCATGCGGAACTCGCCGCCGCTGCGCGAAGCAAACCGCCACCGTGGCTCGCCGGTGCGAACGTCGATCGCGACGAGCCGGTGACTGCCTTCGCTCACCACTGCGACGGGGGGCATGTTCTCGC
>Ga0316201_10004989_pt1 | contig 10144 bp, 8 predicted proteins | sample CS6wburrow_MG_FD_204516 | JGI IMG/M metagenome (GOLD analysis project Ga0316201, IMG submission 204516) | Coastal sediment microbial communities from Delaware Bay, Delaware, United States - CS-6 worm burrow | ecosystem: Environmental > Aquatic > Marine > Coastal > Sediment | place: USA: Delaware...
TGGTCTATCAAAAAAAAAGCCATGATCAACAACCGGGTGTGAACAGGCAGAAACCGGAGAGCATTATCCAGCAGGCAGGTCAATCGATTAGCGTGTGTTTGTCTCTGACAGGAACATGACTCGATAGAGGCGCGAAGAAAAATCGTACAGTTATGTTACGAAAACGGTATCGATGCGCCGGGCGCAGAAATACCGCAATATTTCACCCAGCCCGCATAAACAAGGGCCGGAAATCCGGCCCTTGTCGTGCGACTTAACGGCTATCAGTGGGTCTTACTGAGCAACAACCTTCTGCAGGCCCTGTATCGCACGGACCCAGGGTTTGGTACCCGTTTTCTGCTGCAAATCAGCGGCTACAACCGTTGCACTGTTGCGGTCTGGTTGCGGACTCACCAGTACATACATGACTGAACCATCACGGTCCGTTCTGACTGCGAGCATATCATCCAGTCCATAATCGGACTTGAATTGATCTATTCCGCTCATAGCGCTGCTCGCGAATATCTGGACAGCGTAGCCGGTATCCATCGCCATGATCCGCTCTTCCGGAGAAAGTGCTTCGGGTTCAGGCTCAGACACAGCGACGGTCGCAACCACGGGTACCGGTTCTTCAATCATAATCGGTTCCGCGAAACGTTCCGGCATACTCTCTTCCATGGGTTCATCGATCACCATGGGCTCTTCAACCATTACCGGCTCTTCTGCAGTACGCTCGCTCGCCGCAGATGTCTCACTCCAGGGTGATTCGTCCGGCCGGGTCCAGGGTGCTGGCTCCGATGAACACGCTGTCATCCCGAGAATTAGAAGATTGCACACCACGATACCCTGAAATCGTTTTATTATTATTGTATTCACTGTCCTCTCCAACGAATAAACCTGATAGTGAGTTTAGCGCAAATTCGTAAAAAGACACAAAACCTGACCCGCATATTGCACAAAGGATTTGGAATCTAGGCGCAAATGTTCGAGATTCTGGGTCCACCTTCGTGCAACATCCGGGCTAATCGTCCCGGCAATAAAAAAGGAGCCTGTGGCTCCTTTTTTTAATACACGGCAGACTATGGCTGCGGTGCGCTCAGGCTGCAGCATCCTCAACCGCTTTCATACTCAGGCGTATGCGGCCTTGACGATCGATCTCCAGAACCTTGACCTTGACCACATCACCTTCGGCCAGTTTGTCTGTGACTTTTTCCACGCGCTCTTCACAGATTTGTGAAATATGCACGAGGCCATCCTTGCCCGGAAGAATCTCGACGAAGGCGCCAAAGTCCATGATTTTTTTCACGGTGCCATCATAGATCGCACCCACCTCTGCGTCTGACGTGATCTGCTCGATACGGCTTTTTGCATCTTCAGCGGCGGCCAGATCACTGGAGGCAATCTTTACATTGCCCTCATCATCGATATCGATCATGGCGCCGGTCTCTTCAGTCAGTGCACGAATCACAGCACCGCCTTTACCGATCACGTCACGGATCTTGTCCGGATGTATCTTCAGTGTCAGGTAGCGCGGTGCGTATTGCGACATTTCTTCACGCGTTTCAGAGATGACCTTGTTCATTTCACCGAGAATATGCAGGCGCCCCTGTTTTGCCTGTTCCAGTGCTGTATGCATGATTTCACGGGTGATACCGTCGATTTTGATATCCATCTGCAACGCACAAATACCATCAGCACTTCCTGCAACTTTAAAATCCATATCGCCGAGATGGTCTTCATCGCCCAGAATATCACTCAGTACGGCAAAGTCGTCGCCCTCCTTGATCAGGCCCATCGCAATACCGGCAACAGGAGCCTTCAATGGCACACCGGCATCCATCAAAGAGAGACTGGTGCCGCACACCGAAGCCATCGAGCTCGAACCATTCGATTCGGTAATCTCTGAAACGACCCGGATCGTGTACGGGAATTCCTCTTCAGTCGGCATGACACCGAGCACACCGCGTTTTGCTAATCGGCCATGGCCGATTTCCCGACGTTTAGGGCTGCCTACCATGCCGGTTTCACCCACGCAGTAGGGCGGAAAGTTATAGTGCAACATGAAGGCTTCGCGATAGGAACCATCAAGCGCATCAATGATCTGTGCATCGCGCGATGTGCCCAGTGTGGTTACGACAAGCGCCTGGGTTTCACCTCGCGTGAACAAAGCTGAACCGTGCGTTCTGGGCAGCACACCTGTGCGAACACTGATCTGGCGCACATCGCTGTTACTGCGGCCATCGATACGCTTTTCACCTGCAATAATTCGGCCGCGTACTATTTTCTTTTCAAGCTTGCCGAAAGCATCCAGCACAGCCATCTCACTCCAGCCTTCATCGCCCTCACGCATCGCAAGGGCTTCAATCGCTGCATTGCGCGCTGCCTTGACGGCATCCTGACGCTGTAACTTGTCAGCGATCTGGTAGGCTTCTGTCAACAATGCCGTGTAACCATCAGCCAGTTTCTCAGCAAGGGCTTCATCTGCAGCTGCTGCTGCCCATTCCCAGGGCTGGGTACCCACTTCAGCCGCGAGGTCTTTAATGGCGCTGATTACCGTTTGCATCTGCTCATGGCCGAACAGTACCGCACCTAACATCACCTCTTCAGATAACATTCTCGCCTCAGACTCGACCATGAGTACGGCATGCTCGGTGCCGGCGACCACCAGGTCGAGATCTGACGTCTCACGAGCTGCTTTTGACGGATTGAGGATATACTCCCCATCCGTATAACCTACCCGGGCCGCACCCAACGGACCTTTAAACGGCATGCCAGAAATCGATAGTGCCGCCGATGCACCAATAATGGCCGGAATTTCAGGGTCTATCTCATCACACACTGAAACAACCGTCGCTACGATCTGGGTATCGTTGGTAAAGCCTTTGGGGAAGAGTGGTCTGATGGGTCGGTCAATCAGGCGGGAAGTCAGCGTTTCAACTTCACTCGGACGACCTTCGCGGCGGAAGAATCCACCCGGAATTTTGCCGGCGGCGTAGGTACGCTCCTGATAGTTGACTGTCATCGGGAAGAAATCCTTGCCTGGATCCGATTCCTTCATCGCTACGGCTGTCACAAAGACAGCGGTATCCGCAATGCGGACCATCACTGCACCGGATGCCTGGCGCGCGATCTCACCTGTTTCCATAGTTACGGTGTGCTCACCGTACTGAAATGTTTTCTTGATTGCTGTTGGTGTCACGTTATTGTTTCCCGATACCCGATCGTTGTCTGTCTGATTTATTGAATGCTGATTTTTTGAATGATCTACCGACGCAAGCCAAGGCTCGAGATCAGCTCTTTATAGCGATCCTGGCTTTTACCCTTGAGGTAATCCAGCAACTTACGGCGCTGGTTTACCATACGTAATAAGCCACGACGCGAATGGTGATCGTGTTTGTGTGTTTGAAAATGATCTGTCAACTGGGTAATTCTTGCCGTTAGCAGTGCAACCTGCACCTCAGGTGAACCCGTATCCCCTTGTTCACGCTGATATTTTTCAATTATTCCCGTTTTTTCTATGGTCGATAGCGACATGGAGACTCCGAAATCTGTACTTACACTCAATAAAAAAGGTTCGCGATTTTATCACGGAATGGCCGGGCAGCAAATGCAAATCATCTCATTTTTTCAGGCACTTGCCTGTATCATCCTGCGTGGCGCCACCTTGCCGTCATCTTGTATTTCACCGACACCGAGGAACCGGGATTGATCATAGATACGCACCCAGCCTTGCGTTGGCGCATGCGGGACCAGCACAGACTGGCCCTGTTTCAAATAAAAAGCCGCGTCGGGATTCAGGTGTATATCCGGCCAGTGGGCAATGCCGCTGTCAATGGGCAGCAAATAGCCGTCAAGCGCGGCAAATCCTTGATCCGCATCACGGGCGGCCGCCGCTTCGAGTTCATCGATCGACACCATGCCGCCATCAAATGGCCCAACACTCAACCGACGCAGCTCGACAACATGGGCACCGCAACCGAGCGCCTCACCCAGATCTTCGACCAGCGTTCGAATATACGTGCCCTTCGAGCAAGCCACTTCAAGCTCGAGCGTACATTCATGCAAGGACTGAAACAGCAGCTGGTGAATCTGCACAGTTCGGGGCTTGCGTTCAACTTCGATGCCTTCACGGGCGAGTGCGTATAGCCTTTGACCCTGGTGTTTGACAGCTGAATACATCGGTGGAATCTGTGAAATGCTGCCACTGAAGCGGGGCTTCAGCTTTTCGACATCCTGCAAGGTAACATGTGCGCATTCCCTGATGTTCAGGACATCGCCATCGGCATCTGCCGTACTGGTGGTTTCACCGAGGCGGCAACTCACCTGGTAGCATTTGTCGGCGTCCAGAAGAAAAGCCGATATTTTTGTCGCTTCTCCCAGGCATATCGGCAACATGCCGGTTGCCAGCGGGTCCAGACTACCGGTGTGCCCGGCCTTGGCTGCACGGTAGAGATGCTTGACCTGCTGCAGTGCTTTATTGGAGGTTATGCCTGCTGGCTTGTCCAGCAGCAGCACACCGCTTACAGCACGACCCTTTCTTCTACGCCTGGCCATTCGATCGACCCTTATTGTCATGATGATGCTGTTCGTCAGATTTGATGGCTTTTTCGATCAACGCTTCCATGGCCGCACCGCGTTCGACACTGTCATCATTGATGAACTTCAGCACAGGAACTGTGCGCGCGCGAATGCGCGAGGCAATCTGGCTACGAATGAAACCGGACGCACGGTTCAATGTCCCGATGGTCTCATCGCGATGCGTGTCATCGAGCACCGTGCAGAACACAACCGCATGACTCAGATCACGACTGAGCTTCACCGCAGTAAAGGAACACAGGCCCATGCGCGGGTCCTTGAGTTCATCGCGAACTATATCAGACAACTCGCGACGGATCTGTTCCGCCATGCGCTGGTTACGGGAAAATTCTCTGGGCATTTCTAACCGTATTTAAAAAATCAAGTAGGAATTCAGCTATGCTGTTGAGAAATGATTTCAGCGTTTCCAGACAAGGCAAAAATCATTGAGGAAGCGTAGTGTACACAAAGTACATGAGCATTCCGAAATGATTTTTAACGCCGTATGGAATATGGAACGCTGAAATCATTTCCTGCTACAGAGTGCGCTCTTGCTGGACGCGTTCGTAGACCTCGATCTGATCACCCACCCTGACATCGGTGTAGTTTTTCACTGCGATGCCGCACTCGGTACCGCTCTTGACTTCCTGAACATCATCCTTGAATCGTCGCAGAGACTCGAGCTCGCCTTCATATATGACTACGTTATCACGTAAAACACGAATTGGCTGATTACGCTTGATCACGCCTTCCGTCACAATTGAACCGGCAACCGCACCAAACTGTGGTGACTTGAATACATCCTTTACTTCTGCCAGACCGATGATATTTTCGCGGAATTCCGGCGCCAGCATACCGACCAGTGCAGATTTCACCTCATCAATAAGCTCATAAATAATGCTGTAGTAATTCAGCTCCACGCCACGTTCGGAGGCCGCACGTCGTGCTGACGCATCGGCACGGACATTAAAGCCGATAACGATAGCATTGGAGGCAGCAGCGAGACTGATATCGGTTTCGTTGATACCGCCGACACCGGAACCAACGATATTGACATCAACTTCTTCGTTATCCGCAGCCAGTTTAGTCAAAGCGTCCCGGATTGCCTCAAGCGTACCCTGTACATCGGCCTTGAGAAGGACATTCAATGTGTTGACCTGACCCGATTTCATTTGATCAAACAGTGAATCGAGCTTGGCCTGTTGCTGGCTGGCGAGACGTTTGTCCCGCTGTTTGGTGCGACGATTCTGGGCAACCTCTCTCGCGCTACGGTCGTCTTCAACAACCTGTACTGCATCACCCGCACTGGGTGTTCCGGATAGACCGATCACGGCGACCGGTATAGAAGGTCCGGCTTCTTCAGCAGCCATGCCGTTCTCATCGAACATCGCTCGCACCCTGCCAAATTCTTCGCCAGCGAGCAGAATATCGCCTCGTTTAAGGGTACCTTCCTGAACCAACACCGTGGTGGTGACACCGCGCCCCTTGTCCAGCGATGACTCGAGCACGACGCCTCGGGCCCTGCCTTCTTTTGCCGCTTTGAGCTCTAGCAACTCGGCCTGCAGCAAGATAGCATCCAGCAGATCGTCAACGCCCTGACCGGTGGCCGCGGAAACATTGACAAACATATTTTCGCCGCCCCAATTCTCAGGGAGGACCTTGTGAACACCCAATTCAGTTTTGACGCGTTCAGGATCTGCATCCTCCTTGTCGATCTTGTTCACTGCGACGATGATGGGAACGCCCGCGGCCTTTGAATGCTGTATTGCTTCAACCGTTTGTGGCATAACACCATCATCGGCAGCAACCACCAGGATAACGATATCGGTTGCCATCGCGCCACGCTCGCGCATGCTGGTGAATGCGGCGTGCCCAGGTGTATCGACAAAGGTAATGACACCCTTGTCGGTTTCGACATGATAGGCACCAATATGCTGGGTAATGCCGCCAGCTTCTCCCGATGTAATTTTCGAACGACGGATGTAGTCCAGTAATGATGTTTTACCGTGATCAACATGCCCCATAATCGTCACAACTGGCGGTCGTACTGTTTTCTCGTATTCCTCTTCACTGCCGGTCAACAAGGACTTCTCTCGGTCATCAGCACCGACGGTAATAGGATTGTGCCCCAGCTCTTCAACCACCAGCGTCGCCGTATCCTGATCGATGACCTGGTTGATGGTTGCCATCACCCCCATCTTCATCAATTCCTTGATGAGCTCGGCGGCTTTCATGGTCATGCGCTTGGCAAGTTCATCAACGGTGATGGTTTCAGGGATGATCACATCGTGCTTGATCGGTGCAAGCGGTCGTTCGAAACCATGCTTTGTCTCTGTTACAACCCCGGCAGCAGTTCTCACCTTGCCCTTCTTGCGTTTTCCGCTTTTCTCGGTGGCAACGTGCAGTTCTTCACGACCATAGAGTGTCTTGTCCTTGTCATGTTTGTGCTTTCCGTGTTTGACGCGCTTGCCACCGACCTTGTCAGCACGCGCTTCTGCAAGTTCTATTTCTTCTCTGGATGCTGGTTTTTCTTTGGCCGCAGGCTTGACCTGCTTTTGTTTGAGCGCTTCTTGTTCAGCCTGTTTTTTTGCCAGCGCTGCTTGCTTGCGCTCTTCTTCCTGCTTCTCTTCCAGCTCTCTTTTCTCTGCGCGCTCGCGGCGTTTTTGCTGCTCACGTTCACGTTCGAGTTCGCGCTGCTGTTGATCAGCTCGCAGCTTTTCCAGTTCTTCCAGCGCTTCGGGTTTGTGCTCTTCTGTAACCACAGCAGCAGGTGGCTGCCTGCTCAGGCTGCGTTTTTTTCTTACCTCGATAGCCACGGTCTTGCCTCTCCCGCTGGCGCCACCTCCAACCTTTAGTTCGCTGACGGATCTGCGTTTGAGGGTTATTTTTCCGGCCGGCTTATCCGAGGCCGAAATGCTCGATTTACGCTTACCATGCTGACCACGCAGATAGCTCAGCAACTGCAATTTATCTTCATCAGATATTCGCGCTTCAGCATTATCTGCTGACAGGCCAGCGTCCTTGATTTGTTCAAGCAAACGCTCAACCGGCGTACCGACGACTTCGGCAAGCTGTTTTACAGTAACTTCTGCCATTGTTCTTTACTCTTTACCGCCTATTGTTCTTCCGCCGCAAACCATGGCTCACGTGCTTTCATGATCAGCTCTGACGCGTGTTTCTCATTCATACCGTCAACCACCATCAGTTCATCAACCGATTGTTCCGCGAGGTCTTCCATCGTACAAATACCTTTTGCAGCCAGGCGTATCGCAGTATCATCATCCATGCCTTCCATCTGTAAAAGATCCTCTGCCGGCTGCCCGCCTTCAAACACTTCTTCCTGCATAATTGCCTGGGTCAACAGATAATCCCGTGCACGGTTGCGCAGTTCTGTGACGATTTCAGCGTCAAACTCTTCGATTGAATCAAGCTCGGCCTCCGGAACATAAGCCACCTCTTCGATGGTAGAAAAACCCTCAGCCACAAGAATACCGGCCACTTCATCATCAACATCGAGCTTCTGCTTGAATTCATCCAGTAATCGCTGGTTTTCTTCGTCACTGCGCTCTTCAGCTTCTTTCTCGGTCATCACGTTCAGTTCCCAGCCGGTGAGCTCTGACGCCAGACGGACATTTTGTCCACCTCGACCGATAGCCATCGCTAGCTTGTCCTCTTCAACGGCGATGTTCATCGCATGCGTGTCTTCATCGACAACGATGGAGGTGACCTCGGCGGGCGACATGGCATTGATCACAAACTGTGCCGGATTTTCATCCCACAATATAATATCAACACGCTCGCCAGCCAGCTCATTCGAGACCGACTGTACCCGCGAACCCCTCATACCCACACAGGCGCCCACTGGATCCAGACGTGAATCGAGTGACTGCACGGCTATCTTCGCGCGCGAACCCGCATCACGGGCGCCGCCGATTATATTCAGCAGACCCTGATCAACTTCAGGCACTTCCAGTTTGAACAGCTCGACCAGAAACTCCGGTGCTGTGCGGCTGACAAACAGTTGTGGACCACGTGCTTCTGCCCGCACTTCTTTCAGGTAGCCGCGAATCCGGTCACCCGTGCGCACGGCCTCTTTGGGGATCATCTCCTCACGTGGAATAAACGCCTCGGCGTTTTCGCCGAGATCGAGATAGACATTGCCACGTTCAACGCGTTTCACCGTCCCCATGATCAGCTCGCCCTCACGACCCTGATAGGCTTCGATGACACGGGCCCTTTCAGCCTCACGCACCTTCTGTACAATGACCTGTTTTGCCGTTTGCGCTGCAATACGTCCAAACTCGACAGATTCAATTTTCTCTTCGACATAATCGCCAGGTTCAATATCCGGGTCGTCCATACGGGCGGCTCCCAGTGTCACTTCAGCGAGTGGATTTTCCAAACCTTCACCACTATCTTCAACCACCAGCCAGCGGCGAAATGTTTCATAATCACCGGTTTCACGATCGATATCCACACGCACTTCGATGTCTTTGGCATTCTTCTTGCGAGTTGCCGTCGCCAGTGCAGCTTCGATTGCCTCGAAGATAATCTCTTTATCGACACCCTTTTCATTCGAAACAGCGTCCGCTACATAGAGAATATCTTTATTCATTATGCGGTTACTCCCGTTATGCTTGTATGCAACTTATTCGCCAAAATCGGGCACAAGTCGCGCTTTTTCTATCGATGCCAGCGAAAGATTAAACTGCTGGCCATCACATTCAATGCTGATTTCGTCACCATGAATACCACACAACCGACCTTTAAAGTTTCGCCGGCCATCAATCGCCATCGCGGTCTTAAGCTTGACGATTTCCCCAGTGAATCGTTCAAAGTCCCTGATGGTGCGTAGCGGCCGGTCCATCCCCGGTGATGATACCTCCAGGTTGTAGTGCCCCGGGATTGGATCTTCCACGTCAAGCAATGCACTGACCTGGTTACTGACGTCGGTGCAATCATCGAGCTGTATACCATCATCGTGGTCGATATAAAGCCTCAGCAAACCATGCCTGGAGCTCGGGTTGTATTCTATTTCAACCAGCTCGTATCCCATGCCAGCGACTACCGGTTCAAGCAGATCCCACAACTGAGTCAGGTTCCGGTGTATCAAAGTTCAACCTACCGTCTTGGCCAGAATTTATTGACACTAACAAAAAGGCCCCGTAAACGGAGCCTTAATAGAAAATTCCTCGTATAAGCCCGGTACTGTCTCGGTGTAATCACATAGTCAGTACACTAGGCAGTGGAGAGTAGCAAAACAACAGAAAGCCACATCTCACTTCTTGGGTGCAAATGATAGTGAAATCTGCCGAAAATATCAATAAGTTAATTGGTCAAAATAGCTGATTGAAAGCTGATTCGGCGGCATTAGGCACATCTTTTCACCGCCAGGGCCCGGAGGCACAAAGAATGCCGAGTGAATTCAGAGAATTATGTCGACTACAACAAATTCTCATCGGAAATGATGACGCGTAGGGTGAAGCAGTGCGCACCATTATCCGGCTGATACACAAATCCCGGAAAATTGGTGCGCACGGCGCACCCTTCTACCTATGAAATCTGACAAATCATGACGCCATCAGGAGGA
>Ga0316201_10004990_pt1 | contig 10143 bp, 9 predicted proteins | sample CS6wburrow_MG_FD_204516 | JGI IMG/M metagenome (GOLD analysis project Ga0316201, IMG submission 204516) | Coastal sediment microbial communities from Delaware Bay, Delaware, United States - CS-6 worm burrow | ecosystem: Environmental > Aquatic > Marine > Coastal > Sediment | place: USA: Delaware...
GCGTTGACGAAAATTTGCTCGATTCTCGGCAAGGTCGCCAATGCCTGCTCGCCGCACGCCGACGTATCGATTGGGACCTCGCGCCATCCGGCGACTTCGAGTCCGATTTCGGCGATGGCATCGTTGACAACCGACCGCGCATCGCGCGCAACCGAATCGCGCTGGCTCAGAAAAACGGAACCAACCGCGAAACGTTCGCCTATCTTGAAGCCCGCCTCTTCGCCAGCCGCTCGCAGAAAATCCCGGGGAAACTTGATTAGCAGACCGCAGCCATCACCGGTCTTGCCGTCGGCCGCAACAGCGCCGCGATGCGTCAAGCGCCCGAGCGCAGAGATCGCCGTCTGGACCACCCAGTGACTGGGAATATCGTCGAGATTTGCAATCAGGCCGAATCCGCAGCTGTCGCGGTGGAAGGCCGGGTCACGCAGGGTTTTAGAGATTTGCTGTGTCATACGTGCCGTCGGGATCGCGAGCGATCCCTGTTGTTAACTCATTACATTGGGTTGGCGAAGATCGCCGGGAACCGATAAGTATAGAGCAGGAACGCTGGCCGACGCTCAAGCCTGCCGAAATTAGGCGGGTTTTCGGCGGAAAATCTGCTCGTTTTGTCGACTTTAGAGGTCGATCAGGTGCCTTCGGCTATGGTTGCGCGCGTAACCATAGCCCACGGATCGACCTGCGGCCGACTACTGGAAACCCGGGCTTAGACGAATGAATCCGCTATTGCGGTATGAAACGGCGGGCGCCAGGGGAATATCCAGGGCGAGGCGACCGTCGAGCTCATAGGCCACGTCCTCGCGGATACCCTGGCGCACGATGGACAGCAGCTGCGGCGCCGTTTGCAGCAGATTCAGGTCAACGCTGATCGCGAACTGACCGTTGCCACTGGCTGGTACTGAAAACTCGCTGGGTGTCTCTCCGCTCGCGAAGCGCTGCCCGTTGAGCTTTATGCCATAGCTGACGGAGCTCACCGGCAATGGAAACGGGTTCGGGTTGTCGATATCGAACGATAGCAGGAAGGTCTGGCTGTTAAATCCCAGCCCCAAAAGCTGAGCATTGCGGAGCTCTACCGTTGGGCTCTTGACGAGGCTTTCCATCGTCGTCGCGCACCCCCCCAACGAGAATGCGAGTAACACTAAGCTCAAGGTAGATACTCGACCGATAGCCCTCATTTCATCTCCTTGCCCAATTGACCCCAGCGCGCGGAAATCAGGTTCCAGTCACTGCCGCCCTTCTCAAGCTCAAGCGAAAACTGGTAAGCATCGGCACTGAACCCCAAAAGGTTGTCGCGCTTCCCGGCCATTCCGACCGTTATCAGCACTTCTGCTGCCGAGTCGCCCATTACGTTAATCTCGTCGACCGATGTAATCAGTTCGATCGTCTGCATTCGCAGGAAGTAGACTCTGAGCATGTCGCCAATACGAGCCCTGTTGTAGCCACGAGCATCGGCGTAGGCGGGTGAGATCATGTCAATCAACGCGCTGCGTTCCTTGGACTCGGCCGCCGCGACTCCGCGCTCCACCCAGCTTCGGACTTCACCCTCGGGTCCCGTCGGCGGTTCGCTGCAAGCGCACAACAGCCCGACAAGCACGACCGGAAGTATCGCGCAGCGGAGACGAGCCCAACGGTGAAATGCCGCCTGATCTCTTTTCATCTGTTAAAGTCTACTGGTATCCGACGGCCTGTTTGGCCTGTTTAGCCCAATTTGTGACAGGGTTCGCACTCCTTGCCGAGCGACGACCGCAAACTGGCCGCGAAGCAATAGCCTGGAAGTACTAAAGATGTCAGTAAAACTCCTGAGCGAAAGCATGGACGCCACGATTACCGATGACGACCAGCTCCGCGTCGATGCAATCCTGTCATTCTGGTTCAAAGAACAGGCTCTTTCCGCCCCTCAGATCGACCGGCGCATGGAAATCTGGTTCGGCGAGGACCCGATTTTTGATCACGAAATCGAAAAAGAGTTCGCCAACGAAGTTGCCAAAGCGAGCAAGGGTGAACTCGATCATTGGGCGGATAGTCCGCTTGGCCGACTGGCGCTTATCATCTTGATTGACCAATTCCGTCGCAATATTCATCGTGGCACGGCAAGAGCCTTTTCCAAGGACAAGCTTGCTCTCAAGCTATGCGTTCAAGGCGCCATGGAGAAAAAAGACCGGGGCCTTGCGCCAATACAGAAAGTGTTTTTCTACATGCCCTTGCAACATGCCGAATCGCGCAAGGTGCAGGCGAAATCGGTCGAGCTTTACAGTCGACTTGCCGAGTCGGTTTCACCGACGCTTCGTGAGACGTTCATGACGGTTGCGCAGTTTGCCGAACTGCACAGAGATATCATCGACCAGTTCGGACGCTTCCCACATCGGAACAAGCTGCTGAATCGTGAGAACACTCGCGAAGAGGATCAGTATCTCGCTGGCGATAGCCCGGATTTTGGCCAGGGCGGCAGTTAGTTACGCAAAACCTCAGGTTTTCGATACGCGGTTATAGCGCAGCGACAATAGAATAGCCGCGACACCCAGCCCGACAACAAAACCGCCCCACACGTAATTCGGCGGCGCTCTAAACGTAATCGCCGCCAGGAATGCCAGTGGAAACGCCAGCACCCAGTACGCGAACATGTTGACGACCATCGGGAATCGGGTGTCCTTGTAACCTCGCAGTGCTCCAGCGGCGCCAATTTGGACGCCATCTGCTATCTGGAATACTGCCGCCATCAATAACAAGCTGATTGCGATGCCGCGCACCGCCGCATCGTCTGTGTACAGGCCTACGACCCCATCCCTGAATATCAGCAGGAAAATTGCCGACAAACTCATGAAGAAAGCACACAGAGCGATGCCCACCGCGCCAGTGGTCCGGGCGTTGCGCATCTTGCCTGCCCCGATAAGCTGACCAACCTGTATGGTCGTGGCGGAGCTAAGTGCCAACGGAATCATAAACATCGTCGCCGAAAAATTGATCGCAATTTGGTGTGCCGCGGTTATTTCCGTACCACGAGTACCCATCAGGATCGAAACGGCCGAAAAGAGGCCCGCTTCGGCCGTTATGGTGAGCGCGATCGGCACGCCTAACACTGCAAGCTCTTTCAGCACTGATATGCGCAGCGGTGCTATCCGGGAAAAGATCGCGAAGGGACGGTAATGCTTGCTGAGAAACATATGTGTGGCGAGCACGAGCCCGACAAGCCACATCGTAATCGCGCTGGCCGCACCGCAGCCAACGACGCCCAGAGCCGGCGCGCCGAACTTGCCGAACATGAGCACGTAATTGAGGAAAACATTGCAAACCAGTGCAAGCAGCGAAGTGAACATGATTGGACGCGTGTGCCCGATGCCTTCGGTCGTGAACCTGAGTGCCAGGAAAATGAAGATGCCGGGTGCACCGAACATAATCGCACCAACGTAACCAACGGTCAGGTCGCGGAATTCGACGTCGATGCCAATGATTGCCAGTAGCGGCGCGACCACAAGTTGGGCAAGCGCTATCAGCATTGCGCCCATGCAAAGCCCCAGGTAAACGCCCTGCCGCGTATAACGTCCGATGAGACTGTAGTTGCCCGCACCAAAGTGCCGCGCCACTATTGGCGAGATTGCCATTAACAGGCCCAGGCAAAAGGAGAATCCAAGGAACCAGACGCTGCCGCCGACCGCAACGGCTGCCAATGCATCCGCGCCGAGCCGTCCTGCCATGACCGCATCGGCAAATTGCATGCCGGCGACAGCGAGGTTATTGACAATCAAGGGACCACCGAGTCGCAATAGCGACTTCGCCTGCTCGCGCCAACCACCGTCTTGTATCGTCACCATGGATCGCATCTTAACCCGGGGAACCTAGTGATCAGGTCCGCGGATGGTGTAAAGTTGCGGCGCGCCCTGCGTCACAACCAACAATGGAGACAGGTATGTTGCATGATGGACGAGCGATTCGAGTTGCGGTGGTCGGCGGAGCACGCATTCCTTTTTGTCGATCACACTCTGCGTATCGCAACTGTACGAACCAGGAACTGATGGTGGCTGCGATGGACGGCCTGGTTCAAAAGTTTGACCTAAGAGGGCAAACGTTGGGTGACGTCGCGCTCGGCGCTGTCATAAAACACTCGAAAGACTGGAATCTCGCCCGCGAGTGCGTGATCGATTCCGGCCTGTCTTTGCGAACGCCAGGCGTTGATTTGCAGCGTGCCTGTGGAACGAGCATCGAGGCCGCCATCATGGTTGCTAACAAGATCGCGCTGGGCCAGATCGAAGCCGGTATGGCAGGCGGCACCGATACTGTCAGCGACGCGCCTATTGTGTATCCGGATGATTACCGCAGCATTCTCTTCGATATCCACCGTTCGCGTTCGGCGCTGGACCGCATCAAACCGCTTTTCCGCATTCGGCCGAAGCACTTCAAACCGGTGTTTCCCGGTGTCGAAGAGCCTCGAACCAAGCTCTCGATGGGCGAAAGCACGGAGATCACGGCGAAGCAGTGGGACGTGCAAAGAGAACACCAGGACCAGTTAGCTCTCGCAAGCCATATAAAAGCAGCGGCGGCTTACGACGAAGGCTGGTTTGAAGACCTCGTCGTGCCGTTTATGGACGTCGAGGAAGACAACAATATCCGACGGGATACGACGTTTGAGAAACTGAGCACATTGAAGCCGGTGTTCGACAAAAGCGGTGAAGGTACGATGACTGCCGGTAACAGCACGCCGCTTACCGACGGTGCCGCGGCGGTACTGCTCGCCTCGGAAGACTGGGCGCGGCAGAAGAACCTGCCCGTGATGGCTTACCTGACATTTGCGAAGGTTGCCGCCGTCGATTTCATCGAAAAGGAAGGACTGCTGATGGCGCCCGCGTACGCCGTTTCGGACATGCTCAAGCAGGCGAATCTTCGTTTACAGGACTTCGATTTCTACGAGATTCATGAGGCGTTCGCCGCGCAAACGATCGCCACACTCAAGGCATGGCAGTCGGAGGAATTCTGCCGCAACAAACTCGGCCGCAACGAGGCCATGGGTCCGATCGACCTGTCTCGACTCAACACGAAGGGCGGCAGCATAGCGATCGGTCACCCCTTCGCCGCGACAGGTGCTCGCATCATAGGCACTATGGCTAAACTGTTGCAGGAAAAGGGCTCAGGGCGTGGCCTGATCTCTGTTTGCACGGCAGGCGGAATGGGGGTTTCGGCCATCATGGAGGCCGTCTGATCAAGAAACGGAAAAGCTGATGGGAGACATTAGCGGGTTACTTGCCACGCTGAATGGCCTTCTTTGGCACGAATACGTTCTGTACTCAATCGTTGCAACCGGACTCCTGTTCACGGTCTGGAGCGGATTTTCACAATACCGTGCTCTGACTCATGGGCCCAGCGTCATACGCGGCGTCTATGACGATCCCAATGACCCTGGCGCCATCAATCACTTTCAGGCGCTGTCGGCGGCGTTATCCGCGACCGTTGGTCTCGGCAATATCGGTGGTGTCGCATTGGCGATCGCACTGGGCGGGCCGGGCGCCATGTTCTGGATGTGGGTGATCGGCTTGCTGGGCATGTCGATCAAGCTCACCGAAGTGACCTTGTCGATGTTGTATCGCAACATCGATGATCCCAAGAACCCGCATGGCGGGCCCATGTGGGTTGCCTACAAGGCGCTGGAGCGCAGGGGTATGCCAAGGCTCGGGCGTACCCTGGGCGCCATCTTTTGCGTTTGTCTCCTGGTGTCCACGGCGACAGGTGGCAACATGTTCCAGGCGTGGAACGTGGGTGAATTGACGGAAGAGTATTTCTCGATCCCGAGCTGGATAACCGGCATCATACTGGCCGTAATTGTCGGCGCCGTCATTATTGGCGGTATCAAACGTATCGGCAAAGTTACCGCAACAATCGTGCCCCTGATGGTGGCCCTTTATCTCGTCGCTGGAAGCTACGTGCTCGCCGTGCACATCGGCGAAATACCCGGCATGTTCGTGCTGATCGTCAAATCGGCCTTTATGCCAACCGAGGCCGGCGGTGCTTTCATCGGGGGTACGGCAGCCTCTGCCTTCCTGTTTGGCATGAAGCGTGCGGTATTTTCGAACGAAGCGGGGCAGGGCTCTTCGCCAATTGCCCACGCGGCCGCACAGACTGACGAGCCGGTTCGCGAAGGCATCGTCGCCGGCCTGGAGCCGTTCATCGATACAATTGTAGTCTGCACGTTTACGGCGCTGATCATTCTCTCGACCGGGATCTGGAATCGGGCACCGGACGTCGCACTCGACACGCTACCTATTGCGACACAAACAGAAACCGGCTGGCAGTTCGCAGAGACGCCATTGCCGGGCGACGACTGGATTGCTGGCAACAAGACCACAATCGTTGTCGAGGCTCACGACAACGAAACCACCGGTCAAAATATTCATCGGATCGAGGGCACCGTGCACGGCGGCGACTCCGGCTACGCTGTAATATGGGATGTGTTCGTCGGGCCCACTTCGCCAACGATCGTCGGTGCCGGTCTTTATCGAAGCTACATCGGCGCGACGCTGACCGCGAAAGCGTTCGATACCGTGTCACCGGGCCTCGGCAAATGGCTGGTCTCTATTGCCGCCTGGTTCTTCGCAGTGTCTACCATGATCTCGTGGGGCTACTACGGCGAGCAGGGCATGGTTTTTCTAGCAGGCGAGAAATCCGTGCCCGCATACAAGCTGGTTTATTGCCTGCTGATTGTTATCGCGACGCTCGGACTCGTTGAGACCGACACCGACCTCGACAATGTGACGGGTATCGGAACCGCGGTTTTGTTGCTGGTAAATGTTCCGATCTGCTGGCTTTTCGGCTACCAGGCGATGCGCGCGTATAAGGAATATATCGGTCGACTCAAATCCGGCCGCATGGGACCCGACCACCCACCGCCGCATCTCGACGATCTGTTATCGGGACGGGACGTCGAGAAACGCTAAGCGCCTAAGCATCGCCGCGCTTTGAGCCGCGACCACTATTGATCGCCTTGATGACCTTGTCCATGCGATCTTTTGCCTGCGCCGTGATTCCGCCACGTTTGTGTTCCTCTACCATGAAGGTTTCGAGTCGACCGACGAGTTCGTCCATGTCCGCCCCCGGGAAGGGCTCGACCTGTCTGAGGTCCGCCGGAGCGTTCTTGAGCGCGCCAAACAGGTTTATCCAGTGTTCGCTTTGCTTCCCTATATCCAGCAGCTGGTAGAAGTAGTGGCTCGGCTTGTCGCCCTTGCTGGACAGCAGGCTAACGAGCCCCGCGATCAGCGAAGCGGGAACGAGCAGCAGGTCTCTGAGCCCGTCGACCACCAGTTTGGCCTGCAGAACGCCGATATCGCGTGCCAGGGTCCAGCGCTCTGAGGCAGAGTCTTTCTTTTCCGGGAGTGGATTCATTGGGGCTTCACGTGACAAATGTCAATCAAGACAAGCAATTATAACGCGTTCGGGTGGCGCGCGGCATGGCTTTACAGTACTGTTGGGCGCGTCTCAAGCCGGTTTCCGGGTTTATGCCGTCTTACCAGTCAATACCTGAATTCGAACACGGGCAGTCAGAGTCCATTGGAATCCTGCTCGTCAACCTGGGTACACCGGAGGAACCTACGTCCTCGGCCGTTCGGCGTTTTCTCAAACAATTCCTGTCGGACCCCAGGGTGATCGAATATCCGCGATGGCTTTGGTGGCTGATTCTCAACGGCATCATCCTGAGGATTCGGCCATCTCGGTCAGCCGCCGCCTACCGAAAAATCTGGACCGACGATGGCTCCCCGTTGATGCTCTTCTCAAAGGCGATAGCCGACGGGATACAGAAAGAGTTCGACACTCGAATGCCTGGTTCAGCGAACGTCGAGCTCGCGATGAGTTATGGCGAACCGTCGGTAGAAGCGGCGATCGACCGCCTGGTTGCACAAGGTGCAAGGCGGCTCCTGGTGCTGCCAATGTACCCGCAATATTCGGGCACCACGACGGCATCCGTCATCGACGCTGTGGCACGCAAATTCAATCGGCTGCGATGGGTTCCGGAAACGCGCTTCATCAATCAGTATCACGACGAGCCGGGTTACATTGCGGCACTCGCCGCAAGTATTCGTGAATTCTGGAAACGGAACGGGCGCGGTAAAAAGCTGATGTTTTCGTTTCATGGCGTGCCCAAACAAACGCTGCTCGACGGCGACCCTTATCACTGCCAGTGCCAGAAGACAGCGCGACTGGTTGCCGAGGCCCTCGAACTCGACGACGACGAGTGGCTGCTGTCGTTTCAGTCGCGCGTCGGGCGCGAGGAGTGGTTGCGTCCTTACACCGATGAAACTGTCGCTGCGCTAGGCAAGCAGGGCATTGGACAGCTGGACGTCGTCTGCCCGGGTTTCTCCACCGACTGCCTCGAGACGCTCGAGGAGATTGCAATGCAGAATACGGAATTGTTTATTGAGTCGGGCGGCGAATCCTTGCACTACATTCCCGCATTAAACGCGCGCGAAGATCATGTCAGTTTCCTGACCGACCTCGTCGAAAAACATCTCGCCGGGTGGCCCAGGTCTTTCTCAGCTGATCCGGCATCCAACGAACGTGCACTGGCGATGGGCGCGTCAAAGTGACCACCATCGGTCGGTTTCTCGAGTTTTCCGTACGCACCGCGGACATACTCGAGTCACTGCATTTCTACAAGACGCTCGGATTTGTTGAGCTCGAAATTGGCGATATGTGGTCGCACAAGTACGCCGTTATAAGTGACGGTGAGCTGAACATCGGCCTGCACGAGCGTGAGTTCGATGCGCCCGCCTTGACGTTCGTCCAGCAAGACCTCGCGAAGCACGCTATATCAATGACGGATCATGGTTTTGTCTTCAGCTATATGCAGCTCGATGAAGACTCGTTCAACGAGCTCCGATTCGCTGACCGGGACGGTCACGCAATAACCATGCTCGAGGCCCGAACTTTTCATGCCAGCGAGGAACCGGACAGGGACTCGATTCTGGGTTCGTGGCTCGAGCTTACGCTACCGGTGCAGGACGCATTGCACGCGGCACAGTTTTGGGCGCCCATAGCGCCCACGTTACTGGAGATGCGTGAAGAGCCAACCGTGCACATGCGATTTGACGCGGACGGTGCTCCGCTTGGATTGTCCGAGAGCATCGCGCTGAGCGGGCCTTCACTATCTTTCAAGTGCCCCGATCGTCGCGACCTGATGGAAATGCTGCGACATAGCGGCATTGAGTGCGAGAAGTTTCCCGGTTTTGAAGGTGCGTTCGTTGCAATCAAGGCGCCCGAAGGCACGATGCTTTACGCTTTCGAAGAAGATTTCCTGGGCGAGGCTTACGAAGTTGACGAATCGGGCGACGTCAGCGAGTTCCCCGGTTAGCTCGACTGTTGCGCCAGTTGGCAATGCTCTACTCAAGCGCCTGGTAGACCAGCGTATTGAACCTGTCACCCATGTCCGATCTCGTAGGCCGGGCTTGTGACATGTAGACACCAATCAACTGTTCGCGCGGATCGATCCAATACGACGTATCGAATGCACCACCCCAGGCATAGGCGCCCGCCGAGGCAAGCTCTCCCCGCCTGCCGATGTCGGAAATCACGGCGAACCCGAGGCCAAAATCAGGAACGGCATCACCGTCCCAGTCCACCCGACCGGTGCGCATGAGCTCTACCGACTTTCGACCGAGAATCCTCGCTCCGTCGAGCTCGCCGTCATTAAGCAGCATCTGCAGAAAACGTACGTAATCTGTCGCTGTGGAGGACAGGCCGGCACCGCCGGAGAAATAGGTTCTCGCACCGATAATGGGATAAAGCGAGTCGTTCACTTCGATGTCCGTTCCACTGCCAGCGTGTTCAACCAGGCCAACCCCGTCAACATCGTTATACAGGGTAACAAGACGGTCTTTTTTGTCTTCGGGCAGATAGAAGTACGTGTCATTCATACCCAAGGGTTTGAACAGTTCGTCGGCAAGAAACTGATCCAGTGACTTGTTGCTGACCACCTCGATCAGGTAGCCGAGGACGTCGGTACTGAGACCATAGGCAAAAGCTGAACCCGGCTCGAAAAGCAGCGGTTTCGTTGCGAGCAGTTTCACCTGGGAGGCGAGGTTGATTTCCTTGACCGTCAACCCGTCGATGATGCCCGCGTCTTGATAGGTCTTTTGCACCTTGCTCGGGATAAATGGATAACCGATACCC
>Ga0316201_10004991_pt1 | contig 10143 bp, 7 predicted proteins | sample CS6wburrow_MG_FD_204516 | JGI IMG/M metagenome (GOLD analysis project Ga0316201, IMG submission 204516) | Coastal sediment microbial communities from Delaware Bay, Delaware, United States - CS-6 worm burrow | ecosystem: Environmental > Aquatic > Marine > Coastal > Sediment | place: USA: Delaware...
TCAGCATGATCGTGTCGCCTCACGACTTAGCGGTTCGCAGGCGGAAGACAATTGCATGGGCGGGCGCAAATCTCGCATTCCTGATAGTGGGTGGTGTGACTATTGCTTTGGCTGGTCCGATATCCGAATTCGTGCGCAACCTGACGGGGAGTGGTTTTCAGTGAGTAAAATTCAAGATGCGCTGCGCAAATTGCAGAACGACGGCAGCGGGAAAACCTCTGCCGCGCAGCCGGGAAAGTCGACGAACCGCCGACTGCCAGCGACTTCCATTCCCGTTGCCCGCAAGAAGAAAGTTGAATTTGATGGCGTGAAGCATCAAGTCGACGAAGAGCAGTTGATAAGGCGCGGTTTGTTAGCGCCGCTCGATCAGGCCATTCCCGTGGCGGATGAATTTCGGCGCATCAAGAGACCGCTGATCGACAATGCCATGAAGACCGAATCCGGGGATAAGAGCCACATGAACCTGATTGTGGTCGCAAGCGCTCTACCGGGCACCGGCAAGACTTTTTGTTCTGTCAATTTGGCCGCCAGCATTTCGCTGGAGCGGGAGCTAAACGTACTGCTTGTCGACGCGGACGTCGCAAAACCGCATATAAGTAAAGCATTTGGACTGGCGGACAAACCGGGGCTAATTGACATCCTGGTGGATGAGAGCATTTCGACCGAGTCAGTGTTGGTTCGTACTGATCTGAATGACATTCAGGTCCTGCCGGCTGGTCGTAAACATGCGCAGTCCACCGAGTTGCTGGCGTCTGAGCGTATGGAACAGGTAATGCATGAGTTAGCGACGCGGTATCCGGATCGCATAATCGTCATGGATTCACCGCCGCTGCTCGTCACCAGTGAGGCCCAGGCGGCCGCACGACCGGCCGGCCAGATTGCATTTATCGTGGAAAGCGGTAGAACAACGAACAAAGAGATTCAGGAAGCGTTGGAGTTACTCGATCGCAGCAAAGCGATAAACGTGATTCTCAACAAGAGCCTCTACTCACAAACAGGTGGCTACTATGGCGGCGCATATGGGACCTATGGATTTAACGAAGAAGTTTAGCCTGTTGCTATTGCTGGCACTGACGTCTTTGCCGTCGGTTGCCGCGAGTGCGGAATTCAAAGGCGGAGTCAGCTCTGGCGTGTCGTATACGGATAACGTGCTGCTCAACGTGTCGCCTACTGAAGTCGATGAAATTATTTACCAGGCGTCGCCGTTCTTCAGCTTCAATCATGAATCTCCAAATTTCGATTCGAGCGTTTCCTATTCGTTCGACTGGTATCGCTATAGCGATCTCAAATCTACGTCGAAGTATCACCGCGGCGACGCGATCGTGACGGGTAAAGCCTGGCAGGATACGTTGTTAGTTGAGTTGGGAGCTCGTCGAAGCCAAAGACTCGGCGATCCGAACGAAGTGATACCCGGCGGACGATTTTTCAATTCCGGGAATCTCGTGGATCAGGATGAGTGGTGGTTGAATCCACGATTGGTCCGGGATCTTGGCGGCGGAATACAGTTGAGCGCAAACTACAGATTCGCGAAATATCAGCGGGACGATAGCCGCTACCAGGACGGTACGAATAATTCAGGTGCAATGAGCTTTGATAATTACCGGGTCGGCACGGGTCTGACTTGGGCGCTTCGTTATGGCTGGCGTCGCGCAGAGTTTGAAGTATCAGCACCGTGGGAAAATCAGCAAGCAACTGCCGAAGTAGGGTATTGGGTTAATGCGAAGACCCGTGTTCTTGCAGCGGGAGGTAAGGAAAGTGACTGGCTGAATCCTTTCGACCCATCGATGGAGGACACATTCTGGGAGGCGGGCTTCGCATATTTGTCTGGCGAAAATCTGTTGGTAGAGTTAGCGGCTGGCGAGCGCAGCTTCGGTTCGACGTGGCGCGGCAAGCTTGACTACAAGTTCCGCAAAGGCAATACAAAATTAAGTTACAGCGAATCGCCGACAACTCAGGATTTCACGCAGACCGTGCCGTTGTTGAATACGCTTAACCCGGCGGACCTCGAAGACTTTCTCAGCGCACCTGGCAGTCCGGATCGCTACATCTCAAGTCGCTTCGAGTGGACCCTCAATGTTGAGTTACGTCGCACCGAAATCGGGATTCGGATATTCGATGAGGATCGATCGGAGCGAATTGACGCTCTCGGTTCGACCCTGGATGATCAGGCTCAAACTGGCGTCGCCGTTGATTTTTCGTGGCAAGCCGGTGTCCGCACGGAGCTCAGTGTCACCGGATCGACTGTAGACCGTGAGACTAGTAGTGGAGCCAAGGCCACGTACAAGAGTGCTGGTCTGAATATCAAATACAGGTTGGGCAGCCGCAGCGATATATCTCTTGGTTATCGATACGATGATGAGGAACCGCGCGGCGAGGCTCGTCGCAGCCGCGACTATGTCGCAAATACCGTCTCGTTATTGTTCACGTTTACGATCTAGGTGATGAGAACTTGGTAGAGTCTACGTCGCAAATGCACGCGATGACCTGCGATGTGGAGGACTACTTTCAGGTCTCCGCTTTCGATGGGATAGTGCCCCAGGATCGTTGGACGGCGGTCGAATGTCGCATTCCGCGTAACGTAGACAGGGCATTGCAGATATTTGCCGATACGGGCACCAAGGGCACGTTTTTTACGCTCGGCTGGGTTGCGGAGCATCTACCCCAGGTGGTTCGGCGCATCGCCGATGAAGGCCATGAACTTGCCAGTCATGGCATGTATCACCGCAGGGTCTGGTCGCAGGAACCAGAGGAGTTTCGTGAGGACGCGCACAGGGCGCGCGAGCTATTGCAGGACGTCGGCGGAGTTGCAGTAATCGGCTACCGCGCGGCGAGTTGGTCGATAGATCATCGGACACCATGGGCGCACGATATTCTTGCAGAAACCGGCTATAAGTACAGCTCCAGCATCTATCCGGTTTCGCACGACCACTACGGTATGCCCGATGCGCCGCGCTACCCCTACCGAATTGACGACAATGGAATATTGGAGATACCACCAAGCACAGCGCGATTCCTCGGTCGAAATGTCCCGGTCGCGGGCGGTGGCTATTTTCGTCTGTTCCCGCTAAGGCTGTCGAAGTATTTCATTAAAGCGCAGCAGACGAACGAGTCGTTTCCATATGTATTCTATTTTCATCCCTGGGAACTCGATCCCGATCAACCGAGATTCACGGGGGCGCCCTTCAAGGCGCGATTCCGTCATTACCTGAATCTCGACAAGCTTGAGGCACGTTTGTCCGATTTGCTGCGTACGTTCAGTTGGGGGCGGATGGATGAGATCTATCTGGGCGGGTCGGACTATTGATCTCAGTGACGCAAGCGACGGATGATGACCGAGCTGACTGGGATGCATTCGTAGAGTCAGCAGAAGATGCTGAATCGTATCACCCGTACGAGTGGCGGAAGGTCTTCGAGAGCGTCTACGGGCACCGGTGCTTCTATTTAATGGCGCGCGAGCGGGCCGGTAAAGTATGTGGAGTTCTCCCGCTGGTACAGCTAAAAAGCAGGTTGTTCGGCAATTTTCTTGTTTCCATACCGTGCTTTAACTACGCAGGAACGTTGACGAATAGCGACACAGTCCGCAAAGAGCTGATCGATGCGTCGTGGAAAGTGGCGGAAGAAATCGGTGCGCAGCATGTCGAACTTCGCCACCGGGCCCGGATCGATGCGGATCTCCCATATCGCGACGATAAACTTGCAATGGAGTTAGCGTTACCCGAGTCGAGCGATGAGCTGTGGCAGGGATTTACCTCTAAACTCAGGGCACAAATTCGTCGACCCAAGAAAGAAGGAGCGACAAGTGAAGAGGGCGGCGTGGAACTACTGGACGACTTCTACCGTGTTTTCTCCCGGAATATGCGCGATTTGGGCACGCCGGCGTTCCCGAAGAAACTGTTCAGCCAGATTTGCGAGTCATTTCCGAATACGACGCGCATCTTCATCATCCGTCTAAATGGAGTGGCGTGCGCAGCTGGCATCACTTACGGCTTCAGGAATCGGCTGGAGATACCATCGGCATCCTCATTGCGCGAATACAATCGCATGTCGGTCAATATGCTTTTGTATTGGACGGTTTTGCAGTACGCCATCCGGAAGGGATATCGGATATTCGACTTTGGCCGATCGTCACGCGACGCGGGTACATACCGGTTTAAGAAGCAGTGGGGTGCTGAGCCGGAGCAGCTGCATTGGCATTACTGCCTGAAGCCTGGAGCTGAGATGCCGCGTCTTAATCCGGAGAATCCCAAATTTCGGTTGGCAACAAAGGTGTGGCAGAAACTGCCACTAGCCGTTGCTAATGCCATCGGCCCTCGAATCGTCCGACATTTGCCATGATAATTGTGAGTTGAGAGAAAATAATATGAAAGTTGTTCTATTTTGCGGCGGCCTTGGAACAAGACTGAGAGAGCACTCGGATACAATTCCAAAACCGCTCGTCAATGTTGGTTACAGACCGATTATCTGGCATCTGATGCGTTATTACGCACATTATGGCCACAAGGAATTTATTCTATGCCTTGGGTATCGAGGGGATATGGTTCGCAAGTACTTTCTCAACTATGAGGAGACCTTGTCTAACGACTTCACAATGAGCGAGGGAGGTCGGCAAGTCGATCTTCACACCAGCGACATTGATGATTGGAAGATTACTTTTGTTGATACTGGCCTGCATTCCAATATTGGCACGCGCTTGCTTGCGGCCAGGAAGTACCTCCAGGATGACGAGGTCTTTCTCGCAAACTACAGCGACGGACTATCCGATGCGCCTCTGGATAAAATGATAGACAGGTTTAACCGCAAACATGCGATTGCGAGTTTTATTGCAGTGAGGACCTCGCAGAGTTTTCATTCAACCCGGTTTGCCGAAGATGGCACCGTTCTGGCGCTTGGTGAACTCCAGGAAGACGAATTCTGGATTAATGGCGGTTTTTTCGTATTGAGAAACACAATCTTCGACTATATCAACGATGGGGAAGAGCTCGTAGAGCAGCCATTTCAGAGGCTTATAAAGGCCCAAAAAGCAATCGCATATCCCTATTCGGGATACTGGCAGGCAATGGACACGTTTAAGGACAAGATTGATTTCGATCGGGCCTACGCCAAGGGAAGGGCTCCCTGGGAGGTTTGGCGGCTCTGAGAATCAGCCCAGGACGAACTTTCTGCAGTAAAATCCTTCGGCAAAGCCTGTCTGTGAATTGCACTCGTTGCCTCGTAGTCGCGCCAGGCTTTCAAATGTCTGAGCCGTGAACCACGTCTTGTCATGCTGGCTTGAGAAGTTCGTCAGCAATGAAGCGACTTTCGCAGCCAGGTCGTCTGGCGTCAATGAAAAATACGCGTTGGGTGTTTGCAGATCACCGTCGTATTTGGGAATTTCGTATTCGAGAATACAGTGATCTCGAAATGTATTTCGCGTTAGCTCAGATACAACTCGATGATCCTGGTGACGGTCGTGTTCGCAATGCGTCAGGATTAGATCAGGTTGCGGCAGATCTTTCAGGGTTTCGAAGAACTCCTTTATTGCGGCACCAACATACGGAAAATACCCATTCCTGAATGTCTCGATCACGACTCGATTAGAGCGTGAATTGGCAAGCAGGGTCTTTGCGCTGGCAAGTGCCTCCTGCTCGCGGACACCGGATGCCGTACACACTACCCACGTGACGGAAAGGTCCTGGCGCATACGGAGCAAGCGCGTCAATGTTCCTCCAGCGCCGATTTCGATGTCGTCCGAGTGTGCCCCGATACACAATATTTCTGCATTTTCCGGGAGAACCCGGTCAAGATTGAAATGTTGCATTATTGTCTCTCGCCTCCAGATTGATCATTCTCACTTTTATCGATGAGTGTGTCGGCCGGACGTAAAAGGGCTGCCCCAACAAGATCATCGGCAACGCTCCGGATAAGGTCGAAGGGCATGTCGGCTTTTTTCGCAATCTCAAGAATGGAGTTAGTCCCGTCTGACTGGTTCAATATCCAGAGCATTGCGAGTTGACGATCGGCCACGTCTTGATATCCACCGAGCTTACGATATAAACCGCGTCTGCCGAGTTGTGGTTCACCAAATGGTTGTGTGTTGATGTAGCTCAAATTGTTCTCTATCAGCCCCAGGATTTGCCATACGGCTAGCAGCGAGTTACCAAGCGATTTTGCATTGATGATCGAGAGGTCGTCCGCCGATGTATGGTATTGCGGATACTCGCCGTGCGGTGTGCGGGTCAATCGACCGACCGGCAGATTAATGCCGGGCGAACAAAACTGTCGTTCGTCGTAGCCCCAGGGTGAAAACGGCTCAATACGGCTATCGGGGAAGTGAGTATTGAGGACGTATTCCGCAGCTTTGTCCATTTCAGAGTCAGATCTGCGGCTTTGTTTGTAGACCAGAGGGCCGTCGTCGCCGATTACTGATAATACGAGTCCGCCAGTTATGCGCTTCAGATTGTCTTCATTTTGAGCGAGCCAGGTAATGGAACCAATCGTTGCTGGCGCGAAGATAAAGCGATATGAATAGTGTGTCTTATGTTTCGCGAGCTCTGCGGCAAGGTGAACTGCCAGGCTGATTCCCGACAAATTGTCATTGCATAGCGATGGATGGCAGGTGTGGGCAAAAATAATTACCTCATCGGTAATCGCGCCGGGTAATAGCAAGTCACCGTAGGTCAAGCTGCCGTCGGTGAGCGTTGAATCGATGACGACCTTGTATTGACCATCGTCCATCGCACTGAGAGTCTTATGTGCCAGGCAAAAGCCCCAATCATCGTTATAGTAAGACGTGCGGTACGGAATCCAGTCGGGTTTGTCGGCCAGGGAGTGGAGGCGTGGTCTCAATTCCTCTAGCGACATAGTCTGGTTGACTGGCGTGCTGTAGCCAACCACGTGCAGATTGTGGTCGTCAAAATCAACAACCCGGTTACCGTGGCTATCCTCAATATAGGCACCACGAATATTCCATTCACGTGGAATTTCCCAATCAAATACTTTAGTGCCGCTTGCGACCTCGTGAATCCGCAAGTCTATGTAATTCGTCAGTGTACGAAGTGTCTCGCGAACGCCATCACCAGTGATACTTCGATTCATCGGATACAAACGGCTGATCAGCGAAATCATCGAGTCGCCTATATCTCCGGGAACCTCTGTTTGAGGGCGGAAGCCATGCCGCAGCGGAGGATTTCTGGCAGTGCTCATTTCGAAGTTCTGCTCAGGTGGCGCGGGGTCGTGACCAAAAGAAATCTCCGTCAACCTGATTCGTTCGAATCAAGTAATTGAGCTGTTTAAGACGCGTAAATGCGCGGAACTCGAATCTCTCACGGCTCATGTCGATCATGGAGAATAAATCAAAAAGTTGTTTCGCACCGCTCTCCGGGTTCCATGTTGGACGATAGTCCGTAAGCGCATTATGAATCTTTTCAAAATTTACTCTGTAGCTTCGATTGTCGCCACCTGGCTCACCAAAAGTTGTTTCACATCCTGGGAATTGACTTGCCACGATTTCCGCAATTTCGCGGATCTGAAAATTGGCATTCATGGCGCCAACATTGAAGATCTGATTATGGATCTTGTCCGCCGGGCTCTCGAGTGCTGCCCGTACTGCTTCGCAAATATCCAGAACGTGCACGAGTGGGCGCCAGGGACTGCCATCGCTGGTCATCGCAATATTCCCGGTCGTCCAGGCCAGTCCGGCGAGGTTGTTCAAGACTATATCGAACCGCATTCTCGGTGATGCGCCGTATGCAGTGGCATTTCGGAGGAACACCGGCGAAAAGTCATCGGTAGCAAGTGCTGCCACATCTCTCTCAACCAGGACTTTGCATTTTGCATAGGCGGTCTGTGGGTCGACGGGCGAGGTTTCATCGACAAAGTCGGCATCACTGACGCCATACACGCTACACGATGAAGTATAGATAAAACGTCGCACACCAGCATTCTTACAAAGTTCCGCGAGTCTGACAGAGCCATGGTGATTGATATCAAACGTGACTTCGGGGTTGTTTTCGCCGAGCGGATCGTTCGAGAGCTCGGCAAGGTGAATGACGGCGTCATAGCCGGCAACGTCCTGCTCCACTATCTTTCGAATGTCCTTGTTCAGCGTTCTCGCGATGCTGCGAAAAGACGTCGGGTCGGTGTAAAGCCATCCGTCCCGATACAAGCCAGTGTCAACGCCAACAACTTCATGCCCATTATTTTCCAGTATCGGTGCCAGAAGACTGCCAATATAGCCATCGATTCCGGTTAGTAAGACTTTCATGATCTCTCCAGTCCTTCTTGTTTGCAGTGATTTATGTGATTTAAGTAAAGTAATACCTTCTTGTGGCTCCAGCCGATCGATAGAATGTCGAGGTCGCCATCGTTATCAATATCGGTGAGTTGGGCGCCGTCATGATGCTCGTCGCCAGTGTAGACGATGTGCTGTGTCCACATCGCCCCTTTGCCGTCAAGATTCTCGAGAAAAAACAGTCGTGCCTGGTCCGGATCGGTGAGGTTGTGTTCTCCGGCGACCAGGTCAATATCGCCATCCATGTCAATGTCGCCTGCGTCCAGGCTCATCGGCCCAATGATCTCCGCGACAACTGTCGGTCTCCATTGTTGGCCGTCTACTCCGGGATTGCGATACCAGACAATGGGGCCTGCCTTGCTGATAGATTCGAAACCGATAATGATATCGGGGAGGCCGTCCTGATCCATATCGGCGACTACGTTTCGGTCCGGCGGCAGGTCGGTTATTGAAATATTGCGCAAATCGTAGCCTGATTCAGTAGCTGAGAGCCAGGCGGTCCCCAAGATGATATCCAGGCTGCCGTTGCTATTCAGATCGGCGACTGAAATTGCTTCATTTTGTGTCGAGTTTTCACCAAGTATCGGGCTAACCGATGCTTCGGCGATCCCGGAAGAAAAATCGAGCTCATGTAGTTCGGTGTCCCGCCGGTGCCAGGACAAAATAATTGACTGCGAATCGTTTTTTACTGCCGCGCCCTGCAGAAAGTCCCCATCAACGGTGCCAGCCTCTTCTATTTCAAACAACCCGGAGCCATCGTTTGTTCCGAAAAGAAGAACGCCGCTCGGCGTGGTTCCTTCACCCTGAGTTCCGAAAACGTCAGGATCGCCGTCGTCGTCATGGTCAAGCAGCAGCGCAGCATTGAAGGGATCGGACGAAAAACGGTTGCGCTTCCAGTTGCGGACAGAGTCGCCCGGGTTTTCATACCACCAGGCGCCAGAAACAATGTCTTGCCAACCATCTCCGTTTATGTCGCCCGAGCTTATGAGCAGTGACGTCCAGCGTTGATCAGAATCGATCACACGTCGGGCCCACTCTGGATTTTGGCCGGAACAGGTCTGATTGCGCCAAAGATAGACTGACTGGTCGTCGCCGCTCCAGTTCGCCCCTACCAGATCGAAATCACCGTCGTTGTCCAGATCGCCGATGCGCATGCCATGCGAGCCCTGCGTGCCCAGGATCTCATGAAACCAATCGAGGCCTCGGCCCTTGTTGAGAAATACCGACACTTCGTCAGGGTCTTCGCCCTGGTGCATTTCGGCCGTCACTATATCGACCCTGCCGTCGGCGTTCATATCTGCGACCTGCAACGAGTGATGCACAGCTTCCACATTTTCCTTGATGACGTGCTCGGACCAAAGCGCTGTTGGGTCGCCTGTTGAGCTAAACCAGGATATCCGATATCGCTGACCCTCCAGCTCAGCCGGAGCTGCCACAATGCCAATCGAGCCAGTTTGCCCAATGTCGCCGGTGGCAATTACCGCGTTTTTCCAGGTCCAGGTGTTGGTATAGCGGTGTGGTGTCCATGTCGATGCATCGGCGGCTCCGGAGTTCTCGAGCCAATATTGGTTAATGACAATGTCCGGGAATCCGTCGCCGTTAATATCATCGATCGCGAGCCCCTCGCCATCGACGATTTTGATCTCGGATCCGACCCAGCGTCGGTCCCCTGTGTTTCTAAACACCACCAGTTTTTCGCCGGAATCGCTAAACGCGCCTTGATTTCTGCCAACTAAATCCAGGCGGCCGTCGTTATCAAGATCGATTATTTCAATGTCATGAAGTCTCGAGTTATCGACTTCTACCGGCTCCCAATCCGGGCCATAGAAGATCAGCAAAGACTCCCTGGTAAGACTAGCGATGTCTACATGGCC
>Ga0316201_10004992_pt1 | contig 10143 bp, 5 predicted proteins | sample CS6wburrow_MG_FD_204516 | JGI IMG/M metagenome (GOLD analysis project Ga0316201, IMG submission 204516) | Coastal sediment microbial communities from Delaware Bay, Delaware, United States - CS-6 worm burrow | ecosystem: Environmental > Aquatic > Marine > Coastal > Sediment | place: USA: Delaware...
GAGCGGGACGATGACGTCCCTGTATCCAGTGTGAACGGCTACGCGGTTCGTATATGACCGGCCACTTCCATGGAAGCTCAATCAAGGCCATCCTGGGCCGATTTGCGCATTGTCCGTAATTTCACACCGCCTTTCGGTCCCTCTCCATGGGAGCCACACAAGGCAATGCCACACCAGGACGGGCAAGACGCGATTAGCGGGGGATTAGTGCGGCGTGAACCGCCAGCAATGCTGCCATGTTACATCCCTGTCTGCCTTCGCTCATCCTGAGCTGTGCTTTGCGGCTCCTACGCTAATCACTGGAATCGTAGCCGTCAAGGCTTAATCTCATGCGCGTAAGCAACTCGTTCCATCGTGAATCGCCGTGCAGGCGGTGCAAAAGCCTGTTGCCACCCACACCGGCCAGGCCGCCATCCTTCCGTTCCAGGGCCCGGGCCAGCCACTCGAACGCCTGCTCCGTGTTGCCGGCATAGGCGTTGAGTTCAGCCAGCTGGAAAGATGCGCTTTCACCCTGCTCCCGGGCAATGCGCTCGAGCAGGGAAGCCGCCTCGCCGAGATCATCTCGCGCGATCAGGGCCAGGGCCCTGGAATAGTCCTTCCAGAACGCGTCCGGCTCCTCGTCACTCTCCTTCATGGCCGAGTCCGGCTTGTCCTGCAACACCTTGATTCGTGCGCGGAAGGCATGCGCGGCGGGGAACTCGGGGTTGAGCCCAAGCAGCACCCGGTAACTGGCGAGGGCCGCGTCCAGGTCGCCCTTGAACTCCTGCGCCAGCCCCAGGCTGAGCCGGGTGGCGAGATTGACCGGGTCGCGCTTGATCGAGTCCAGCAGATGCCTTTCAGCTTCCTCGAACCGCCCCAGGCTGAACAGCGCACGGCTGGCCAACACCATCAGCCGCGCATCACCCGGCCTGCCTTCCAGCGCCAGCAAGGCGCTTTCCGTGGCCTGCGGCCAGTCCCAGGCGAAGTTGCGCTGCATGTAACTGAGCAGCCCGAGAGCGTCCGGAGCCTGCGGCTCTGATTCAAATGCCCGGAACAAGGCCGCCTCCGCATTTTCCAGGTTGGGCGGCGAACCCGCCAGGAATGATTCGGCCAGGCCCTGCCAGGCACGGGAGTAATCCGGCTGAAGCTCCAGGGCCGCACGGAATTTGCGTTCCGCCGCGATCACCTCGCCCATGGCGGGCGGCCCCAGCAGGTAACGGCCCTGGAGGTAATGAAGCCAGGCCTGCCGATCCTGCGGCAAGGCTTCGACGGCGGCTGCCCCACTCACCCCCAACTCCGCGCGCACCGCTGACAATACTTCCGAGATCAAGGTGTCCGTCTGCTCCAGGTCCGTTTCCCAGGCGCCTTGCCATGCGATCGCTTCACGCCGCGCATCATGTAGCTCCACGCTCAGTAGCAGTGTGGAATCACGCAACGCGGCTTCCCCCAGCAGCAGGTAACTGACCTGCAGTCGTTGAGCGATGACCTCCGGCTTTCCCGACCCGTTGCCGAAGAAAAATGCGGATGTCGGCGCGGTGACCTGTACGGATTCCTCCGCCGCCAGGCGCCTGATCAGTTCGCGAGGCAGTCCCTGCGCGAGCCAGGGCTGATCCTGTTCACCCGATCGGTCGGTAAACGGCAGGACTGCGAGCGAGCGCCTGGGGCCAAAGTAGATCGATGCCGCATCGTGCGGGCGGCTATCGCTTGACAGTCCGCCCAGCTCTGCCGGGGCATACGACATCTGCCGCAGCACAAACCACGCCAGTACCATCAAAAGCAGTGCCGCTACCGGCAGAAACCGTCGTTTTCCAGTGCTTTTATTCAAGCTCAATAGCCCCAAGTATTAATAATTAGCATTTCTCTATTGAAAATATTAAATTCCACAATGAAAACGTTTCCAGTAAATTTAAGAATGCGGGACTGACGGTTCCGCAATTTTGTCTTTATGGCCGTATTTGTCTTTCGGGAGCCGCTTTGTCCAATCGAATTGCTACCTTACATGACCCGCACCGTGATTTCCGTGACAGCTGTGGATTTGCACTGCTGGCGCACATGGACGGGGAAAAAAGCCACTGGCTGGTCGAGACCACGCTGGAGTCGCTCGCCCGCCTGACCCATCGCGGCGCGGTCGCCGCCGACGGCAAGTCCGGCGATGGCTGCGGCATCATGCTGCAGTTTCCGGAGCCGTTTCTGCGTGCCGTTGCCGACGAATGCGGCTTGAAGCTCACCGAGCGCTTCGCTTCGGGCCTGGTCTTTTTCTCGCCGGACGAAGCCCTGATTGAGCGAGGCCAGAAAATCCTGGAACGGCACCTGACCCGCTCGGCCCTGCAAGTCGCCGGCTGGCGCGAAGTTCCGACCTGTCCGGAAGTCGTCGGCAAACAGGCGCTGGCGAGCATGCCGGCCATTTACCAGCTGTTCGTCAATGCCCCTGCGGGCTGGCGCTCACACGATATCGAGCGGCAACTGTTCGCCGCAAGGCGCCTGGCCTTTGAAGAAGAACGCAGGCTGGACAACCCGGACCCCTATTATTACGTGGTCACGCTTTCCAACCTGACCATGGTTTACAAGGGCCTGGTGCAGGCGGAACACCTGGGTGACTTCTACCCGGACCTGCGCGACGAACGCATGACCACCTCCGTAGGCATCTGTCACCAGCGGTTTTCCACCAACACCCTGCCACGCTGGAATTATGCACAGCCGTTTCGCTACCTGGCGCACAACGGCGAGATCAACAGCGTCAACGCCAATCGGGACTGGGCCAATGCCCGCGGCAGCATCCTCCACTCACCCCTGCTGCCCCGCCTCGAGGAACTCTCGCACCTGGTCAACAGCGAAGGCTCCGATTCGTCCTCGCTGGACAACCTGCTGGAAGTCTTCCTGGCCGGGGGCATGGACATCTTCCGCGCCATGCGCCTGCTGATGCCACCGGCGGTTCGCGACGACATGGACCCGGACCTGAAAGCGTTTCTCGAGTTCAATTCCATGCACCAGGAACCCTGGGACGGGCCCGCCGGCATCGTCGCCACCAACGGGCGCATCGCCTCCTGCACGCTGGATCGCAACGGCCTGCGCCCCGCACGTTACAGCATCACCCACGATGGCATTTTCACGGTAGCCTCGGAAACCGGTGTGTGGGATTGCCCCGCGGAACGCATCAAGCGCCGCGGCCGCCTCGGACCGGGCGAAATGATCGCGGTGGATACCGAAACCGGCCGCTTCTGGAAGAACAGCGCGATCGACGACAGCCTGAAGGCGACCCATGCCTATCGTGAATGGATGACCGAGAACGTTATCCGCGTGTGGAACAACGACGAGCAGGAACGCAAGGCCGCCAACAAGTTCATGCGGAAATCGTCGCACCGGCTGCCGCGCTACCAGAAAATGTTTGCACTGAGTGCGGAGGAAATAGAGACCATCATCAACCCGATGGCGCTGGACGCCCAGGAACCGGTGGGCTCGATGGGCGACGATACGCCGGTGGCGGTCCTGTCCAGCCGCAGCCGGTCCATCTACGACTACTTCCGCCAATCGTTCGCGCAGGTGACCAACCCGCCGATCGATCCCCTGCGCGAATCGGCCGTGATGTCGCTGGAAACCTGCATCGGCCGCGAACACAACGTTTTTCACGAAACCGCCTCGCATGCATACCGGGTGCTGCTGCCCTGGCCGGTTTTGAATTATGTTAAATACCAGACCCTGATGGGCCTCGACCAGCGCTACTATCGCAACGTGCGTTTCAGCCTGAATTTCGAGGACGGCGGCGAAACGCTGCAAACGGCGGTCGAACGGCTCGCGGAGGCCTGCGTGCAGGCCGTGAAGGACGGCGCCACCATCATCGTTCTCAGCGATCGTGACATCGCCCAGGGCATGCTGCCGATGCCGGCGCCGCTGGCTGTTGGCGCTGTGCACCAGGCGCTGTTGCGGGCCGGCGAACGCCCCAATGCGAACATCATCATCGAGACCGGTTCGGCTCGTGATCCACACCAGTTCGCGGTGCTGCTCGGGCTGGGCGCAACCGCCATCTACCCCTACCTGGCGTTCCAGAGCATCAATCAGCAACAGGAAAGCGGCGCGCTGCAAGGCGAAGCCATCCAGTTGCGAAAAAATTACCGCCGTGGCATCCGCAAGGGCCTGTTGAAGATCCTGTCCAAGATGGGCATCTGCACCATGGCCAGCTATCGGGGATCACAGCTGTTCGAAGCGGTCGGCCTGGCCCCTGAAGTGGTCAGCCTGTGCTGCCCCAAGGTCGCCTCCAAGATCGACGGCGCCGGCTTTACCGAACTCGAAGAGGACATTCGCAAAGTCGCCGGCCTGGCCTGGTCGGAACAGATGCGGCCGGTGCGCGACGGCCTTTACCGCTTCATGCACGGCGGCGAAGAACATGCCTATAACCCCGACGTGGTGATGACGCTGCAGCAAGCCGTCAACAGCGGCGATTGGTCCGACTACCGCAAGTTCGCGGACACCGTGGACCGCCGCCCTACCCTGGCCATTCGTGATTTGCTGGCGCTCAAGCCGGCAGGCAAGCCCCTGACCCTTAGCAAGGTCGAAAAAGAAGACCGCATTTTCCCCCGCTTTGACAGCGCCGCCATGTCCATCGGCGCGCTGTCACCGGAAGCGCACGAAGCCCTTGCCGTTGCCATGAATCGGCTGGGTGGGCGCTCGAACTCGGGTGAGGGTGGCGAAGACCCGCGCCGCTTCAATTCCGACCGAAATTCACGCATCAAGCAGGTCGCCTCGGGTCGTTTCGGCGTCAGCGCACATTACCTGGTGAATGCCGATGTGCTGCAGATCAAGGTTGCGCAGGGCGCCAAGCCCGGCGAGGGCGGACAGTTGCCCGGTGACAAGGTCACCGCGGAAATCGCGGCGCTGCGCTGTTCGACGCCGGGTGTGACGCTGATCTCTCCGCCACCGCATCACGACATTTATTCGATCGAGGACCTCTCACAGCTGATATTCGACCTGAAAATGGTCAATCCGGATGCGCTGATCTCGGTCAAGCTGGTTTCCGGCGCGGGCGTGGGCACCATTGCCGTTGGCGTAGCCAAGGCCTATGCCGACCTGATCACCATTGCCGGCTTTGACGGCGGCACCGGCGCCAGCCCGCTCAGCTCGGTGAAATACGCCGGCCTGCCCTGGGAGCTGGGCCTGGCCGAGACCCACCAGGCGCTGGTGGAAAACGATTTGCGCCACAAAATCCGCCTGCAGGTGGATGGCGGCCTCAAGACCGGCCTGGACATCGTCAAGGCCGGCATTCTCGGCGCCGAGAGTTTCGGCTTTGGCACCGGCCCGATGGTCGCGCTGGGCTGCAAGTACCTGCGCATCTGCCACCTGAACAATTGCGCCACCGGCATCGCCACCCAGAACGAGGAATTGCGCGAAAAGCATTTCCACGGCCTGCCGGAACGGGTGATGAACTATTTCCGTTTCCTGGCCCGTGACGTGCGTGAGATCATGGCCAGCCTGGGTGTCGCGAAATTCACCGACCTGATCGGCCGCAGCGATTTGCTGGAGCAACTGCCGGGCCACACTGCCAAGCAGCAGGCGATAGACCTGTCCCGCATCCTGGCGTCGGCGGCCACGACCAACGAATTCAAACCGTATTGCACCGAAGCGAAGAATCCGCCGTTCGACAAGGGCCAACTGAACCTCGACATTGTTGAAGCCAGCTCCGCTGCCGTGCGCAGCGGCGAGGCCTGGTCCGGCCACTTCGGCACCCGGAACTACGACCGGTCGGTGGGCGCCATGCTCGCCGGCGAAGTGGCCCGGCACCATGGCCGCAAAGGACTGCCGCCCGACCGTATCCAGCTCAAGCTGTCCGGTACCGCCGGCCAGAGCCTGGGCTGCTGGAACAGCCCCGGCATCTCCATCCACCTGGAAGGCGATGCCAATGATTACGTCGGCAAGGGCATGTCCGGCGGGCGCATCGTGCTGACCACGCCAGAGTCCGGCCGGGCCCATGCCCGCCGCAACGTGATCTGCGGAAACGCCTGCCTGTACGGCGCCACGGGCGGCGAATTGTTCGCCAACGGACAGGCCGGTGAACGCTTCGCTGTGCGTAATTCCGGGGCCCATGCCGTGATTGAAGGCGCCGGCCACCACGCCTGCGAGTACATGACGGGTGGAACCGTGGTCATCATGGGTTCATTCGGTCCGAACCTGGCAGCCGGCATGACCGGCGGCGAGTTGTTCCTGCTGGACCAGAACGGTTTGACCGGGCGCTATCTAAACCGCGAGTTCGTCGAGGCTGCCGCATTGGAAGACCAGCAATTCGATGCGCCGCGCCGGCGTTTGAAATCCCTGGTTTCCAGCCATGTTGCCCTGACCGGCAGCGAATGGGGCCGCAAAGTACTCGACTCCTGGGAAATGATGTTGCCGCACTGGGTTTACATCGTGCCCAAGAACCTGGCGGCCAGCAACGAAATTTCGCAACAGGACGTTCCTTTGCGCCTGGTCAAAGCATGAGGGCTTCACGTTTATGACAACCAAGAATGATCCCTTCGCGTTTCTCGAACACCAACGCCGCGACCCGGATGTGTATCCTATCGAAGTGCGCCGCAGCGAGTTCCGGGAAATTTACAAGCCCTTCGCACAAGAAGAAGCGGCGGAACAGTCCGAGCGCTGCCTGGATTGCGGCAACCCTTACTGCGAATGGAAGTGCCCGGTTCACAATTACATTCCCAACTGGCTCAAGCTGGCCAGCGAAGGGCGCATCATGGAAGCGGCCGACCTGTGCCATGAGACCAACAGCCTGCCGGAAGTTTGCGGCCGTATCTGTCCGCAGGACAGGCTGTGCGAGCAGGCCTGCACACTCGCCACCGGTTTCGGCGCCGTCACCATTGGCGCCATCGAGCGCCACATCGTCGACGAGGCGTTGAAAATGGGTTGGCGGCCGGATCTGTCTCGCGTCAAGACCCAGCCCTGGAGCGTGGGGATCGTGGGAGCCGGCCCGGCTGGACTGGCCTGTGCCGATGTATTGACCCGCAACGGCGTCAGCGTCACGGTGTATGACCGTTACCCGGAGATCGGCGGGTTGCTGAGCTTCGGTATCCCGGATTTCAAGCTGGAACTCGGCGTGATGCGCCGCAGGCGGGAGATTCTCGAAGGCTCGGGTGTGCACTTCAAGCTCAACTGCGAAATTGGCCGTGATATCCAGGCCAACGAACTGGAAAAAATGCACGACGCGCTGTTTTTCGGCATGGGAACCTACAAACCCGTCGAAGCCGACCTGCCGGGCATTGAAAAAGGAGGCATCGTGCCGGCGCTGGAGTACCTGATCGGCCAGACCAGCCACATGTACGGGCTCGACCTGCCCAATTACCCGCACATCGACCTGTCCGGTGAGCACGTTATGGTGCTGGGTGGCGGTGACACCGCCATGGACTGCGTGCGCACCGCGATACGCCAGGGTGCCGCTTCCGTCCAGTGCGTTTACCGCCGCGACCAGGCCAACATGCCGGGCTCGCCACGCGAAGTGAAGCACGCCATGAACGAAGGCGTGAAGTTCGAGTTCAATACGCAGCCCCTTCGCCTGGTGCACGAAGGCCAGCGCCTGGCCGGGCTCGAGGTCATGCGTACCCGGCTGGTGGCCGACGGCAGCGGGCGCGCTAAACCCGAGCCGATCGCCGGCAGCGAGCAGGTCCTGCCCGCCACTGCCCTGATTTTTGCTTTCGGTTATCGCGCCAGCCCCCCGGCCTGGCTGCAATCGATCGATGTGGGAACCGACGACTACGGCCTGGTTGAAATGGATCAGCGGCTGCCCGGACAAACCAGCAACCCGGCGATTTTCGCTGCCGGCGACATGGTGCGCGGTTCGGACCTGGTGGTCACCGCCATCGCCGACGCCCGCGCGGCTGCGCTGTCTATCATCGAGTACCTGGAGTTGCAGCAGCAGCGTCGAAAATCAGCCTGAGCTGTCTGCAAACCGGCCAAAAAGCTTGATTTATGTCATGAACCGGCTTCACCCGGAACCGGTAACATGATTATGTTCGAACGCGAACATAAGAAAATTTACCGGAACAAGCAACACCATGAGCAAATTGACAGCAGAAAGCGCTGCTGATCAGGCATTCATTCCCCTGATGCAGGAGCTGGCCGGCGCCTACCAGGCATTTTCCCTGTACGACGCCGAAGGACTGCGCAAATCCGGATCGAACCTGACGCCTTCCCAGGCCCGTGTGATCTTCACCATCGGTGCCACCGACGGTATGACCTGCAAGGAGATCGGCGATATCACGCTGATTACCAAGGGAACCCTGACCGGCGTGGTCGATCGGCTGGAGGAAAAAGGGCTGGTCGAGCGCTGGTCGGTAGAGGGTGATGGCCGCAAAACCATCGTTGCGCTCACCCGCCGCGGCCAACGCGTGTACGAAAAGGAGTTTCCCAGGCACATCGACTTTCTGAAAGAAAAGTTTGATGGATTAAGCGCTCGCGATCGTAAGCAGGCCATCGCCTTGCTGGAAAAAATCAGAGCGCTGTTCTGAGCGAAGATGTTCTCCTGTCACTCGGCGCCCGGCGCCGCGGGCAGGTTTTCATTTGAAAACGCCGTTGCTATAGTGATTCTCCGCCATCGGCACGCACCAACCCAGGAACCGGACAATGGACTCAGATTCGAAGACGGACTCCAGAGACGAGCAGCAGCGCGACGAGGAAAATGCAGAGCCGATGCATGCGGCGCTCGGAGGCGCTTACGGTTCTGAAATCATTTCCCGCCTGCGCCAGGACCCGCGCGCCATAGGCCAGTTGTTCAAGGAGGGAATGTACCCCTACACGGACCGCATTCCCCGCCCCGAATACGAAGAAGACAAGGCCAAGCTGCAGATCGAGCTTTTGAAGGTCCAGAACTGGGTGAAAGTAACCGGGCAGAAGATCGTCATCATCTTCGAAGGCCGGGACGCCGCGGGCAAGGGCGGCACCATCAAGCGCTTCATGGAGCACCTGAACCCCCGCGCCGCCAAAGTCGTGGCGCTGGAAAAGCCGACCGATCACGAGCGCGGCCAGTGGTATTTCCAGCGTTACATCGTACACCTGCCCACCCAGGGTGAAGTCCTGTTCCTTGACCGCTCCTGGTACAACCGGGCCGGCGTGGAACGGGTGATGGGCTTCTGCGATTCCGCGGAGTACCTGGAGTTCATGCGCCAGTGTCCCGAATTCGAGCGCATGCTGGTCAACTCCGGCATCCGCCTGTTCAAGTACTACTTCTCGGTCACCAAGAAGGAACAACGCCGTCGTTTCGCGGCACGCATGGAAGACCCACTCAAGCAGTGGAAGCTGAGCCCGGTGGACAAGGCCTCGGTCGGCCTGTGGAATGAGTACACCCGGGCCAAGGAAGCCATGTTCTTCTACACCGACACCGCCTCCTGCCCTTGGACCATCATCAAGTCCGACGACAAGAAGCGCGCACGCCTGAACTGCATGCAGCACTTCCTCAGCAACCTGGACTACCCGGACAAGGATTTCAACGTCGTGAAGGGCCCCGACCCCCTGATCGTCGGCTCCCCCTCGCAGGTGATCCGCAAAGACGTCCACCTGGACGCCTGGCCCCACGAGTAGTTGCCTGACTCAGTAATGTAGGAGCGGCTTCAGCCGCGATTGGGGTCGAAGTTGTATGTGGGAGCGGCTTTAGCCGCGAACAGAAAAGCGCCGCAGAGGCGCTTTTCTGGTACCAGAGCGCCTGGTTTAATCAAGGTCGGGCACCTTTGAGCATTTATCAAACAGCAAAATCGCGACGGGCGACGGCATTCAGCGAATGCTATTTGCCTGCGGCAAAACCGCAATCGCTTCATCGCCTGCCCTAAAGCCGCTCCTACAGCTGAAGCCGCTCTTACATTCAAATGTTTTATTATGGTGGGCTCGGGTTGAACGCTACGGAGGCGTCGGGTGGATTGGGGAATTCTTTGGTGGATCGTTGCGGCTTTGCTGGTGGTTGCCGGCCTGGCGGGCACCGTGGTGCCTGCTTTGCCGGGTGTTCCGCTGGTATTCGCCGGCCTGTTCGTGGGCGCGTGGATAGGGGATTTCGAAGCGGTTGGCTGGACCACCCTGGGCATCCTTGCCGTGCTGGCCGCGATCGCCTGGGTGGTTGATTTCCTGGCCGGAGCCATGGGCGCGCGATACCTGGGCGCCACCTCGCGGGCGTTCTGGGGCGCCACGCTCGGCGCATTCGTC
>Ga0316201_10004994_pt1 | contig 10141 bp, 7 predicted proteins | sample CS6wburrow_MG_FD_204516 | JGI IMG/M metagenome (GOLD analysis project Ga0316201, IMG submission 204516) | Coastal sediment microbial communities from Delaware Bay, Delaware, United States - CS-6 worm burrow | ecosystem: Environmental > Aquatic > Marine > Coastal > Sediment | place: USA: Delaware...
TCGATCACCAGTGCCTGCAGTTTTCCACCCTCGTGGAGTTTGCCGGGCACATTCGGAATGTAGCGGTAAAAAAGCGAGTGGTGGCGATCCTCGGTCATGTAGACAATACCGGTCGGCTCGTGAACGGCAGCGGCCTCGTGTTCGAACCTGCCCATTGCCCGGATGGGAATCGGCTCGACCAGCCCTTCCGCATTGGCAGGGACCTCGAATACGTAGCCGTGTTTCTTGTTACGGCGCACGATACGGCCCGCGCTCAAAGCTCGGCCAGGTGACTCGAAGCATTCCTCGCAGGACAGCCAGGAACCCCAGGGTGTCGGTCCGCCAGCGCAGTTCATCTCTGTCCCTGCCAGGCTCAGGTACTGTCGCTCAGTTGTTCGCGTTTCGGGATTGTAGACAGTCGTCGTTGTGCCGCCTGCGCCGGGCGTCTTGCCGTGACCCTGGTCATACACCCTGTCGGTCACGGCGTCAGGCGGCGCGTTGAATCCGTCCGCAAATGCACTGTGATCAAAATGGGCGGGTGTCAGCTCGTGGTTGCAGACCAAAACTATGCGCCCGTCCTCACCTGGAAACGCGGCCATGCCATCGTGCGCATGGGGAACCAGAAGGCGATCGTCCATGCGCTTGCCAGCCCTGGAGACGATGGCGTAGCTGTAGCCATCTGGCAGATCGAGGATCCTGTCCGGATCTGGGCGCAATGGCCCAATCTTCGCATCGGCAGCTCTACCGAACAGCGAAAGGGCCGGCACCGATAGGGCAATCGCGAGGTTCTGGAGAAAGCGGCGTCGATCCATGCGGCAGTTGGCAAGCGAGTCCATTGCCGAGCAGCATAGCGGTTTCCCGCGACAACTTGAAGACAAAGCCTCAGAGTGATTCCAGCCAATTTACTCTGCTTGTGCAATAATCGCCGCCATGCAAAAACGGACCAAGATAGTCGCGACGCTGGGACCGGCGTCTGACGACACGAATACGCTGCGCAAAATGATCGAGGCCGGCCTCGATGTTGCGCGCCTGAATTTCTCCCACGGCAATGAGGCTGACCATCGGGCGCGCGCCGAGGCCTTGCGATCTGCCGCTGCGGCATGCAATCGCGATATCGGATTAATGGGCGACCTTCAGGGGCCGAAGATTCGCATCAAACGATTCGAGCACGGCAGTGTCGTGCTGGGAGATGGTGATGCCTTCTTCCTCGACAGTACGCTCGGGCTCGAGGATGGTAACCAGGAAGGCGTCGGGGTTGCGCTGGACTCGCTCCACGAAGACCTGTCAGGCGGTGACGTGCTGTTGCTCAATGATGGAATGATCACACTCACTGTCGATCGTGTAGAAGGCACACGGATTCACACGACAGTTGTGAACGGCGGCATTCTGTCCGATCACAAAGGCATTAACAGAAAGGGAGGCGGTCTCTCTGCGTCGGCACTGACCGATGTCGATCGCGCCAACATCAAGCTCGCGGCGGAACTAAAAATGGACTTTCTCGCCGTGTCATTTGTGCGCAGCGGTGATGATGTGGAAGAGGCGCGCCGTTTATTTCGTGAGGCCGGTGGTGCCGGTGTAATCGTCGCGAAGGTAGAACGTACCGAGGCCGTAAAAAATATTGACTCAATCATCGAAGCAGCCGATGTGGTGATGGTTGCCCGTGGCGATCTCGGCGTGGAGATGGGTTACGCGGAACTCACCGGCATTCAAAAGAAGCTGATTCAGATGACGCGCTCCAAGAACAAGATCGTTATCACTGCGACGCAAATGATGGAGTCAATGATTCAAAACCCCATTCCGACGCGTGCGGAGGTGTCCGATGTCGCCAATGCTGTGATCGATGGCACAGACGCAGTGATGTTGTCGGGTGAAACGGCAGTTGGCGCGTACCCGGTTGAAGCAGTCGAGGCGATGAGTAACGTCTGTGTTGGCGCGGAGAAATACCCGGTCCAGGCAAGTCATATGGGGCAGCGCTCTGACGACACGTTCGAACTCGTTGATGAGGCCATCGCGATGGCTGTCATGTACACGGCAAATCACATGGACGTCAAAGCGATTATTGCTCTGACTGAATCAGGATCGACGACGCGCTGGATGTCGCGTGTGCGGTCAGATATTCCCATCTATGCAATGACACCGTATGCGGCAACGAGTCGACGCGTTGTGCTCTATCGTGGCGTGTACCCCATTCAATTCGAGATTCATGAAACACAGCGGGATCACCTGTACGCCAGTATTTTTGAGGCTCTCCTGTCTCGCGGTTTGGTCGAAGTCGATGATCTTGTTATCTTTACCAAGGGTGACCTGAAAGGAATCTCCGGCAGCACCAATGCGATGAAGATTCTGGAAGTTAAAGCGCAGGGATAGTCTATGAAGAAGTGGTTACTGCGTGCAGCAGGCCTGCTTGTGTCGGCGGTTTTGATTGTTGTCGTGCTAGCCTGGGTTACGCTACGTGGCAGCCTGCCAACCCTCGATGGTGAGTTGTCGGTCGAGGGACTCGCGACCATTGCGACGATCGAACGCGATGCTGACGGTATTGCGACGATCACGGCAAGCAACCGCGCAGATGTCGCCTACGCAACCGGTTTTGCCCATGGCCAGGACCGGTTCTTCCAGATGGACCTCATGCGCCGACGTTCTGCCGGTGAATTGTCGGCGTTGTTCGGCAGCATTGCGCTCGACACCGATAAACGTTTTCGCTGGCATCGATTCCGGGCTCGCGCCGCAGAAAATATCGCGGTCATGCCAGCGCAGGAGTTGGAGCTGCTGCGGCGTTACACGGCCGGAGTCAACGCCGCGCTCAATAGCCTCGACGCAGATCCGTTCGAGTACTACCTGCTCGGCGTTGATCCCGAGCCCTGGAAACCCCAGGACTCGATTCTTGTGGCTTTCACGATGTACCTGAACCTGAATGACGAGCGCGCTGACAGAGACTTGCAGCGGGGCCTGGCCTATAACGTTCTGCCACCTGAGATATATGCCTTCATGTATCCGCAGGGAACCTCCTGGGACGCGCCCTTGCTGGGCGATGCTCGTGAGACGGGCCCGATACCGTCGGCCGAGATCATGTCTGTCCGCGATGTGACAGATGCGCCGACATCAGCCAACGAGCTCGGCAAGCCAGATATCAACGGCAGTAACAACTGGGCTGTCGGTGGTGCGCTGACGACTACGGGACGCGCACTCGTGTCCAATGACATGCACCTTGGACTGTCGGTGCCGGGCATCTGGTATCAGGCTCGACTGGTTGTGGATGGCGATGAGCCGCGCGATGTAACCGGGGTCGTCCTGCCAGGCTCGCCGTTCATTATTGCTGGCAGCAACACGAAGGTCGCCTGGGGCAATACGAATAGCTATGGCGACTGGACGGATGCCGTCATTTTGCGGCCGGGAGTCGAGGCTGGAACCTACCGTACCGAGAATGGTGACATGCCGTTCGTCGAATACGTGGAGCGAATCGACGTTAAAGACGCCGCTTCGGTCGATTACGTTATCCGTGAAACGATCTGGGGGCCGGTGCATGATCGTGTCGACTATCCCGACGGCGAGGTTGCCGTGAGCTGGACGGCCCATCACGTGGCGGCGCTCAATCTGAATCTTACCGCGCTGGAAACTGCTGGGTCTGTTCCTGAGGCGCTTGATATCGCGAACACCCTGGGCATGCCGCCGCAGAACTTCGTGGCCGGCGATGCGGATGGAAATATCGGCTGGACGATTGCGGGTCAGATTCCGGTAAGGTCGGACTACGACCCATTGCTGCCTGCCGATTGGAGCGCTGGTGACGGCTGGGTCGGCTGGCTTGAGCCGGAACAGGTTCCGCGCATCATCAACCCCGGGTCCGGTCGTATCTGGACCGCCAATGCGCGAGTCGCCGATGGCGAGGCCCTGGCAATGATCGGCGACAGTGGTTACGACCTGGGCGCGCGCGCAGGGCAGATTCGCGATCGATTATTTGCGAAGGACCGCTTCGAGGCGGGTGACATGCTCGCCATACAGACTGACGATCGTGCGCTATTCCTGAGCCGCTGGCGCGACCTGTTGCTCAGCGAGATCGACGATCAGCTCGTTGCTTCGGATCCGCAAATGGCCGAATACCGGCAGCTTGTCGCCGACTGGATTCCACGCGCGGTGCCCGAGTCAGTCGGCTACCGGCTTGTCAGGGCATTTCGGCTGGAGGTTCAGACGCGCGTCTTCCACGGCCTGATGGGTCCGGCACGGGCTGCGTACGGCGATGACGTCAAGTTGCGCATTAGCAACCAGTTCGAGGGGCCGCTGTGGGCGCTGGTGACCGAGCAACCGATGCACATGCTGCCCGGACAATACGACAACTGGCAGGCCCTGTTTGCCGATGCGGTAAGTGCGAGCATCCTTTATTTCACTGAGAATTTCGGCGATTCACTCGCCGAACGGACCTGGGGTGAGCGCAATATCGCGCGCATTCGGCACCCTCTGAGTGGCGCAGTGCCCTTTTTGGGTGACTACCTCAATATGCCGGCGGAACCTGTAAGCGGTGACGTTGACCTGCCGAGAGCACAAGGGCCTACGTTCGGCGCGTCACAACGGTTCTCGGTTACGCCAGGTGATGAGGCCAACAGCCTGATGCACATGCCAACCGGGCAAAGCGGTCACCCCCTGTCGGATTTCTACCGGCGTGGCCATGATGATTGGGTCCACGGGCGGCAAAGTCCGTTCCTTCCGGGTGAAACGCAACATAAGCTGATGCTGCTCCCGGCCGATTAGCGTTAAGATACTGCTATGGCAGACGGCAGATTTAACGGCACCAGCACCTATGTTGCGACGGACGACCTCACGATGGCCGTTAACGCGGCTGTGACACTTGAGCGCCCGATTCTCATCAAAGGCGAGCCCGGTACGGGCAAGACGCAACTTGCGATCGAGGTTGCCGAATCGCTGGGTAAGCCTTTGTTCGAGTGGCACATCAAGTCGACGACCAAGGCGCAGCAGGGTCTTTACGAATATGACGCTGTTGCGCGCTTGCGGGATTCACAGCTTGGCGATGATCGCGTTCATGACATATCGAACTACATTGTTCGCGGTAAAATATGGGAAGCTTTCGAATCCGACGTCCAGCCTGTTCTGCTTATTGACGAAGTCGATAAAGCAGATATCGAGTTTCCTAACGACCTACTACAGGAACTCGATCGCATGGAGTTCTATGTCTACGAGACACAGAAACTCGTCAAAGCGACACATCGCCCGATTATCGTTATCACGAGCAATAACGAGAAAGAGCTGCCGGATGCGTTTTTGAGGCGCTGCTTTTTCCACTACATCAAGTTCCCGGAAAAAGAGACGATGCAACGAATCGTCGACGTGCATTTTCCGAAACTCAAGAAAGAATTGCTCAGCGAGGCATTGAATGCGTTCTATGAAGTTCGCGACGTGCCTGGCCTGAAAAAGAAACCGTCTACCTCCGAGTTGCTCGACTGGATCAAGCTGCTGTTGGCCGAGGACATCCCGCCCGAAGCATTGCGAGCCGAGGGTGTCCGCACAGCGATTCCGCCGTTGTACGGCGCATTGCTCAAGAACGAACAGGACGTGCACCTGTTCGAACAGCTGGTCTTCCTCGATCGGAGAGCCGGCTCGTCCCAGTAGCGGCGTGGCATGCTGATCCCGTTCTTCTATTTGCTTCGTGACGGTGGGATGAAACCGTCGATCACCGAGCTGTTGACCTTGCTCGAGGCGATGAAGAAAGGTGTAGCGGGGCAGAGCGTCGATGATTTTTATTACCTGTCACGCGCATGTCTGGTTAAAGACGAATCCAAACTTGACCTGTTCGATCGCATTTTTGCAGCCTATTTCAAAGGTGTTGAAGATTCACTCTCGGATCTGATGACCGACGTTCCCGAAGAGTGGCTGCGCCAACAGGCTGAGCTTTTCCTGTCAGAGGAAGAGCGTGCACGCATAGAAACGATGGGCGGGTTCGAGGAACTGATGAAGGCCCTGCAGGAGCGCCTCGACGAGCAGGACGAGCGCCACGAAGGTGGCAACAAGTGGATTGGCACAGCGGGCACCTCGCCGTTTGGGGCCTATGGTTACAATCCTGAAGGTGTTCGCATCGGACAACAGGGATCGCGCAACCGCAGTGCCGTCAAGGTTTGGGACCGGCGTGAATACCGCAATCTTGATGACTCCGTGGAGCTCGGTACGCGCAATATCAAGATCGCATTACGGCGGCTGCGCAAATTCGCGCGCGAGGGTGCGGCGGATCAACTTGATCTCGAGGACACGATTGATAAGACGGCGCGCAATGCGGGCCTGCTCGACATTCGCATGGTTCCGGAGCGCCACAATGCCGTGAAAGTTCTGCTATGCCTCGATATCGGTGGTTCCATGGACGATCATGTGCGCGTTTGTGAAGAACTGTTTTCGGCGTCGCGTAGTGAGTTCAAACATCTCGAGTATTTTTACTTCCACAACTTCATCTACGAAAGCCTCTGGAAAGACAATCGTCGTCGCCATGCCGAACGAATTTCAACACTTGATCTCACGCATAAGTATGGGGCGGACTATAAACTGGTTTTTGTTGGCGATGCGACGATGAGCCCGTATGAGATCGTGTATGCCGGCGGCAGCGTCGAACATTGGAATGACGAGCCCGGCGCGGTATGGATCAAGAGACTCCTGAACACCTACGCTAAGGCGATCTGGCTCAACCCCGAGCCGCGCAATCGCTGGGACTACACGCCGTCAGTCAAGCTGACGCGTGAAATTATGGATGACAGAATGTACCCGCTGACGATCGCGGGACTGGATGAGGGCATCAAAGCCCTGCATTAATTCTCGGTCGCGCCGAGATCCTTGAGATCGGCCAGTACCTGCACGGAATGTTCGTCGGGCTTAACTTTTTCGTAGTGCTTTGCAATTGTGCCGTCAGGCCCGATGATGAACGTCTGTCGTTTGGCAACGGTCATGCCGAACATCTTGGTCTTGACGCCATATGCCTCGGCTGCTTTTCCGTCTGTATCCGCGAGAAGCGGGAACGGAAGACCGTGATTCTCGGCAAACTTCTGGTGCGATTCAACATCATCGAGGCTAACGCCGATAATCTGTGCGTTGATTTTCTTGAATGCGAAAATGTTGTCGCGGAACTCACAGGCTTCTGTGGTACAGCCTGGTGTCTCGTCTTTGGGATAGAAGTAGAGTACGACCCATTGATCCCGATAGTCTTCAAGTGAATGCAGCTGTCCGTTCTGGTCAGACAGCTCAAACTCGGGTGCGGCTTCGCCAACAACGATCTGCCCGGAGGCATTCGCGACCAGGCCCGGCAGCACAAAAGACAGCAAAAACAATAATGTTCGATTCATCGGGTACATCCTCTGACAGCCACTATAATACGATTCTCCCTGATTTGAGTAAGATTTTACATTTCCTGCACCATGATCCGCGAAGACACACAAAAACCCAATACGGCCCTGGTTTTGCCCGGTGGTGGTGCGCGCGGCGCATTTCAGGTCGGGGTACTCAAAGCGCTCGCCGAACTAATGCCCAAAGGAAGCTCCAATCCTTTTGCGGTGATCAGTGGCACGTCCGCTGGCGCGATCAACTCAGTTGTGTTGGCCAGCAAAGCGCGCCGGTTTCGCGTTGCCGTTGCGGAACTCGAGCGGGTCTGGGCGAACTTTCGCTGCGAGCAGGTTTTCCGCACCGATAACTGGACGATGCTCAGGAGCAGCCTGCATTGGATGGCTTCGATCGTATTGGGCGGGTTTCTGGTCGGTACGCCGAAGTCGTTGCTGGATAATGCACCGCTGCGTGCGCTTTTGAGTCGCAATGTCAGGTTTCCGCGCATTGAGGACGCGATTGATTGCGGCTGGCTTGACGCCGTGGCGGTTACGGCGGCGAGTTATTCATCGGCGCGTTCGACATCGTTCTTTCAGGGCTCGCCCGAGCACAAGGGTTGGTCGCGAACCCGACGCGTCGGTATTCGGGAGGACCTGCATCTCGATCATTTGATGGCGAGTATTGCCGTGCCCATGATTTTCCCGCCGCAGTTGCTGCACGGTGGGTACTTCGGCGATGGAGCAATGCGGCAAGCCACCCCGTTGAGTTCTGCGATTCATCTCGGTGCAGACCGTATTCTTGTGCTTGGCGTGCGTGATGAGACAGCCGATAAAGCGGCAGACCCGTCGTTGCCGCCGCAACATCCCAGCTTCGCGCAGATCGCCGGCTATATGCTCGACACCCTGTTCATGGACGGATTGTATTCGGACCTGGAGCGTATGACGCGCATCAACCAGCTGATTGACTCGGTAGCCCCCGAGAATCGGGAGGGACCGATGCAAAGCATGCGCGCCATAGACACGATGTTGATCGTGCCGAGCAAGGACCTGCGAGTGATTGCGCACCAGCACCGGAGGCAACTGCCGTTTGCCGTGCGCTCACTTTTGCGCGGAATTGGGGGGCGCGGGCCGAGCGAGAACCGTCTCCTGAGCTTCCTGATGTTCGAAGAGGCGTATACGCGCGAGCTCATAGACCTGGGTTACCAGGACGCCATGAAGGTCCGCGAACCGCTGCTCGATTTTGTCAGCGGAGCGGAGGTACCGCGGCTATTCGCTCCGGACTGGATCAAGAAGGACCTGAGCGCGTTTCGAACAGACTAGAGCAGAAAGGCAGCGCCTAGCCCGAGAAACGCCATGTAACCAATCACGTCGGTCACCGTTGTTAGCACAACGCCACCCGCAAGTGCGGGATCGATCTGCATGCGTTTCAGGGTCAGTGGAATGATGAACCCGGCAAACGCGGCGACGAACAGGTTGATAACCATTGCGGCGCCGATGACACCACCGATGCGCCAGTCGTTAAACCAGAGAAACGTGAATACCGCGACGATGATCGCCCAGCCGATGCCGTTGAGCAGTCCGACCAGTAGCTCCTTGCGCAGGATACGTCTCGCGTTGGTGCGATCGATCTGACCTAGCGCGATTGCACGCGTAATAATCGTTAATGATTGACTGCCCGCGACGCCACCCATGCTGGGTACAACAGGCATCAACACGGCCAGGAGCACGATCTTGTCCACTGTCGTCTGGAAAATATCCACGACAGCCGCCGCGAGGAATGCCGTGCATAAATTGATGCCCAGCCATAATGCTCGCCGCCCCGCGCTTTTGAAGACAGGCGCGAACATGTCATCCTCTTCATCAAGGCCCGCGGCACTCATGAAGGAGTGTTCCGCTTCTTCACGAATAACATCAACAACGTCGTCGACCGTAATACGGCCGACAACGCGGAAGTCGTCGTCGACTACCGGCGCTGACAACAGATCGCGATGTTCGAACTCCCACACGACTTCGGCCGACGGCGTATGTGCCGGAATTGGCTGGTTGTCAGTCGACATGACTGCTGAGACCAGTGTCTCGTCATCCTGGGTCAACAGGCGCGACAGATACAGCGAACCGACGTATCGGTTGTCGCGATCTACAACGAAAATCGAGTCCGTTCCATCGGACATCTCGCCACGGGCGCGCAGGTAGCGACAAACCACTTCGAGAGTAACGTCGGGACGCACGGTCACGATGTCGACATTCATCAGGCCGCCGGCGCTGTCCTCGTCGTAGGCGAGTACCTGGCGAACGCGTTCTTCATCCTGATCATCGAGAGACTGCAGCACCTGTTGTGTAAGCGCTTCTGGCAGGTCGATCAGCAGGTCGGCAAGGTCGTCGAGTTCCATGCCGTCCACAGCTGCGATGAGTTGCTCGGCTTTCATGCCCTTGATCAGTCCATCGCGGACCTCATCCGAAACTTCGACGAGGACATCACCCTCATCGGTGGAATCAACCATTTCCCAGAGAATGGCCCGCTGCCGCAAGGGTACGGACTCAAGCAGGTGCGCGATTTCTGAAGGATGCAGGCTGTGCAGCATAACGCGCGCGGCGCGCATACCACCGCTGTCGAGCTGTTCGCGCAACAGTTGCAGGTTGGACTGTGTGTGCTCTCTTGCTTCCATTCGCGCCGCCCTGGAATGATAGGCGGGAGTTTAACCGGGATGGCGCCCTACGTCTTGCTCAGGGGGCGGCTACCAAGCTCATTGTGGCGCGTCAGAACCGGGTCGTGTACGTCACGCAATGCCGCGGCAAGTTTTTCGGTCATGTGAACAGAGCGATGCTGGCCGCCAGTGCAGCCGATCGCAACGGTCAGGTAG
>Ga0316201_10004995_pt1 | contig 10141 bp, 8 predicted proteins | sample CS6wburrow_MG_FD_204516 | JGI IMG/M metagenome (GOLD analysis project Ga0316201, IMG submission 204516) | Coastal sediment microbial communities from Delaware Bay, Delaware, United States - CS-6 worm burrow | ecosystem: Environmental > Aquatic > Marine > Coastal > Sediment | place: USA: Delaware...
CACGGTCGCATTTGCCAATGATGGTTATCGCCGGCTGCTGATTAGCAGCGTCATCAATCTTCGCAACATGATCCGAATCGATGAACTTTCGGTTGGAGGCTAACTGATCGCCATGAACAAACTCCGCATGAATACACGCTCGATACAGCTGCAAAACGGTGCTGTGCTGGTCATGGCCCTGGTGATGCTTACCGTGATGACCTTGATTGGTGTGTCATCGATGAGCAGTTCGACCATCGAGATGAAAGTGTCGAGCAATACCCAGCAGCATGATATCGCTTTCCAGGCCGCGCAGAGCATTATCGATCTCGCAGCGAGTCCGAAAAGTCCGCTCAACACCAACAACTACCAGGTGTTCGAGAGCGATGACACCCAGCCCGGCTACGAACAGAACCTGTCTTACAGCGGCATCAGCGGCAAGTCCTCGGCAACCGCCATCACGACATGGATTGGGTGCAAGGCGCAGATAGGCAGTAGCCTGGAGCAGGGCAAGGCACCGGTGGTGAATTTTTTCAATGTCAATGCAACAGGAACAACGGTAACCGGATCGGCAACATCCGTCCAAATGCAGGGCGTTCGTTACCCGGCGGCAGCCTGTCCCGAGTCATAGGTGAATGATATGAGTATGTTTAAGACAGTAATTTCCACTTTCTTCGTGCTGGTTTTGACAACAATGAATGCACAGGCTTTCGATCTGGGCGTTGAAGAGGCGCTTGAATCCGTCGCGCTGAAAATCAGCCTCGATGAGGAAACCGCGACCGGTGTCATCTACGGAAAAGTCTGTGACCAGTGTGAAGAGTTGAAGCTGACGATTACACCTCAAACCCGCGCTTATGCCGGTAAAACACCGGTGGGCATCGCCCAGGTTAAAAGCCGGCTGGGCAGAGAGGCAACGGTGGTATTCAACAAACACACCAAAGAAGTCATTCGCATTCGCTGGTGAACGCTGGCTGGTCAGTAAAACTCGTGGTTATGTCGGATATACAGCGCGGTGCACGTGGTAATGACTATATATGCAGTATGCAGTTTTTGAGGAAACAACGATGAACATGCACGCTAGACAATTGATAGCAACCATGAAACATGCGGTGCTGGGTCTGTGTTACGGTTTGTTCACAACCGTACCGGCCGTCGCCGATGATATTGAAATCTACACCGGTTCGATCTCCAGCAGCAGTGCGTTCTCGGCATCGGCCAATGTGCTTTTCATCGTCGACACCTCGGGCAGTATGAGCGCCACCGTGACGCAGGCGACCGGAGTTTACGACCCAGCCGTCACCTATCCGGGCTGCTTCGACACCAATACCCACTACACTGACATCAACCTGGGCGGTAGCGCCGGTGTCAACGGCTACTGCACCGGGGCGTCGGGTTACGATATCGGCAGCCGACCGAAATTCAGCGCGTCGGTTTTTGTCTGCCAGACTGGCAACAACGCGATCGCAACTGAAGGCTTCTACACCGGCCGCGTCGGGCAGTGGCGCCAACGGGATAACGGTGGCGGTAGTTACCGCTGGCGCGGCATCAGCAACAGGGCCAGTAAATTCAACGACAAGGTCGAGTGCGAGGCCGATAGCGGTATTCATGGCGAAGGCGGTGCAGCGTTGTACGCTGCGAATAACGGGGGCACTGGGTTTTCGACGAACGCCGGCTCGGAAATCAACTGGTCGAGGCGCAGCAGTGAAACCATACATCACGGCAATTACCTGAACTTCCTGGTCAGCAATCCGCCGGTTTCTAAGACCCGCCTGCAAGTCATGCGTGATGCGCTGACCGAGCTGGTCAATACCACCAGCGGTATCAACATCGGTCTGATGCGGTTCGACGATGGCGCCAACGGTGGTATGGTTGTGACGCCGATGGGACCGATCGATACCACGCGCCCGGCCTTCATCAATGAACTCAATCAAATGTGGCACGAAGGCGCCACGCCGTTGAGCGAAACCCTGTACGAAGCAGCGCTGTACTACCAGGGCAAGCCGGTCGACTATGGTGCCACTTCCAAAGCCGGACTCCCCGACCCGTTGGTGGATGTGTCGATGCCGAGTCATCCAGATTCGCGCAATCCGTCCGGTGGACCGGACTACAAGTCGCCGATCACCAGCGAATGTCAGAAGAACTATATCGTGCTGCTGTCGGACGGTGAGCCGGTCAACGACTACGATATAGAAAACTCCGGCGCGCGGCGCTCAAAGATCGGTTTGAGCGGCGGCTGCAGCGGTAACTGCCTCGACGAGATCGCGCATACGATCGCTTCGAACGACCAGGGTAGCGGCATCAGCGAAGATCAGCTCGTGTCGACCTTTACGATCGGTCTGCAGCTTGATCACCCGTTGCTGAAATCGGCCGCGCAGGCCAGCAAGAACGCCAGTGGTCAGGGTGAATATTTCATCGCTGACAATGCGAACGAACTGAGCAATGCATTCAATAATATCATCCGTCAGGTGCTCGAATCGGAATCGACTTTTTCGTCACCGGCGGTGTCGGTCAACGCCTACAACCGCTCGACCCATTTGAACGATCTGTATTTCACGCTGTTCAAACCCACTGGTAATCCGCATTGGCCCGGTAATTTCAAGAAGTACAAACTGCTCAGTAAGGTCGATACCGCGGATGTCGATGGTGATGGGGATACTACCGAAAAGATCCCTTATGTGGCGGACTCGACCTTCGCTGATGCGATCGATCAAGGTACCGGATTCTTCGCCAACGGCACGCGCAGCTTCTGGACGCCAGCACCGGCCAACGACGGCCCTCTGGTCACGGCCGGCGGTGTGGTCCAGAATCTGTTCCCCGGCCGTTGGGTCCTAACCAATCCCCAGGGTTACAGCGGCGGCGCCGGCGTGGCGACGCCGGTGACACCGGATCTGACGGCTCCGAGTAATTTTCTCGACAAGTCCAACGCGCTGATCACCGACGTATTATTGAATAGCGGAGCTGAACTGCCCTTTGATGCGCCGACACCTTATCGCGACTCGTTGCTCGATTGGGCCAGGGGCTTCGACGTGCGTGACTTGAACCAGGATGGTGATATTTCGGATGCACGCCAGGAGATGGGCGACCCGCTGCATTCGCAGCCGGCACTGGTGCAGTACGGTGAATATGGCTTTGACAGCGACGGTGACGGCATCAACGATCCCGACCTGGTCGGCTATATCGCCACCAACGACGGCTATCTGCATGCGGTGGAAACCGTCATCGGCTGGGAGCTGTGGTCGTTCATCCCGAAGGAACTGCTACCGAATCTGAGCCTTAACTTCAAGGACGAGAGTACGTCACCGAAAACCTATGGCCTCGACGGTGACGTGGTCGCCTGGATCAATGATGTCGACAATGACGGTACAGTTAATGGCTCGGATCATGTCTACCTGTATGCAGGAATGCGCCGAGGCGGCCGTAATATCTACTCGCTCGATGTGACCAATCGCTATTCGCCGAGGCTGCGCTGGGTTATCCAGGGCGGTACCGGTGACTACGCCGAACTCGGTCAGACCTGGTCGACCGTGAATGTAGAGACCCTGAAACTCGGTGGTGCCGAAAAGACCGTGCTGATCTTCGGTGGCGGCTATGATCCTGATCAGGATAGCGCAACGGTGCGTACCGCCGATAACATTGGCCGCGGCGTGTTCATCGCCGATGCGGAAACCGGTGCCTTGCTGTGGCGTGCCGGCCCTGACGCAGGCGCGGATCTGCAACTGACCGATATGCAGTACAGCGTGCCGGCACGCGTGAAGCCGATCGATATCGATGGCAATGGCTTCATCGACCGTCTCTACATCGGTGACATGGGCGGGCAGATTTTCCGCTTCGATATCACCGAAAGCGAAACATCGACCAATTTGTCGACGCTGATTACCGGTGGGCGTATCGCCGATCTGGCAGAGGATGCGTCGATCGCCGATGCGCGCCGCTTCTATTATTCACCGGATGTGTCTCTAATCGTCGAAGAGGGGCAAGCGCCGTATCTGGCTTTGGTGGCGTCATCGGGCTTCCGAGCGCATCCATTGAATAAGGACGTCCACGACAAGATCTATATGATCCGCGAAAACGATATCTATAACGCACCATCACCCTATGTCACCGTAACCGAATCGGATCTGTTCGATACGACGACCAATCAAATCGGTGAGACCACGGGCGCCACCAAGCAGGCATTGATCGCTTCGCTGGGTAGTTCGCAAGGCTGGTACATCGATCTCGATGAAACAGGTTGGGTCGGTGAAAAAGGCCTGGCAGAGCCGTTGATTCTCGGCGGTGTCGCGGTGGTGTCGACCTATATACCGGAAAACCTGGCAGTGACCGGCAGTGTCTGTGAGCCTATCGCCGGTACCGGTTCGGTCTATTATCTCAATGTCACCGACGGTACGCCGACATTCAATCTGGCCGGCACCATTGACAAGACGCGCGAAGACCGCAAAAACTATCTGAAACGCAGTGGTATTCCGCCATCACCGTCGGTGATCGTCACCGAAGGCGGCCCGGTTACGCTGTGTATCGGTACCGAATGTACCGAAGCTGAATTCAGCCTGGATCTTCAGAAAATGTACTGGTACGAAGTCGAACAATAATAAACATAGACAGGTTTAGCGATGAACAAGAACACAGGTTTTACCTTGATCGAGCTGATGATCGTGGTTGCGATCATCGGCATCATCGGTGCGATCGCCTACCCCAGCTATGACAGCTACATGAAAAAGAGCCGGCGCTCAGATGCCAAAATCGCCCTGTCCAGGATGGCCGACAGGCAGGAACGTTTTTATCTGCAAAGCAATACCTACACCACCAATACGGTCAATGTGGGTGGTACTGCAACCGATGAAAACTTTTATGTACTGTCGATCGACTCAGCCGATGTCAACGGCTTCGCATTGACCGCGACCGCTGTCGCTGGCGGGCCGCAGGCGTCCGATAACACGACGAACCACGGCGACTGTACGGTCATGCAGCTGACATCCACCGGGGCCAAGACACCCGTTGCCTGCTGGTAGCTCGGCTACTTCTCACTTGGCGGGTTAGAGTGAGCGCAATTCTCTCGGCAACTGAAAACTGACATTTTCGCTCGTGCCGCCGTTCAGGATCACACGTGCGCCATAGTGATGTTCGAGTGTGCTGATCACTTCCTGCACCAGTACCTCCGGAGCGGAGGCACCCGCAGTAACACCGACGGCTCCAGCTGCTTCCAGCCATGCAGGGTCGATGTCATCGGCACCATCGATCAGATAGGCTGCGACACCGTGCTTTTCTGCCAGTTCACGCAAGCGATTGGAATTGGAGCTGTTGGTTGACCCCAGCACCAGGAATACATCGACCTGTTGCGCCAGTTCGCGTACCGCATCCTGGCGGTTCTGCGTGGCATAACAGATATCATTTTTGCGCGGACCCGTGATATCGGGAAAGCGCTCGCGCAGTTTGTCGATGATCAGGCGGGTGTCATCAACCGAAAGCGTGGTCTGGGTGACATAGGCCAGGCTTTTCGGATTAACGACCTCCAGCTGCTCGATGTCTGCGGCCGTTTCCACCAGGTAGATAGTGCCACCCGGTTCCGGGTCGTATTGACCGAGTGTACCTTCGACTTCTGGATGCCCGGCGTGACCGATCAGGATGACTTCTTCCGCCGCTTTGGCGTGCCGCGCAACTTCGAGATGGACCTTGGTGACCAGCGGGCAGGTCGCATCAAATATTTTCAACTGCCGTTGTTCTGCTTGTTTGTGCACCTGCTGGGATACGCCGTGTGCACTGAAGATAACGATGGCACCATCGGGTATCTGATCGAGCTCTTCGACGAAGACAGCGCCTTTGGCGGCCAGATCATCGACCACAAAACGGTTGTGAACGACTTCGTGGCGCACGTACACCGGAGCGCCGAAAATCTGCAGCGCACGCTCCACGATATCGATGGCACGGTTGACGCCGGCACAAAAACCTCGGGGATTGGCGAGATAGATGTCCATGGTCACTGGTTGGTTATGTTTGCGCTTGCATTGTTGATCTCCAGTATTTCAACCGTGAATACCAGTGGTTGGCCAGCCAGTGGATGGTTAAAATCGACTTCGGCCTGATCGTTTTTGACCGAGAGGATCGTGCCGAGAATGTCTTCACCGCCCGCCGTTTCGAATTCAAAGACCAGGCCGCTCTCGGGTTTGAGATCATCCGGAAACTCGGACAAGGGCATCATGTGTATGTTTTCCTCATCACGCAGACCAAAACCCTGCTCCGGTGTCAGTGTCAGCGTCTGCTTATCGCCTGCCTGCAGGCCATAGAGCGCAAGTTCCATACCTTCGGTCAGTACACCCGAGCCCATACCGATTTCGACAGGCTCATCATCAAAGCTGCTTTCGATCTCTGTGCCGCTGGTCAGTGCTATGCTGTAGTGCATCAGCAACAAACTGTGCATGTCGATTTTTGCTTTCATGCAGTCACTTTACTCTGTTTCCCTGTACGTGAACATGTCGAGTATCAACAGGCCTGCGCCCATCGTGATCGCCGAGTCGGCGATATTGAAAGCAGGCCAGTGCCAGGTGCGGTAATACACATCAATAAAATCGATCACATGGCCATACAGGCTGCGGTCGATCAGGTTGCCAACAGCACCGCCGAGTATCAATGCCAGACCCCACGCCAGATAATGTCTGTTTTTATCCACAGTGCGCAGCCAGTAAATCAGGGCGATGCTGATCGCGATGGACAGGGTCATGAAGAACCAGCGCTGCCACCCGCCGGCATCGCTGAGAAAACTGAAAGCCGCGCCTTCGTTGTACACCAGTGTCATGTTAAGTCCAGTAAACACATTGACCGGCAGCCGGTAGTCGAGATGGCTGTCAGCAAGGTATTTTGTGGTCTGATCGAGTACCACGACCAGCGCGCTAATCCCGTAAAATTTCATCAGGCAATACGTCTGGTTTCGCCGTGGCCGGCGACATTCTCGACACAGCGACCGCATAATTCGGGATGCTCGCTGTTGCTACCGACATCGGCCCGGTGGTGCCAGCAGCGCACGCATTTGTCGTGGCGTGATGCCTCGGCCGCGATGTAAAGGCTATTGCCATCGGCGAGCCGGGCCTCAATGGCTGCCGCTGTCTTTGCCTCGGGAGAACTGACCTGCGCTGCCGAGGTGATCATGACAAAGCGCAGCTCATCGCCCAGCTTGTTCAGGTTCTGTTGCAAGGCCCCGTTACAGAACAGCGTGACCTCGGCATCCAGCGACGAGCCGATCTTGTTATCGACACGCAGGTTTTCCAGTTGCTTGCTCACCGCCGAGCGTGCTTCCAGCACCTGTTGCCAGAAGGCCATGTTCATGGCTTCATCGTCATCCAGTTCAAATAAGCCTTGATACCAGTTCTCCAGCTGCACGGAATCACTGCGCTCACCCGGCAGGTAGTGCCAGATTTCATCGGCGGTGAAACTCAGTATCGGTGCCAGCCAGCGGCACATGGCTTCTGCAAGATGAAACAGCGCGGTCTGTGCGGAGCGCCGTGCGATGCTGTCCGCTTGCGTGGTGTACTGTCGGTCCTTGATGATGTCGAGATAAAATCCACCCATGTCAACGGCGCAGAAATTGTGCAGCTTCTGGTAGATGATATGGAAGTTGTAATCCCGGTAGGCCGCGATGATCTGTTGTTGCAATTGCTGCGCGCGGGCAACGGCCCAGCGGTCCAGTGACAGCATATCCTGATCAGCGAGCATGTGCCGGGCCGGATCGAAACCGTTCAGGTTGGCGAGCAGAAAACGGACCGTGTTGCGGATGCGACGATAGGTGTCGGCCGTGCGTTTCAGGATTTCGTCCGAGACCGTGATTTCTGCGCTGTAGTCCGTGCTGGCGACCCACAGGCGCAGAATGTCTGCACCCAGCGACTTCATGATTTTTTGCGGCGCAACCACATTGCCCAGTGACTTGGACATTTTGCGTCCGTTGGCATCGACAGTGAAACCATGGGTCAGCACACTGCGATAAGGCGCCGTGCCGTTGATCGCCACCGATGTCAGCAAGGAGGATTGAAACCAGCCGCGGTGCTGATCAGAGCCCTCAAGATACAGATCGGCGGGAAATGGCAGGCTGTCGTGCTGGCCGAGGACGCAGGCATGGGTCACGCCGGAGTCAAACCACACATCCAGCGTGTCGCTGGTTTTGTCATAGTGACTGGCATCGTCGCCGAGCAGATCTGCCGGGTCGAGCTCGAACCAGGCATCGATGTCCTGTTGTTCGATCCGTTGAGCGATCTGCTCGATCAGCGCGCTGGTCTTGGGATGCAGCGCACCCGTGTCCTTATGGACAAAGAGCGTAATCGGTACACCCCAGGTGCGTTGCCTGGAGATACACCAGTCCGGCCGCCCGCTGACCATGCCTTTGATGCGGGCCTGCCCCCAGTGGGGTATCCAGCGGGTGTCACGAATGGCCGCCTCGGCTGCAGCGCGCAGGCCATTCTGGTCCATGCTGATGAACCATTGGGGTGTGGCACGAAAGATGATCGGGGTTTTGTGGCGCCAGCAGTGCGGGTAGCTGTGCTTCATTTTTGCCTGTTTCAGCAATACACCATTTTGCTGCAGCGTTTCAAGGATCGCAGCATTGGCCTTGTTCACGTGCATGCCGGCGAACAGCTCGGTTTCGGGCAGGAAAACGCCGTCGCTGCCAACTGGATTGTAGACCTCCAGCCCGTATCGGCTGCCAACGATGTAGTCGTCCTGACCGTGACCCGGCGCCGTGTGCACGGCGCCGGTGCCGGCGTCGGTGGTGACGTGCTCGCCCAGAATGATCGGCACCGTGCGCGCGTAGAAGGGATGCTGCAGCTGCAGGTTCTCCAGCTGATGACCCTGGCATTCGCCGAGCACGTTGTATTGTTCGAAGCCGTAACGCTGCAGGGCGCTTTCCGCCAGTGTGGTTTCGAGCAAGAGTCTGACCGGCCCATCCGCGGACTCGATCTGTATCAGCTGGTAGCTCAGCTGAGGGTGCAGTGCCACCGCCATATTGGCGGGTAAGGTCCACGGCGTCGTGGTCCAGATGACCACCGCGATCGGGCCTTCGCCTGGTGTTTCGATTCCGGCCGCGGACAGGAAGGCGGCTTCATCGACAGCCTTGAACATAACGTCGATGGCCGGCGACGTCTTATCCTGGTATTCGACTTCAGCTTCTGCCAGTGCCGAACCACAATCCAGACACCAGTGCACCGGCTTGCTGCCCTTGTGCAGGTGACCCCGGTCGATGATCTTGCCCAGAGAACGGACGATGTTGGCTTCGAATACCGGATTCATCGTCAGGTAGGGGGTGTCCCAGTCACCCAACACGCCCAGGCGTTTGAAGTCTTCGCGCTGGCCATCGACCTGCTGTCTGGCATAGTCACGGCATTTCTGGCGGAAGGTTTTGGCATCCACCTTGTCGCCGGCCTTGCCGACTTTCTTTTCTACCATCAGTTCGATGGGCAGGCCATGGCAGTCCCAGCCTGGGATGTAGCGGGCATCAAAACCATCGATGGTGCGGCTTTTAACGATGATGTCCTTGAGAATCTTGTTCACCGCGTGGCCGATGTGGATGTCGCCATTGGCGTAGGGTGGTCCATCGTGCAGCACAAACGTCGGGCGACCTTTTGATCGCTCTCGAATCCTGGCGTACAGATCGATATCGTTCCACCTTTTCAGCAACTCCGGCTCGCGCTGGGCCAGGTTGCCGCGCATCGGGAAATCGGTGTGAGGCAGATTCAGCGTGTTCTTGTAGTCAGCCATTCTAAATCAGGTTAGTGGTTATGTTAGTCGTCAATATCGATTTCAATGTCATTGAGCGCATTGATCAACGAAGCGTCTGAAAACATCCCTGGATCTGAATCGTCTTTTTAGACGGTTCATTGTTCCTGTTCACTGTTCATCGATCGGTGCAGTTCCAGCGCGCGTGCGCAATCAATTTCTATCTGTTGCTTGAGCAGCTCGATTGTGTCGTATTTTTTCTCGTCGCGTATTTTATGATGAAAAGACACGCAGACATTCATGCCGTAGATGTCTTCGGCGAAATCAAACAGATGAACCTCCAGTTGATCACGCACACCATCCACCGTTGGGCGCTTGCCGATATTGGCTATGCCGGCCACCGCGCCGAGTTCAGTCGAACACAGAGTTACCGTGTACACACCGCTGATGGGTATCGCCGGTCGTTTAA
>Ga0316201_10004996_pt1 | contig 10141 bp, 6 predicted proteins | sample CS6wburrow_MG_FD_204516 | JGI IMG/M metagenome (GOLD analysis project Ga0316201, IMG submission 204516) | Coastal sediment microbial communities from Delaware Bay, Delaware, United States - CS-6 worm burrow | ecosystem: Environmental > Aquatic > Marine > Coastal > Sediment | place: USA: Delaware...
GGCAAATCGGTCAACGCCATATTCTGGGACGATCTGCCAAAGGTCGAGGCGGCAATTGGTGCGGATCAGTCCCGCTGCTTTGACGTCATCGCCCACAGTCTCGGCAGTCATGGCCACGAGAAGATGCTCAGGGGTCTGCCATTCAAGAAGAACACGACCACCTGTCCCGGCAGCGACACCAAGCACCTTGTCTACTGGCACCCTCACGTTGAGAACCCAACCGTAAATCGGCTGTTTATGGGCTTCTGGCTGTGGGCCAGTGGCTTCGATGGCGTGATTCCGCACGGCTATTACTTTCCCTCGCACATCGAAAAAGTGCTGTCCGCGGAGGATCGCCGGCAAGGCGTATCGACCGCAGCTTCCCCGTACGACGATTGGTCCTACTGGCTTCCGGGCGAGACCCTGAGGCATCACAACGCGGTCTATCCATCAAAGGCCGGACCGGTTGGGACCCTGCAATGGGAAGGCATACTCAATGGCTATACGGATCTGAGGTACGTCGTAACGTTGGAGGAAGCGCTGGAGCGCGAAAACATCGAAGCCGAGACCGGCAACGGCATTCGGGCCCTGCTGAACGAGATCCGCGCCGAAGTACTGAAAATTCGATCACCCTACCTGAGCGACACCGAGTCATTACGCTATTTGCAGCAACTTGAAGGCTACAAATCGTCGATTGCCGGGTGGCTCAAGCACATCGCAGCTCGTGAAGATCATTGAGCTTATGTGAACAGACGACGGCGGCTGGACAATGACTGCCAATCGGGACTACGTCGCAGCCGCGACGAACGAATGTGAATAGGCTGTTGGAAACAGGTATATTGGCGCCCACTACGGCCGACTGGTCGGCCCTGCGCGGGCGACCTTGCCGGTTGGTGACACAGCCACGGTAGCCCCAGCTGGCGTCCTGGTTACTTTATACATCGATGATTGTTTCAGATGAGGACACTGTCTCCATGAGTGCACCGCTACTTGTCATATTTGTTGACGCCTATCCGTTCGCGGATTCGCAGCCACTGGCACAACGGCTCGGCGCTACGACGTACAAGAAAGTCACCCCTGGCGTCGGCTACAGCATTAATGTCAAATCCGAAATATTCGCGAAGATGAAGCCCGACGACGTGGGCTATTTCTGCGAATGGGTTTACAGCAAGGACAAGGTGCACACGTGGATGACCGCGCCTGTTGTAGCCGTGCTCTCGGCGCTGGGCTCACTGGGCAACCTCGCCAATCGAATCGTGCATAAGCTCGTGCGCATGATTTTGAAGGAACCGATTTACGCCATCCCTTTCGATGTGCTGCCCTATTTCAAAAACGCTGGCGCCACGGCATACGATCATGAATTCGATCATCCCACGTTCTTGTCAGAACTGGGTTTTGACCGAGTGCTCTACAGTGAAATTGGCGTCGATGACCGCAAGGTGTTTGGCAAGGCCATTGACACAATGCGAAAGGCCAAGCCGAAAAGACTCTTTGTCAGCACCGCCGAACTCGATGGTGTCATGCATCACTACGGCAAGGAGTGCGACCGATATGACAAACAAATCGAGTTGATCGACAATCACATTGCCGACCTTGTCGCCGCCTTTCAAGAACTTCACGGACCGGACGGCCGCTACTTTATCTTCTCCGATCACGGCATGTGCTCGGTAACGGAAGGCATCGAGTTCGATATTCGCAAAGTGCTCGGCAAACCTGGCTCGGACACCTACTCCTATTTCATCGATGCGACGTTTTTCAGGGTTTGGCTCAATGACAAATCGCTGGAACCGGCGCTGCTTGCCGCATTCGAGAAACTGGGCAACGGACACGTCCTGACCCCAAGCGAACGAACCCAATACGGACTGACCAAATCGAGCCACGGCGACGTTATTTTCCTGCTGGACGAAAAGAAGATGTTTGCGCCATCGTTCTTTGGCAACGAAGTATGCAAGGCGATGCATGGCTATGACCCGGCGCTGGAGAGTCAGCAGGGCACCCTGATCAGCAATTTCCCGGCGGGCGCCCAGATCAACGTTCATGCGCAAGATATCTACGACCTGGTGATGCAGGCCGGTCAGCCTTAGGCCGGTTGGCGGCTCCTGCATGGATCACCAATGAGCGCTTTGGACAAGGGCATCGCTCGCGCGCTGGAACTGGGCTGCCCGGCCCAACTGGCGGCCGTAATCCGTGAATTTGTCACCACACTTTGCGAATGCCTGGCAGACCAGAAGGTCGGCGTTTTACTGGTTGGCAGCGCATCACGCGGCGAACTGTCATGGCACGACAGTGACGATAAGGTTGAGCTCTTCAGCGACGTTGAATTCCTGGTCGGCGTGGAACACCGCGATCGGGCCAGGCACAGTGATATCGACTCACGTGCAAAGCGGATTGCGCAAGCGGCTGACCTGGGGGAATTCTTCCACATCGACTACACCTTCATAGAATGGTCCCAGCTGCCGAAGCTGGACACCAAGTTTTTTGTTTTTGAGAGCAAGGAGTGCGGCATCGATTTGTGCCGCAACGAACTTGCACCGCACTTGCCGGCCACGACTCCCGCCAATCTGAACTACAAAGAGCTCAACGAGATCCTGGTGCACCGTCTTTGTTCCATCGTGCACGCGATTCCGCAAGATTTTTTCAGCGCCTGCGTGTCGGCGGATGCGAACCAAAAACTGGCGCTGAATCTGGCCAAGAACACTTTGGATATAACCACATGGTTGCATCCGTACGAATCAAGCACGCTTGTCGCCGGCTTCGGCAATCGCCTGCGAACCTGGCAAGAGACACAACTTAAAGGGTTGAAAATTTCCAACTTTTTTGTTGCTGAAGATATACAATACCTGCAATCGTGCCTGGCGCTAAGGAATGCACCATCGACGCCGGTGGAGTCACGTCAAATGCTCCACAAGACTCTGGATATGTATTCCCGGGCGATTCGGTATTGCAAACATATGAACGGTATTGCCGAGACGACCCCGGTTAGCAAATTCAGTGCAAGCGTGAAGCTGTTCGACGAATATCGGCTCCGATCGCGCGTGGCGCAGTCTGCATCCATTCTCAGGCACGCGAGGCAAACGGGGTTTCTCCGGTTGTTCACGAATCTGTTTGGCGTCCGCAGAGGGTTGGCCGTTCAGATATGTATGAATCTGATCAGCGCTGCTGTGGATGCAGCACGCGACGAGGTGAGCGCCAGTCGTTTTCTGGACCGTGCGCGTAAGCACCTGGGCCGGGTTATTGTGGTTCCCGTCAGCGATAAGTACGAATTCTCAACGCGATGGTTCGACACTTTAGCCGTGTTTTCGAAACATCAGCAAATTACTCAGAATTTTTAGCACAAGACACGCCTATGTTTGCAGCAACCCAAGCCAGCCCGTTCCAAAGCGTTTTCTTAGCGATGTTCCTGTTTTTCGCAGGACTGATATTAATACCACTGATCAGGTCACCAAATACCAGGACTTTGAGCCTGCTCTTCTCGGTCGCCTTCATTCTCAGAATATTTGTAACTTATATCACTTACTACTATCTGGTAGCCGTCGGCGGCGATGGCTTTGCCTTCACCGACGATCGTGTCTACGACGCGGCAGGATCGCAGATTGCGGCGGCGCTTAACGCGGGCAAGGACGGCTATGCATTGCACTCGTGGCAGCAGAATCCGGGGTATTTTTATTTTAACGGACTGCTCTATTCTCTTCTGGGCACAGACACGTTCAGCGCGCGCATCGTCAATTCGTTCCTGTCCTCGCTCACCGTCGTATTTGTGTTCGAGATCGCACGACTGCTCTTCTCAGTCAAGGTTGCTCGTGTCAGCGGTTTTTTGTATGCGTTCATGCCCAGTATCGTGTATCTGTCTGCATTGCAGTTCAAAGATACGGCCCTGATCTTTGTCATGGTTTACACCGTATATTTACTCATGTCGAAGACGAAAAAGAGAATTACAATTCTGTCCGCCGCAGCGGTGATCGTGTCGTTGATTGTGATGTGGTTTATAAGGAAAGACTACACCCTGCCCTATATCGGCATTGTTATCATGTGGCTGATTCTGCGGTATACCGGCCTGGAATTATTTATCGATCGAATGCGCAAGTCGGGCCTGTCAGTGGTCTCTGCAGTCGCAATCTTGTTTGTAGGCGGCGCCGTACTTGCGGGCCTGACCAACACACAGGCGGGCAAAGTGTTTCTGGATCGCTATGACACGATAGCCGGAAGCACCAAAGAGCTGGTTGAGAACGCCAGTCGGTCTGGTATCGGATTCAGTCGGCGATTGCGGATAAATTCCGCAATGGATATCTACAAGCTGCCGTTTGCCGTTGGCTTCGTCACGATACTCCCGTTGCCCGCAATAGGATGGCTTACAAGCGGCGAGCACGCGGGCGTGGCGCTTTATTCGATCGCCAATTTGGCGTTTATTTTCATTCTACCCTATGTGGTCCTCGGCTTCCGACTGATCAAAGACGTGGGTTTCGGCAACTCCGTAATGATAAAGTGGTTTCCCATTGTCGTGCTCGTCGCCATCTCCATCATGTTCATGGGCGTATTGCGATATAAAGAGCAGTTAATGCCCTTCTTCCTGATGTGGGCCGCCTTGGGAATCTGTCATCGGAAGCAGCACCGGGCCTTCATCTTATCCTCATACGTCGTTGGCGCCATGGGCGTCCTGTTTGCTGTAGTCATGGCTGCGACAATTCGATAGGCCTTACACTGACTGTCTGTACGCCATCCAATGCCTTTCGGGTAGCTACAACAAGATTGCCAACTATGACAGCCAAAGCTCGCAGCGATTTGATTATCAGCACGTCCTTGTGGGCATTGCTGCAAATAGTCTTTATCCAGGCGGGCGCATTCGTCACCACAATGTACGTGACGCGAATGCTGTCCCTGAACGAATACGGATTGATCCCACTGATCAATTCCATGGTCCTTTTGCTGGTGGTATTCCTCGGCCTTGGCCTGCCAGCTTCCCTCGCGCGGTTTTTAGCCGGGCAGAAAACCAGGATTGGCCAGCGTCAGCTCCTGGTCAAAACCGGCATCAAGGTGCTCCCCCTGATCGCGGTGATGGGCCTGGCCTTGTACCTCGTGTATCCGTTTCTGGCGGTGATGCTTAACGAGCCGCGGCTGCTGGCGCTGAAATGGTATTTCTTCGCGATCTTGTGCCTTGAAATGATCAGGGTCTTTGTCGAGAAAATCTGTCACGGCACGGGCACCATGAAGATCAGCGCCAGTTTGAGCGGCTGGAACGCCATCGCGATCTTGTGCATCACCGTACCGGCTGTCTGGTGGTCGCCCACCGCGGCCATGGTGGTTGCGGCAAAAGCGGTGGGTATGCTGATTCCGTCAATTCGGGCCATCTTGTCCATTCGCAGAGCCCTGAGCAAAACAAAAGAACAGGACGACATCGATCGGCAGGCGCTGCCTCGCGTACGAGAAGTTGCGGCATACGGTTTCCCGCTGACCATCATCTCGCTGTCGGCATTTGGCTTTATCCAGATGGATATCATGCTGCTGACTTACCTGACAGATACGTCTACCGTCGCCCTGTACGCGGTTGGCGTACTTCTGGTGATGAAGCTCACGGACATCGCAAGAGCCATGGGTTTTGGCGTTTCACCCCAGTACGCGAAACCCGACTGCGAGCCCGCCCAGCGCTTGCGCCTGTACCGCTCGGCACTCAAATACGTGCTGGTCTTCAGTTTGCCGTTTGCAATTTTTCTTGCGACTTTTGCCGGCGACACACTCAATTTACTTTTCGGATCCAAGTACGCGAATGCCGGTCCGTCGTTGTCGATGATGTGCCTGTATTTTTTGATGGCCACGGTGTTGGCAATTTCAAGTCCAGTGCTGGATTTTGGCGGCAGGGCAAAGATCAGGGCGTACGCGGCTTTCAGCGGGGCCGCCGTTAATATCGGTTTGAATTTCCTGTTGATCCCACGCTACGGCGCCTTGGGCGCGGCGGCCGCCACTTTGTGTGGTTACTCTTTACTATTCTTCGTCACGTTGATTACCGTCAAGACAATGCTGCCCGGAAAGCTGCTCAGCGACGTTGGCTTGCGCCGTGTCTTTTTTGTCGTGACGCCCGCTTTCGTCGTTCTTGTTGTGGCTTGCAAGTTGTACCTGGATCACGGGTTTTATATTTGCATGGCCGCTATGGCAATTCTGTACCCCCTGGCAATTGTCAAACTCGGGATTGTCGAGAAAACGGAAGTGGACAAAGTTCTGTCTTTCGTCTCCAGACGCAAGGCGTCACGTCGCGGATAAATTTAATGTTGGCCGTGGCTGCGTGATATGCATAATGTCGGTCTGCTTTACAGGGTAAACTGACCCGGTGCGTCACCAACCCGACGCCCCTTTACCGGAGTAAACGACTCATGCGAGACGCTGAACATGCTGATCTGACACGCCTGGCAAAATATGCCGGCTGGTCGCTGCTGGCAACGATCGCAATCGGTATATTGACGTCGATATTCGTCACCCACGGCATCGACATAAACCTGTCCGCAGACGTCGAAGGCACCGCGCGCAATATGCTGGATGCCGAACTGCGTTTGCGGGCCAAGGCGTACCTGGCGACGCTGGTTTTTGCACTGGAGGCGGTCTTCGGCATCAGTCTTTTTCTGCTGCTGCGCCGCCATGGACGTCTGCTTGCCCCATGGAGCCTGTTGCTCAGCATCGCGGGCGCTGTGTTGGTGTTGACGGGGGCCGTGTTCACCATGAATGCGGCACAGATCGCCAGTGATCCCGCCTACAACAGTTTAACCAGCGATGTTCAGAAATTGATGCTAACCGGGTTGCAGGCAACATCGAACTACACGTCGTTCCACCTGGGCCTGGTCGTTTCGACTGCCGCCAATGCGGGCTTCTTCTATCTGTTTTTAAAGTCGCGGCTGATGCCTACGGTTATTTCCGCTTGGGGATTGTTTGCCTCGCTGTTTGTTGTCTTCACGATCATCGCACGGGATTTCATCCCGGCGCTGGGAAACAACGCGCTTACACTGGCATTCATGGTGTCTAACCTTATCGCGCTGCTGTCGACGGGCTTCTACCTGGGCGTCAGGGGCGTGCGGCGGGTAGCGACAACTTGATCGCCGCCTGAGTTGATACTAGTACTTGCCGGTCTTGTTGCATGACTGGATTTTCAGACGGGCCGGTTGGTTTGACGCCTTTTCAGGCAACGCAGTGACTGTCTGGCATTCCAAGCCTTGTCATCGTATTGAGTAATGAACAAGCGATACGCGTTTCAGTGTCTTCGGTCGGCATAGTTCTGCTATTGAGGCCGTCGCGACCGGACTGCGTTGATCGATGCGGCAATCTACGGCTTCGTTGCCGCCGGCGCCTTCGCCTGGCTACGGTTCGGCAGCTTGAGCGACCGCAGCAAGTCCTGTCCTGCCGGGCGCTGGCGCAGCCCGTCGAACGCCGGCGTCACTCCGAAGAACGCCAGGGAACTGGAACCTTTCTGCTGCGCGTGGCGCAGGTGTTCCAGCGCTCGCCGTTCATCGCCCGCGGCAGCGGCCGACCTGGCAAGCGCCCACGGCGATACGAAGGTCCCGGACCGGACCAGCGTCTCGAGTCGTCGCGAAAACTCGCCGGCCCTGGCCGGCTCTTTGCATGAGCCCGCCACCAGGGCACCGTACTCCAGATACGCGGCCGTCTCGCCGACCTGTTCGCAAACACCGCCCAGTTCATCCGCCGCCGTGGCGCAGTCGCCAGCCAGCGACAGCGCCCACGCGAGCCGCAGCCGCGAGGGCCAGTGCTCGCCGTCAAGATCGAGGGTGGCGCGCAATTGCTCGCCGGCGTCCGAGTATCGCCGGTGCAGAATCAGGTGATCGCCGAGGTTCATGTTGACGCCGACGTCCAGTGGGTCGACATCTACGGCCCGGCGCAGCCAGGCCCGTGACTGCCGGAAGTCGCCGTTGATGGTCGCGGCATTGGCCAGCGACAGCAGGGCGAACAGGTAGTCGGGCTGACTGTGGAGCGCGCGGCGCAGATCGCTGGTTGCTCCATCGATGTCACGGTAGAAGAACATCCGCAGCGAGCCGCGCGTCGTCAGCGCGATTGCCGACTCGGGATCGATCGCGAGCGCCTTCTCCGCCAGCCCCTGCGCTAACTGCAGCTTTTCGTCCGGCGGCTCCGCGCCGTAATGCATCAGCAGCTTGAGCACCTCCGCCTGGCAGGCCCAACCCTCGGAGAACTGTGGCTCGATGGCGCTGACCTCCTCGAAGCACCGGGCGGCCTTGCGCAGGCTGTCGATGGTGCGGCGTGCAACCTGCTGCCTGCCCTGAAGGTACAGTCGTAGCGCGCGCGGCGCGATGGAACGCCCGTTCGCTGCGATCCCGTGCGCCGCCATGCCCAGTTCCCGGCCGACCTGCGCAGCAATCTTGTCGGTAATCTCATTCTGGAGTATCAGAAGATCCGTGACGGCGCGAAAGTACGTATCCGCCCAGACGTGTTCGTCGCGACGGGCGTCGATGAGTTGGGCCACCACCTGCACGTTGTCCTTCGATACCATCACGGAGCCTTCGACCACCCACTCCACGCCGAGACGGGCCGCGATGTCCGGAACGCTGTCGCCAGTGCCGGCGAAGCTCATCGCCGTCGTCCTGGAAATCACCCGCATTTCCTTGAGCGTTGCCAGGCGCGCGCTAAGCAGTTCCGTCAAGCCGTCGGCAACGTAGTCATCAGTCCTCCCCGGCGAGTTGTTCTGGAACGGCAGCACGACGATGCCCTGTCGTTGGCTGGATACGGAGGCCTGTTCAGCCACCGTGCCTGTCGCCTCTACCGGTTTCATCAACCGATAGCCTCGCTTGGGGATTGTCTCGAGATAGCGCGGCGAACGGGCATTGTCGCCGAAGGCCCGGCGCAGTTGGGCGATGCAGCGTGACAGCACATCGTCGGTGACAACCAGCCCCGGCCAGCCGGCCTCGATCAGGTCGTTTCTGGACACCGTATCGCCCGCCGATCGCACCAGGCAGGCCAGCACGGCCATGCTCTTCGGTTCTACCCGCACGGTACCCCCGGGTCCGGACACGGTGTTCTGGCTCGGCATCACGTCAAAGGCGCCAAGGCGAAAACCGTTGTACAGATCGTCGTTCACGCGCGGTGATGGTTCAAAAGTGGTCGTCCTCGATATCCTACCCAAATTCCTCAGGAAAACCTCGGATTTTGCTCAGGACTCCGTTGGTGGGTAAGCTGATACTAAACAACAACAACGCCGCCCCGACCCGCGCGCGGGAGGGCAACCGGCCGATTAGCCGACTTTTCCCGGTGCCGACGGCGGCGAACCGTTCCTGACCAGGGGAGATAATCATGCTGTCAGCGACTCGCCGACTTCTCATCGTTATGTTAATCGTCCCGTTCGCCGTTGCCCATGCGGCGGTGCCCGACGGCCTGCAGTACCAGGGCTACCTGACCGACCCGTCGGGCCAGGCCGTCAACGCCGACACCTCCATCACCTTCTCGGTATACGCCGTGGACACGGGCGGCTCGCCGCTATGGTTCGAGACAATGCTGGTGCCCATCGACAGCGGGCTGTTCTCGGTGACGCTGGGCAACCCGGCCAACCCCTTCCCGCCGGGGCTGTTCGACACGCCGCTGTATCTTGGCATTCGCGTAGCCGGCGACAGCGAGATGACGCCGCGGCGGCCGCTGACGTCCGTTGGTTTTTCCTTCAAGGCCGAAGACGCCGACAGGCTCCAGGGACATACCGCCGCCGAGTTAAACCAGGCGGCCGCCGTAGCGGCCGTGGAGGCGACGGTGATGCAACTCGACACGGTGCTGTCCGTCGGCGGTAGCGGTGAGGCCGAGATCGTCGCGCCGGGCGGACTCGAGGTAGCCAATGCGATTCCCGGTGCCGGCCAACCGGACCTCGTGGTCGGTGGGCTCGACGGCAGCTCGAGTGGCGACGACGGCGTCATTTCCTCGGCGCCGGGCCTGCCGGGCAGCGATCTCATCTTTCAGACCAATGACGCTTTCGCGATCGAACTGGACAGCGATGGTAGCGGCGAGGACGCCGACTTCGTCATCCGCGACAAGGACAACAACGAGATATTCAATGTCGAGGAAGACGGCCAGCTGCGGCTGCACGGGGCCACCAGCCTGACCGCGGGAGACGACCCCACGTTTGGGCCGGTGCTGACATTTCTGGGCGAGACATCGGACCAGGCCGAGTCGG
>Ga0316201_10004997_pt1 | contig 10140 bp, 9 predicted proteins | sample CS6wburrow_MG_FD_204516 | JGI IMG/M metagenome (GOLD analysis project Ga0316201, IMG submission 204516) | Coastal sediment microbial communities from Delaware Bay, Delaware, United States - CS-6 worm burrow | ecosystem: Environmental > Aquatic > Marine > Coastal > Sediment | place: USA: Delaware...
CACCGGCTAAAGGCGCTGTTCCGCGGCCGCTGGAAGCGCGGCGACGTGATCGACTTCCATGCCCGGGAAAAATACCTGCTGATGGCCCACAGCCCTCAGGGCCTGAAGAAGCTGGGCCAGCTGACGGCCCGCATCAAGGACCACACGCCCGCCGAGTTCAAGGCCGCCTACATGCAGGCCTACATGGAGATCCTGGCCGTCAAGGGGACCACCCGCAAGCATGTCAACGCCCTGCAGCACATGGCGGGATACCTGCGCGAGCACCTGTCGGCCGAGGAGCGCCGGCGGGTTTTGGCGGTCATCGAGGACTACCGCCAGGAGATCGTGCCCCTGATCGTGCCGATGACCCTGATGCGCCACTACATCGAGCTGCACGATGTCGACTACGTCAACAATCAGATGTACCTCAGTCCCCACCCCAGGGAACTGATGCTGCGCAACCACGTTTGACCGCCGCCGACGGCCCGGTCATCAGCCGAGGATTGGCCTAGAGTGCTGATTGCGATCTTGACCCTGCTGGCTCTTTCAGCCCTCGCTCCCCTGCTGGAGCGGGTGCTGCGCCGTCACAGCTACCAGGTCCTGGCGCTCGGCCCGCTGGCCGTGTTCGTGAGCCTGGCCGGGGGTTTCCTCCCGCTCGGCCGCACCGAAAACTGGGCCTGGTTCCCCAGCCTTGGTGTCGGTCTGGACTTCCACCTGACGGGTCTCGGTCGGCTCATGGGGCTGCTGATCTGCGGCATCGGGGTGCTGGTGCTGCTCTACGCGCGCAGCTACCTCGACGGTGAACGGCTGACCGGACGCTTCGGCTGCTTCCTGATGCTGTTCATGGCGGCGATGCTAGGGGTTGTCCTGGCGGACAACCTGATCCTGCTGTTCATCTTCTGGGAACTGACCAGCATCTCGTCCTACCTGCTGATCGGGTATTTCCATGAGAGCGAGGAGTCGCGGTGGAAGGCGCTGCAGGCCCTGCTGGTCACGGGGTTCGGCGGGGTCGCCATGCTGGGCGGCTTCATCCTGCTGGGGCTGGCGACGGACGCCTGGACGATCTCCGGACTCAGGGCGACCGACGTGGTGATCATCGACCACCCCTGGTATCCGGCCATCCTGACCCTGGTGCTGCTGGGCGCACTGACCAAGTCGGCCCAGTTCCCCTTCCACTTCTGGCTGCCCAACGCCATGGCCGCGCCGACGCCCGTCAGCGCCTACCTGCACTCGGCCACCATGGTCAAGGCGGGCATCTTCCTGCTGGCGACGATGCACCCGATCCTCGGCCGCACCGATGCCTGGGCCTTCACCCTCGTTCCGATCGGCGGGCTGACGGCTGCGCTGGCGGCCTACAAGGGTTTCCTGCAGACGGACCTGAAGTCCATTCTGGCCTACTCGACCCTCAGCGTGCTGGGTATCCTGACCCTGATGCTCGGCGTGGGGACCGACCTGGCGCTGAAATCCGCGGTGCTGTTCATGCTCGGCCACGCCCTCTACAAGGCCGCCCTGTTCATGGTCGCCGGCAGCATCGACCACGAAACCGGCACCCGCGACGTGCGGGTTCTGGGCAGCCTGCGTTCCCTGATGCCGATGACGGCCGCCGGCGCCCTGCTGGCCTCTTTTTCCAAGGCGGGATTTCCGCCTTTCTTCGGTTTCGTCGGCAAGGAGTACGTCTACAAGACCGCGACCCAGCTCGATGAATACGCCCTGCTGGTGCTGCTGCCGGCCACGGTGGCCAACATGCTGCTGCTGGCGCTGGCCCTGAAAGTCGGGCTGCACCCGTTCTGGAGTCGGGCGGATGTCGCGCGGCTGCCCAAGAAACCCCACGAAGCGCCCTGGACCATGTGGATCGGACCCCTGGCGCTCGGCGCCGCCGGCCTGGTGATGGGCCTGCAGCCCCACCGGCTGGTCACGCCCCTGGTGCAGCCGGCGGTCCAGGAGATGGCCGGCCATCCGGTCAGCTTTGCGCTGGCGCTGTGGCACGGCTTCAACCTGCCGCTGATGCTGAGCGTTTTGACGGTCACCTGCGGTTTGACCCTCTATTTCTTCCGCCGCCGGGCCTGGGCGATCTTCGCCCGCATCAAGCCAAACCGATTCACGTTCGACCTGGCCTACAAGACCGCCTTCGACCGGTTCTTCGCCGATGCCAAGACCGTCACCGGTCTGCTGCAGAGCGGTTCGCTGCGCCAGTACTTCATGGTCATCCTGATGTTCACCGGCGGCCTGCTCATCTACGAGCTGTTTCTGCTGGGCGACGTCCCGCTCAATGCCGGTCTGGCCGGATTGAGCCTGGTGCAGGGAGCGTGTGGTCTGCTGGCCGTCGGCGGCACCTGGGTCGCGGTCACCTCCACGAGCCGGACTACCGTGCTGGCCGGCCTCGGGCTCGTGGGCTTCGCCGTGGGGACCATCTTCCTGTTCCAGGCCGCGCCGGACCTGGCCATCACTCAGATCCTGGTCGAAGCGCTCACCGTCGTGCTGTTCATGCTCGTGTTGTCGCGCCTGCCGAAGATCCGGTTCCACCGGCCGGCGCGGACGCGCATGCTCGACGCGGCGGTGGCCATGTTCGCCGGCGTCATCGTCACCGTGCTGGTGCTCAAGGCCCAGGCCATCGAGATCGCCGGTCCCATCAGCGGGGCCTTCGGTGACCTCAGCTACCTCCAGGCCAAGGGCAAGAACGTCGTCAACGTGATCCTGGTCGACTTCCGTGCTCTCGACACTCTCGGAGAGGCCACGGTGCTGGGCATCGCCGCGCTCGGCATCAAGGCCCTGCTGTGCGTTCCCCGGGCAGGGGGCGGCCGCAGCTACGCGGACTCCCTCATCTTCCGGACAACCGCGCGCGCTTTGATGCCGATTCTCGTGGGGCTTTCGCTGGTGGTCCTCTACCGCGGGCACAATCAGCCGGGCGGCGGGTTCATCGGCGGCTTGCTGGCAGCCATCGCCGTCATCCTGATGTCCCTGGCCTTTTCCAGCCGCACTGCGAGGATGTCGATGCGGATCGCCCCCGGGACACTGATCGGCGTCGGACTGGCGGTCGTTCTGGTCAGCGGCCTGCTGGGCATGTTCAGCCAGACGTTCCTGACCGGTCTGTGGCTGCCTGCGTTCGAACTGCCCCTGCTCGGCAAGGTCCACCTGGGTACGCCTGTGCTGTTCGACATCGGCGTCTACCTGGCAGTCATCGGCTTCGTCACACAGACCACCTTCAGCCTGACGGAGGAAAACGCATGAGCACCATGGCTGCGGTGATCATCGGGGTGCTCGTCGCCGGCGCGGTGTACAGCCTGCTGCAGCGCAGCATCGTGCGGATCGTCGTGGGCATCGTGCTGCTCAGCCAGGCGGTGAACCTGACGGTCTTCAGCGCTGCTGGACTGAAGGAAGCGACCCCGCCGGTGATCGCCGACGGCGCCCGGACCCTGGCCGACGGCGCCGCCGATCCCTTGCCCCAGGCGCTGGTTCTGACCGCCATCGTCATCGGGTTCGGCCTGGTTGCGTTCACGCTGGCGCTGACCACGCGGACCTACCAGGAACTGGGCGACGACGACATCGAAAAATTCAATCGGACGGACACATGAACGCCAACCTGACCCTCCTACCGCTTCTGGTGCCCTTTGCCGCCGCCCTGGCCGGCCTGGCCTGGCCTGACCGCCTCGGCTGGCAACGGGGCTGCGGCATCGCCGGCGGCGCGCTGACCTTCCTGGCGGCGGCGGTGCTGTTGCGCGGCGTGGGACAGGACGGCTACCTGGTGACCCACGTCGGCGGCTGGCAGGCTCCGGTCGGCATCGTGGTCGTGGCCGACGGCCTCAGCGCCCTGATGGTGCTCGTCTGCTCCCTGATGGTCCTGGCGGTGGCCGTCTATTCGGTGCGGGACGTCGACGCCGACCGGCAGCGTGCGCACTACTACCCGCTGCTGATGCTGCTGACCATGGGCGTCAACGGTGCCTTTCTGACCGGCGATCTCTTCAACCTGTACGTCTGGTTCGAGGTCATGCTCATGGCCTCGTTCGTGCTGCTGTCGCTCGGCGGCGAGAAACCCCAGCTCGAGGGCGCCTTCAAGTACGTGACGATCAACCTGCTGGCTTCGGCCATCTTCCTGGGCGCCGCGGGCCTGCTCTACGCCAAGACCGGCACCCTGAACATGGCCGACCTCTCGCGGATCCTGGCCCGCAGCCCCGACGCGGCGATGATCAACACGACGTCCATGCTCTTCCTGGTGGCCTTCGGCCTCAAGGCCGGCATGTTCCCCCTGTTCTTCTGGCTGCCGGCCTCGTATCACACGCCCCCGCCGGCGGTGTCGGCCATCTTTGCGGGTCTGCTGACCAAGGTCGGCGTCTATGCGCTCGTCAGGGCCTTCACGCTGTTCTTCAACCACGGCGCCGACGATGCGCAGACCCTGCTGATCTGGCTCGCGGGCCTGACCATGGTCACCGGGGTGCTGGGAGCCGCCTCGCAGTTCGAGATCCGCAAGATCCTGTCGTTCCACATCGTCAGCCAGATCGGCTACATGCTCATGGGCCTGGCCCTGATGACCCAGGCTGCGCTGGCCGGTACGGTCTTCTACCTGATCCATCACATCGTCGTGAAGACCAACCTGTTCCTCATCGCGGGCATCATCGAGAAGCGCAAGGGCACCGGGGATCTGGCGCGCATCGGCGGACTCTACCTGGCGGCGCCCTATCTGGCGCTCCTGTTCCTGATCCCTGCTCTTTCGCTCGGGGGCATCCCGCCGCTGTCCGGATTCTGGGCGAAGTTCGCCCTGATCCGCGCCAGCCTTTCGGGGGGATTCTACTGGCTGGCCGGCACGGCTCTGGCCGTGGGTCTGCTGACCCTCTACTCCATGACCAAGATCTGGGCCGAGGCCTTCTGGAAGGCCCAGCCCGAGCCGGCGCCCGCAGCTCCGGCAACCGGAACGGCGGTGATGGCCGCGCCGGCAATCGTGTTGGCGGTCCTGACCCTGTACCTCGGCTTCTTCGGTCAGCCCGTGTTCGCACTGGCCGAACGGGCCGCCGAACAGCTGTTGAATCCGCAGGGCTACATCAGCGCGGTCCTCGGTTCCGGACCGGGAGGTCAGGCGCCGTGAACATCCTGCTGAGACTGGTCCGGCTGGTGGAATTCTTCGGCTTCTACGCCGTCGAGGTGGTGCTGTCGAACCTGAGGGTGGCCATCGACGTGATGACGCCGCGGTTCCGCGGGACCCCCGGTATCGTCGAGGTGCCGGTCGGCCCCGGCCTCACGGACCGCCAGTTGACCGTGCTGGCCAACCTGATCACCATGGCGCCCGGCACGCTCAGTTTGGGGTACACGCCCGACCGCAGCTGTCTGATCATCCACGCCATGTACCTCGGCGACCGCGAGGCGTTCGTCAAGGACATCCGGCAAAATTTCGAAAGGAGGGTACGCCGTGTTTTTTGACGCGGGCGACATTCTCCATCCCGTGGTGGAGATGGCTGCGGAGATCATGATCGTCCTGGCGTTCCTGGCGGCGTTCCGTCGCCTGGTGATCGGTCCCAATGCCGTCGACCGGGTCATCGTGCTCGACCTGCTGGCCGGGATCTTCCTCTGCCTCGCCGCCCTGTTTGCCCTGGCCACCGGGGACTCGATCTGGTTGGACGTTGCCCTGGTGCTGGCGGTGGTTTCCTTCACCGGGACACTCGCTTTGGCCCGCTATCTGGAACAGGGGGACGAGGAATGACCATCCTCATCAACATCCTGGCCCTGGTGGGTGCCGCCTTCATTCTCCTGGCCGCGCTGGGCGTGCTCCGCTTCCCCGATTTCTACTGCCGGCTGCACGCGGCGGCCAAAGCCGGCGCTTTCGGCGGGACGCTGCTGCTGCTGGCGGCCGGATGCTATTTCCAGACCCCCAGGGTGTGGGCCCAGATCGTGCTGACCATCCTCTTTTTCTACCTGACAACTCCGGTCGCCAGCCACCTCCTCGGGCGGGCCGCCCGGAGGGGGAAGATCCCCATGGTCGGTGATGATTCTGACGTTTAAGTTGTTGAAAACAAATATTTAAATATTTACGACCCTCCCCTGGAAAAACTCCTTTAGATTTGCTGTGATTTGTATTTTATTTGTCTTAACAAAGATAATTTGCAGCCACAAAAGTGAGGCCCAAATGAACGACCCCAGGAAGCCTGTCTCATCGGCAGTGAAGGCCCTGACCGGCGCCGCCGTCGTCGTTTTTGCGCTGTGTGTTTGCTGCGGTCCGGCCTTGGCCGGCCGTTTCGTCAACCTGACCGAAACCGCCGTCTTCCCCCAGGGCGAAGGCGAAGTCGTGCAGGCCACGGCCTTCAGCGCCTGCCGGGGCCCCGGCCACTCCATCGACACGATAGAGTTCCAGGCGGGCGTCGAATACGGTCTGATCAACCGGCTCCAGGTCGGTTTCGCGCTGCCGGCCCTCATCGCGACCCGTGACCAGGCGACGCGGACGACCGCTGTGGATGGAACCGCCCTGTGGGGACTCTACAACTTCATCGATCCGGTAACGCAGGGCTGGGGCTTCGCCGCGGCCGCACTCTACGGCGGGGCAGCCGATACCCAGACCGGCGAGCTGGCCCTGCTGGTGGAAAAACCTTTCGACCGCTGGCTGCTGGTCTACAACGGGATCCTGGGGCGCTCGTGGGCGCGGATCTCCGCACTGGATGATACGAATTTCATGACCCACCACCTGGGTGCCAGCTGGCACGCCGCCCGCGGGCTGTACTTCGGCGTGGAGACCGACTGGCTGCTGGAGCAGACCCCCGATACCGGCTGGGAGACCGCCGAACGGTACCTCGGCCCGAACCTCTCGTTCGAAACCGGACCCCTGTGGATCACCGCCGCGGCGCATTTCGAGATCGAAGGCGGCGACTTCACGCCGGACCAGGTGTACCGGGTCCAGGTGGGCCTACCGTTTTGACAAGACGTTGTCTGGCAAAAGGTTTGACACCACCGCCGGAGAACAGCCATGTTCGGGTTTCCTTCAGCCCGCTGTGAGATGCCATGCGCTATATCCCCCTGGTCCTCTCGTGCCTCTTGCTGGCGGGCCACCATTTCCGCGGCGGTGAGCCCGGGCTGATCGGCCTCTGGCTCACCGTTCCCTGCGCTCTTTTCTTGAAACGCCGCTGGGCCGACAAGGCCGTCCAGCTGGTGATGTTCGCCGGGGCCTTCGAATGGGCCCTGACGGTCAACACCATCGTCGGCGTACGGCAGATGGTCGGCCTGCCCTACCTGAGGCTGACCCTCATCCTCGGCGGAATCTCCCTGTTGACCGCGGCCTCCGGGCTGCTGCTGGAAACGGCCGGGCGGAAACGCCGCCTGCCCGAACGCGAACCGGTCGCGCCCGGCCTGGGAGCCTTCCTGCTGGCCGCGCTGCTGATGGTCGCCGTCCAGCTGAACATGGAACCGGCCGGCCTGCTGGCCGAGCGTTTCCTGCCGGCCGCCGGCTGGTGGGAAGCCTTCCTCCTGGCCATGTACGCCGGCTGGCTGTCGGACCGGCTGAGCGCCCCGCGGCAGATCCGCAAGATCCGGCCGAAAGTCTGGCTGTTGTTTTCGGCCATCTTCTTCTCCCAGCTCCTGCTGGGCCTGGCGGGCTTCGAGAAGCTGCTGATGACGGGCGAGCTGCACCTGCCGGTACCGGCCCTGATCGCCGCCGGCCCCCTCTACCGCGGCGGGGGTCTGTTCATGGCCATCCTGTTCTCCGCTTCGGTGCTTCTGGTCGGACCGGCCTGGTGCAGCTGGCTGTGTTACATCGGCGCCTGGGATGACCGTGCCGCCCGGTCCCTCAAGCGCCCCCTGACCCTGCCCAGGTGGCGGCCGGGCATCCGGCTCGTCATCCTGGTGCTGGTCCTGGGGACGGCGTTCCTGCTGGGCCGCATGGGAGTCGGTGCGCTGACCGCAGGCTACCTGGCCGCGGGATTCGGACTGGTCGGCGTGGGCGTGATGGTGGTGTGGTCCCGGCGCACCGGACACATGACCCATTGCACGGCCTATTGTCCCATGGGCTGGGTCGCCACCCGCCTGGCGAAAGTCTCGCCCTGGCGGCTGCGGATTTCTTCCAGCTGCACCGACTGCGGCGCCTGCACACCCGCCTGCCGCTACGACGCCCTCTACCCCGACGACGTCCAGCGCCGCATACCGGGCGAAGCCTGCACGCTCTGCGGCGACTGCCTGAGCAACTGCCCGACCAGCAGCATCGAATATCGGTTCCCGGGTCTGGGCGCCGAAAAGGCCCGCACGCTGTTCCTGGTCCTGGTGACGGCCATGCATGCCGCGTGGATCGGTGTCGCTCGCCTCTGACCTCCGGCCCCACAAAAAAAACCGGGATGTCCTCGGGCCTGCGGCCCTGCGGATTACCCGGTTTTTTTGTGGTGCCGGAGGAGTGTGAGAGCCTTCCTACCGGTCGATCTCGATCTCGCCCATTTTCTGGGAGACAGAGAACCGCAACACCGGCAACGGCATTTCAGGGTCTGCGGCGCGCAGCTCTCCCCGCCGGGCGTTGAGCCCCTCGAGCGAGTTGCCTTCGCCGTCGTTCCCTTCGATGCGCACGTCGCGGGGTGTCCGGACCGCCATGCCCCCCATGGTGACGTGGAGGTAGACGTCGCTGTTCCGGGCCCACTGCCCCCTCAGATCGATGTCGGCGCCGCCCATCTTGCAGCTGATATCCAGGACCGCCGGACTCGCATTGCCCAGGCGTGATGCCTCGAAACCGCCCATGGAACCGCGGATCACCAGGCGGGACATGGGCTCCCGCAGGGGCTCGTCGATGTCCAGGCTGAAGCCGCCCTTGTTGAAGTTCACATCCGCGGAAGTGAGCCACAAGCCGCCCCAATCGGCCTCGAGTCCGCCCTCCTTCACTCTCATCTCCAGTGCGATCGGCGTGTCCTGCGGCAGGTAGATGTGGATCAAGGCGTCGTGACCGCCGCCCATGATCTGGCGGAAGAGGGAATGCAGGCCCGAAATCGTGCTGAAGCAGCGGACGCCGTACACCCAGCTGGAGTCGGCGAAGACTTCGTAATGGTCGTCGACCTGGAAGACCTCGCTGTCGTAACTGGCTTCCACCCGGAGTCCCTGACCCGGTTGCGCCGGATGGAGGTAGAACTCCCCGTGGGACAGATCGATCACCACGCGGCCGGTACCGGCGGCGACCTCGGTATCCCGCGCCCCGTCCACCAGGCCGGTGGCCGTCGCAGCGGCCGGCGTCAGGACCTTGTCTTCGATCTGCTGGTCACCGATCCGGTTCCAGGCGACCAAAGCCGTCCCGCCGAGAATGACGACCAGGACCACGAACAGCCCGAGACACCCGAAGAGCGCCGGCTTGAGACACCCGGTTTTGAAACTCATGATCCGCTGGCCGCCTTTCCGCTGGGTCGCGTACCGACCCGATTATCCGCGTTCACATTCCAGCAATACTGGTCTTGTCGACTTTTTGTTTCCCGGCCCGCCTCAATCCTCACTGGCGCGGGGCACGAACCTGATCGTTTCCACGAAAGCCGCGAAGGTTTCTTCGAGGTCCTCCGCGTTGCCCCGTTCGGTGAAGACCGCCAGGCCCTGCCCCTGATCCTGCAAGAAGGCGAAGCGTTGGGGCGCCGAATGGTCCAGGCGTTTCCAGGTGACCACGTGCAGCACCCGGTGTCCGTCGACTTCGCTGTATTCCTGGGAGGCGATGCCGCGATCGCGTTCTTGACCCAGATCCCACAGCACGCCGTCCAGCAGCTCGGCGATGTCGACCTCCGGCAGTGCGGCGATCAGCTGCAGCAGCTTGGTGTAGGCCTTCTCGACGTCCTGGGGTTTGTCCGCGGCCGTGGCGCCGGCGGTCCTGGGCCAGACCTGCGCCAGCTGTTTCTTTTCGTCATCCGTGCCCATGGCCCGCTTCAGATCGAGCTCCGCCAACTTGGCGGAGGCCTCGGCGTATCGACCGGCCCGCCACATTGCGCGGGCCTCCCGGACGGCCGCCTCCAGGCTCTTGTCGTCGATGGTCCCGAGATCGCGGATGACGAACCAGTTGCCGTCCGCATGCAGGCCGTGGCCGCCATCGCGTTCGACGTGCTCCCAGCCCTCGGGAATCTCGAACATGATGCGGTTCTGCCCGACCGTGTACGTCGGTTCGGGGTCACCGCCGCAGGACGCCGCCGTCACGACCACGACCAGCAGAACGAGGATCGTTTTCCTGTCCAGCACTCGACA
>Ga0316201_10004998_pt1 | contig 10140 bp, 12 predicted proteins | sample CS6wburrow_MG_FD_204516 | JGI IMG/M metagenome (GOLD analysis project Ga0316201, IMG submission 204516) | Coastal sediment microbial communities from Delaware Bay, Delaware, United States - CS-6 worm burrow | ecosystem: Environmental > Aquatic > Marine > Coastal > Sediment | place: USA...
GACCCTGGACGTGGACGGTGACGCCTTCGCCGATGTGCTCGCGATCGAGCCCGCGGGTTGCCACTGGCTCGAGGCCGGGGACGCGGCCGCCACGACGTGGAGCGACACCGTGGTGAGCCCCCAGGGCGCGGATGACCACGGCTTCAGCACCCAGGGCTACACCCGCGCGCAGCTGGTCCCGGGTGGGGCGCTCGAGGCGGTCTACTCGACCCACGAGCAGGGGGTGGTGCTGCTCGAGGTCCCGGCCGACCCGAGCCAGGCACCCTGGCCCCTCACGGTGGTCCACCCGAGCTACGCCGAGGGGCTGGCGCCCGGGGACGTCGACCAGGACGGCGATCTCGACCTGTGCGGGGGGGATGATCTGGGCAACGTCTACTGGGCCGAGAACCCCGCGGTCGGCGGCGGGGCCGGCTGGACCATCCACGTGGTCGGCGCGCTCGACGGCGCCGAGGACCGGATCGCGGTCGCGGATCTGGACGGTGACGGTGACCTCGACATGGTCGCCACCGAGGAGCAGGGCTCGGGGCGCCTGCAGCTGTTCGAGCAGCCCGACGGCGCCCCCGCCTCCACCAGCTGGCCCACCCGCACCCTCGCCGCCACCGGCTACGGCTACCTGAGCATGCACGTGGCCGACTTCGACGAGGACGGCCGGCCAGACATCATCGCCGCAGAGTCCACCGACGCGCTCGAGCACGCCATCTGGCGCAACCTGGGCTCCTGGCAGTTCGAGAAGCACCCGCTGCCCAACCCCCAGGCGCGCCAGAGCCACATCGGCTGCTGGCCCGTCGACCTGGACAACGACGGCGACCTCGATGTGGTGAGTGTCTCCTGGACCTTCCCGGCCGAGCTCTACGTGTGGCGCAACGACAGCTTCTAGTCCAGGGCGCGCCAGCCCTCCGGTTGCGGCCTCGGCGTCCACGTCGCTACAATGCGCGCGGTCAGCACACCCTCTTCAAGGAAGGGCCGCGACATGTCCGAACAGACCGCGTCGAAGCCCGAGGCCGCCAAGCCCATCGCCCACGCCGCGCTCGACCACATCGCCATCAACGTCAAGTCGCACCGACTCCTCGAGCAGCTGCTCAAAGAGAACCCCAGGCTCGAAGAGATCATGCATCGCTCGAAGAACGAGATCGAGGCGCTGCTCGGGGTGCGCGACTGGGTCATGGAGGTGCTGCAGGAGAGCCCCACCGCGCTGGCCTACTACCGGCGCGAGGACACCGGCCGCGAGACCTTCGAGGCGTTGCGCTGGCGTGACTACGCCGCCATCCGCCTGCTCGACTACATCGACAACGCCGGTCGTGAGTTCCCCGATCAAAACCTGCGCGGCCAGATCGCGGTCTCCAACCCGATCAAGCTCATCTGGCTGGCGGTCAACCGCGGCACCGGCGGCGCCAAGCCCGGCTTCTTCGAGGACATGCTGCGCCTGTTCCGGCAGTACTCTGGCAGCAGCGAGCAGCGCAGCTACGACCGAGAGCAGGTCGAGGCCTGGATGGAGCGCTTCCCCAGCGGTCTCGACCCGCGCATCGTCACGCTGCGCGAGGAGAACCGCGAGCGCATCATCAACATCCTGGTCGACAAGATGGACAGCGCCGACATCCAGAGGAGCGGCTACAGCTTCGAGCCAGGACTGTCGCGCGAGCAGAAGATCCTGCGCATGCACGAGTGGTGGAAGGATCACCACTTCCACCTCAAGTTCGCGGTGCGCTCGCCCGAGCTGCTCAACGAGCTGCTGGGCTATTCGCTCGATCCCGACACCATGAAGGTTCTGTACGAGGCGCGCGAGGCGGGCATCCCGTTCTTCGTCAACCCCTACTACCTCTCGCTCCTGCACGTGCGCGTGCCCTACTTCGCCATCGGCGCCGACCTGGCGATCCGCGACTACGTCGTCTACACCAAGCCTCTGGTCGAGGAGTTCAGCCACATCGTGGCCTGGGAGAAGGAAGATCAGGTCAAGCCGGACGAGCCCAACGCCGCTGGCTGGCTGCTGCCCAGCCAGCACAACATCCATCGCCGCTATCCTGAGGTGGCGATCCTCATCCCCGACTCCATGGGGCGCGCCTGCGGCGGGCTGTGCGCGGCGTGTCAGCGCATGTTCGAGTTTCAGAATGGCAACCTCAACTTCGAGCTCGAGAAGCTGGCGCCCAAGGAGAGCTGGCCCGCGAAGCTGCGGAAGCTGATGGACTACTTCGAGCAGGACTCACAGCTGCGCGACATCTTGATCACCGGCGGCGACGCCCTGATGAGCACGGACAAGACTCTCAAGGGCCTGCTCGACGCCATCTACGAGATGGCTCGGCGCAAGCGCCAGGCCAACACCCAGCGGCCCGACGGCGAGAAGCACGCCGAGCTGCTGCGCGTCCGCCTCGGCTCACGCATGCCGGTCTATCTACCGCAGCGCATCACGCCTGAGCTGGTGGCGCTGCTCACCGAGTTTCGCAAGAAGGCCTCCTTGATCGGGGTGCAGCAGTTCGTGATCCAGAGCCACTTCGAGGCTCCCATGGAGGTGACGCCCGAGGCGCGTGACGCCATCCTGCGTCTGCTCAAGGCGGGCTGGATGGTCACCAACCAGCTGGTCTTCACCGCCGCGGCTTCGCGCCGCGGCCACACCGCCAAGCTGCGCAAGGTGCTCAACGACATCGGCGTGTTGCCTTACTATACGTTCAGCGTGAAGGGTTATACGGAGAACCTGCACTGCTTCGCCACCAACGCGCGCGCGGTGCAGGAGCAGCTCGAGGAGAAGCTGCTCGGCCACATCCCCGACGAGCACCTGGCCACGGTGCGTGACATGCCGGCGCAGCCCGGGGACATGGTGGAGAACATCGCGGCGCTACGCGACAAGGCCGGGCTGCCCTTCCTGGCCACCGATCGCAACGTGCTCAATCTTCCGGGGGTGGGCAAGAGCCTCACCTTCCGCGTCATCGGCATCACCCGCTACGGCCGCCGCATCCTCGCCTTCGACCACGATCACACACGCGCTCACAGCCCGATCATCAACGACATGGGGCGCGTCGTGATCATCGAGTCCAAGTCGATCTCCGAGTACCTCGATCAGCTCGAGGCCATCGGCGAGCAGCGCGCTGACTACACCAACCTGTTCGGCTACTCGCTGGGCGAGACCGAGCCGCGCATGCCGATCTACGAGTATCCGGAGTACGACTTCGCCATCACCGGCGAGATGACCAACTTGCGGCTGTGACCGAAGGTCACCGCTGCGGGGCGATGCTGGTTCCCCACCGCTGTCCGTGATCCGCCTTCCCTGATCCGTCTTCCGTCTTCTGTCCCCCGTCCTCCGCCCTCCGTGGCGGCAGCGGACCGTGGTAAACTGTGCGCATGAAGCTCCCATGCCGTTGCGCCTGCGCCTCATTGCTGCTCGTGGCTGGCTGCCACCTCCTGGTCGGTGACTATGAGGCAGAGGGGCGCGAGGACGCGTTGGTCAGCGAGGACCAGGACGCGGCGGCCCTGGATACCGTGGGTGCGGACGCCGAGGCTTCAGACCTCTCGGTCGCGGACGTGCTGGTCGTCGACACGCGCTCCTCCGATATTCAGGAGGCCGACGTCGGTGTCTCGGACTCGGCGCGGACCGACAGCCAACATCTCGATTCAGCGCTGGCGGACACCGCGCTCCCCGACCTTGCGCAACTCGATCAGGCACCGCTCGACATGGCGCAGCCCGATACTGCGCAGCCTGACAGCGCGCAGCTCGACAGCGCGCAGCTCGACAGCGCGCAGCTCGACACGGCGTCGGCTGACACGGCGTCGCCCGACACAACGTCGCCCGACACGGCGTTGCCCGACACTGGCCACCCGGACCTCGGGCCCGAAGATCTGTATCTGCAGGACACGAATCAGAGCGGCGGCGGCTGCGGTTGCGGAGGCGGGGGCGCCCTGGACGGGGCGATGGAAGACCTGCTGTAGCGTCCGCCCTAGGCCGCAGGCTGGGACGCGGCATGGGCGAAGAAGCGCGCCGGATCGAAGACCTCGCCCATCAGCGCGGCCACGTCTCCACCCGCGCCCGCCTTCTTGTGCAGCTTGATCCTGGTCTCCTCCGGGTACTTGAAGCCCTGGTACCAGAACCAGAAGGCCGCTGGAATGAAGCCGACGAGGGTGGTCACCCCCAGACAGAACATGCAGCTGATGCTGGCGATGAAGGGGACCACGTCGATCTCGGAGCGCTGCAGCTCCACGATCTTTGGCTCATAGCCCCGCTTGCGGACCTCGACCACGCGCGAGTCAAACACGCTGTCCTTGGTGGTGAACTCGTAGGGGGTCTTGCCGAGCTCGACGCCGTTCTTGTCGTGGACCGTGGCGCCGGGAGGGTCGGAGATGATGGTGGTGGTCGAGGCGCAGCTGCAGAATAGCAGCGCCGCGCCGAGGAGTGTGACTGCGCTCGCGTGCATCTCTGTCTCCCGTGGACGTGGCCGTGTGATGTGACGACAGACCGAATCAGCTTTGCTCAACAGCCCTCGCCCACGCAAGCGCATTCAGGACGACGCGCGCCAGGAGCTAGCTCCTGAACTTGCCGAAGTCGGGCTTGCGCTTCTCCTTGAAGGCGTTGACCCCCTCGATCGACTCCTCGGTGCCGTAGAACATGCTGAGGCCGCCGACGCCGAGGTTGGTGACGCCCGCGGCGCCGTCGGTCTCGGCGTGGAAGGCGTACTTGAGCATCTTGAGCGCGGTCGGGCTCTTCTGCAGCAGCTCCTGGCACCAGCGATCGACCTCGGCGTCGAGCTCGGCCGCGGGCACCACCTCGTTGACCAGCCCCATCTCCTTGGCCTGCTGGGCGGTGTACTGGCGGCACATGTACCAGATCTCCTTGGCGCGCTTCATGCCGACCAGGCGCTGTAGATCGCCGGTGCCAAAACCCGGATCGAAGCTCCCCACCTTGGGGCCGGCCTGCCCCAGCTTGGCGGTGTCCGCGGCGATGGAGAGGTCGCACACTACCTGGAACACATGGCCGCCGCCGATGGCGTAGCCGTTGACGCGCGCGATCACCGGCTTGGGGATCTGGCGGATCATGGTGGTCACGGTCTGCCAGGCCACCTCCAGCGGCAGCGCCGCCACGGTGCCGGCGTAGCCCTCCTTGTCGCGGATGCTCTGGTCGCCGCCGGTGCAGAAGGCCTTCTCGCCGGCGCCGGTGAACACCACCACGCCGACCGAGCTGTCGACCCAGGCGTCGGTGAAGGCCTGGCCGATCTCCATCAGCGTGACCGGGGTACAGGCGTTGTACTTGTCCGGCCGGTTGATGGTGACGCGGGCGACGCCGTCCTGCTTGTCGTAGAGGATCTCGGTGTAGTCCATCGCTGGCCCTCCTCGCCTGAAATTGGAGGGCCGAACCTAGCAGGGATCAAGCGCTCAGGTCAGCAGCAACAGGAGCGCCGCCAGCACCAGCAGCAGGGAGAAGCCGAGGCCGAAGGCGAGGGAGAAGGTCAGGATTGGACGTCGGGGGGTGAGAACGGTGACCGGCGCTTGCTGCCAGGGATCGGTGCGCTCCAGCGGCTCCGGGCACCTCACCGTCTCGGTGCGCTCCCGGCTCGACAGCGGGGCGCGTGAGTAGGGCGCGAGGCGCTCGGCGCGAAGAGCGTGCGGCAGAGGGCGCTGCTGCTCCAGCTGGGTGCGATCGAGACGGCGCTCCCGGCCGAGGCGCAAGGCCGGCGCGCCGGTGGTGCGTCGCGCGCGCGTCGCGCGTCGCGTTCGCAGCACGGGAAACTGCGCGACGAGCGTGGGTGAGCTGGTCTCCTCGCCTGCCATCACGATCCTGCCTCTCTTCTCAGGTTATCGGTGCTCATTCAGCCACCGTGACGCGTCGCTCCATCGGTCAAAGCGACCATGCGACAACACCATGATATTGTTAGGATAACGCCCGCAGGCAGGAGCGCGGACTAGCCGTGCAGCGCAACGCTGACGTGGGTCGGGACCACGTTCCTGCCGTTGACGTGAACGTTGATGCGCCCGGCCGTGGAGTCGGCCTTGGGGGTCAGGACCGCGGCTGGGATGCGCTCCTGGGGGAACAGCGGGTTGGTGAGCAGCAACCGCGCAGCCGAGAGGTTGCCAGGCAGCCTGAAGGTCTTGATCTGGCCAAACTGACTCTTGAGCTGGAAGCGGGCCGCGCCGACCCCCTCGAAGTAGACGCTGATCGACTCGGCCGGGATGTTGCCGAGGTTGCCGAGGATGATGCGCAGGCTGCGGTCCTCCTCCTCGGTCCTGCTCCCACCAGCCTGCGCCCGGTCCACCAGCAGCTCGACGTTCGCCTTGCTCAGCAGGCCGCGGCGCAGGAAGGCGGCCTCGACCTCGGAGTGGCTCATGGGCACCGACTTGAAGATGTCACGGCGATAGTACTTGCGGATGCCCTCGGCCATCAGCATGTGCGGCGGGTTGTCGCTGCGGGGCACGTCGATCAGATAGACGTGACCGTGCTCCGCCGGCAGCGGCAGGATCTGATCGATGCGCACCATGGGCGCGATCTTGGCCTCGATCCTGGCCTCGACCGTCTCCCTGTCCTCCTCGACCGGGGTGACCAGCACCTCGCCGTGCTCCTTGATCAGCCCCAGGATCACCAGGCCGCCCTCGGTGTTGGCGAAGGAGGAGACCGCCTTGCAGACCGGCTTGGCTGGGCGCCGGATGGCCTGGGCCGCCTTGAGCTCGAGGAAACGATTCTCATCGTCACCTGACTTGAACACGAAGTCGACCACGTCATCGAGGGCGGGGCGCTCTCGCTTGAAGAACTCGAGGATGAAGCCGTTGTTGAGCGACACGGCCGCGCCTCCTCAGCGCTTGCTCGGCAAGGGGGGCGGCGCTGGTCCCTCGATGTGCTCGGAGCCGTGGATCTTGGTGACATAGCTCCGCAGCGCCGCGGCGGAGTCGGCGTCCATGCGCGTGAAGCGGATGCCCATCCAGTTGTCGGCGGGGCCGCCGCGCTTCACGTAGACCACCTCGCCGGTCACCTCGATCGGCTTGTCTCCCTTGGGCAGGGAGAGCCGCACCTCGATCATGCTCCCCTCTGGTGGCAGCCGCTGCAGGTAGACACCGATGCCGCCCATGCTGATGTCACGGCCCTGCCCCTGGAAGGTGCCGATGCTCGAGCGCACCTTGACCGGGATGAGGAGGGGGACGCGGACCGTACGTCGTTGCTCGTAGCCAGGCATCGTGGATCTCCATGCTGAACAGCAGAACTCTACAGAAAGGGCCCAGACCGGACAACCGGACAGCTATAATGGGCCCTGGACCAACCTACACCGAGAGAGCGCCAATGCTGAGGCTTAGAGCTCCCATCGTCCATCTGATCGCGTTGATCGCCGTCGTTGGCATAGGCGCCGGCTGCGCCAGCGAGAAGCGCTACACCAAGCCCAAGCCACGACCGGTGCGCCTGACGCGCATCGAGGTGGGTATGACCAAGGCCGAGGTCGAGTCCGTGCTCGGGCGGCCCCACGAGTACGCGGGCACGGGCGCGCAGGAGACCTGGCGCTACCACAAGCGCGACGGCGAGGTGGTCGTGAGCATGACCGTGGTGCGCTTCAACGAGGGGGTGGTGCAGAGCTTCGACACCGACGTCAAGCCGCTGCGACCAGCGCCGGTGGGACGGCCCGAGCTGAGACCGGCCCCGGGGCCGAGCCCCCACCACGGCCAGCAGCCGCCGCGCTCGCACGCCCCGCCGGGCGCGGTCGCGCCGCCGCCCTCAGGCCACGGCGACAGCGGCGGGCCGAGCCTGCGCGATTCCATCAAGCTGTGCACCAGCGATCGGGACTGCCCCTCGGGCCAGCGCTGCACCCAGCGCGGCGATGGCTCAAAGGTGTGCAAGTAGGGGGAGACGCAGGGCCGCGCCTCAGAAGGCGGTGATCTTCTCTTCCACCAGCCGGCGCTCGCAGGCGAGATCGGCGCGCTCGGCCTCCAGCTGCGCGATCTGCTCGCGCAGGACCGCCACGCGCTGCCCGCTCTCGACCGCCAGCAGCGCTCCGCCCGCGCCCGGCACCGTGGTGATCAGCCAGCCGAGGTCGGAGCGATAGAGGTACTCGTCGACCAGCACGCGCGCGCAGCCCAGCTCAAGCTCCTTGAGGGCGAGCGTTCGCTCGAGCTCCTCGAACTCGCTCAGCAGCTCCTGCATGTCATCGGAGTCGGCCATGGGCGGGGACTATAGCACCAGTCGTCCCCGGCGTCGCCAGGCGCGCGTGCTCCGGCAGGCGCGGGGCGCTGGCTCGGCGCTTCAGGCCGCCCTGCGTGCTCCCCGCATCGCCACGTACTCGCGGATGCGGCGCGCGTCGCTGTCCTCGATGCTGGTGAAGCGCACCGAGCGGCTGTGGAACAGGCGATCGCGGCGCTCGCTGGTGACCCAGCCTATGGCCTTGATCGGCCTGGTGTCGTGGGGCAGGAAGAACTCCAGGTGAACGTCGCGGTGGCGCCGCGCCCCGGGCGCGGTCAGCATGAAGTAGCGCAGCCCCCACTCGCTGATGTTGACCGCGCGCGCGGTGTTCTTGTTGAACGGGCTCTCCTCGAACACCGGCATGTCGATGGGCGCGCGGGTGCTGCGACGGCGGTTCTTGACCTCGATCACGGTGTCCTCCGTGGATCTCCTGGTGGTGCTGTCGGGAGCCACCTGGCTCCGTCCTCTCACTCGGGCGCCCTCTGGCCACTATGAGGGACGGGCGGAGGCAGGTCAAAAAAACGGCCGGGCTACTCGACGTAGATGGCGTCCGCGCCGGGGCGCACGTCGACCTCACCGCTGGCCGGGTCGCAGCTGACCAGGTGGTAGTTCTCGCGGCTGAAGATGGGCGTGCCCAGCCCGCCGGTCTCGTACACCAGCGGTCCGTCGAACAGGCGGTCGCGCATCCACAGGTGGCCGTGGCCGACGAAGATGACCTTGATCTTGTCGAGGTGGGCGCGCGCCACGTCGAAGAAGCGGTTGCCCTCCTGCCAGATGACGTTGCTCTGGTCCAGGGTCCAGGGCAGGTCGGTGTCGGTCTCGATCGGGTAGTGAAAGAACAAGATGGTGGGGGTGTCACCCTCGAGCTGCTCATCCAGCCAGTCGAGCTGCTGGTCGTCGAAGTAGTCGTTGCCCTCGAGGTAGCGGCCGCGGAAGTTGTCCAGGGCGATGAAGCGGAAGCCGCCGTGCTCGAAGGCGTAGTAGGTGTCGCGGCCGGTCTCGGCGCGCCACACCTCCGCCATCTGCTGCAGCGTCTCCGGCTCCTCGGCGCGCAGCTCCTCGGAGAACTTGTAGTCGTGGTTGCCGATGGCCAGGTAGTAGGGAACCTCCAGCCGGTCGAAGATGGTGACCGCGTTGCGGATGTAGGGGGCCTCGGGGACCGGCGGCGGGTAGCTCTCATGCTCGTAGTCGACCACGTCACCGGAGACCAGCATCAGCTCGACGTCGGGAAACTCGCCAGCGTTGACCCGCTTCACAATGGCGTCGAGCCGCAGCGCCGCCTCACTCTCGAGGGTGGTGACGTGGGTGTCGCTCAGGACCATGAGGTCGAAGGGCTTGGCTGGTGGCGGCTCGGCCCCGCACCCCGCGGACAGCAGCGCGCTGAGGAGCGCGCAAGCAGCCAACCAAGATCTCATCGTGAAGCCTCTCTCTCCGCGGGAGCCTAGCACGGGCGCGCTAGCCCTTGTCAGGGAGCTCCGGCGTCGGGCGCCGCCGGTCGATGAAGTGGAACAGGGTGAGCACCGGGTGGCGCCTGGGCATGCGCGGTCCGGCGTGGCGCATCACCTGGCGCACCTCTTCACGGCGCTTGCGGCTGTAGCAGTGAACGGTGCAGTTGACGCAGGTGGGCTTGTCGACGCCGAACACGCAGGTGTCGAGCCGCAGGTCGGCGTAGTCCATCAGGCGCTGGCAGTCATCGCAGCGTGCGCTGTCGGGCTGGTGGTGGTCGCGGCAGTAGATGTCGATCATGGCCGCGATGGTCTTGCGTTCGCGCGCTGTGTGCCGGCTCGACATGCCGCCAATATAGCGAACAAGCCGCCGCACAACATTAGCTCTCCGCCAGCTCTTGTGTTTTTCGACCCCAGCGGTAAAACCGACGCCACGACGACGACGGGATCTTCCCCCAACCCGACCGAGGTAGCAGATGATCGACAAGTACAACGAGCACGTGGCCGAGCGCGCCGAGGCTGGCCTCCCCCCCCTCCCCCTGACCCCGGAGCAGACCGGCG
>Ga0316201_10004999_pt1 | contig 10136 bp, 6 predicted proteins | sample CS6wburrow_MG_FD_204516 | JGI IMG/M metagenome (GOLD analysis project Ga0316201, IMG submission 204516) | Coastal sediment microbial communities from Delaware Bay, Delaware, United States - CS-6 worm burrow | ecosystem: Environmental > Aquatic > Marine > Coastal > Sediment | place: USA: Delaware...
AGACAATCGTTCTGGATGATCGCTCAATGCCGGCGGCAGATTATGGGAAGCGGCCAGATACACCGATTTATCATCGGGTTCGGTAAGCCAGATCCAACCCGTTTCCAACTCCAGGATCTCAACGGTCTTTTCTAAGGATTTTCGAAGTGCGGAATGCAGGGAGAACTCCTTATTCAGGTGGCTCGCTACGTCGTATAAATGAGAAAAATAATCGTTATCGTTCATGGCTGTCAACCAAATATAGAAAAAGAGCGCAAGAACTTCATGGAATGGCTATAGTCAAATACTATTCATTGATAAGCATTCTCTAAAAATGATCCATTGTGAGTTTGATTCATAAAATAGGTCTTAGGTCAGTTCGAGCCTGCCTGCCGAGTGGTAGGTGTCCCGAACTTGTTTCGGGACGTATCGAGAACTAATTTTAAGTTGAAAATTCTTGTTCTCGATACAAATTTCACTCATTTTCAATCGTGAAATTCACTCGAACTGACGAATTTTATCAAAATATAAAACAGGTTTAAAGGATATAATCCGTACTCACAAAATTGGAGGTCTTCTTGTCCAGTAATTCCTTGATGATGGCATTGTTATAATCGTTGTCCTTGGAGGCCACAAAAGTCCTGATCGAAAACGACCGCAGTGCATCGTGTACACTCAAGGTACTTACGGCAGAATCCTTGCGTCCCGTAAACGGATACACATCCGGCCCACGCTGGCAAGAGCTATTCAAGTTCACGCGACATACCAGATTCACCAAGGTATCGATCAGTGGTGCCAATTTATTGACGTCCTTGCCAAAGAGACTTACCTGCTGTCCGTAATTGCTTTCGGCCATATCATCCAGTGGCTCTTCAATAAGCTTGAAGGACCGAACGGGTATCACAGGTCCGAATTGCTCTTCTTCGTAGACTTTCATGTCCTTGGTCACAGGGTACAATACCGCTGGGAAGCAGAAATTATCTGTGACCTCACCGCCTTTGTCATTCAATACTTTTGCCCCTTTGGAGGTCGCATCGTCAATCAGGTCCTTGATGTATTCTGGTTTATTGGGTTCTGGCAGTGGGGTGAGCTGTACGCCATCGTCCCAAGGCAAACCAAACTTCAAGGCATCCACACGTTCGGAGAATCGTTTATTGAATTCATCCACAATACTTTCATGCACATACACGATCTTCAAGGCGGTACAACGTTGTCCGTTAAAGGACAAGGTCCCAGCCAGGCATTCGTCAATGGTAAGATCCAGATCAGCATCGGGTAATACGATCGCTGGATTCTTGGCTTCCAGACCATACACCATTCGCAATCGGTTTTGTTTTGGGTGCAAGGCTTGCAAGGCATTGGCAGAAGAACTATGTCCAATAAGTGCCAATACATCTATCTTTCCCGTTTTCATGATCGGGGATGCCACAGCTCGGCCACGACCAAACAGAATATTCACCACCCCTTTCGGAAAACTTTCCTGAAAGGCTTCCAGTAATGGTGCAATAAGCAATACCCCATATTTTGCAGGCTTAAAAATGGTCGTATTACCCATGATCAGGGCAGGAATCAACAAACAGAATGTTTCATTCAGTGGATAATTGTATGGCCCTAAACAAAGAACGACACCCAACGGTCCGCGACGGATATGTGCATGGATCCCCGAGTGTTTTTCAAACTTCGCACTGTTACGGTCCATTTGTTTATAATCTTCAATGGTATCGTTAATGTATTCAACGGTCCTGTCGAATTCCTTTTGGGCATCAGGATAGGTCTTGCAGATCTCCCACATCAATAACTTTACGACTTCATCACGTTTGGTGATCATCTTTACGACAAAGGATTCCATACAAGCTATGCGATCAGCCACTTTCATGGTTGGCCATTCTCCTTGGCCCTTGTCGTAGGCTTCACAAGCGGCGTCCAAGGCTGCCAAAGCTTCCGGTTCTCCTAGGTCAGGTGTTGACCCCAAGCGCGTTGGTCCGAGATCTCCATCCGCATTAAGGGTGCGAATAGGTGAATACACCTCAGCTTTGTTGCCTGTCCATTTTATCAATTGACCATTGACTAAATAGTGTTCCTGTTCCAAGGTGTTTTCTATTTGAAAGGCCTTTGGAATATCTGTTTGTGTTTGACTCATCGTGATTGGTTTTATGCGAGCAAGTAGCTTTTCAATTGCTCGTAATTTGAAATCTTTATGCTTTCTTTTTCCTTATGCAATATCTCTTTTATTTGAGCTGGCATTGGTATGTTATCTGCAATGTGCTTTGGCATCACCGGCAAGAACTTAATGGGGTGTGCTGTTTCCAAGAACACACCATGTATATCCGCTTTGTCTTGAAGATACGCCTTTAGTGCCAAGTAGCCTATGGCACCATGCGGGTCTGCTATATAGTTAACAGAATCGAAAAGCTGATGCATTGCTTCAGTCGTTTCCTGATCAGAATAACTAAAGCCTGAGAGGTTCTTACGTAATTTTGAGATATCATTATCATGAAGTTCCAGGATACGCACAAAATTACTCGGTGCTCCTACATCCATGGCATTGGAGATCGTTGCCACCGAAGGTCTTATATCATAGCTCCCTGTTTCCAAATACCGTGGCACACTATTGTTCGCATTGGTTCCCGTGACAAAATGATGCACTGGTAGGCCTAATTTCTGGGCCATCATACCGGCACAAATATTTCCGTAGTTGCCACTAGGCACAGAAAACACGAGCTTCTTATTCTCTTTTTTCAATGCTTTGTAAGCAAAGAAAAAATAGAACATCTGAGGCAGCCATCGTGCAATATTGATGGAATTGGCGGACGTCAATATGCGCTTACCATTATAGTCTTCATCCAAAAAGGCAGTTTTCACCATTTCCTGGCAATCGTCGAAAGCACCATCCACTTCCAAGGCCACGATATTCTGACCTAAAGTGGTGAGTTGTTTTTCTTGTATGTCGCTTACTTTACCGCTTGGATACAGGATGACGACATCAACGCCTTCAACACCCAAGAACCCGCTTGCCACCGCACCACCAGTATCTCCGGAGGTTGCCACTAATACGGTCACATCTTCTTTCGTGACCTTGTCTTTATTGAAATAGCCCAGACATCTTGCCATGAATCGCGCACCCACATCCTTGAAGGCCATGGTTGGACCGTGATAGAGCTCCAATACCGAAATATTATCCTCCAATTGCTTGACAGGAAAATCGAAACTCAGGACGTCAGCGATAATTTGCTTGAGATCCAACTCTGGAATCTCATCACCTACGAATTGCTTGATCACTTCAAAGGCAATGGTCGCATTATCCAGATTTTCGATGTCATCGAAAAAACCCTGTGGTAAAGCCGCAATTCCCTTCGGGAAATACAAGCCTCTATCCGGAGCCAATCCTCTAACGACAGCCTCTTGAAAAGAGACCTCTGGTGCTTGGTTATTTAAACTGTAATAGGTCATATTTGTTTCTATATCCTGTCATTTCTCATTTCGCTTGTTCTCGATACGCTTGTTCTCGATACTATCCCGACACGTGGGAACACCTACCAATCGGCAGGCAGGCTCGAACTGACGCTCAACTAATACCTCATTTCATTCTTGCTCCATGTTTACTGATCCGTGAGACGTAGATACTGAAATCGATACCTGAATCTTTATATATGGTATTCATTGCTTCCTTTACTTTGTTTGCTGTTCCCATGCCTTCGCTTAACGCGAAAATCGAAGGTCCAGACCCCGATATTCCTGCACCCAGGGCACCAGCTTTTATACTTGCCGATTTAATTGCATCGAAATGAGGGATCAAGCCTTTTCTAACCGGCTCTGCCACATGATCGACCAACGAACGTCCGATCAGATCAAAATCGCTCGCGTGTAGGCCACTGATCAATCCACCAACATTGGCCCATTGTGAAATCGCCGTTTTCAACGGAATTTCTGAAGGCATCACTTTACGAGCGTCTTCTGTTTTTATTTCTATCTGGGGATGAATGATGGTTGCTACCAAATCCTTGGGTGTTGGAATAGATATAATATCCAATGGCTCATAATTCCGGATCAATACAAATCCTCCATAAATTGCAGGGGATACATTATCAGCAATCGCGGAACCACAGGCTACCAATTCCCCTCGCATGGCGAATTTTATGAGTTCTAGATCCGAATATTTTTTACCAAGCAGTTCATTCACCGCAAAAGCTGTTCCGGAGGCACTAGCAGCGCTACTTCCTAGTCCGCTACCTGGCTTGAAATTCTTGAAGATCTGGATGTCCAATCCGAAATCCGCATGACTATCCGTCAACATATTCTGTGCTACGACACCCGCAACATTCTTATCTGTTGCAAAAGGCAAATTAGCACCTTCGATCTTGGAAATAACCACCGCTTTGCCTTGAGTCTTCGTGAAAATCATCTCGTCACCAAGTGATTCCAAAGCAAATCCCATGGCGTCATAGCCGCAAGAGACATTGGCTACTGTTGCTGGCGAAAAAATGGTGATTTCTTTCATCCGTTTAGTTTTTCCCTAAGGTAATGATATCAGCGAATAATCCGGATGCCGTTACCTCAGCACCCGCACCAGCACCCTTGATTATCAGTGGTTGTTCCGGATAGCGCGAGGTATAGAACAAAACGATATTATCCTTTCCTTGCAGATTGTAGAATGGATGATCCTTATCGACTTCTTTCAATCCTACTTTCGCCTTTCCGTTATTGAATTCAGCTACGTATTTTAATTGACAATTCTTTTTTTGTGCCTTGGCATAAAGTGTTTCAAAATGCGTTTGATTGGATTTCAAGGTCTTATAAAAATCCGCTACGGATTTTGCCTTTAAGCTATCTTTCGGTAAGAAAGAATCATTCTTGATATCTTCCAAATTCATTTTGAATCCGCTTTCGCGAGCAAGAATCAAGATCTTTCGTGCCACATCCACACCACTTAGATCGATCCGTGGATCCGGTTCTGTATAGCCTTCAACTTGCGCTTGCTTGACCACATCATGAAAGCTAGAGGTCTCATTGAAATTATTGAAAATGAAATTCAAACTACCAGACAACACTGCCTGTATCGATTTGATCTCATCGCCAGAATTCACGAGATTATTCAATGTACCGATAACCGGTAGTCCTGCTCCTACATTGGTTTCGAACAAAAATGACGCATTGTATTTTCTCGACAATGTTTTTAACTCCCTGTATTTATGGTATTCAGAAGAACAGGCGATCTTATTACAGGCTACTACCGAAATACTTTCCTTAAGGTAATCTGCATAGCAATTGGCAACCTCTTCATTAGCCGTCACATCTATGAAGATACTATTGCTTAAATTGAATTCTTTGACCTTTTCAAAGAATTTATCATGCGTACGAGGCATGCCTTTTTTGATGGATTCTTTCCAAGAATTCAATTGGATACCTTCTTCATCGAAGATCATTTTCCTGGAATTACTAATACCCACAATCTTGATATTCAATAATAAGTGCTCTTTCAGATGCTGCTGTTGTTGCTTGATTTGCTCGATTAATATGCCTCCGACATTTCCAATACCCACAATAAACAAATTGAGTGTTTTCACTTGTTTTTCGAAAAAACGATAATGCAAGGCATTCAGTGCTTTCTTGATGTCTTTATGGGCCACGACTGCCGATATGTTCCTCTCAGAAGCCCCTTGTGCTATGGCCCTGACATTCACATTATCCTTTCCTAATGCCCTGAACATCCTCCCACTCACGCCTTGGTGGTTTTTCATATTATCGCCAACAACAGCGATGATCGCTAAATTGTCCTCAACAATCAGTGATTTTATTTTTTTAAGTGAGATCTCATAAGCGAATTCTTCATCTACGACTTTTTTTGCAGCATCTGAATCTTTGCTATGAATACCAACACAAATAGAATGCTCCGAAGATGCTTGAGTAATCATGACCACATTCACTTTCTTGCGAGACAAGGCGTCAAAAAGTCGTTTTGAGAACCCAGGAATACCAACCATGCCATTACCTTCTAAAGTTATAAGGGCAATATCCTGGACATGACTTATTCCTTTAACAGGACCATTATCACTTTCTGTTTTATTGGTAATCAGGGTACCTTTGTGCTTCGGCTCAAACGTGTTCTTGATAACGATAGGAATATTCTTTCTTAATGCTGGCTGAACCGTTGGTGGATACAATACCTTGGCCCCAAAATGTGACAGTTCCATGGCTTCCTGATACGAGATCTGGTCTATGGGGAATGCTGTGCTCACCAATCTTGGATTGGCAGTGAACATACCACTAACGTCCGTCCAAATCTCTAAAATTGATGTATTCAAGGCAGCGGCCAATAATGCGGCGGTATAATCAGAACCGCCACGGCCCAATGTAGTTGTAACACCATATTCATTCCTAGATATAAAACCAGGTAAAATAGTCACACGACTCTTGTGGAGTTTAAAAAAATCAGTAATGTTCTTATTGGTCGTTCTAGACTTTACATTGGCTTGGGTGAAGGCTGAATCCGTTATGATCAGCTCTCGGCTATCCTTCAAGGACACACTTTTAATTCTGCTTTTTGCAGCTTCAGATATAATATAAGAGGACAAGCGTTCACCAAAACTCAAGATCTTATCTCGAGTTTTATCTGAAAACTCGTTGATCAGGAAAATACCTTTGAGTATTTGTTGCAACCTATCTACCTTAGCATCGACTTCAGCCAAAACTGTTTCTTGACCAGTACCTTTAATCAGTGCTTTTATTACCTCTCGATGTCGCTTACGGATTTGGTTACAAACTTCCTTATAGCGTTCATCCCCTTCAGTTGCCAAAATTCCAGCCTCAATCAATGTATCTGTCGTCCCACCTAGGGCAGACACCACGACTGCTATTTTTTGTTTGGATGATTCTGATTTGAGGATCTCAATGACCTTGGAAATATTCTCTGCATTTGCTACGGACGTTCCTCCGAACTTCAATACTTTCACACGTTATTATTTGATTGATTAAATAAGAGTTTCTTTAGATCCAAATTAAGTTAAAAATTCAAATAGGTCAGGTTTATCGTTGAGATATTCTCCAAAGAAATTACCGGCTTTCATGCGCTCTATCAAAGGTTTTAGATCTTCCTTTTGCTCGATTTCTATCCCAACGACGGCTGGTCCGTCTTCACGACTTGTCGTTTTGGAATATTGAAAATGTGTAATATCGTCTGTTGGGCCCAAAATCGTGTCCAGGAAGTCTCTCAAAGCACCTGCTCGTTGTGGGAACCTGATAATGAAATAGTGTTTTAATCCATTATACAATAAAGCGCGTTCCTTGATCTCGGCAGTTCTTGTAATATCGTTATTACTACCACTGACGATACAAACTACGTTTTTATCTTTTATTTCTTCAGCATACTGATCTAAGGCAGCCAATGTCATTGCGCCTGCTGGCTCTACAACAATAGCATCCCGATTATACAAATCCAAAATCGTCTGGCAAACCCTTCCTTCGGATACGGTTATGACGTCATGCAATAATTCTTTGCAAATATTGAAATTACGATCTCCAACTCTTTTGACAGCTGCACCGTCGATAAACTTATCGATATGCTCTAAAGTGACATTAGAATTCTCTTCAATCGAAGTTTTCATCGCCGGTGCACCCTCAGGTTCGATTCCAACAATTTTTGTTCTTGGAGACAATACCTGAAACACAGAACTTAAACCAGCAGCTAAACCGCCGCCACCTATTGGCACGAATACATAATCTATTGGTTCTTGGGCCTGCTCAATGATTTCCAGTCCCACGGTTGCTTGACCTTCAATGATTTTTTCTGAATCAAATGGATGCACAAAGGTTCTTCCTGTCGCTTCACATTCAGCAATTGCAGCTTTATAAGCATCGTCAAACGTATCACCAGTAAGGATGATATCTACTTGGTCCTCTCCAAACATCTTGACTTGCTCTAACTTCTGTTTAGGGGTTGGTGCCGGCATGAAAATCTCACCTTTTATCTTCAATTTTGCGCAGGCAAAGGCCACACCTTGTGCATGATTGCCTGCACTTGCGCAAACAATGCCGTTTTTACGTTGCTCCCGACTTAATGAATTGATCTCATTATAAGCGCCTCTAATTTTATACGATCTTACTTGTTGAAGGTCTTCCCGCTTCAACAAAATATTGCTCTTATACTTTTTTGAATACGTAAAACTTTGCATCAAAGGTGTAATAACTGCCACTCCCTTTAAAATTTCAGAGGCTTCTCTTATATGCCGTAATTTTGGAAAATATGTTGTTTTCGTATCCATTTAATTATTATGCTAATACCGATGATGCATCTTTTACATCGGATTTTATGGTTTTCATAGCAGTCATTGCCCCTCTAAGGCGTTTCCCCACTGCTTCAATATGATGATTCCTTATAGAATCATTCACTGCAATTAAATCTACATTGTCAACCGCATTCGATTTAGAGAATGGTTTTCCGATTATCGAAGTGTTGACTGTGTTCATGAAATCGACCAATAAAGGTTTACAGGCATGATCAAAAAGATAACATCCGTACTCTGCAGTATCAGAAATCACCCTATTCATTTCAAACAGTTTTTTCCTTGCAATGGTATTGGCTATCAATGGTAATTCATGCAGCGATTCGTAGTAGGCAGAATCTTCAATGATTCCTGCACTCACCATGGTTTCAAACGCTAGTTCAACACCTGATTTTACAAATGCCACTAATAATACACCATGATCAAAATATTCTTGCTCAGGAATATGATTGGTGGTTAATGTTGTTTTTTCAAAAGCTGTTTCTCCTGTTGCCGCTCTCCATCCTAAAAGATTCTTATCGTCATTAGCCCAATCTTCCATCATGGTTTCAGAGAAATGTCCGGAAATTATATCATCCATATGCTTCTCGAACAGTGGTCTCATAATATCCTTTAATTCTTCTGATAGTTGGAATGCCTTGATTTTTGAAGGATTGGACAATCTATCCATCATATTTGTAATACCACCATGTTTTAAGGCTTCGGTAATTGTTTCCCAACCATACTGAATCAATTTAGCCGCATATCCTGGCTCAATGCCTTCCTCTACCATTTTGTCGAAAGACAAAATTGCTCCTGTTTGCAACAACCCACATAAAATAGTTTGCTCGCCCATTAAATCACTTTTCACTTCAGCAATGAAAGATGATTGCAAGACCCCTGCGCGATGTCCTCCAGTGGCAGCAGCATACGCTTTTGCTTGATCCCAACCTTTATTTTCCGGATCATTCTCTGGATGGACTGCTATTAAAGTCGGTACTCCAAAACCTCTCTTATATTCTTCGCGTACTTCAGTACCAGGACACTTAGGTGCCACCATGATCACTGTAATATCCTTACGGATCTGAGTACCTTCTTCAACAATATTGAACCCATGAGAATAACTCAAGGTTGCTCCATGTTTCATTAAAGGCATGACAGCATTAACCACGGATGTGTGCTGTTTGTCTGGTGTTAAATTAAGTACCAGGTCGGCTGTTGGAATCAAATCTTCATAAGTCCCGACATTAAAGTCGTTCGACGTTGCGTTTTTGTACGAAGCACGTTGCTCGTCTATTGCCTGCTGCCGCAAAGCATAGGATATATCCAAGCCTGAATCTCTCATATTCAATCCTTGATTCAAGCCCTGAGCGCCGCAACCAACGATTACGATTTTCTTTCCTTTTAATGCATTCACTCCATCTTCAAATTCTGAAGCATCCATGAATCTGCATTTTCCTAATTGCTCTAATTGCTTTCTTAATGGAAGCGTGTTAAAATAATTTGCCATCTTTAGTTTTTTAATGATTGAATGCCGTTAGCATTTTTGATATTTCCAATGGTTCCTTGGTAACCGCTATACGTCCTGAGCGAACGAACTGCATGATTCCAAAGGCACTTAATTCCCTATGCAACAATTCGACCTCAGATCTTCTTCCTGATTTTTCAAGAACAAAGAATTCTTTATTTACAGTAACGATTCTTGCATTGCTTTCTTTGATAATATTCTGAATGTCTCGTTCTTCGAACAACAAATCAGACTTGATCTTGAACAAGCAAGACTCTTGGTAAATCGTATCTTCATCTTTATGATAATAGGCTTTGATCACCTCAACTTGTTTTTCTATCTGACCAATGATCTTCTTAATGTTCTCTTCGGTCATTTTCACGACAATCGTA
>Ga0316201_10005000_pt1:0-7500 | contig 10135 bp, 6 predicted proteins | sample CS6wburrow_MG_FD_204516 | JGI IMG/M metagenome (GOLD analysis project Ga0316201, IMG submission 204516) | Coastal sediment microbial communities from Delaware Bay, Delaware, United States - CS-6 worm burrow | ecosystem: Environmental > Aquatic > Marine > Coastal > Sediment | place: USA...
GAAAACCGGTAAGTATTCCATCAATGAAAACCTGCTGGGTGTCACCATATCAGGCAGCGAAGTTGATGAGTTCGACTCGCCCGGCGCGGAAACGTGGCAATTGAGCAGGCCGCGGTCTGAGTGGCCCGAAACCCCGCTGAGCGTCGCGATCAGCTTTGAAAAAGGCGAGGCCGTTGCGATTAATGACGAACCCATGGCAGGTCCAGAAATCGTGCAGAAACTGAACGCTGAATTCGGCCGTTACGGCGTAGGCCGGCACATCTATACCGGCGATGTCACGATTGGTCTCAAGGGCAGGATTGTATTCGAATGCCCCGGCATTGACGCTTTGTTACTGGCTCACCAGGCACTGGAGGATTGTGTCAATACGCGCTTTCAGAACCAGTTTCGGCACCAGGTATCACAGCGTTGGGCGGAGCTGGTTTACGGTGGCTTCTTTTACGAGCCTAACAAGCAGGATCTCGAAGCTTACCTGGCCAGTTCGCAGGCATTTGTCACCGGTACGGTGACCCTTGAAACGACCGGCGGGTCACTACATGCCGTCGCAGTGGACTCGGACTTCATTGTCCAGGACCCGGATGCAGTGTATGCGCAGAGTTGTAACTGGTCTCCCGCAGAGGCCGAGGGCTTTATCAAGCTGACAGGCCAGAGCTCGACAACGGCCACGCGGGTCAGGAACAAAAGCTGATGGCTATCTCCGGTGTGCTGAATCACCTGCGGAACCTGGTGGCGTTCGATACGCAAAACCCGCCCCGGTCGCTCGAAGCCGATGCGCCGATATTCAGCTATATCCGTGATGTGCTTGGCGGTGATTTCGAGATCGACATCATTGATCACGGGCTTGGCAGGATCAGTATGCTGGCCGTCAGGGGCAGGCCGGCATTGTTGTTCAACGTGCACCTCGATACGGTACCCGTGATCGAGGGCTCACGCTTTCCCGCGCTGGAAATGACACAGGACGGCGACCGCTTGTACGGGCGTGGTTGCTGCGATATCAAGGGCGCGGCGGCCTGCCTGTTGCAAGTCGCCAACGCCACCGACCGGCCGATGGCCATGTTGTTCACCACGGATGAAGAAGGCGCCAGTGGGGTCTGTGTGGCCGAGTTTGTGCATTCCGAGGCAAGCAGGACTTTTGCACAGGTGGTCGTGGCGGAGCCCACGGATTGCCTGGCCATATTGAGTCACCGTGGTTACCTGTCGGTGAAAGGCGAGTTTTCAGGGATCTCCGGGCATTCTTCCGAACAGCGTGCTTTGCAGGACAACGCCCTGCACAAGCTTTCAGGCTGGGTCGCTGCGGCAGTTGCCGAGGCTGGACAAATGGACCAGGAAGGTCGTCGGCCCTGTTTCAATGTTGGCGAAGTGCACGGTGGTATCAAGTCGAACGTGATCGCGGACCGGGCCAACCTGCACTGGAGCGCCCGCCTTTCACCGGGCGACAGCAATGAAGCGTTTCTGGCCAGGATGACCCGCCTGGATACAACTGGCTCCGCACAGTGGAAAGTGCCGTTTTCAGGACCGCCTTTGCCAACCGGAGGCAATGATATTTCGAAGGCGCAGGCCTTTGTCGAGCGGCACGGAATTGAAGCCGGGCCAGCAGTTGATTTCTGGACCGAAGCCTCGTTATTCGCACAGGCGGGGATGCCCGCGATTGTGCTGGGACCCGGCAATATTGCCCAGGCGCATGTGCTGGATGAGTGGGTCAGTATGGAGCAATTGGAACGGGCCCTGCAGATTTATACAAAGTTGGTAAACACCCATGACTGATGTACGCCAGATAGTTCACGAGTTACTCGCCCAGCTCGGCTCGAGCCGGGAAGCACAGCAATATCTGAAAGAGTTTTCCGGCACCAACCAGGCGCGTTTTGCCGTGGTCAAGGTGGGTGGGGGCATTCTGCGCGACCACCTCGAGGAACTGACTTCGGCACTGGCATTCCTGCACAGGCTGGGTTTGATACCTGTCGTGTTACACGGTGCGGGCCCGCAACTGGACCAGGCACTGGAGGACGCCGGCATTGAAACTGAGCGTCGGGAGGGCCTGCGGGTCACCAGTGAGCCCGTCATGTCGGTGGCGCGGCCACTGATGTACAAGGAGAACCTCAGGCTGGTGGATGCGCTGGAGAACCGGGGTGTGCGTGCCCGGAGCGTTCAGCATGGTGTATTTCAATGCAGTATCCTTGACCAGGAAAACCTCGGCCTCGTCGGTGAGGTCGAAAAAGTTGAACTAAGCGCCATTGAGAGCGCCGTGCGCAATGGCGCGATTCCGGTGCTGACCTGCCTCGGTGAGTCCCCTTCCGGCCAGGTTCTCAATATCAATGCAGACATCGCGACGCGGGAACTGGTGTGGAAATTGCGGCCGCACAAGGTCATTTTCCTGTCACCCACCGGTGGTCTGCTCGACCGCCAGGACAGGATTATCACCGCCGTCAGCCTGACCAATGATTATGAAGCCCTGATGCAGCAGCCCTGGGTGCATTCCGGCATGCGTCTGAAACTGCAGCAGATCAATGAAATGCTGCAGCGCCTGCCCGACGACACCTCGGTATCCATCACGTCCGCCGCGCATTTGACCCGCGAGCTTTTCACTTATCGCGGCGCAGGCACATTGGTCAGAAAGGGTGAGGCGATTAACGTTTTTGATAACCCGGATAAAGCAACGCTCAAAACCGTCAGGGAACTGGTGGAGCACTCGTTTCAAAGGACCCTGCGGGCTGACTGGTTTGACAAGCTGGATGAGCCGCTCGTGCTGCTGTCGGAAACCGGCCGGGCGGCAGCTGTCATGACCAAGGGGGTGGACGGTTTGCCCTACCTGGACAAGTTCATTGTCACTTCGGCGGCGCAGGGCGAAGGTCTCGGCGCGGCGATCTGGCAGGTGGTCAGGGCCCGCTACCCCGCGCTGTACTGGCGTTCCCGCAATACCAACCCGGTCACGCCCTGGTATTTTCTGCAGGCCGACAGCAGTAACCGTTCCGGGCAATGGGTCGTGTTCACGATCGGCGTAGATCCGGCGGCCCGCCGGGCGCAATGCGTTGAAGATGCGCTGGCGCGGGATTCGGGCTGGGTTGACCAATGAATTCGAAACGTACCATCAACCTGGTTGGCGGGCGCGGTTACACGGGCTCCGAACTGCTGACCCTGATCGCCAGGCACCCGGACATGGCCCTGGGTATCGCCAGTTCGCGCAGTCATGCCGGACAGAGTCTTGCTTCCACCTGCGAGGGCTGGCCGGATGATGGCGCCGTCTTCACGCAACTGGAACCCGAGGGTGTGGCCGCGCACCCTGCCGACGCCTGGGTGCTGGCGCTGCCGAATGGCCTGGCCGGGCGCTGGGTCAGTGCCATCCGGGAACATTTCCCGGCCAGCGTCATCCTGGACCTGAGCGCGGATTACCGTTTTGATGAGCGCTGGACGTACGGATTGCCCGAGCGTTTTCGCGATCAAATCCGTGGGTCAAGACTGATCGCGAACCCCGGCTGTTATGCGACCGGATCGCAGCTTGGCCTGTTGCCGCTCAAAGACCGCCTGGTCTCTGCGCCTGCGATATTCGGTGTTTCCGGATACAGCGGCGCCGGTAAAACACCATCGCCTCGCAACGACCCCGAGGTGCTGCGGGACAACCTGGTTCCCTATGCATTGAGCGGGCATGTGCATGAACAGGAAATCAGTCACCAGCTGGACACCGAGGTTTGCTTCATGCCGCACGTGGCTGCGTTTTTCCGTGGTATATCCCTGACCATTTCATTTGAACTGAATCGTGCGGTATCCGCTTCTCGACTGGAAGAGCTGTTCAGGCAAGATTTTGCCGGTGAAATCCGCATCAGGATCGGCAGCGAAATCCCCCAGGTAAGGGACGTCCAGGGTACACCGGACGTGCACATCGGCGGTTTCACCGTTGACGCCAGGAATCCGGCGCGCGGCTGCCTGGTGGTGGTTCTGGATAACCTGCTCAAGGGTGCCGCTTCCCAGGCCATGCAAAACCTGAACCTGGCCCTGGCGCTGGATGAACACTCGGGAATTGACCCCGGTTAACAACGACGCCCAAGGAAAGATTTCTCCCTGCAAATAGTGTTTTACGCAAAAACCATTTTGAACTAGAGTACAGCCCCTGATTTCGACACAGCCAATTACAAGGACACCAGACATGTCAAACTACTTCAACACCCTGCCGCTGCGAGAGCAACTGGCTCAGCTGGGTAAGTGTGAATTCATGAATCCATCTGAATTTGCAGATGGCGTTAATTACCTGCTGGGTAAAAAGCTGGTGATTATCGGGTGTGGCTCGCAGGGTCTGAACCAGGGCCTGAACCTGAGAGACAGCGGTCTGGACGTGTCCTTTGCATTGCGCGAGGCGGCTATCAATGAGCAACGGCAATCCTGGAGGAGCGCCACGGAGAACGGCTTTACAGTTGGCACGCAGGAAGAACTGATCCCGACCGCAGACCTGGTGCTGAACCTGACCCCGGACAAGCAGCACAGCAGCGTGGTGTCGCAGGTCGTACCGATGATGAAAAAGAATTCCTGCCTGGCTTATTCGCACGGCTTTAATATTGTCGAGGAAGGCATGCGGGTACGGGACGATATCACCGTCATCATGGTGGCCCCCAAGTGCCCCGGTACGGAAGTCCGCGAGGAATACAAAAGAGGCTTTGGTGTGCCCACGCTGATTGCGGTCCACGAGGACAACGACGCGAATGGTGAAGGCCTGGCCATAGCCAAGGCGTACGCTGCCGGCACGGGCGGACACAAGGCAGGCGTCCTGATGTCCTCTTTTATCGCCGAGGTTAAATCAGACCTGATGGGCGAGCAGACCATTCTTTGCGGCATGTTGCAAACCGGCTCCCTGTTGTGTTTTGACAAGATGATCGAGCAGGGTGTTGAGCCCGGTTATGCATCCAAACTTGTCCAGATCGGCTGGGAGACTGTCACCGAGGCGCTGAAACACGGCGGCATCACCAACATGATGGACCGCCTGTCGAACCCGGCCAAGATCAGGGCATTTGAGCTGGCGGAGGAATTGAAAGTCATCATGCGACCGCTCTACAACAAGCACATGGACGACATCATGTCCGGTGCATTCTCCAGCGGCATGATGGAAGACTGGGCCAATGGTGATGCGAGGTTGCTGGCCTGGCGCAAGGAAACCGGTGAGACCGCTTTTGAACAGACCCCGGGCAGCGATGAAAATATTCCCGAGCAGGAGTATTTTGACCATGGCGTGTTGATGGTTGCAATGGTCAAGGCGGGTGTGGAACTGGCCTTTGAAACCATGACATCAGCAGGTATCAAGGAAGAATCTGCATACTACGAGTCACTGCACGAAACGCCGTTGATTGCGAATACGATCGCGCGCAAGAAGCTGTATGAAATGAACAGCACGATCTCCGATACCGCCGAGTACGGTTGCTATCTCTATAACAATGCCTGCCTGCCCTTATTGGCAGATTTCATGAGCGGTATTGATACCGATGTTATAGGGCGCGGACTGCAGCTGGACGATGACGGTGTAGATAACCAGCACCTGATTGAAGTCAACGCATCCATAAGGAGCCACCCGGTCGAGGCCATCGGCCAGACCCTGCGTGGTTACATGAGTGCGATGAAGAAAATCGACTAGGTTTTCCCGTTTAGCGGGACACAGAAAACGGCCGGGCTGTTAAATTGCTGCACATCGAGTTTGAGCAGGCGTGCATACGGTTTAACGACTCGTTTTCACTGCTTGATATCAACTGGACGCTCCGCGAGGGGCAAACCTGGGCGATCCTGGGCGCTGGCGGTTCAGGCAAGTCCGCGCTGGCGGCCGCCCTCGCGGGAGCGGGTGAGTTATGTTCCGGCAGCATCAGGGGCAAGGTCAATAACACAGGGATCGTTTCGCTGGAGTCACAGGCTTCACTCATCGAGCGCGAGCGCCTGCGTGATGACAGCGATATCACGGACAAGGTCAGTGATGGCACGCCGGCCAGGGAGATACTTGACGAGGTTTGCGTCGATCCGGCTTTGCAGGCCAGGCTGATTCGGCTGCTCCGGCTGGAGGGTCTGCTGGACAGGGGCTTCCGCAAGCTTTCAACCGGCGAGACCCGCAAGGTATTGCTGACCAGGGTGTTGACCAGCCGCCCGTCATTATTAATCGTGGACGGCCCGTTTGAAGGGCTGGATGCGCAGACGGTGCCTTTGATCGAGGACATTCTGCAGGGGCTTTCAGCCCAACTGCCCATGCTCCTGGTGATCAACCGCTTCGATGAAATCCCCGATTTTGTCACCCACGTAGCCTACCTCGAAAAAGGCCGTCTCAAGCTGACTGCCGAGACCAGTGACAGTTCTTCGATGAAGCTGCTGTCACGCTTGAGCCATTTGAAAACCACGGAGGTCGAAATACCAGACCTCGTACCCGGTGCAAGGCCGCCGGCACTGGAAGATGATCAGCCGCTGGTCGAGATCCGCAATGCCACTGTCCGCTATACGGATAACCTCGTCTTTGAAAATCTGGATTGGCGCATCGAAGCGGGGCAGCACTGGCAGCTGACCGGGCCCAATGGCAGCGGCAAGACCTGCCTGCTCAACCTGATAACCGGCGATCATCCGCAGTGCTACAACAATGACATTTTTGTCTGCGGCTACCAGCGCGGCCACGGCGAAAGCATTTGGGACGTCAAGCGACACATCGGCTATGTCTCGTCGGCGCTGCAGTGGGATTACCGTGTCAGTATCAGTTGCCGGAACGTGATCATTTCAGGCTTCCATGACAGCATCGGACTATACGGCAAGGTCTCCGAACTGGAGCGGCAGACCGCAATGCAGTGGCTGCAGGTGCTGGGTCTGCAGCACTACGCTGAGCGCCCTTTCAATCAGTGCTCCCATAGTGATCAACGCCTGCTGCTGATTGCGCGCGCCATGGTGAAACATCCGCACCTGCTGATTCTAGACGAGCCCTGTTTCGGCCTCGATGATCTGAGCCGGCAACTGGTTTTGGCCCTGGTTGAAAAAATTTGCGCGGGTTCAGAATCAACGGTTATCTATGTCAATCATCACGCGCAGGATAAAATCGAGGGGATAGAACATTACCTGGCCCTCGGCGATGATCGGGGGCAGCACTGAGAAAGTCATTGCAGCGGTCTTTTTTTGAGAAACATGCATTCAATCGCCTTATACTCAGCAGGCCAGAATCTGCCACAGGCGTCGAGTCTCTCGCCGGCAGGGTGACGTGACGGGATTCGGGCTCCAGTAACAATCCGGGAATGAGTCAATGAAAGATCTGATTTGGAAAAAAGAAGGCAAGGGCGAAACTTCAGACCCCGACGTTATGGCGTTTCTTGCCGGTGAGGATGTTGAACTGGACAGGCAACTGCTGCTGTATGACATCCAGGCCAGTGCGGCGCACGTCAGGGGCTTGCAGGCAATCGGCATCGTCAGTGCCGATGAAGCGGCGAGGTTGCTGGAGAGTCTTCAGCAGATCGAAAAAGATGTTTCGGATGGAACCCGTCAATTGGATAGCCGCTACGAAGATGG
>Ga0316201_10005001_pt1 | contig 10135 bp, 9 predicted proteins | sample CS6wburrow_MG_FD_204516 | JGI IMG/M metagenome (GOLD analysis project Ga0316201, IMG submission 204516) | Coastal sediment microbial communities from Delaware Bay, Delaware, United States - CS-6 worm burrow | ecosystem: Environmental > Aquatic > Marine > Coastal > Sediment | place: USA: Delaware...
CCGTCCTACCCTGCTCTCCGTATAACATTGCAAGTCTTTTATTAATACCGGGAAATTCAGGTGCAATAAGCAGTATCTCGTTAAGGTAACGAGCTGCATCGTCATACTTCCCGAGACCATACGAGCTCTTGGCAAGCCGATTATAAATATAGGGATTCGGACCCAGTATCTCCAGTGACCGCTTGAATGAATCATGGGCTTCTGCAAACTTTCCTGCCCAATCAAGCACCTTCCCCAGGTTCATCATGGTGTGCCCCTCTGCCCTGGGATCTATGCGTGCAATCACCTTGTTACTGACAGCCTCAATTCGTTTCTCATCCCAGGTGTCATCATGCGTGGCCACACCCTGTTCGACCAGCGCATCAAACAGCGCCAGGCCTAGAAGTCGGTAGCCTTCCATGTTCGTATGCACATGATCCGGAAAATACTCCTTGCCAAAAACACTGTGGTCATGGTCTCTCAAGTAGGCATCACGGAGAATGTCAGGAAAATCGATCAACGGAATATTTTCCGAATCAGCCACTTCCTCGACTACGTTCTGCATGGAAGCCAGCATACGCAGTGGCGCAATATCCTCCTCGACTGCACGCCTGAAAGCCCGCTCCGCCTTGTCATATTGCTGCAGCTCGAAATAGCTCTTGCCAATTTTGTAATGGAGTTCTGCATAGCGATCATCTATATCAAGTGCCCGGCCATAAGCGTTCAGAGCCCCATCGAAATCCCCTGCCTCGTGAAGCGCCATGGCGCGCTGGACCAGTTCTTCCCAGTCTCTTCTTGCCTGCTCACCAAGGCCATCCCTGTGCTCACTCTTGAACGGGGACATGTCCTTGATATTGACTACCGGCTGCACCAGGATCATGCCTGCATCAACACTATGCGCAATCCTGACCATACGCATGAGGTTCAGGCGATAGTGCGTGGTGACTTGCCGCTTGAGATCATCATCGCGAGTATAGCTCTGCGGGCCGATTGTGTTATTCAGGATTTCATTAACCTCGCCATCCAGGCTGTAACGTGCCTGTGCCTGTCCGATTGAACCGGACTGCACGGCTTCTATCGTGTCCTTCATTACGGTATAGATTCGCGTACCGCTGAGTGTCACATTCAGGTCGATCAGCCATGCAGGAAGGCTGGCAAGTGCGCCATATGAACGCTCCTCGAGAAACTCGTTCTGCCCGGAATAAACAATAAACAGATCCGGCTGGTAATGACTGAGCTCATTCATCAGCTTTGCTACGCGGTAGCTGGCAAAACTGATGCCTCCGGCATTAATCACCTCCCAGTTACGCGATGTATCCGCCGCTTTCAGATACTCCCGGAGCCACCCGCAAAACGAAACAATGTCCCCATAAGGACGCCCGTACGTGGTCGAGCCCCCCATGCAGAAGATGCGGTAAGTATTTTTGCCTTTTTCCCCGGGGAATTCCTGGTAATTGAACAGCCCCCTCTTGTTATTGGCTGTCTTGAGGATGGCCGAACCGTCAGCCGCGGTGGCTTCAACAAACTGGGGAACGTTCTCGGCGAAACCGACAAATGGATCTTCAACCAGTAGTGCGGGAGTGACGCCAATGGATGCCAGGATGAGTTCGCAGGCACCGAAAAATCCTGTGACGACAATGATCGCGAATATTACGTTCTTGAAATACATATAAAACCTGGTTACTGGTTGATACGAGGCATAACCGACCTCTTCCTCCATGTTGGCCAGAATCCGGCCCTGCAAGACTAGCAAATTTTTTCGAGTGTAATTTTGACCCAAATCAAAGCGGGAGAATTCTGATCCTGTCGGTCACATGCACACGGCTGACGAGACCTGCTGTGCAGCCTGGCCAGGCAGACAATAATTCTGCGTTTCAATCTGTCTTTTCGAACAGTCGTTTTTCTTCGAGTGAGTGCTGCAACCAGGAATTCATTAATGAATGAGACAATCCTGCATCAGGTTTATCCGTATCCTTGCAGGTGTTGGGCCTAACTGCTTTCAGTTGATGCGGACCCGTCGAGATGTACTCGACTCATGGTCCAATCAATTGAGACTAACCGCCTGATTATTGATCTTCACCGGCCTCGTCCAGAAACCGCATGATCTGATCCTCTCCGAGAGGAAGCTTGCCCTTTACTCTCAGGCTTTCATTCCACTCCTTTGCAAAATCCCTCTGCAGCTTGCTGTTGATCAGCGCGGTCACCAGCATGGCAATCAAGGCGCCGAGGCTGGCAAGCGCCATGTCCATGTGGGCGTCCCAGACATCTCCCTGTGTGCCAAGATAGGCCATACCCAGGTCCCCGCCCAGCAGCCTGGCCGCGCCCCACTCGATCAACTCGTACATCATGGACGTGGACATCGTCAGATCAAGTGGCAGAAAGTAGCCCCAGAATCCCTTCACATCGGCAATCCGTATAAAGACCTCTCTGATCGGATAGGCAAATAACAGGCCGTAACAGAAGTGCACAAGACGATCAAAGTGGTTGCGCTCGAAACCCAGGGCCTGATCCAGGCTGAAGCCGAACAAGCCCGTCATCCATTCATCGTAGGGGACCCGGGCATAGGTGTAATGTGCGCCAACTTCATGGAGCATCAGGAAAATGAATATCAGGGTATAGGAGACACGCGAGAGCGGGAATTTTCTGTAGGTAGAAGCAAGCAGAACAACGAGAGCGATGACAATGACATTTTCCAGTGCCCAGTCAGCGCGATCATGCGGTGATATAGCCAGCAATACCCACTCAATAGTGAATATCACGGTAAGCACCAGCACGTACCTGTTATGGGACTGCCTCATGGTGCCTTTATGATCATACCCTCAAACAACCCTGCCATAGTACTGCACCGGATCCATTCACCCCGGGTAACTATCCGCGACTTCACTGGCCGACAGTTACCCGGGAACCACTGGCTATAAATCCCAGTCACCGTATTTCGCCTTCCATGCAGTCAACATCAGCTTGATACGGCAACCATGGCATTCTATCGTTGATCCAACAACAATGGCAGCCATACCGAGTAGTGCGAGACTGGCCCAGCTTCCCAGGTGGAATATCTGTGTAGCGTAGTAAAGCTGGTAGATCAGCCCAACGCTCATTGTCAGCATGCCACCGCCGAACACGATACGCTGCTGCTTCATGTAACCATATACAGCCACCGCGATTCCGATTACAGCACTCATCATCGCTGCCAGCACACCGCCCAGGGACAGCATATTCGCCAGCAACCCGGTGCAAAGCACGCCAACCGAAAGTGCCCTGTATAGCGCCACGCCATCCCTGGCCCGCGTGGAAATCTCGTAGACCAGGCACGCAGCCGCCAGAGACGCAAAAGGCAGGACAAGTTCTGAAGTAAAGATATCGTTCTCGATCATGGTTGCACCGATACCTGCGCCAAAGCCCAGCGCGGGCACTATCGACAGTACCTCGACAAGGCTGCGAATACCGGGAAATTCCTCCAGGTGCATGCCGATCTGGCGCAATGCGAAGAACACGGTCAGCGCCAGTATCGTCAGCAGGAACAGATCCGGTGTATACAGCCAGAGGTTGCGACACAGCAGCACTCCAATGGGCAAAAACTGCAGCACCAGGGCCATCATGCCCTCGTGGGTTCTGGCCGAGACATCCTGCCGCGCGGTTTTCCCACTGAAAGCAAGCACAAAAAAACTCAGTGCAACCACCATGAACCCGACCAGGTGCGGATCACGCAGCGGTACCAGTAACGCCATGTTACTGATCACAAAGAGCACTGCCAGCCTGCTCGACATGCTGCGTGAGAGCACCCGGAAACCGAGAAACACGACCGGCAGCAATACAGCCAGTGCGAGCCCGGTCACCACCAGCGCCGTGGACAGGCTGTCCACCGACCAGGCAAGATAGCCGGGATAGTTCACAGTTGCTGCCCACTGCGTTTGTGAGAAGATAAAGGCACCCAGGATCGCGAAATTAGCCGCCACTGAGACGAGTGCCAGTGTCAGCAGCAGGCGCGCGCCTTTGCCCTCTTTTAGCCAGTGGCCACTGGTCAGGCCGATGGCTGTCATGGCACCCGTGTGCCCGAGCATAAGGAGATAACGCAAAACATCACCACCACTGTGCCAGCCCTTGACCAGGAAGCTGTACATGGCAACCAGTAACGCCGTTGTACCAAGAATGCGTAACAGGCTCGGTAACTTCTTCATCAGCTCCAGTCCATTTTGATCGTCGACAGGGTCGACGCTCGTATTCCAGGTTTTGATATCTGTGCTCATGACCTACTCCTTTGCTATCAATGCTGCCAGTTCATCACGCAGCGCCTGTTCGTTTTCCGAGTCGGAGAATTCACGATCCAGCGGGGTTAACACCTCATCGCTGTCCACCGCCATCTCCTCCTGGAGGATCCTGACTTCCCAACGGTCAAAGCTGTCTTCCATCTGGTGCAGGGATTCATCCCCTGCCAGATTGGCCACATGCAAGGCCTCCGCGGTCGACTGGCGGGCACGCATGAGGGTGTGTTTCTGACCCATCTCCGCAAGGCGCTGCTCACCTTCCTCAACGCCGTGCGCCAGCTTGCCGGCGGTGAGTTGATACTGTTGCAGACCTTCCTCCAGTCTTTCAGCCTGCATACGACACTGTTGACGACGCTGCACGCACTCCAGCGCCCTGGCCTCATCGGTTCGCGCGGTCTCCACCGCCCGCTCGCCCCAGCGCTGTTCGTCTTCGCGGCGCTTTCGGATTTGCCTGTTGAGCCGGGCCTCCTGACGGTGCACATGAGACAGCCTCACTTTTGCTGCAGCGATCTTTCTGCGCAGTTCAGTGAGGCTGGCCTGGATGACTGCATCGTTATTTTCGATTTCCCCGACCACCCGGTCGAGATTGGATACAACGGTTGCTGATAAACGCTTGAATATAGACATGACAATTAGCCTCCATGAGTGATTGATCCGTATAGAGTTAATAGCCAATAGGCGCATATTTGTATACTTATTTAATATTTGTATATTATTAGTAATCCTCTAGTATTTATTATTTATACTTACACTCAATGCTGGCGAGATAATCCCATGGCCCAGGTACACGCTGTCGTCGACACCCTGAAACAGGTCCTCAAGGCCTCCCGTCTCACCTACGCCGACGTTGCCCAGGGACTGGGCATGAGCGAGGCAAACGTAAAGCGCATGTTTGCCTCCAGGCGCTTCAGCCTCGAGCGGCTTGAAGCAATTTGCGAATTGATCCACATGGACCTGACGGATCTGTTTCAACTCGTTGAGCAATCGCGCCAGCGCATCACCCGGCTGCTGGAGGAACAGGAACGCGAACTGGTCGCCGACGTAAAGCTACTGCTGGTTGCCGTGTCTGTACGCAACCACATGAGTTATGAAGAAATCATACGTAACTACAGGATTACGGAAACCGAGTGCATACACTACCTTGCAAAGCTGGACCAGCTGAACATCATCGAACTCCTGCCACATAACAGGATCAAGCTTCTTGTTGATGACAACTTCAGCTGGCGACCCAACGGCCCTATAGAGCGGTTCTTTGAACGGGAAGTCCAGAACCAGTTCCTGAAATCGGGCTTCAACAGCGCAGGCAGTCTGCGTGTTTTCATACCGGGATTACTGAGCGAACGCTCGCAGGATACGATTTCCAGAAAACTGCTTGCACTGGGCAAGGAGTTCACCGAGCTTCATCGGCAGGACTGTGATCTCCCCCTGGGCAAGCGCCGCAGTATCGGCCTGCTTCTGGCAATCAGGGAATGGGAGTTCGCTGCCTTCAGACCACTCTCGCGTCATCTGGATAATCAGGCTGAATAACAACGCACGATGCAAATTGCGTTCAGTGTTCGCAGCAAGCAATGACAACAGATTCCGCTACAACTAATTCACTATCGGCTAACGCCGGCGACCCATGGAATCGCTCTGATCAGGTTTGAAATGATTAACTCGCAGTCGGGCCGGTGCATGCACCTGAAAAGACTGATGAGCAACTGCATTCAGGGCCCCAGCCAGGGCACCGGCACACAGCCTGTCAATGGACAGCTCAATCGAGGTCTTTACCCAGTTCGAGCAGATGGTCATCTTCAGGCTTGACCGACCGGGTTGCGAAACCCAGGGTGCGTGCCAAACCCAGCATGCGTCGATTGTCCCAGAGTATGCTCGCCTCCAGGTGTTTGATACCGACACCACGGGCAATGTCTCTCAGATCTGTTAACAAACACGTACCGAGGCCCTTGCCCTGCCAGGCATCCGCTACAACGACCGCTATTTCGGCGCAGTCGGCTCCCGGGCTGCGCGCATAACGCGCAACACCAATCTCATGTTCGTCATCGCCGTCGAGAACCGTGGCAATCAACGCCATCTCATCCGGGTAGTTCACATGCGTGAAGCGGTCCAGCATGTATGGACTGAGTTCCCGCAACGCGGTGTGAAACCGGTAGTAACGTGAAAGCGGGGAAAGTTCGCGTATAAACTGCTGCTCGATATCGCGATCAGAGGGCTGCATTGTGCGTATCGTGACAGGCTTGCCATCGATATCGAGTATATCCTTGTAATCTGGCGGTCTCACCGGCTATCCGCCAGGGGCAACAGTGTCAATTTAAACAAGTTACTTACGCCTCACCCTGCGAAACAGCATTAATCAAAGCAATGATCGGCCTGGCACACGGCACATATCCGAAAACGAGTGTCCTGAAACGACGAGCACTTGCCTTCCCTCGTTGCTTATGTACTTCAGAAAGGCGGCATAAGCAAGGCAGCCGGAATATTTTTAGCGATGTTGTCTTTAATTTCTGCCGGGGTAAGACTACAGTTACCCATGTTACTTACAGGGGGTGGATGTATGTTTCGATTGATAGCAGCAGTTGTTCTGGGAATGGCCATTGCCCCCTTGCATGCGGCGGTGGTTGGCAAGGAAGTCAGTTACCAGGCGGGCGATACAGTCATGAAGGGGTATCTCGCCTATGATGATGCCGTAACCGGCAAGCGTCCCGGTATTCTGGTGGTACACGAATGGTGGGGGCACAATGCCTACGCTCGCAAGCGTGCCGAGATGCTGGCAGAGCTGGGCTACACGGCGCTGGCCCTGGATATGTATGGCGATGGCAAGACCGCGGACCACCCGGATAACGCCGGCAAGTTTGCCACTGCCGTCCGCCAGGATCAGGACATGATGCAGGCACGCTTCAACGCTGCGCGTCACTACCTGAACGGTCATGAGACAGTAGACCCGCAACAGAATGCAGCAGTCGGCTACTGCTTCGGTGGCAGCGTGGTTCTGAGCGTGGCGCGCACCGGCGCCGACCTTGACGGCGTAGTCAGCTTCCATGGCAGTCTCGGTGGCCTGCCACCCATTGCCGACAAGGTCACGGCAAAGGTGCTGGTCGCGAACGGCGCCGACGATACATTTGTCAGTAAAGACTCGATTGTCCTGTTCAATGAGGACATGGAAACAGCTGGCGTGGACTTCGAGTTCATCAACTACCCGGGTGCGAAGCACAGCTTCACAAACCCGGGGGCCAACGCATTTGGGGAGAAGTTCGGACTACCGCTTGAGTATAACGCCGCGGCTGACCAGGCATCCTGGCAGAAAATGCAGGAGTTCCTGGACTCGATATTTAATTAATCATCTGCCTCAGGCCACGCTGTTAACGGGAAGAATGACAGGAACTGCCTGAATGTCCGGAATCGCCCGCGAGAACTTGCCGTTCAGATGATTTCCGTGAAGTTCCGGGATACAGTGCGGATCCACTCGATCCACATACACCAGATGGCTCAGCCTGAATAACTACTGTTTGGCCCGGGTACTAGCGGGTTCAGCCACAAGGCGGCATTCCCCGGGTTCACACGGGGGTCGCAATTGCAGTCATACTCGCCGCTGCCGTCATGCGAACAGTACTACCGCGTACGCCTGCTAAAACACGCCATCTTCTGTAAAGGCATTGTTGCCTGCAGCAAGCCCGCGGATTATCTCACTGAAATATAAATTATATTTCTGGATAAATCGGAGAAATTCCCATATAGTGTCTGCAGCTACAGATTTTGTTATTGGCGGTTTTGGTTGTTTCCTATGTGCTATCCCCTGAATTCCTCGTTTCATTACCTGTATGCAACACTCTAATTGTTCAATTTTTTAAGGTAAAAGTAATATGGCTACAGGTACAGTAAAGTGGTTTAACGAGTCCAAAGGTTTTGGTTTTATTGCCCCGTCTGACGGTGGTGAGGATGTATTCGTACATTTCAATGCAATTCAGGGCACGGGTTTCAAAACCCTGAGCGAAGGTCAGTCGGTCACCTTTGAGGTAGAAAAAGGTCCCAAGGGTCTGCAGGCTACCAACGTTACCGGCTAACAAGCCCGCATCGGATAGACCATCGATACGAAGAACCCCGCCCCGGCGGGGTTCTTTTTTTTGGCGCATGGTTTTACAAGGTAACCGCGACCTGTTGAAAATCTGTCAGCACAATCCACAGAACACAGCTATCGACATTCGCCCGCTTTGCAGTGAACCCGAACAGTTCGACTAATAATGTTACTTGCCCGGTTGGGTTATTCCAGCCAGAACCGCCTCGATAGCGCGCACAATTGTTGCGGATTTTTGTGGATTGAGTGCATCGGGATGGGGCGAGGCAAACTGACCTGAATCGTTGTCGAAATACTCGCCGGAAGCCGTTGCGAACTCATCTGCCAGTGCCGCGCGAACAAGTATTTTCGCACCGATGCGGATATCACCGCCGGCCACGCCAAAACCCTCTTTCACCATCTTGGTGCCAAGCAGCGACCCGGGATTGACTGCAATGAAGACTGGACCGTTCTCTTTGAGCGCAAGCGCGACATGGCGAGACCACATGGTAATCGCCAGTTTGCTTTGCGCATAAGCCTCATAGTCGTCAGGCAGCCTGACCCGGCCGGTTAGCGCTTTCGTGTCGACCGGTGCCTGGGCAGCAGAAGACAGGTTGATAACCCGACCTGAAGATTCAAGCAGCGGCAAAAGTCGTTGTGTCAGCAGGCAGGGGGCAAGCGTATTGACTGCAAAGCGCACATCAAGCCCATCCTCTGTGATGGTCCCGGGTGTTTTATAGACACCTGCGTTATTGATCAGCACATCAAGACTCGCGTGCTGTTTGGCTACCGCCCTGGCAAGCGCCTCTACATCGGCCATGCTTGACAGATCAGCCACGTAGCTTGCAACGCGCCTTCCACCTGTTAATCCAGAGAGCATTGTTTCCACTTTCTGCAGTTTTGCCGGGTTACGTCCGTGCAGCAAAACATGATGGCCCTGCGAGACCAGCATTCTGGCCGTTTCCAGGCCGATGCCATCGGTCGAACCGGTAATTAAAATGGTTTTCTGCATGATGTTGTCTCTCTCACTCGGCGCAGTCTGGCCCAGGGGAATCAGACAAGACGTCATCGGCCAGACGTTTCAGAGTTGTCTCATATCTGCCTGGTTAAAGCGCAGGTCTAGGAAAAAGGGGTCAGAGCCCTTTATCACAGGTCCAGGAAAAAGAGCGAAAAAGGGGTCAGAGCCCTTTATAGAAAAAGGGGTCAGAGCCCTTTATCCTGGGGGTAAAAAGGGCTCTGACCCCTTTTTGATTCTAAGTGACAGGAACCCCACTACTGGGGGTAAAAAGGGCTCTGACCCCTTTTTGTTTGGACCCCTTTTGCTGCGGGTAAAACCATGACTAATCCAGAATGCAATTATTGCGGCACCTGAATCAGTAGCCACGGGGGTCACTAGATTTCGCGCAGACCCTCGGAGGGTTCGATACTTGCCGAGCGCATACCCGCGAGACCCGCAGCAATAACCGCTGCAGAGCAGGTCAGACCCAGGGCAATGACATAGTGAACCTTCAACAGCCGGCAGACCTGTTGTCCTGCTGCTACCTGTTCGGCCATCATGCTATTGATGACCAGAGCGGTGACGTAATAGAGAGACACGGCCAGCGCCCAGCCGAGAACAGCAGTAAACAGCGATTGCACCATGGGAAACCAGATGATGTCCCTGGTGCGAAACCCTACCAGCCGCAGGACCGAAAGCTGTTTGCGTTTTCGATCAACGTTTGCCCACAGGCTGGCCCCGAGCGACAGCGAGAATCCCACCAGGCCAATCACGGCAATGACCCAGTAGATGATGGTCAGGTTCCTGTTCATGCGCTGCACGACCTCGATTTCCGCTATCCGCGTG
>Ga0316201_10005002_pt1 | contig 10135 bp, 6 predicted proteins | sample CS6wburrow_MG_FD_204516 | JGI IMG/M metagenome (GOLD analysis project Ga0316201, IMG submission 204516) | Coastal sediment microbial communities from Delaware Bay, Delaware, United States - CS-6 worm burrow | ecosystem: Environmental > Aquatic > Marine > Coastal > Sediment | place: USA: Delaware...
CCAAAGGATGATATCGATACGTTCACCTGCCAGTTCATTTGATACGGCCTGTACACGCGATCCACGCATACCCACACAGGCGCCGATGGGGTCGGTGCGTGGATCATTGGATCGAACGGCAATCTTGGCCCTGCGACCTGGATCGCGGGCACCACCCATAATTGAGATCAGATCCTGCCCGATTTCCGGAACCTCCAACTCAAACAGTGCGATCAAAAACTCCTTGATGGTACGGCTGGCGAATAACTGGGGGCCACGGATTTCCGGCTTGACCTCGTACAGGAAAGCACGCATGCGGTCTCCCGGGCGCACGGTTTCACCCTGGATCATGTGTCGCTGGGCTACAAATGCTTCCGCATTACCACCCAGATCCAGATACACATTGCCACGCTCGATGCGCTTGACAATCCCGTTGATCAATTCACCTTCACGGTCCTTGTAAGCATCAACCACCTGCTCTCTTTCAGCTTCACGGACCCGTTGCACGATAACCTGCTTGGCGGTCTGGGCTGCAATCCGGCCAAATTCCACGTTTTCCATGGGTTCTTCAATAAAAGCGCCCACTTCAACTTCCGGGTTATGCGAGATTGCGTCCTTGTGAAAGATCTGGTGGTCCTCAGACTCCATTTCTGCCTCGTCGTCCAGAACTTCCCAGCAACGAAAAGTCTCATAATCACCCGTCTCACGATTTATAGACACACGTGCTTCAATTTCATCATTGTGGCGTTTGGCCGTGGCCGAGGCGAGTGCCGCTTCCAATGCCTCGAAGATGATGCTTTTGCTAACACCTTTCTCATTGGATACTGCGTCTACGACCAAAAGAATTTCTTTGCTCATTTGTTTTTAACTCCGTGCGGGGGCCAATCCCCTACTCCATCATTATTTCGATTTATGACCGGCGAGAATTTTCTCGTAATCCGGGATTAACTTTGCCTTGGTGATATTGTCAAAACCAAGCGTCACTTCCGTACCGTCCTGATTAATTTTGACATTATGTTCGTCTGCCCCGATGATTGGACCCGAAAATTTACGGCGACCATCATGCGGTGCAAACAGGTTAATCTGTACTTTACGACCCACGAACTCAATATAATGCGCTGGTGTGAACAAAGGTCTGTCCAGTCCCGGTGATGAAACCTCCAGGTTGTAGTGAGACCTGATCGGGTCTTTCACATCCAGTAATGCGGCCGTTTCACGACTCACAACTTCACAGTCCTCAATACCCACGCCATTTTCATGGTCGATAAATATACGCAACACCGCATGTTTCGGGTTGCTGTTGTATTCCAGCCCTACAAATTCATAACCAAGGTCTTCCACCAGTGGCTGCAATAATTCATTCAGTTTCTGAACGCTCAAAACACGATCTCCGGGCACAAAAAAAGGGCACACATGCCCCCGACGATCAGCCCCGGTATTTACCGGAACCTACCCAACCACGCCCTTAGGGGCGGATGCGACAGCTTTATTTCATTACACCATCCACTCGTCGAGAACGATCACCGGTACAAACCGGTGATATAAAAAAGGGCCCTGCCGGACCCTCGATAAATATTGGTAGCGGGGGCAGGATTCGAACCTGCGACCTTCGGGTTATGAGCCCGACGAGCTGCCAGACTGCTCCACCCCGCATCAGCAAGGAGGGCATAATAATGATTCGATGCGCTAATTACAAGACCTGATCTCAACCAATTTGACCGCCTGTCGCATGGAAAGGGTCGGAGTTGGAAGCCTGTCGTTGAAATTTAGATACTGTTTGTTGTCAATTCGCCATTAACCTGTCGGTAAATGCCCAATGGGTTGTCATTCTGCAGCGCTGCTGGAAGAAGATGATCAGGACAGGACTGATATGCAACGAAGCGGGCAAAGCGGACAATTGCGCCCACACCGACACTGGTACTGCTTGAAACAGAAGATGCCGGATAAGGCCCGCCATGTTGTTGTGAAGGACAAACCTCAACACCGGTTGGATAGCCATTAAAGATGACACGGCCCACTTTTTGTTCCAGGACATGACTCAATTCAATCGCAAGGCCCGGGTCTTCACCGGCATGGATACTGGCCGTCAGGTTACCAGCAAGGTTTCGGGCCACCTCCAGCATCTGCGATTCATCATTACAAACGACGTGTAGTATCACAGGGCCAAACACCTCTTCAGACAGCTCTGAATCTACCAGAAAATGTAATGCACTGATCTTGAATACCGCATTGGGTGGGGTCATGCTGTCTTTTTCGAAACCGGCTTCATTCAACCACTCGACATGCGGGTGGTCATTCAAACGCTTCAGTCCCTGTTGCAATGAAGCGGCAATCTGCGGGTTGAGTAGATAACCACGAGGCGCTTCGGATAGCTTGTTTGCTAAAGCGGTTTCAAACACCTCATTGCCAACCGACACAACCAGGCCGGGAGAGGTGCAGAATTGACCGGTACCCATGCAGACCGATCCACTCAGACCTGCAGCGATGGCCTCAGCCTGTGCTGCCAGGGTGCAGGGGCCAACAAACAACGGGTTGATGCTGCCCATTTCCGCGAATACTGGAATGGGGTCTGGTCTTGCCGCTGCGATATCCATCAATGCCCGACCACCGGCTTGAGAACCTGTGAATCCCACTGCCCGTATCAACGGGTGTTTTACCAGGCCAGCACCCAACTCGTTACCAATGCCCTGCAAAAGGGAGAACACGCCCCGGGGCACCCCACACTTTTCCGCGGCATTGTTGATGGCATGTGCGAATAATTCTGAAGTTGCCGGGTGCGAAGGATGCCCTTTGACAATGACCGGGTTGCCTGCGGCCAGTGCCGATGCAGTATCACCGCCGAGTGTGCTGAAGGCAAAAGGGAAATTGGACGCGCCAAACACCACCACCGGACCGATACCCATCATCATACGACGAAGGTCAGGCTTGGGTACTGGAACACGACCTGGTAAAGCGGTATCAATACTGGCCTGTACCCACTCACCTTTTATAACCAACGCTGCAAATGACCGCAGCTGACCACAGGTGCGGCCACGCTCACCGGTAAGGCGAACCAATCCCAGGGCGGTTTCCGAGTCAGCCACTTCAAGAAGCTGGTCACCCAGTGCCTCAATTTCATCGGCAATGGTTTTAATGAACAGGCCAATTGATTTGCCACCCAGGTTGCGGTAAGTCTGAAAGGCTTCCGTAGCGACCAGGGTTGCCCGCTCAATATCATCGTCATCACAACTGTAAAAGTGGTTTGAGTGTGTTTGAGTGTATGGGTTGAATGACTGGAAAGCCTGCCCTTTTGGTCTCACCCACTGACCTGCAAAACTGGATTGCCCGGTAATTTCTATCATTACATAATTTCCTGATTTTTCTATGTACAATTTAAAGCAATCCGCGCTAAGGCAGATTGCGCATTAGAGTGCCGCTGCCCAGATCGCTGCCCCTGATATTCCCGCCTGGTTGCGCAGTTTTGCAGGTACGATCCGGGTACGTAGAAGCTGGTCTTCAGACAGAAACTTCTTATGTTTCCTGCTGACCCCGCCACCGATGATGATGAGCTGTGGTGAAAAAATATGCTCGATATGAAGGCAAAACTCATTCAGACGTTCACCATACTCATACCATTTCAATCCGTGGGCCTTTTTAATCCGCCCCGCCATATATTGTTCAACCACTTCCTCATGACTTTCCAGGAAAAGTTTGCCAATCTCCAGGTTCGGCACCAGTTTGCCATCCATAAAAAGTCCACCACCGACGCCGGTACCCAGTGTGACGGTAATCACGACCCCATCAACTCCCCGCCCTGCGCCAAAACGCATTTCCGCCAAACCGGCCGCATCCGCATCGTTGAGCACCACTACGGGACGTCCGGTTGCTTGTGAGAACCGTTCATTGACCGACTGTCCCACCCAGCCCGCCACATGATGAGCAGTCGGCGGTGTCAGCACAATACCATTCGCCACAGCGGCTGGAAACCCGACTCCAACGGCTCCCTTGTGGTTAAACTCGCCGACCAGGGTGGCGATTGTTTCTGTCACCTCATCTATTCCAAAATCAGGCGGGGTATGGAGCCGTACCTTTTCACTGGCGAATTTGCCGCTTTCAAGGTCAACCATTGCCGCCTTTATTCCACTACCACCAATGTCAATACCCAGTAATTGCATAATATTTCCCTGTTTTCGAGCCTGATCCGATCGTTAACATTTTAATTCTGACCGATTGTAATCAACCCAATGTCAATTGCGTTACATATTATCTGTGACCGGTGCGACTTTCACCCTCAACAAGAACTGCATTTGGGTGCACAGGATTCATCCGGGCTTTACAGGTCTCGACACGAAAAATGGTGGTTTATTCTTCCTATACATTAAATGTCATAGTCAATATGGAGGCTGGTAATGAAAATCACAGTTTTGGGAGCTGGAGCAGGCGGCACGGCCATTGCGTTTGATTGTGCATTTCACGGGCACGAGGTCAGGCTGTTCGATTTCCCGCAATTTCCAGAGAACATCGAGGCAATCGCCGAAAAGAAATGCATCAGCGCAGAGGGTGATATCTCAGGTTCTGCAAATGTAGCTTATGCGGGTCACAACATTGACAGGGCACTGAAGGACGCGGAACTTATCTATGTTGTCGGGCCTGCATACAGCACGGAGCCATTCGGCGAGGCCGTAGCCGGGAAGCTACGTGCCGGTCAGATTGTAATCGTCAGCCCCAGTTCTTGTGGTGGGGCGTTGGCTTTTAAACAATCCGCCGGGTTGGCGCTGGAAGACGACTCAATTTGGGTTGCAGAGACATCGACGCTCCACTACGCGGTTCGTCTGATAAAGCCTGGCCATGTTCGCGTATTTCTGAAGCTCAAGGCGGGTAACCTGCTGGCCGCTTTGCCCAATAAGCATACCAATGACATCTTGCAGCTTATCGCTGACGTGTATCCAAGCATGGAGCCTGCACAAAGCGTACTGCAAACCAGCCTGCAAAACGCCAATCCGATTATCCACCCGGCAGTGACACTGGCCAATTCGGCCCGCATTGAAGGAACCGGTGGGGACTTCCTGTTTTATGAGGAGGGTGTGAGTGATTCGACCGGACGTATGATCGAGGCGCTGGACCATGAACGGATAGCCATTGGCGCGAAACTGGGAATTGCCGTATTATCCGACCCACAAATGGGCATGCGGCAGGGCTACATGCTGGAAGACAACTACGGCACCGGTTATCGCAAGGCACCGGGCTTTCTCGGCATTGCTGCACAACCAAAACTGGATCACCGCTATTTGAATGAGGATGTTGGCTACGGCCTTGTGTTCATGTCCCGACTTGCACGTCAAATCGATGTTGAGACACCCACCATGGACGCGATAATCCAGCTCACTTCAGTACTGATGAATCGCGACTATGCCGGCGAGGCGCTTCGTACCCCGAAGACGCTTGCGATTGATGGACTTTCAGCTGCCGAACTGGGGCGTCTCTAGCGTCAGGTCAGGGCCAGTCATTTTGTGTGTGTCTTGATTTTGAAGCCGAATAAGCTATAGTTTATTGACGCCTTCACTTTCATTGTGGACTTCAACATAAATATGCGCTTTGGATTCAAAACTCTGTTCTTTACGCTTGCGTTTCTGATCGGGGCTCTCACAGGTATTGAGACCATAAGTGCTTCTTCCGAAGTCTCTCATGTCCGGGCTGCCCCATTTCTAAAGATCCATAACATACAAGGTTCCGGGTCAATGGTGACAAACCCCGGTACCCAGGCCCAGGTTGAGGGCGTAGTGGTGGGTGATTACCAGGGTGGTGACCAGTTGAGTGGTTTTTTCCTACAGGAGGAAGACACCGACCGGGATTCAAAACCAGCCACTTCGGAAGGGATTTTCGTGTTCTGTGGTGCCTGCATGGTCAATGTGACCGAAGGCCAGGTGGTCATGGTGACCGGGGTACAAAAAGACTTTTTTGGCATGAGTCAACTGGATGTTCCGGCAGCAACTGAAGGTGCGGTCACCGTCACCAATGCGGGTAATAACCTGGGGTTGGTCAGCCCGGCCATGGTCGATTTACCCGCCAGTTCTTCCACTCGGAATGAGGCGACGTTTGAAAAATTCGAAGGGATGCTGGTACAGTTTAAAGACAAGCTGACAGTGACAGAGTATTTCCAATTAGCACGCTATGGCCAGCTCGTTTTATCCGAAGGTGGGAAACCGCCTCAGTTCACCCATGCCAACTTGCCCGACGCAGTAGCTTATAACGCCCACCTGGAGGATGTTGCCCGGCGGCGAATAGTTCTCGATGATCTGAATAATACCCAAAACAGCACTGATCCGGTCTTTCATGTCCAGCCGGGTGGTTTCTCCACCAGTAATTTTTTCCGTGGTGGTCATACGGTCACCAAACTGATGGGCGTCATGCATTGGTCGGGTTCCGGTAGTGGCGGTACCGATGCCTGGCGTATTCGTCCACAGATCACTAATCCGGTCAAATTCAATGCAGAGAACCCTCGCAAGGCTGCGCCAATGTCTGTGGGCGGGGATATTAAGGTAGCAGGTTTTAATGTCCTGAACTTCTTCACAACAATCGATGTAACCATCCCCGGTGGTGGTACCGGTTGTGGTCCTGCCGCCAGCGCTGACTGCCGTGGTGCGGACAGTGCATTGGAGTTGACACGTCAAACCAATAAATTGATCAGTGCGCTGGTTGCCATGGATGCTGATGTGGTGGGCCTGGTTGAGTTGGAGAACAACGCGAAGGCGTCGCTCGAAGCTATCATTAACGCAGTCAATGCGAAGCTTGGTGCGGGTACCTACAATTACATCAATACCGGACTGATGGGTGGCGACACCATCAAGGTTGGCTTTATTTACAAGACTGCAACCATCGGCCTCTCCGGTGCTCATGCCATCCTGAGCAGTGGAGATTTTGTAGACCCCAATGGCAGCGGTTTTCAACTCAACCGGCAAGCCCTGGCACAGACATTTGAGGTTATCGATAAGAGTAAGAAGAGTTTCTCTGAACGATTTACCGCTGTCATCAACCATTTCAAATCAAAGGGCGCAGCCTGCGGAGCAGGTGATGACGAACCCGGCACCGGTCAGGGGAACTGTAATGGCAGTCGGACCAAGGGGGCTCAGAAACTGGTCGATTGGCTGGCGACTGATCCCACCGGCAGTACAGATGCTGATGTCATTATTTTGGGGGATCTCAACGCCTTTGCTATGGAGGACCCTGTCAGGGCAATACAAGCAGGGGCAGATGACACAGCAGGCACCAAAGACGATTACACCAACCTGATTGCCATGTTCAACGGCCCGTCGGCTTATAGTTTTGTTTTTGACGGCCAGTGGGGATACCTGGATCATGCCCTGACGAATGCGACCCTGACCTCCCAGGTTACCGGTGTGACCCAATGGCACATCAATGCCGACGAAGTGGACCTGTTTGACTACAACGACGGTATTCAGGATGCAGGTGAAAATAGTTTTGAAGCCAAACCATCAATGAACCCGTTGTATGCAGTCAATCCCTACCGGACCTCTGACCATGATCCCGTCATTGTTGGATTGAGCCTGACATCACAACCGGGTAAACCGACCGTCATCAGGGCATCGGATGGCCAATTTGCTGAGTTTGTTCGTATCACCTTCAATGAAGTCGCCGGCGCGACGGTATACCGGGTTTTCAGGTGCGCGACTGCCGGTCCTGATTGTGGCGCACCCATTGGATTCCCCAAGACCGGGACATTTGATGACTTCAAGGCAACTCCGGGGGTGGTTTATTACTACCGCGTACGAGCTTGCATACCAGGTAAATGTGGACTTTTCAGTGTTGCAAATACCGGCTTCAGACAATCCCTACCAGACCGGCCAACCGGCATCATCGCCAGCGATGGAACCTCTCTGGACCATGTCCGTATTACCTTCAACACGGTGCCCGACGCTTCCGTTTACCGTGTATTTCGCTGTCTGACAAAAGGTCCGGATTGCGGCTCGCCCATAGGTTTTCCAAAGACGGGTCTGTTTCTCGATAAAAAAGCCGCCCCAGGGGTTACGTACTTCTATAGAGTCCGTGCGTGTACGACAACCGCCTGCAGTCTTTTTAGTGTCGCCAATAGCGGTTTCCGAAAGGCTGAATCCGTTGCACCGGCCAAGCCAACCGGCATTAAAGCCACCGATGGCGACTTCGCGGACCGCGTCAGGATAAGTTTCAACACGGTGCCGAATGCAACCGTTTACCGCGTATTTCGCTGTCTGACCAGGGGGCCGGATTGCGGGTCTCCCATCGGTTTCCCAAAAACGGGAAGTTTTGTTGACAGGAAAGGTAACTCAGGCGTCGTCTACTTTTACCGTGTACGCGCTTGCACACCTTCTGTTTGTAGTCTGTTCAGCGCAGCAAACGCCGGTCATCGGGGGGCCCTGCCAGCCAGCAATACTGCTTTCGTTGCCAATGCCACTTCAGCCACGGATGCCACCCCCATACCTGCTATCAATTCCCTCTTCGGCCGTTGGGTGTTAATCCTGGCTTCACTCGCACTGGGTTTGGCCTCGTTACGGTTCAGGGGAAACAGGGACCGCTAAAGCGGTCTTTGTGTACTTTGTATCCGGACTATCCCTAGTGGTGAGTGACCAGTTCAGCTTCAAGCTCTTCCAGGCTTCTGCCTTTTGTCTCCGGCACTACCCGCAACACAAAAATCAAGCCGATGATGGCAAATGAACCATAAATCAGGAAGGTCAAGGAAGGGCCAAAGTTCTCAAGCTCCCAGGGAAAAACCAACTGCACCATGAAACTGATGCTGGAGTTGATCAACCCACAAAATGAGATCGCGATTCCGCGGATGCGATTCGGGAACAACTCTGAAAACAATACCCACATCACCGGCCCCAGCGATATACCGAAACCAGCAACGAAACCAAGGATACCAAACAGTATCAAACCGGGGTTCATATTGATAAGTTCGCCACTTGCTCCCTGGTCTGCCGAGCCAAACCCATATGCCAGCAACATCATGCTGGAAGCGATTATCACCAGGCCGGAAATCAACAGGGGTCGCCGACCCAGTTTGTCGATCAGGAGGATGGCCACAACCGTTGCCACCAGGTTAACAATGCCCACGAGTATCGCCTGCATGAATGCTGCATCGGTTCCGATGCCGGATTGCTCAAAAATCATCGGTGCGTAAAAGAACACCGAGTTGATACCGGTAATTTGCTGCAGGACTGCAATGACAATTCCAATTGTCAACACCAGGCGCATGGCTGGCAGGAACAGTTCCTTGAGTGTGCCTTTTTCCTGGTTGACATCGGCATCCAATGATAACCTGACGGCGTCAAGATCTTCTTTGGCCTTCGATTTACCGCTTACACGCTCCATGATGCCAAGCGCTTTATCAGATTTACCATGCATGACCAGCCAACGTGGGCTTTCCGGAACACTGAACAGGGCCAGGAAATAGAAAAAAGCGGGCAAAGCCTCAACACCCAGCATCCAGCGCCAGTTCCAATCCCCCAGGTGTATCGCCTGCGTCCAGGCAATATCTGACTGGCCCAGATTCAGTATCAGGAAGTTGCTGAAATACGCAACAGAAATTCCAATGACAATATTCAACTGGTTAAATGACACCATTCGGCCGCGAACATCTGCCGGTGCAATTTCGGCGATATACATCGGCGCAATTATGAGGGCAGCACCGACGCCAAAACCACCCAGCATACGAGCGGCCACCAGGGTTATAAAATCAGGTGCGACAGCCGAAGCAATTGCGGAAATGGTGAACAGCAAGGCCGCTGCTTTCAGAACCGGTTTACGGCCATAGCGGTCGCTGATTGGGCCGGATATCATCATTGCCAATGTGGATGTCAGTGTCAGTGATGCCACTGCCCAGCCCAGCTGGATATTGGTGAGATCAAATTCAGGTCCAATGAAACTCACTACGCCGGAAATGACTGAAGCATCGAAACCCATCAAAAACCCGCCCAGGGCGACGATCAGGGCAACCCTGACTGTAAAACGTGTATTTGCTGTCATAGCGTTATATGCTCTTTATGGAATCGCGCAGGATCAAGTGTGGCTTGAAGGTGTTCTGGATACCCGGATTTTCTTCGCCATAAGCGCTGTTTAATACACAGTGGGCAGCCATTTTGCCCATTTCACTGATGTGACAACCAATAGAAGATAATTTGGG
>Ga0316201_10005003_pt1 | contig 10134 bp, 6 predicted proteins | sample CS6wburrow_MG_FD_204516 | JGI IMG/M metagenome (GOLD analysis project Ga0316201, IMG submission 204516) | Coastal sediment microbial communities from Delaware Bay, Delaware, United States - CS-6 worm burrow | ecosystem: Environmental > Aquatic > Marine > Coastal > Sediment | place: USA: Delaware...
GCCACCGCGACACCCTTGCCCAGCGCCACGGCCACGGCTACGGCGACCGCGACGGCTAGCGCGACCGCTACGGCCACGCCAACGCAGACCGCGATGCCCACCAGCACTGCGACGCCCACCAGCACCGCGACCGCCTCGAACACGCCTCTGCCGAGTCCCACGCCGACGGCCACGCTCAAGGTTCGCGCGAACACGATCATGGGGGCGCAGTTCCTACAGGCCGAGGGTACGCCTCAGGCGCAGCAGAACCTGGCTTCCGCGCACCTGCGGTTCGCGCGCTCTCAGGCCCAGTGGCAGTTCATCGAGCCTTTCAAGGTCGATCCTCCGCTCTTCAACTGGGGCGGGATGGATGCCGTGATCAACACGCAGGTGCAGCATGGCTTCACCCCCGTGATCAACGTCCTGCGCAATCCGAGCTGGGCGGCCACGACCACCTGTGGCCCGGTCGATCTCGTGCCGCTGAGTCGCTTCGGGGACTTCATCGCCGCCATGGTCGAGCGTTACGACGGCGACGGGCTCGACGATGCCCCCGGCTCACCGCGGGTGAGCTACTGGGAGATTGGGAACGAGCAGGACTACGATGTCGAGTCGCCGGGCGGCAACCTCGGTGAGGGCAATGACGTCGGCAGCTGCTTCGGCGGCAACGAGGCGGACGAGTACGGCGAGATGTTGCGCGAGGCCTACCTGCGGGCGAAGGCCGCGGACTCGACCGCGCAGATCATGTTCGGCAGCGTGGCCTTCGACCGGCTGTACGAGCCGCCCGGCAATCCGCGCTGCCCCAGCGGCACCACCTGTCCCTTTGATCCCAACCTGACGAGCAATGCGCTCGAGCACCTCTATGACACCTACGGTGATGGCGCCGGTTCCGGCTGGCCCTACTTCGACCTGGTCGGCATCCACGTCTTCAACGACTTCCGCAACTTCTGGGATGGCGCGGCGCGGCCGATCGATCAAGAGCTGATCGGCAAGCTAAGCACCTTCAAGCAGGAGCAGCTGTTGGTGGCCGGCAAGTTCGATCTGCGCGACTCGCGAATTGCGGTCACCGAGCTGAGCCTGCCCAGCCTACCCTTCGACGCCTTTACGGATCGCAACGAAACACTGCAGGCCGTCTATCCCGGCCAGGCTTACATCCGAGCTCTGGCCGCAGGCGTCGAGATGGCGATCTGGTTCTCCGGTGAGGACCATCGCTACGAGGAGAGCGGATGCGGCAACCGCTATGCCTGGCTGGCCTTCGGCTTGCTGCGCAGCCAAGAAGTCTACGATCGCATCCAGGCCAACTGCAGCCCGATTCCGGACTGGTTGGCGGACTATCAGGTGACCACGCCACACGAGGCGAAGCCTGCGCTGGACGGCGCGCGGGTGGCCAGCGAGCAGCTGGCCTGCGCGACCTATGACCGTCAGCTCAACTTCTTGGAGATCGGCGGGGACATTCGCATCGAGGCCCACCGTTTCCAGGAGGTCGATGGAGCCTACGTCGTGGGGGTCTTCACCGATACGGGCGAGAGGATCGGGCGCGTAGGCACGAGCCCGGTGGTCACGTCCATGACCTTCAGCTCCTTCAACCTGCCCGACTGGACCGGAACGTTGCTGGTCACCGATCACCTCGGCAACCAGCAGACGTTCACGGGAACCTCCGTGACGGTCCTGCTCAGTCAGGCGCCGGTCTACGTGCGCGCCGTTCCATAGGGCCCTTGTAGGACCTGGGGCTGAGCTCGAGCCCCCTGCGGAGCCACGCTCAGCCGCAGGCGGTCCGCCATTCAAAGAGCCCTATAGCTCGTAGAGACCCTCGTCGCGACTCGGCCTTCCGGACGAATCACCTCCCATGCCGGTGGCGCCGTCGAGCGCATCGCCGAGATCCTCCTCGATGCGCTCGGGATCCTCGCCCGCCTCGAGTCGGCGTACGGCCTCCTCCATCTGCGGGTCCAGGCCCTCGCCCGATAGCTCCGCCATGCGCCGCATCAAGCGGCCGAGCTGGCGGGGATCGTTCTCATCCATGCCCTCTGCGTCGCGCATGAGCTTCATCATCTCACGCTCGATCCGGGGATTGTCGAGCTCGTTGCCGGACTCGGATTCCGGATCCATGGTGCGGCTATCCCTGCCGCGCACGAAGGCAAAGCTCGAGACTTGCTTGCGCAGGTCTTGGCCGCCGCACCGGGGGCAGCTCGGCTGGCGCTGCGCGGCGCCGGCGCTGCGCGCGAGGAAGCTGTATACCCGATTGCAGGTGGGGCATAGATATTCGTAGATGGGCACGAGTCCAGACCTTCCGGTATCCTGAGCGATGCATGGAGGGATGCGCCAACGTGTTTGTCCCCCCATGATAATGGAGCGGTTAGGGCTCGACAGCCTGTAACGAGTTCAAGAGGAACCTTGCCGAGGCCTACCCCTGGGCGTGGTTCCATTCCCCCTTCCGGCGATTGGGAGAGACACCATGTCCGAGATGCTGAATCCCGAGTTCGTGCTGACCTTGTTGACGTCCATCGTCAAGGCCATTGTCGTTCTCACCGTAGGTTGGATGGCGAGCAAGTGGGCGCGGCGCGGTGTGCTGCGTGCATTGCAGGCTCGGGAGATCGATCCGGCGCTCGGCCGCTTCGTCGCCACGATCGTCCGCTACGGTGTGCTGATCTTCGCGGCGGTGGCCGCGCTCGAGATGCTCAGCGTCGAGACGACCAGCTTCGTGGCTGTGTTGGCCTCCGCCGGCTTCGCGATCGGACTGGCCTTACAGGGCAGCTTGAGCAACTTCGCGGCCGGCGTGCTGCTGCTCTTCTTTCGACCCTTCGATCTCGGCCAGCGGGTGAAGGTGGCCGGGCACGATGGACGGATCGAGGACATAGGGCTCTTCGCCACCACCTTGCGCACCGCCGACAACCGCAAGGTCATCATTCCCAACAGCAACATCACCAGCGACAGCATCGTCAACGACGACGCCTACGGCACCCGCCGCGGCCGGATAGACGTCGGGGTCGCCTACGGAGCCGATGTCGAGCGCGTCGTCGAGGTGCTGCGCGCCGCCGCGGCCAGCGTGCCGAAGGTGCTCGACGATCCCGCGCCGGAGGTCGCCTTCACCGGCATGGGCGCCAGCGCGCTGGACTTTGCGCTGATGCCCTGGTGCCACGAGAAAGACTACCTCGCCGTGTTGCACGGCGTGCGTACGGCGGCCTACGACGCGCTCAATGCCGAGGGGATCGACATTCCTTTCGACCAGATCGTCGTGCACGGGCTCGGCGGCGAGAGCGCGTAGCCCCGTTCTTGGCTGCGCTCCCGCCGCCGTTGCCGTCGCCGTCGGGATCGTCGCTGGGCTCACCGTCCCAGAGCAATCGCATTTCCGCACTGGCGATCAACAGGTGCTCCAAGGTGCCTTCGGCGACGAACCGGCCTTCGTGCATGACGTAGATCCAATCCGCGCGACGCAGAGCCGGGCGGCGGTGGCTGACCACCAGGCAGGCCGGAGCCTGGTGGCCGGCTTCCTCGTAGCGGTCGAAGAGCCTGCGCCACAGCTGCGCTTCGGTCTCGACATCCAATGCGCTCGAGAGGTCGTCGAAGACCAACAGCTCGGGCTCGCGCACGAAGGCGCGTGCGGCCGCGGCACGCTGCAGCTGGCCGCCCGAGAGCTTGACGCCGCGCGGGCCGATCACCGTCTCCAAGCCATCCTCGAGCTGGGCGAGGTCACGCTTGAAGACCGCCGTGTCGATCGCGCGATCCAGCTCGACCTCGCTGGCCGGCAGGCCCATCAGCAGGTTGTCACGGAGGGTGTCGCTGAAGAGGCGCGGCACTTGGCCGGCATAGGCCACCCGCGGCGGCACGAGCCACGCTGCGGGATCCGGCAGGGGATGGTCGTTCCAGCGCACCTCGCCGCGGTCGAGCGGCAGCTGGCCGAGCAGCGCCCGCAGCAACGTGGTCTTGCCGCTGCCCACGCGCCCGGTGACGACCACGAATTGGCCGCGCTCGACCCGCAGGTCGATGCCCTCGATGCCCCGACCGGAGTCGGGGTAGCGCCAGCTCAGGTCCCGTCCCTCCAGGCGCGCCAGCCGGTCGGCCGCGCATCGTTCTGGTAGGGTCGGCGCGGGCGCCGGGCCATCCATGTAGACCGGTTGGTGCGCCACCACGTCCTCGGTGCTACCGCCCTCCATCAGCCGCACCAGGCGGTCCCTGGCCACGCCGGCCTGTTTGTGGCGCGCCAGGAGGTTGCCGAAGGCGAAGGTCGCGTCGGTGATCAGGCCCAGATAGAAGACGAACAGCGCGAAGTCGCCGACCGAGAAGGCTCCGTCGCGCATGCGCCCGGCCACCAGCAGCAGGATCAGCCCCGTGCCGATGTTGAACACCCCACCAAAGAGCACGTTGAGCAGGGCGCTGAGCATGGTGTCCTTCAGCGCCGCCACGCGCCGCTCCTCGTTGAGCAGGTCGAAGCGTGCGATCACGTGGTCCTCCGCCGTGGCGACCTTGACCGCCTGGATGGAACCGAAGGTCTCGCCGACGAAGCCGACCACCTTGGCTGTCGCCTGGCGGCTGATCAGGCGGTAGTGCTCGAGCTTTGCGCGCAGCATGTTGACGATGCCCGCCACGGCCAACACCGGCAGACAGACCGTGGCCGTCACGACCGGGTCGATCCCGGCCATCACGGCCAACGCGATGCCGGAGCGCACCGCCATGCCGGGCAGGTCGACCGTCCACTCGGTGGCCCAGCCGATGTCGTCCACGTCGTCGCGGAAGCGGCTGACGGTCTTGCCCGTCGACTCCGGCCGCGGCGCGGCGCCCGGGCGCTCGAGGATCGACTCGAGCACGTTGACGCGCATCAATGCCCGGATGGTGTCCACGAAGGTCGAGTTGACCCACACCCCGGCGATGATCGCGCCGATGCGCAGCAGCGCTACGGCCATCAGCAGCGCCACCAATGCGGGCAGGCCCCCTGCGATCCGTACCGACGCTTCGCCGGTCAGCGCGTCGAAGACCTGCCGCAGCACGTAGCCGGTGGCCAGCGGCAGCGTCCACACCAGGCTCCACGCCAGGGCGTCGACGCTCCATTGCCCTTTGCGGAAGGCCGAGAGTCGCAAGGCCATCCACCACGTGCTGCGCGGTCGTCGATCGGTTGATGGATTGAGCGCGGTCATGCCAATACCTCCTCGAGGCCGGTGGCCAGCAACGCGTTGAAGCGCGATGCTGGATCGGCCAGCAAAGCCAGTCGGTCGCCATGCTCGCGCACGACGCCGTCCTCCAAGATCAAGATGTCGTCCGCCCGCTGCACCGTGCCCAGCCGGTGGGCGATGATGATGCCCGTGCGGCCTTCGAGCAGCCGGTCCACGGCGCGCTCGATGAGGGCCTCGGTGGCCGGGTCGAGGCGCGAGCTGGCCTCGTCGAGCACCACCAGGCCGGGATCGCGCAGGAAGACGCGGGTGAAGGCCAGCAGCTGAGCCTCTCCGGCTGAAAGCCCCTCACCGCCGGAAGCCAGCTCCGTGTCGAGGCCGTCGGGCAGCGTGTCGAACCAGGCGCGCAGGCCCAGGGTGTCGACGACCTCCAGGATCTTCTCGTCCGAGACGTCGGGGTCGAAGAAGCACAAGTTGTCGCGCAAGGAGGCGTTGAAGAGCTGTACGTCCTGCGTGACCAGCCCCACGCCTCGGCGCAAGGCCTGTAGCGGGATCCTGCGCGTGTCGACGCCACCGAGGCGCACGGCGCCTTGCTGAGGCTCGTAGAGCCGGAAGAGCAGCCGCGCGATCGTCGACTTGCCGCTGCCGGTGCGGCCCAGCAGGCCGAGAACGTGGCCCGCGGGCAGCGCGACGTCGAGCTCGTGCAGCACGGGTTCCTCGGCGCGGTAGCCGAAGGTCAGGGCATCCAGGTGAACCGACAGCGGGCCACCGGGTAGGGCCCGCGGCGCATCGGGCTCCGACCGTAGCACCGGCTGGCGCGCGAACAGCTCGGCCACGCGCTCCAGGCCCCCGGCCGCGCGCTGGAAGTCCTCGAGCTGATCGGCCAGCTGTTCCAAGGGGCGACGCAGCACTTCGGTGTAGTGGAAGATCAGGTAGACCGTGCCGACGGTGATGGTGCCCGCCGAGAACAACCATGCGCCCACGCCCAGGGCCAAGATGTTGCCCAACGTGAAGAGCGCGATCGTGGAGATCCACATGGCGCTGCCCAACAGGAAGGCCTTGCGGCGCACCAACATGGCGCCGCGCAGCAGGTCGTGGAAGCGTTGCAGGATCCAGCCGCGTGCGCCGGCGGCCAGGATGTCCTCGGTGCCGGCTAGGCGCTCTTCCAGGAATCCAAAGAGCTCGGCCGAGATCTCACGGGCTTTCTTCCACTGCGGCACGGCGAAGCGCTGCAGGCGGCGCAGCACGAGCAGCGTGACCAACACGAAGGCGGTGAAGACCGCCCCGACCCGCCAGTCCTCGCGCGTCAGCAGCACCAGCACGCCGGCCAGCAGGAAGACATTGCCCAGCACGCGCAGGGCGTAGTCGCTCATGAGGTTGGATAGCGCCGTGACGTCGCCGTCGATGCGCTCGATCATCTTGCCTGGCGTCTGCTCGTGGTGGAAGGCCATGTCCAGTCGCAGGCTGTGCCGGGTCAGGTCGGCGCGCATGCGGTTGGTCGCGCGCCAGCGAAGATCCTGGCCGACATAGGTCGTCGCGGCGTCCGCCAGCTGCCCGACGAGGGCCACGGCTAGGAAGATCAAGGCCAGCTGGGTCAGCTCGGACGCAGCCATGTCGCCGCGGGCGCCGTCGATGAAGGCGCGCAGGAGCTGGGGGACGATGAGCTGCATGCTGATGCCGAGACCGAGCAGCAGCGCGAGCAGCGTCACCTGACCAGCGTGCGGTCGCAGGTAGCGTAGGATCAAACGTGTGGTGTCGCTCGAGTGAAGGCGCATGATGCGCTCCTGATGCTGGGTGCAAGCAAAAGGTCGTCGAAGGAGGACAAAAAATGCGGCCACGGGCGCCTGGGGCGGGCTCCGTGGCCGATAGACAACAAAAAACGCCACGGGCGGCTGCCCGTGGACGATAGGGGGGCGAGTTGCGCGTAGCGCCTACATCGCCCGGTCCATGTCGGGGCGCACCGATACCACGAGATCCGCGAGGCCGCGGAGCAGGTGTCGTAGTTTCATCATCGGTCGCCTCCTTTCGTGAACGTGGCCAAGCTACCAGGTTCGGCCGGGCTTGTCAACGACTTTTGTGTGCAATCCGTCACACTCACCGTGGTCGAGATTGCTGGTTGATGAGCCTCGCGCCGTGACGGCTCCCTGTCCATCCCACCATGCCAAGCCTGGACACCTGGCCGGTTCGCCCGGCCTTTTTGGCGGGTTATGCTCGGTGCACTTCGAGCGACTTCTATGCGGCAAGCGGGTGCGGGAGGTGGGTGGAACGCGATGCACACACGAGTCCTGGTGGTCCATGCCACCAAGCATGGAGCGACCGGTGAGATCGCCGAGAAGATCGGGGATGTGCTGCGCCGCGGTGGGCTGTCGGTCGACATGCTGCCCGCCGGACAGGCCGGCGACCCCAATGACTACGATGCCGTGATCATCGGCAGCGCGGTCTATGCCGGCCGCTGGCGCAAGGCCGCTGCTGCCTATCTGCGAACATGGGAAGAAGCGTTGTCCACGCGACCCGTGTGGCTCTTCTCCAGCGGTCCCACCGGCGAGGGCGCGCCGGTCGAGCTGACCAAGGGTTGGGAGTTCCCGGAGTCCTTGCAGCCGATCGCCGAGCGCATCCGCCCGCGCGAGATCGTGCTCTTCCACGGCGCCTTGGACCCGACGAAGCTCAGCGTGTTGGAACGCTGGATGATCAAGGCCGTCGATGCCCCCATGGGCGACTACCGAGACTGGGAGGCCATCGTCGCATGGGCGGGCGCGATCGTGGTGGTGCTGAACGCGGTGGTGGGAGAGCGGGTGCGGTAGGAGAGCCTGGTATCGATCAAATGACCGGGCCTCACCTCGGCCGCCGAGGTGAGGCCCGGTCCCGGGAGTTGAACGACCGACCTACATGCGGGCCAGCAGCGCGCGCTTGAACTGAGTCCTGAGCTCGTCGGTCTTGAGGAGCTGGTAGATGTCGAACTCCTCCTCCGAGATCGCGCTGCGTCCCGGTGTCGAAACACCAAGATAGATGTCGATGTCGGTGGGGACGTCGGCCATGTCCAGCACGTGATACCACCAGGACTGCGCGGCCCCGAACTCGTGCGGATCGACCACGATCAAACGCGCGCGGAAGTCCTTACCGCCTTCGATCGCCTTCAAGAAGTGCGGCATCGGCGGATCGTCCGCCGGTGAGGGCGCCATACCGACGAAGACGGCGCGCTCGCCGTGCGAGGCCAGGTCTCGGGCGGCCTCCACTTCGGCGATCTGCTCCTCGGGCACCATGCGACGCGTGCCGAAGAAGACCTTCGCGTTCGGGATACCCTCTTCGAAGAGGGTGCGCCGCGCGGTCGCGTAGTTGATGGCCTCGCCGCCGACGACCAAGGTCAGATCGTGGTCCGCGCTCGCTACGGCATCGACGATGACGTCATGGAGCTTCAGCTTCGGGTTGTCCAAGAGCGGCGCCACGACCTTGGCCTGCACCGGAACGGCATCCGATTCGGCGATGTAGCGGTTGATATGCTCGTCGGTGCACGCCCTGGCTTCGGGCAGGTCCATCTCCATGAGCGTTTCCAACGCCAATCGCTTGGCATCGACATCGTTGCTCTGGAGGTCCTGATCCAAGCGGGCGACGCCATTCAGGTCGCCCAGGGCCACCAGTGCCGCACAGGCCCTTGCGCGTACCAATGGGTCCCTGTCATCCATGCTCTCGCGCACGATCGGCAACGCGTTCTCGTCACCGGTGAGGGCGAGCATGTCCATGATGCGGGCGCGTCGTTCGCCGGTGTTGGTCAGGTCGTTGGCCAAGTCCTGCAACGCGCGCGCCAAACCGGGGCCGTAGCCGTCGAGGGCCGTGAGCGCCGGTTGATCGCCGTTCATGAGATAGGCGTTCATCAGCGGCCGCATGGCCGAGTGTTCCTTCATCTCGCCCAGCCGCTCTTCGATGGCGTAGCGAATGTTCGGGTTGCCCGAGCCCAGCTTGCGCGCGAGCTGCTTGGCCGTCATCTGATCCATGTCGGGCAGCAGGTCGTCGGTGGACTGCGGACCGCCTCCCGCGGGCACGTCTGGCGGGGGACGGCGTCCGCTCCGCTGCGCCGCGGGGCGCTTCTCTTCCTTCTTGCCGCCAAACAGTTTGCCGAAGATCCCCATGACTTCCTCCCGGGCCGAGCGACGAAGAATGCCGCGAGGGGCAGGATATCCCGCCATGCCGGGACGTGCAATCGGGTCGACCTTGGCGGTTGGCTCTTTGCCTTCGGATCTCCGGCGCTCGACCCTTGAGAGGCTTGCTCACGGGAGGTGCGCGGACGGTCGCTCAGGCATTCACGTCGATCACCACCCGGCCTCGCACGTGGCCGGCCAGGATGTCCTTGGCTAGCGATTCGATGCGAGAAAGGGGTTCCAGGCGCCATGCCGTGGCCAAGGTCTCGCGCGGCAGCAGCGTTGCCAGGCGCTGCCATGCCCGCCGTCTGCGCGGCGCAGGACAGTAGTTCGAATCGATGCCCAGCAGGTTCACCCCGCGCAGGATGAAGGGATAGACCGTGGTGGGCAGGTCCGCTCCGGCGGCCAGGCCACATGCGGCCACGCTGCCGTGGATGCGGGTCGTGGCCAGCAGCGTGGCCAAGGTGGTCGAGCCGACGGTGTCCACCGCGCCCGCCCAACGCGCCGCGCCGAGCCCCTTGGACGGCGGCTGGGCCAGGATGTCCCGGTGGATGATCTCCGCCGCGCCCAATGCGTGCAGGTAGTCCGACTCGTGGACGCGGCCCGTCGAGGCCACGACGTGGTGACCGAGGGTTGCCAGCAACGTCACGGCCAGGCTGCCGACGCCGCCCGAAGCCCCGGTGACGCAGACTTCAGCGGGCTTCGCAAGGGGCGTTTCCGCTCCGTCTTGATCGCCGAGCTCCGTGCCGAGCCCGTGCTCTTCGAGCGCCATCACCGCCAGCATGGCCGTGAAACCGGCGGTGCCGATGGCCATCGCGCGTTCGGCATCGAGGCCTTCCGGCAACGGCACGAGCCAGTCCCCGCGCAGGCGGGCCATCTGAGCGTAGCCACCCCAATGAACCTCGCCGATCTGCCAGCCGGTG
>Ga0316201_10005004_pt1 | contig 10132 bp, 7 predicted proteins | sample CS6wburrow_MG_FD_204516 | JGI IMG/M metagenome (GOLD analysis project Ga0316201, IMG submission 204516) | Coastal sediment microbial communities from Delaware Bay, Delaware, United States - CS-6 worm burrow | ecosystem: Environmental > Aquatic > Marine > Coastal > Sediment | place: USA: Delaware...
CTGTACCCGTCACTGGGTGCCGGTGCCTATATCTGCGGTGAAGAAACCGCGTTGCTGAACTCGCTGGAAGGCAAGCGCGGTCTGCCGCGCTACAAACCGCCATTTCCGGCCAACTTTGGTTTATACGGCAAACCGACCACGATTAACAACACCGAGACGCTGTCATCGGTACCGGCCATTATGCGTAATGGTGGTCAATGGTTTGCCGACCTGGGTATACCGAACAGCGGCGGCGTTAAATTGTTTTCTGTCTCGGGCCATGTCAACAAACCGGGTAATTTCGAGATTTCAATGGGTACGCCTTTTTCAGAGTTGCTGGAAATGGCGGGCGGTGTACGTGACGGCAACAAACTGAAAGCCGTGATTCCAGGTGGTTCGTCAGTACCGGTCGTGCCCGGCGATATCATGATGCAGGCCAACATGGACTACGACTCCATTGTTGAAGCCGGCTCCATGCTGGGTTCGGGTGCCGTCATCGTGATGGATGAAACAACCGACATGGTTCAGGCACTGCGACGAATTTCACGCTTCTATTTCTCGGAGTCCTGTGGCCAGTGCACCCCGTGCCGCGAAGGTACCGGCTGGCTCTATCGCATGCTGACACGCATCGTTCAAGGCAAGGGCACCATGGCAGATCTGGACAAGCTCGACGATGTCGCCAGCAAGATCGAAGGCCGCACCATATGTGCGTTGGGCGATGCCGCCGCGATGCCGGTACGCAGTTTCGTCAAGCACTACCGCCACGAGTTCGAACACTACATCGAACACGGCAAAAGCATGGTCGAAGGCGCCAGTAACAAGGCAGCTTAGTTATGGGTCCGCAAATGAACGCAAATACACGCAAATGTAAAGCACACCAGTTTTTTGTTGGTGCGTATGTTGCTGACGAGGCATGCGTGAAAGGACGTAACAACAAACAATATCCGAATCATTATTCGCGTTCATTTGCGTGCATTAGCGGACTTAAATAGATATGTCTGAAGTGATGAATGAAGAATTTGTAACGATTACGGTAGACGGTCGGGAGCTGCAGGCGCCCAAGGGTGCGATGTTGATCGAGGTTACCGACAAGGCCGACATCAGGGTGCCGCGTTTCTGCTATCACGAAAAGCTGGCTATTTCAGCCAACTGCCGTATGTGCCTGGTTGAAGTCGAGAAAGCACCCAAGCCGTTGCCGGCCTGTGCGACACCGGTGATGGATGGCATGGTTGTGCATACCCAGTCAGACTATGCCAGGAATGCACAAAAATCAGTGATGGAATTCCTGCTGATTAACCATCCACTGGACTGTCCGATCTGCGACCAGGGTGGTGAGTGTGAACTGCAGGATGTGGCCATGGGCTACGGCCAGGATGTTTCCGAATATGTCGAAGGCAAGCGTGTTGTTTTCGACAAAAATATTGGCCCGCTGATTACTACAGAATTGACACGTTGTATTCACTGTACCCGCTGTGTGCGCTTCGGTCGAGAGATCGCCGGTATACGCGAGCTTGGCATGACCGGCCGTGGCGAGAACGCGTTAATCAGTACCTTTATCGAACAGTCCGTTGAATCGGAGATGTCAGGCAATGTGATTGATATCTGCCCGGTGGGTGCACTGACTGCCAAGCCATCAAGATTTGCAGCACGTGCCTGGGAGCTGGTGCAGCATGCATCGATAGCACCGCATGACTGTGTTGGTTCAAACATCTATGTGCATACTTTGCGTGGTGATGTCATTCGTGTGGTGCCGCGTGATAATGAAACCATCAATGAAGTCTGGATTTCCGACCGGGACCGCTTCAGCTACGAAGGACTTGCTTCGGATGATCGTCTCACAGCACCGATGATACGAGAAGACGGTGAATGGGTCGAGGCCGACTGGGATGAAGCCTTGCAGCTCGCCAGTGCTGAAATCAGGCACGCCTGCGATGCAAGTGCCAACGAGGAAGGTAGTGAGGAAGGCGGTGAGGCAGGCAATAATTCTGCAAAACTAGCGGCCCTGATTTCACCGTCGTCAACAGTGGAAGAAATGTATTTGCTGCAAAAGCTGATGCGTTCACTGGGCAGCGGCAGCATCGATCACCGTTTGCGCCAGAGTGACTTCAGCGATCAGGACTCCGCTCCGGTTATGCCATGGCTTGGGCAGGACATTGAAAACCTGGAGAACATCGATGCTGCGCTGTTGATAGGCTCTAATACGCGTAAGGAACAGCCTATCGTCAATCACCGCTTGCGCAAGGCAGCTGTGAATAACAATGCACAGATCAGTTTTATCAATACCAGAACATTCGAGTTTAACTTCCCGCTGGCGAACAACATCGCGGTCGCGCAACAGCAATTGCTGCATGAGCTTGCTGCAGTTGCCGCGGCTGCCTTTGCGGATTCCGGCGAGTCTGTACCTTCGTATATTGCAGGGACCGTTTCAACAGCATCACCGAATGAGGCGCACAAGACAATTGCGCAGCAGTTGAAGCAGGGCGAAAACACAACCATATTGCTGGGCAGCCAGGCGGCGATGCATCCGTCTTTTGCGGCACTGCGTGCGCTGGCTGAAGCCATCGCCGTGCAGACAGACAGCATCTTTGGTTACCTGAGTGACGGGTCCAACAGTGCAGGTGCATGGCTGGCGGGCGCAGTTCCGCATCGCGGCCCCTGTAATGACACTGATGTGGTTAAAGGTTTGAATATTTCTGACTGGGCGGAACATGCGCCTACGGCCGCGATCCTGGTTAATGTCGAGCCCGAGCATGATGTCGCAAACAGTCAGCAACTCATCAGGGCATTGAGCAGTGCGACATCGGTCATTGCAATCACTGCGTACAGGTCCCCGGCACTCGAGGATGTTGCCAGCGTTATGCTGCCTGCCGCCGCCTTTACCGAAACCTCCGGTAACTACGTCAACGCCGAAGGCGTTATGCAAAGTTTCAAGGGCGCAAACAATCCTGCGGGTGAAGCACGTCCCGGCTGGAAGATTCTGCGTGTGCTCGGCAACCTTTTGAAACTCGATGGCTTCGATTACCTGTCCTCGGATCAGGTTCGAGATGAACTGCGTAATGGCTGCGAGAACATAGAACTTGATAATTCAATAAGTGATGTGCCGCAAGTCACGCCGCCGGCAACGGCCGCTTCATTAATGCGTGCTGCTGATGTGCCCATCTATGCGGTCGATGCACTGGTTCGCCGGGCGCCTTCTTTACAGAAAACGCATGATGCTGTGGCCCTGGCAGTCAGCATAAATCCAGCCGATGCCAAACGCCTCGATCTTGATGATGAACTTACAAGCGTAAGGGTGAAGCAGGGAGAGAGCAGTGCCATTCTCAAGTTGATAATAGATGAAGGTGTGCCTGCGGGTAGTGCATGGATTCCGATGGCGGTCAAAGGCAGTGAGCTGCTGGGCGATCCGTTCGGTGAAGTGGTTATTGAGAAGGCCTGAGTACTGTGATCGATTCAATCATTAATATAAGTCTCGAATTCTGGAACTGGTTTCCGCCAGGCTGGCAGCTGTTCCTCGAAATCATCGGCAAGATCATCCTGATCGTACTGCCGCTGATGCTCGCGGTAGCCTACACCACCTATGCCGAACGCAAGGTGATCAGCTATATCCAGGTGCGCATCGGACCGAACCGTGTCGGCCCGCGGGGCTGGCTGCAGCCGATCGCCGATGCGGTGAAACTCATGTTCAAGGAAATCGTGCTGCCGACGAATGCGAGCCGTTTCCTGTTCCTGTTTGCACCGATCCTGTCAATCGGTCCTGCGCTCGCCGCCTGGGCCGTGATTCCATTTGACCGCGGTATGGTATTGTCGAATGTCGATGCCGGCCTGCTTTACATACTGGCACTGACCTCGATCGGTGTCTACGGTGTCATCATCGCCGGTTGGGCATCGAACTCCAAGTACGCCATGATGGGCGCGCTGCGTTCAGCTGCACAGATTGTGGCCTATGAAATCGCCATGGGCTTTGCCCTGGTCGGTGTGCTAATGGCCAGTGGCAGCCTCAATATCGGTGACATCGTTGAAGGCCAGGCGGGTGGTCTGTCGAGCTGGTTTATCTGGCCGCTGCTGCCGCTGTTCCTGGTCTACTTTATTTCAGGTGTAGCCGAGACCAACCGTGCGCCTTTCGATGTTGCCGAGGGTGAGTCAGAAATCGTCGCCGGTTTCCACGTTGAATATTCAGGCATGGCCTTCGCGGTATTCTTCCTCGCGGAATATGCCAACATCATTTTGATCGCGGCGCTGACAGCAATCATGTTCCTTGGTGGCTGGCTGTCACCGTTCGAAGGTTTTGCCTTTGCTGAAGGTACCTGGCTGGCAGCAACCAGTATGCTATGGTTCTTTGCAAAAACGGCTTTCTTCATTTTCTGCTTTCTCTGGTTCCGTGCAACCTTCCCGCGCTACCGCTACGACCAGATCATGCGCCTGGGATGGAAAGTGTTTATACCCGTGACCATCGTCTGGCTGTTCGTTGAAGCGGTGATGGTGGTTGCACAGATTGGACCCTGGTCGGTGTAGGTGCAGAGCATGAATAACTTTACCCAGTTCGTTAAAAGCTTCACCCTGTGGGAATTGCTCAAGGGCATGAATGTTACCGGCCGCTATTTGTTCAAGCGCAAGGTGACAGTGCAGTACCCGGAAGAAAAAACACCGATGTCACCGCGCTTTCGCGGCTTGCATGCGCTGCGCCGTTATGAAAACGGGGAAGAGCGCTGTATTGCCTGCAAGTTGTGTGAAGCCGTGTGTCCTGCACTCGCTATTACCATCGATTCGGAAGAACGCGAGGACGGCACACGACGTACAACGCGATATGACATCGACCTGTTCAAATGTATTTTCTGCGGCTTTTGCGAAGAAGCCTGCCCGGTCGACTCCATCGTTGAAACCCATATTTTCGAGTATCACTTTGAAAACCGCGGTGACCAGATCATGACAAAAGAAAAGCTGCTCGAGATCGGTGACAAATATGAAGCAGAGATCGCGGCGAACAAACAGGCGGATGCGCCCTACAGATAGCTATGAATTTTACTGACCTGGTTTTTTATTTTTTCGCGGGCATGCTGGTGCTGGCAGGACTGGGCGTGATCAGTTCGCGCAACCCGGTGCATTCCGCACTGTTCCTGGTGTTGAGCTTTTTCAGTTGTTCGGCCCTGTGGTTGCTGCTGCAGGCAGAGTTTCTCGCCATCGTGCTGGTGCTGGTTTATGTTGGTGCTGTTATGGTGCTGTTCCTGTTCGTGGTGATGATGCTGGATATCAATCTCACCCAGATGCGCCAGGGCTTTGTGCGCTATCTGCCGATTGGCGCGCTGGTTGCGCTGGTCATGGTCGCGCAGATGGTATGGATTGTCGGACCCGTGGGGCCGGACGTTTTCAGCGGTGAGCAGCTCAACCAGGCGGTGCAGCAGGCCGCGGACTACAGCAACACCAGGGAACTGGGCAAGGTGCTGTACACCGACTATGTGTTTCCGTTTGAGGTTGCATCAGTGATCCTGCTGGTTGCGATTGTTGCTGCCATTGCACTCACCATGCGTCGACGCGAGATGACCAAGTACCAGACGCCGGGCAAGCAGGTCAAGGTGCGCAAGGAAGACCGTCTGCGCGTTGTGAAAATGGATGCGGAGACCGGCGAATGATTACTCTGTCCAGTTATCTCACCCTGGGTGCAATCCTGTTCTCTATCAGTATTGCCGGCATATTCCTCAACAGAAAGAATGTCGTGGTGCTGTTGATGTGTATCGAGTTGATGCTGTTATCGGCAAATATCAACTTCGTCGCCTTCTCGTATTTTCTGAATGATATTTCAGGGCAGGTGTTCGTGTTCTTTATTTTGACAGTTGCCGCAGCCGAGGCGGCCATCGGACTGGCGATCCTGGTCACGCTGTTCCGCAACCGGCGTACCATTGATGTTGAACAACTCGATGCGATGAAAGGGTAGGGGTCGTAATGGAATCTGTATATCTCACTATACCTCTGGCATCCTTGTTCGGTGCCATCATTGCCGGTTTCATGGGTGGCATGATCGGCCGCATCGGCGCGCACACGGTAACCATCCTCGGTGTCGGTACCTCGTTCGTGCTCTCGCTTTACGTTTTATACCAGCACGTATTTGCCGGTGTTGAGCCATTCAACGGCACCGTCTATACCTGGATGGTTGCGGAAGGGATACGCTTTGAAGTCGGCTTCCTGATTGATAACCTGACGGTGATGATGATGGCCGTGGTGACCGGTGTGTCGCTGGCGGTGCATGTTTACACCATCGGCTACATGGCCGACGACGCGCACAACTGGCCCAAGGACTCACTCGCCGGCAAAAACTCCTATCAGCGTTTCTTCAGCTATATCTCCTTGTTTACCTTCTCCATGCTGATGCTGGTGATGTCCAACAACTTCATGCAGCTGTTCTTCGGCTGGGAAGCCGTGGGCCTGGTGTCCTATCTGCTGATCGGATTCTGGTCTGTTCGTCCGACCGCCGTCTATGCCAACCTGAAGGCATTCCTGGTCAACCGTGTCGGTGATTTCGGCTTCATCCTCGGCATCTCTGCGGTCGTGCTTTATGCCGGCAGCCTCGATTATGTAGAGGTTTTTGGTAAGGCCGAGAGCATCTCGCAGCAGACCATGAGCATTTTCTCCGGTACAGAATGGAACGTGATGACGGTTATCTGTATCCTGCTGTTTATCGGCGCCATGGGTAAATCGGCACAGGTGCCACTGCACGTGTGGCTGCCGGATTCGATGGAAGGCCCGACACCGATTTCGGCGCTGATCCATGCCGCCACCATGGTGACTGCCGGTATCTTTATGGTGGCCCGCATGTCACCGCTGTATGAATATTCGGAAGCTGCGCTCAGCGTGGTACTGGTTATAGGCGCGATCACGGCCTTTACCATGGGCCTGATCGGCATCGTGCAAAACGACATCAAGCGCGTGGTCGCTTATTCAACCCTGTCACAGCTGGGATATATGACCGTGGCGCTGGGTGTCTCGGCTTATTCCGCTGCCGTGTTCCACCTGATGACACACGCTTTCTTCAAGGCCCTGCTGTTCCTGGCGGCAGGCTCGGTGATTATCGCCATGCACCACGAGCAGGACATGCGCAAGATGGGCGGCCTGAAAAAATACATGCCGATTACCTACTGGACCTCGTTGATCGGTTCGCTGGCGCTGATCGGCTTCCCCGGTATGTCCGGCTTTTTTTCCAAGGATTCAATCATCGAAGCGGTGCATCATTCACAAGCATTCGGTCATAAGTTTGCCTACATCGCGGTATTAAGCGGTGTATTTATCACTGCGTTCTATTCTTTCCGCATGTTCTTCCTTGTGTTCCATGGAAAAGAGCGCATGGATGAACATACCCGCAAGCATTTGCACGAGACGCCCTGGGTTGTCACCGGGCCCTTGATCGCACTGGCGATTCCATCGATGTTTATCGGCGGCTTTACCATTGGCTCGATGCTGTTCGGTGATTACTTCGCAGGTGCGATCGTTGTGCACGAAGCACATGATGCGCTGGCAATAGTCGGTGAACACTTCCATGGCGCCTGGTCATTTGTTCAGCATGGCTTTGCCGGCCCGGCGTTATATCTCGCCGCGCTGGGTGTATTTACCGCCTGGTTCATCTACATCAAGAATCCATCCATCGCAGAACAGACGCGTAAACGCTTCTCGCTTGTTTACAACATCCTCGAGCGCAAGTATGGCTTTGATGAGTTCAATGAATGGGCCTTTGGCGGCGGCAGCCGCGGTCTGGGCAACCGCTTATGGCAGATTGGCGACGTTGTGTTAATTGACGGCCTGCTGGTCAACGGTTCAGCCAAGCTGGTTGCCTGGTTCTCCAGTGTTGTGCGCCATGTGCAAACCGGACTGTTATATCACTACGCCTTTGCAATGATCATCGGCGTACTGATGCTGCTCACTCTTTTTGTAATACTTTAACGATACAAGGTTAACTATGAATGCCGACTGGCCATTGCTAAGCCTGACACTGTGGACACCGATACTCGGTGGCCTTGCAGTGCTGTTTACAGGTGATAAGGGAGATACGCAGGGCGTACGCCGCCTGGCCCTGGTGGTGTCGTTAGCAACCTTTATTCTCAGCCTGGGCCTGTATACCGGATTTGATTCAAGCACCGCCGACATGCAGTTTGTCGAGAAGCATGACTGGATCAGTGCCTTCAAGATTTACTATCACCTCGGCGTCGACGGCATATCCATGCCGCTGATCATACTGACGACCTTTACCACCGTACTGGTGGTCATTGCCGGCTGGGAAGTGATCCAGAAAAAAGTGTCGCAGTATTTTGCAGCTTTTCTGATCATGGAAGGCCTGATGATCGGCGTGTTCGCTGCGCTGGATTCGATCTTCTTCTACGTGTTCTGGGAAGGCATGCTGATACCGATGTTCATCATTATCGGCATCTGGGGCGGTGAGCGCAGGGTATACGCCACCATCAAGTTCTTTATCTACACCTTCATCGGCTCGGTGTTGATGCTGGTGTCGCTGATCTACATGTACTACCAGGGTGACAGCTTCTCTATCCTGGACATGCATACACTCAAGCTCGGCATCACCGAGCAGACGCTGATATTCCTATCGTTCCTGATGGCCTTCGCGGTGAAAGTGCCGATGTGGCCGGTGCATACCTGGTTGCCGGATGCGCACGTGGAGGCACCGACAGGCGGCTCGGTGATCCTGGCAGCGATCATGCTGAAAATCGGCGGTTACGGCTTCCTGCGTTTCAGCCTGCCGATCACGCCGGATGCCAGCCAGCAGCTGGACTGGCTGATTATCCTGATGTCACTGGTTGCGGTGGTCTATATCGGCTTCGTTGCGCTGGTGCAGCGCGATATGAAGAAGCTGGTGGCCTATTCATCGATTGCGCACATGGGTTTTGTCACCCTCGGTATATTTATCGTGTTCCAGATATGGAGCAATCCGGCCAATCCAGCCCAGGGCGGTGCTGTGCTCGCGATCGAAGGCGCGATGATCCAGATGATTTCGCACGGCTTTATCTCCGGTGCAATGTTCCTCATGATCGGAGTGCTGTATGACCGCATGCATACACGCCAGATCGGCGACTACGGTGGTGTGGTCAATACCATGCCGATATTTGCAGCATTCGCCGTGTTCTTCGCGATGTCGAACGCCGGTTTACCAGGCACTTCCGGCTTTGTCGGTGAATTCATGGTGATCATCGCCAGCTTCCATGCAAACTTCTGGTATGCCTTCCTCGGTGCCACCACGCTGATACTGGGCGCGGCATACACCTTGTGGATGGTCAAACGCGTGTTCTACGGCGAGGTGGCCAATGACAACGTGCGTGCCCTGCAGGATCTGAATTCACGTGAATTTATTATCATGGCAACACTGGCGGTAGCCGTACTGGTTCTGGGTCTGTGGCCGGCGCCCGTGGTTGATGTCATGCACGCCTCTGTTGAAAACCTGCTCAAGCATGTTGCAGTTTCAAAACTGTGATTGTGTAGCTACTGGAAAGAACAATGACACTAGACGCACTGAATATCGCAATAGCATGGCCCGAGATCTTCCTGCTGGTAATGGCCTGCGTGGTACTGGTTGTTGATGTATTTATCGAAGATAACAGGCGCAACCTGAGCTATCTTCTTTCCCAGTTTACATTGCTGGCAACGGCTGTGCTGATAACGCTGGGCGAAGCGGAGCAGCGGGTACTGGCATTCAACGACATGTTCGTGCAGGACCAGCTGGCCGACACGCTAAAGCTGTTCATCCTCGCCATCACTTTCGTTATCTTCGTTTATTCCAGAGATTATCTGCGCGACAGGAACATCTTCAAAGGCGAGTTTTACGTGCTCGGCCTGTTCGGTGTTCTGGGTATGATGATCATGGTGTCATCCAGCAATTTACTCCTGTTGTATCTTGGGCTTGAGCTGATGTCGCTGTGTTTATACGCGATGGTTGCGTTCGATCGCGACAACGGCAATGCCTCGGAAGCGGCAATGAAATACTTCGTGCTCGGCGCCATTGCCTCCGGCATGCTGCTCTATGGTATGTCTATTCTTTACGGCCTCTCCGGCAGTCTTGCGATCGCCGATGTAGCCAGTGCGGTGTTGGCCGTAGAGCAGGGCAGTGATGCACAGCTGGGCCTGGTATTCGCGCTGGTATTCATCGTAGTGGCGCTGGCGT
>Ga0316201_10005005_pt1 | contig 10132 bp, 10 predicted proteins | sample CS6wburrow_MG_FD_204516 | JGI IMG/M metagenome (GOLD analysis project Ga0316201, IMG submission 204516) | Coastal sediment microbial communities from Delaware Bay, Delaware, United States - CS-6 worm burrow | ecosystem: Environmental > Aquatic > Marine > Coastal > Sediment | place: USA...
ACGATAAAGGCAACATGACTGCATCGGGGCCCGCGTTCGTTGCACCTGGCACGACGTCGGATGTCACATTCAATTGGTCCGGACTGACCTCGGACACCATCTACCTGGGCGGCATTTCGCACAATACGCCGCAAGGATTGTCGGGCCTGACGGTGATTACGATTGGCAATTGATCGCCGTCCTTTACGGACGGTGTCTCAGGACAGCCAACCCTTTACTTTGGCCGAGCGTGCATACCAGATTTCGACAACACAAATCACGATCACCAGCGTTGGCAGGTACAAAGCGCTGCTACCCCAAACCCCAAGTCCGTCACTCAGGACAAATGAATTCAGGTCCTGCACCAGGACGCCTGCGAAGGACGCAATAAAGACCGGCAGTGCGAGCGCCATTCGCACAAGGAGCAGCAACGATGCGATCACGCCTGCGGTGACCGCAATCGCGTAGGCCGACGTCGCCCACAGCGGCATATCCTCCAGGAACGCCTGCTGCGCCAGACTGAAGTTATCAGCGATAACGTCCGGCGCCATAGTGACCTGGTTGTAGTAGATCATCAGGCCGATGAAATTCCAGAGCAGAAAAATGCCAGCAATGATCCAGTAGGAGGTCGGCGGCTTGCCGTTCGGTACTTCGGACATGGCGAGTCCCTCTCATTCGGTTTGTTCGCGGGAAGGATACCGTATACAACGCGGTGCGTCCGTGGCAAGCGACAGAGAGATCAGGTGCGGCTTCTTGCCAGCGCAGCACACGGTTTGTGACGAAAGCACGAGACCACATGATCGTTGACCATCCCCGTCGCCTGCATATGAGCGTAAATAATGGTGCTGCCGACAAACTTGAAACCACGCTTCTTGAGGTCCCTGCTGAGTGCATCTGACTCGGGCGACGTGGCCGGCGTGTCACTGTCTTTCTTGATCTTGTTTTGTATCGGCTTGCCGCCGACGAAACCCCAGATATAGTCGCAGAAAGTCCCGAACTCATTTTGCACCGCAAGAAATGCCTTTGCGTTGGTGACTGTGGATTCGACTTTCAGGCGATTTCTGACGATGGCCGGATCCAGCAATATTTTGTCAATCCGTTTCTTCGTAAAGCGCGCGACTTTCTCCGCATCGAAGTCCGCAAAGAGCTTTCGGTAGCCGCTGCGCTTATTCAGGATCGTCGACCAGCTCAGGCCCGCCTGTGCGCCCTCCAGTATCAGGAATTCGAATTGGCTTCGGTCATCCCATACCGGCACGCCCCACTCTTCGTCATGGTAGGTGATGTAATCAAGGCTCACGCCTTCGGCCCATTGGCATCGCGTGACGGCTTTACTCATGGCGATATCTCTTCCGCGTTTAAGTAGCAATTTAGCAGCGAATTTGGCCGGGGTCAGTAGCCATATCTTTGTTGCCCGCATAAAAAAGCCCGCGCTCTCGCGCGGGCTTCGGTACGGCATGATGTTGTTGCGATCTTAGATAGAGCCGCCGCAAGAACCTTCGTCTTTCTTTTCGTCCGCGTCGGCACCACAGGAACCTTCACCGCAAGAACCTTCGCCTTCCTTCTCACCGCAAGAACCTTCGCCTTCCTTCTCGCCGCAAGAACCTTCGCCTTCTTTCTCGCCGCAAGAACCTTCGCCTTCCTTCTCACCGCAAGAACCTTCGCCCTTCTTCTCGGTGTCACCACCACACGAGCCTTCGCCACAGCTGCCTTCACCGGCACCCAGCATGTAGCCAGAACTCAGCGCGGACATTTCGAACGGGCTTTCGACCGATTCGGCATTCACTGCGCCGCTGATCGCGAACGTTCCGGCCAGTGCAGCACCAATCGCCAGCGCTACTGGCTTAATTACTTTTTTCTCTGACATTTTTAGGATCTCCTACCAGGATTGTTTGCCCAGGACCGGGCGTTCATTTCTCAGCGAAGGAAGTATCAGGTACTCCACATCACTGAATTCAAAACACTCTTTTCGACGCGCTCCAGCTTTTCCTCGCGAGCGCCGATAATCGCAATACTTCCGTCACCAACCGGCAAAATAACGCCGTGCGTATTTTCACCATCGAGCGACACGGCTTCCGCAATGGCTTCTTCCGGCATCAAGAGAATGGTGATGGGTCCGTGTTCGCCCTGGATGACCAGGTGCGGCACCGTCCTGCCGTTAATCTCACAGCTTCTCGCATAAGTGATCAATCCCGCGTCGTGATCCAGCCGCGCCACGTTCGCCGGAACGGCACTCGCAAGCTGCTTGTCTGACACCGGTATCGTTGACGGCCGCAACGACGCCGGCTCATGATCGAGGTGCGCGAGAACTTCGTCCGCCAGCGACTCATAAGTGACACCTACACCGAACATGCGAACACCGACCACCGCTGCGAGCAGGACCGTAGCCGCGAGCGCAAACCAGGCGGGCCTCGCACGCGGCCGACGCGCCGCCAGCGGTACAACATTGTCCGCATCGATCGCTGGCAACTCGGGGAGACGCAATGTCGGCACATCGATCTGCATCGCCCTGGCGATCTTGTCGTCGAGCAACAGCACTTCGTTTCGAAAGGCCTGACATGCCTGGCACCCAGACAAATGACCGGCGCCGCCATCAAAAGATGGGTCCGCTGCAATCCTGTGTCTGTATTCTTCGCAATTCATCGTTTCTTCCGGCAGCTCACAAGCGGTCCTCCTGAGCCACGTTTTCCTTCAATTTCAGTCGGGCCCGGTGCAGGCGCGTTAATACGGCACCCTGTTTCAGACCCATCATTTCTCCAATCTCGGTGGTGCTGTAGCCCATCAGGACCTGTAGTACCAGCGGTTCACGATAATCATCATCGAGCTCGAAGATCGACTCTCTGAGATCGTTGAGCTCCTCATCCGGCCCCTCGGCCAGCAACGCCGCCTGTGATGCCGTCAAATTGTCTATGTCGACCGTCTCCAGCCGACGCCGCTCGAAATAGCGGGCATTTTCCCGTCGCACGATGGTCAGCAGCCATTGTTTCGCGGCAGCGTCATCGCGCAGCGCGTCCAGCGACTTCCAGGCCCGTAACATGGCCTCCTGGACGACATCCTCCGCTATCGCTTTGTCCCTGCAGAGCCAGGCCGCGTAGCGGTACATATCGGCGTGGAATACGGCCACTATCTGGTCAAATCTGCGCCTTCGCCCGGTCTCAGCACTGATTTTGTTCATACAAGATGACCCGCCTGTTCTGGCATTTATTACTGTAATCGCCTATTACTGTGATTAAGACGTGGAAACCGTACCTAAATACAGGGAAAATAAGAACTTCTCTTAATTATTGTAGTTAGCTATGAGTGCATCGCCCCCCGGACAGTTCCCAGAGCTTCGCCTTCGCCGCAGTCGTCGAACACCTGCGCTGCGCCGTCTCGTCGCGGAAACCACGCTCTCCAGCGCGGATTTAATATACCCGGTCTTTGTGCTGGACGGCGAAGGACGCAGCGAACCTGTCCCATCGATGCCCGGCATCAGCCGCAAGAGTGTCGACGGCTTGCTCCCAGAGCTTACCGAAGCATACCGGCTCGGCATACCGGCCGTCGCCCTGTTCCCGGTAATCGATGCCCGGCACAAGACCCTGGACGGATCTGAGTGCGCGAATCCCGATGGTCTTGTGCAGCGCACAGTGCGCGCCATCAAGGACGAGCTGCCTGAACTGGCCGTAATGACGGACGTGGCGCTCGATCCGTACACGACCCACGGCCAGGACGGCATCATCGATGAGAACGGCTATGTACAGAACGACGTGACCGTTGCCATGCTGGTTCGACAGACGCTGTCACATGCCGAAGCCGGAGCCGATATGGTCGCGCCTTCCGACATGATGGACGGACGCGTAGGCGCCATGCGCGGCGCGCTCGAGAAGAACGGCTTTGTCAACACACTGATTCTCGCCTATGCCGCCAAGTTCGCCTCTGCTTTTTACGGCCCGTTCCGCGACGCCGTGGCTTCGGCGGCAAATCTTGGCAGTGGCGATAAATCCACGTACCAGGTGGCGCCGTCCAATAGCGATGAGGCTGTGCGCGAGGTAGCACTGGACCTCCAGGAAGGCGCCGACCTTGTCATGGTCAAGCCGGCGATGCCGTACCTGGATATCATTCGTCGCGTCAAAGACGTGTATGGGGTGCCGACCTTCGCCTATCAGGTCAGCGGCGAGTACGCGATGCTCAAAGCGGCGGCTGACAATGGCTGGCTCGACGAGCGTTCCACGGTACTCGAGTCATTGCTGGGTATAAAACGCGCCGGCGCCAATGCCATTCTCACCTACTTCGCCATCGACGCAGCGCGCTGGCTCAGGGAGGAGCAATAGTGTCTATCGATCGCTATGGCGTGATGGGTTACCCGGTCTCGCATAGCCGATCCCCCATAATACATCGCCTGTTTGCCCTGCAGACCGACCAGGACCTGCAGTACGAATTGCTACAGGTTTCACCCGAAAAACTGGAGCCCGCCGTGCGGCAGTTTCAGCGAACCGGCGGTAAGGGCCTCAACATTACGGTACCGCATAAGAGCGAGGTTACCCGACTGGTCGACCAGTTGAGCGAGCGCGCCAGTACTGCCGGCGCGGTCAACACGCTCACATTCAGGGAGGGCGAGATTTTCGGCGACAACACCGATGGCTTCGGGCTGCTGCGCGACCTCGTCGTAAACCTGGACCTGACGCTGGAGGGCTCGAATATCCTGGTGCTCGGCGCCGGCGGCGCAACCCGGGGCATCATCGGTCCGCTGCTCGAAATGGGGCCGGCTTCATTGCGGATTGCAAACCGAACACTGAACAAAGCCCAGGCGCTTGCCGATCATTTTTCCCGATCAGGACCTGTGACGGCCTGTCGCTTTAACGTGGTCCCCGTGACCGATCAGTACGACCTGATCATTAACGCGACGTCTGCGGGACTTCATGGCGAGGCGCCCCCCTATCCTTCTGCCGCCATATCCGAGAAAACCATTTGCTACGACCTGTCCTATGGGCTGCACGCGACGCCATTTAGTGCCTGGGCGCGTGAGCACGGTGCGGCGCAGGCGGTCATGGGCTGGGGCATGCTGGTTGAACAGGCGGCCGAGTCGTTTCGTATCTGGCGCGACGTGCGTCCAAATACGGCCGAAGTCCTGAAGCACATGAAGATTACCGCATAGTCACGAGTTCTTCAGCGCTGGTCGGATGGATCGCAACGGTGTCGTCAAAGTCTGCCTTGGTCGCCCCCATTCGCAGCGCAACCGCAAATCCCTGCATCATCTCGTCCGCGCCTTCGCCAATGGCGTGACAACCAATAACACGCTCTTCTTCGCCGGTCGTGATCAGCTTCATCGAGGAACGCTGCTTGTCCTCACCCAGGGCGTAGTACATCCCCGTAAACCCGGATGTATAAACCTTGACGTCATCCCCATACTCAGCACGCGCTTCGTCTTCTGTCATGCCAACCGTGCCGATGGTCGGGTGGCTGAAAATGACCGTTGGAATCAGGCGATAGTCGAGATGTCGTCCATCCATGCCGCCGTACAGGCGATCCGCGAGTCGCCGGCCCGCCGCGATTGCCACGGGCGTCAGTGCTTCTCGTCCCGTCACATCGCCCAGCGCGAAAATATTCTCGACGTTAGTCCGCTGATACTCATCCGTCGGTATGAATCCCCGATCGTCCATCTGCACACCCGCTTCAGCTGCATCAAGCGTGTCGGTATTCGGGGCGCGCCCCACGGCCCAGAGAAGCGTATCGACGGGACCGAAAGAACGTCCGTCTTTGGCATGCAACACGATGCCGTCAGCCGTTTGCCGGACCGACTCAGGGATAACGCCGGTGTCCAGGGCGATGCCGCTTTTTTGCATCGCCTCCATCAGCTCGGCGCTCAGCATCTTATCGAAGTCGCGCAACACGCCTTCTTTGCGCACGATCACATGCGTCTCACTGCCCAGCGCATTAAAGACACCGGCCAGCTCCACCGACACGTAGCCGCTTCCGGCAAGCAGTACCCGCTGCGGTCGCTCCTCGAGCTCGAAAAATCCGTCTGAGGTAATGCCGAGTTCGGCACCCGGAATGTCCGGCACGATCGGTCGGCCACCGGTCGCGATGACGATACGCTCGGCCTGGTACTCGCGGCCAGCCACTTCAACCGTACTTGCATCAACGAAGCGTGCGCCACCCTCGATATGGGTTACACCACGCTTGTCGAGGTTGCCGGCGTAGATGCCATTCAGCCGCTTTATGTACGCGTCCCGACGCGACTTAAGGGCGCCCCAGTCATGACCTTTTACGTCCATATCGAAGCCGTAGTCATGCGCATGGTGAAACTGATGCGCATGGTGCGCCGCATACCACATGACCTTCTTTGGCACACAACCAACGTTGACGCAGGTGCCGCCCAACGGGCCGTATTCGACAACCGCCGCCTTCGCCCCATACTCCGCCGCGCGTTGTGCATGCGCGAGCCCACCGCTGCCACCACCGATCACCAGGAGGTCGAATTTATTCCTCACACTTTTCTCCGTTTTTAAGTCAAACCGGGTACATGGCGCCGTGATCAGCGCGTGCTAATATTGGCCGCCGCCCGAATCATATAAACGCACTTTATGAACAACCCTCTGCTCGACACCACATCGTTGCCCCGTTTCGGTGAAATCATGCCGGAGCACGTCATGCCCGCAATCGAAACGGTCATTGCTGACCATCGTGCACAGCTGGATGCATTGCTCGACAGCAACGGTGAGCCGGATATCGATTCTCTCGTCTCTCCGGTCGAACAAATGGAGCACATGCTGGGGCGAATCTGGTCCCCCGTTAGTCATCTGCAAAGTGTACTGGGATCACCGGGCTGGCGTGAGGCTTATAAACAAGCGCTTCCGTTACTGACCGAGCATGGTACCGAAATATCACAGAACGAACGACTACAGCGTGCTTATGCAAAAGTGGGCAAGAACCTGCCCGTCGACGCCAGCCCGGCGAGCCGCAGTGCCGTCGACCATGCACTGCGCGACTTTCATTTGGCCGGCGTTGACCTCGAGAAAAAAACCAAAGAGCGCTTTAAGGCCATCATGCAGGAGCTCGCGGCCACTCAGGCGAGCTTCGAGCACAAGGTTCAGGATGCTTCGGATGCCTGGTCATTGCACATCGGCGACGCCAGTCAGCTCGACGGGCTGCCAAAGCAGGCGATAGCGCGGGCGGCCGACGACGCGGCCCGCAAGCAGCTCGATGGCTGGCTGCTGTCACTCGATTACCCGACATTTCATAGCATCATGACGCACGCCGTCAGCCGGGATTTGCGGGAAACGATGTACCGCGCGTGGGTGACACGCGGATCAGACAAGGGTGAAAGCAAGGAATGGGATAACAGCGACAACATTGCGAAGATTCTTGCACTGCGCCACGAAGCTGCAAGCCTCGTCGGCTTCGCAACATACGCAGAGTACTCGCTGGCGACGAAAATGGCCGATTCGCCGGCGCAGGTTATTTCGTTCCTTCGTGAATTGGCCGCACACTCTCGCAGCACTGCCGAGCAGGAGTATGCCGACCTTTCGGCATTTGCCGGCATTGAACTCGAGCCCTGGGACGTCACGTTCTGGCTGGAGAAGTACAAGCAGTCGACATTTTCGATCTCCAACGAGGAGCTCAAACAGTACTTTCCTGCCAACACCGTGATTGATGGTTTGTTTGCGTTGGCGGCGAGACTCTACGACGTTGAGTTGTCCCTGGATGACACGGTTTCGACCTGGCATGAGGATGTGCGATATTTCAACGTGCGGGAGTCGCACGGCAAGCCGCTCGGCGGCTTTTATACCGACCTTTTCGCGCGCAACGGCAAGCGCACGGGCGCGTGGATCGACGAGTGCATCGGCCGGAAGCAATTGAATGGCACGCTTGAACTGCCGGTAGGCTACCTCGTGTGCAATTTTCCCCCGCCCGATGGAAACGGCGTCTCGCTGCTGACACATGACGACGTGGTGACACTGTTCCACGAGTTCGGCCACATGTTGCATCACCTGCTCACACAGATCGGTTTTCCGAGCATCTCCGGTATCAACGGAGTGCCCTGGGACGCGGTGGAGCTGCCCAGCCAGTTCATGGAGAACTTCGCATGGAGCTACGACGTTTTGACCCACTGTTCCGCACACGCAGAAAGTGGCGAACCACTGCCTCGCGAACTGTTCGACAAGCTGAACAATAGCCGTCACGCCGGTGCGGCGGTCGCGATGATGCGACAAATCGAACTCGGCCTGTACGACTTCAGGTTACATGCGGAATACGACCCGGATAAGCCGCCGCGCGTTCTGGAAACCCTGGCTGAAGTGCGCGAAGAGGTGGCATTGATTCGACACCCGGATTACAACCGCCTGCCGCACGCGTTCTCTCATATCTTCGCGGGCGGCTACGCGGCCGGGTATTACAGTTACAAATGGGCCGAGGTACTGGCCGCCGACGCGTTTGACGCCTTTGAAGAAGCCGGGATATTCGATCAGGCAACGGCAAAGCGGTTCCGCCGCGAGATTCTCGAGATCGGCGGAAGTCGCGACATCATGAAGGCCTACGTTGCCTTTAGAGGTCGAGAGCCATCGATCGACGCCCTGCTTCGGCAGAACGGAATACAGCCTTCGTGAAAATCGCGACCTGGAACGTCAACTCTATGAACGTGCGGCAAGGACAGGTCATTGAGTGGCTGCAGTCCAGGGAGCCGGATGTCCTGGTCCTCCAGGAGATAAAGCAGCCGACCGAGAAGTTCCCATCGGACACACTTCGCGACATTGGCTACCACTCGATCGCGAGCGGGCAGAAGACCTACAACGGCGTTGCGGTAATTAGCAAGATCGAGCCAACGAGGACGGTGACAGACCTCCCTGGACTCGAGGACCCCCAACGGCGGGTTCTCGCTGCTACTACGGGAGATGTCCGCGTCATCGACCTGTATGTACCCAATGGATCGGAAGTTGGTTCCGATAAATACCAGTACAAGCTCGGCTGGCTGGCATCGCTAAAGGAATTCCTGCAAGCAGAGATGCGGGAGCATGAGAACGTCGTCGTGCTCGGAGATTTCAACATTGCACCGGCTGATGAAGATGTACACGATCCGGAAAAGTGGGGTGATGCCATTCTCTGCAGCCCGCTCGAACGCCAGGCACTCTCTGCGCTACTGGACCTCGGCCTTATCGATGTATTTCGCAAATTCGACCAGCCCGAAAAAACATTTAGCTGGTGGGACTATCGGGCGGCAGGTTTTCGTCGCAACGCCGGTCTTCGCATCGACCTGATTCTTTCCAGCGAGTCGATGGCAGAACGTTGCACCGCAAGCTACGTAGACAAGGAACCACGCAGCTGGGAGCGGCCGTCGGATCACGCGCCGGTTATTGCAGAATTCACTTTCTGACAAAACGTAAAGAAAACCGACACGACATATTCCTGATTTTGTGACTGTGTGCGCTTGGGCCGCCGTGTATCATTGTCGGATAAAAGGTGGGACACATTTATGTCTCAAGATCGCCGCAACGATTACGACGTTACCGATACCGTGCAGGTTAGCAATCCTGCCGCGGTAAGAGACGCTGTACACGAATTATTTTCCCGGACGTTTCCAGGGGCTTCCTTCGACAAGCTTTGGCTTGCGTTCTACGATTTCGAGCGCCTTTTTACCGGCCGCTTTCCGGGCTACAAAGGTTGTGACACGACCTACCATGACCTGCAGCACACGCTCGATATGACGCTGGCGCTCGCTCGCCTCGTTGCAGGTTATGAGCGCAGCGCAGAGCCACCTGACAAACTCGGCTCGGCCCGCGCACAAATGGCGATTATCACCTCGCTGTTCCACGATTCCGGCTACATACGGCACAAAGAGCGCGACAAGGGCTTTTCCAACGGCGCCGAGTTCACGCTCTATCACGTTTCGCGCAGCGCGGATTTCTTGCGCCGGTACCTGCCGGAACTCGGGCTGATGCGCGATGTGGCCGTTAGTAGCATGATCGTGCACTTCACCGGCTATGAGTTGGACCTCGACGATATCGAGCTCGACGATCCGCGAGACATTATATGTGGGCACCTTATTGGCACCGCAGATCTGATTGCACAAATGGCCGACCGCTGCTATCTCGAAAAATGCCGTGATCGCCTTTACAAGGAATTCGTTGTTGGCGGTGTCGCTGTCGAAAAGGCCGGACCCGGCGAATACATGGTGCGATAC
>Ga0316201_10005006_pt1 | contig 10132 bp, 8 predicted proteins | sample CS6wburrow_MG_FD_204516 | JGI IMG/M metagenome (GOLD analysis project Ga0316201, IMG submission 204516) | Coastal sediment microbial communities from Delaware Bay, Delaware, United States - CS-6 worm burrow | ecosystem: Environmental > Aquatic > Marine > Coastal > Sediment | place: USA: Delaware...
GTGTGGCGCGGCGGATCGGATCGAGCACACGTTCGATAAACACCGCCTCGCGGTCAAAGATATCGACGGCGGGGTCTGTTACCTCGCCGTGCACGCAAAGCGGGCAGCCGATTTCAGCCATCCGTTCCAGCACGCCGCGCACCTTGTCAAAATTACCCACACCGCTGGCCGAATTGGTAGTGGCCCCGGCGGGGTAGAGTTTGACGGCAGTGATCAGCCCGCTGGCGAAAGCGGCCGCCAGATCATCGGCATCGGTGTCTTCGGTCAGATAGAGCGTCATCAGCGGGGTAAAATCGACCCCCGAAGGCAGGGCGGCCATGATGCGGTCGCGGTAGGCCATCGCCTGGGCCCCGGTCACCACCGGTGGTACCAGATTGGGCATTACGATGGCGCGGGCAAAATGGCGGGCGGTTTCGGGCAGGACGGCGGCCAGCATTGCGCCATCGCGCAGGTGCAGGTGCCAGTCATCGGGGCGGCGGATTGTCAGGGTTTGAGTCATGCCCAATCGCTTACACAATCGTGCGGGGCTAATCCAGTGGGTCAGGCGCGAAAATCAGCGTGATGGAGGCAGAGTGATGTTGCCTGCGTCGGCCTCGCGTTCGAGTGCATCGAGACGGCGGCGAAAGCGCGGCGCCGTATGGCGGCTGACGGCGCTGCGGCACAACAGGGCCGTCAGATAGAACCGTTGGCTGGCATCGAGCCGCGCCATCAAACTGCGCAGATAGGTCGGGTAATCGCGCCGGGCGCGGTAGAGCTTGGCAAAACTGTTCTCGTCAAGCGCATCGGCCCCCAGTTTGGCGATCAGGCGGAACAGCAGCTGCATTTCCATCAGGTCGGTCTGGAGTGCGCCGCCCATGTGGCGCATCCGCAGTTTGGTCACATTAGGGCGGGTAAAGAGGGCGGCGTGCATTGCGTCGAGATCTTCGGCTGGATCATAGACGACAAAGGCCTTTTCGGCGGCATCGAGCATGTCGGGGGCATAGCCGTAGCGATCGGTAAACGAGGTGCGGCGCATCTCGGTAAAACGGTCATCCCATTCGGTGACGCGCGGGTCGAGCGTGGCCTGGGGCTGAACCACCAGCACACGCGCACCGGGCGAGGCGACGGAATAGGCGGCGGCGGCATAGCCACAGGGGCCGGCGCCGTAAAAGATGACTGTTTCGAAATCCTCGAAAAACCCATCGTCGATCAGGCGGTCAAAATAGCCATAGACGCGCGCATCTCGAAACCATGTATCGCCGTCCGACAGGAGGCACAGATGCGACCAGCCTGCGGCCTTGACCAGCTCCCAGCCCATTGGCTGGGCGGTATCAGACAGCGCCTGAATGCCCTGGATCGTCTCGAATGTGACCAGCAGGGTGGGTTTTTCGTCAATAAACGCGGCGTAATGGCGTTTGCCGAGGGGCTGAAAATAGCCATGTTCGTCGGCGATCGACTCTAGCCTGTCGAGCCAGGCGGTTTTGCCAAGCCCCACCATGGGCGTGTCAAATGTGTTTGGTCTATCGTGCATCAACTCGTCCTCAGCCTGCCGCATTATGTCGGGATTGCGGGCTATCGTTTGGGGAACGTTCTAGGCGGGTAATGCGGCGAAATTGAGGAAATGGAGAGGGTTTTTGGGGTTTATCGTTTTGCCAGTGGCCGGAGGCGGCGAATTGAGGGCAACTTGGGAAATGGGGCTAAAGCGTCACGCCCAAAATCTGACTCACGGATTTTGGGCGAGGCGCGCGAAACCTCTCTATGGTGCGCGCCGCCCCGCCATATCCCTGCCTCAGGTATAAGGCGGGACGCTTTAGTCGTCGGTTTTGTGTGCTTGTTTGCGGGCGCGGTTGGCGTGATGCACCATAAAACGCGCGGCGGTGGCGGGAACCGGGCGCGAAGGCGGCGTCATCAGCAGGCGGCCAAACAGGGCGCGGTAGGGTTCTTGCATCATCAGCGCCAAAAACCGCGCCTTGCGCCACTCGACAGCGGCAATGTGCAGCGCATCGAGGGTGGAATCGGCCCGCAGACTGTCCAGTTCGATCTGCATTTGGGGGGCGAGGGCGGCTATCGAGCGGTCTTCTTCGGTGCAAAAATTCCGCTCGACCCAATAGTCGATATCGAGCATGTGGTCGGAATGTACAGCGCGGCCACGATCAGCCTTGACGACATAGCTTTCCATCGCGCCAAGGGGGTAGTGGTTTAGCTGTGCCAGCGCGTAATTCGAGCGGCCATAGTTGGAAAACAGGCGTTTGGTCTTGAATTGTTTGTCGAGTTCGCGGCCCTCGCCATCAAACCAGAGGGCAGTATCGAGCCGCGCGTGATCGGGGCTGCGGGGGCGGTGCACGCCGGGTTTGGCGTAGGTGCCATCGTTGCGATAGAGCGTCTTGAACATCGCGCTGCGCCAGGGCCAGTGCATGATGACCGGGGCGGCGTGAACAAAGCTCTGGGTGATCGGCAGGTCTTCGTAATGCACCGCGCCGCCATTGCCGAATAGCCGCCATGTCAGGGTGATGGCGCTGGCATCGGGCAGGGCGGCCAGCAGGGCGGTAAGGGTGTGATCGCCCACATGGATATTGACGAATTCATCGACATCGAGCGGCAAGATCCAGTCGGCCTCGGCCACGATGGGCAGTTTGGCGGCGTGTTTTAACGCGGTAAACTGGATGCCGCCCTTGTCATAGGGGCCATCGTTGCGAATATGGGTCAGAACGCCCTCGGCCGCCAGATGATCAAGCATCTGATCGGTGCCATCCTGGCAATCGTTGGAGAACACCAGAAAGTCGGTGAAACCGACGGCGCGGTGGTGCGCCAGCCATTCGAGCAGGAATGCGCCCTCGTTTCGAACGGTCAGGATGGCGAGTATTTTCAATGGCTTGCCGTGTGTTGTTGAGGTGAATTCGGCAAGATCATGGCCTAGCTTTCCATATCAAGGGCCAGCGCATAGGCGACCCTTTCAGTTTCGTTCAGTTTGACCTCCAGCGCCTGTTCATAAAGCTCGGCAAATTCGGGCATCGCGTGCAGTTCGATCGCTTTGGCGCGGTGCCATTCCAGCCCGCTTTCATGCCATTTGCGCAAGGTTTCATCCCCCATCAGGCGGTCATATTCGGCCCTGAGGCGGGGCAGGTTGCGCTTGATGGTGATATCCTTGAAATCGGACCAATCCATGCGAATCCAGTAGTTGAGGCCGATCGAGCGATCAACATGCAAGGCGCGGCCACGCTGGCGTTTGATCAGAAAGCTCTCGGCGCTGCGCAAGGCATAGTGGTTAAGCTGGATCAGATCGTAACCAATTGATTTGGTAGAGTTTCGCCAGCCCTTGTCGCGGGATTCTCGGGTCATATCCTGGCCCGATCCATTGACCCATTTCACCCGGTCAGCAAAGGCCTCGTCGAGTTTATTGGGACGGTGGCAGCTGATCTTTTCATAGGCGCCGATGTTGCGGAACATGGTTTTAAAGCCCCAGACAGTGTGTGGTTTGGGGCAGAATTTTGGGGCGCAGGTATCGAATTGATCGACGACAAATTCGTCGGCCAGACGGGTGATGCCGTTGTGGCCAAACAGCCGCCATGTCATCGCCACGTTGGTGGCATCGGGCACCCGATCCAGGAAATCCTGCACCGTGCCGTTGCCGCAGCGCACGTTGATAAACTCATCGACGTCGATGTGGATGATCCACTCGGCATTGATCAACACCGGTTCTTTTTGCGCCTGATTTAGGGCGTATTGCTGGGGCGAGTTGCCCTTCCAGCCATCATTATTGCGGTGTTGCAGCACGCCCAATTCTTGCAGCCGATCCAGAACCTCGGTGGTGCCGTCGCTGCAATCATTGGTATAAATCAAGAAGTTATCGACACCCATGGCGCGGTGATAGGCGACCCATTCGATGATGTAGGGGGCCTCGTTCTTCATGCAGCCGACGATGACATTGCCGCTATTGCCGTCGGGCAGGTCGCGCGGGGTGATTGGGGTATAGGCGGCGGCGAGTTCTTCTTCGTTGACGCGGCCCAGTTTGTTGTGCGGCTTGAACGAGGATGTCAGCAGCTTTTCATAGTTCTGCTTGGCCAGCGGCGGCAAGATTTCTTTGGCGGTTTTGCTAAGGGCATTTTCGGGGTTGCCCTTGGCCGGCACATCCAATTCGGTGCCATTGTCCAGGCGGGCCAGATCGGCGGCCTTGGTTTTGGCCTCATCGCGGGTGGCCTTGTCGATGCGCCACATGAAGGCCAGGAGGTACTGCGAGGCGCGGTAGCCAAAGGTGGGGTCGGCCTCGGACCAGGCAGCCTTGGCGCGGTCGCGTTTCAGGCTGGCCGCTGTCAGGGCGGGATGCGATTTTAGCAGCGCCTTGTTGGCGGTCTCAAAGGTTTTTGAGATGTCGGATAGGGTGGCGGGATCAAGAGCGTCGCCCTCTACCCTGATTTCATTGATAAATTTACGCCACAACTGGCGTGGCAGAATGCGCTTGCGCCCCGCCAGGACCCGCAGCAGCAGATCGTTCATCAGCCGTCCTCGGGTCAGCCATGCGGCAGAGGGTTGCACGGGGGCGGTGCCCTCGGCGGCCTTGCCGATGGCATCCTTGATCTGAAAAACTTCGCGGACTTCCTGGGTGGCTTCTTCGGCGTAAAACAGCGCTTCGTCATAGGGGCGCAGATGCACGGTATCGGGGCCAAACACACCCTCCCAATGGGAGACGAGGCGGGTGTAATCGAGCCAGAAAGGCGGTGTCTGGGTTTCCTGAAACTGGCCGATTTGGGGATCAATCGCATGGGCATCTAACAGACAATCATCCCACCAATCCTTGGTGCCGGCCAATTCCATTTCGAGGTCGAGCGATTGGGCGCGACCCGCCATCACCTGATCGGCGTAGTGACGGGCGAGCAGGCGGCCCTGTTCATCAATATGGGCGATGATGCGGATATCATCGGACAGCGGCAGCAGCAGGGCGCGCAGGCGTTCGAGTTCTGAGGTTTGGGCCAGTGAGGTGCCCAGCTGAGTGCACGACAGGATCAGAACATCGGGGGTAAACTGGGCCACCTCCTTGGCCAGATCGGCGGCGACGGCATCGCGCAGAACGGCCTGTTTGTCGGCGGTGATATAGCCGCGATTATAGCGCAGCGGGTCGATATGATCGGGGTCTGTCACGGACATGAACAGGCGGGTGTGGTTCTTGTTACCGGGGCTGCGGGCAAACAGGATGCCCTTGCCGATCAGCTGTTCGCGTTTGGACGCCAGAATGTCCTGGAGACGTTCGGCGCCGACATGTTCGAGCCCGATATGCAGATCAATACGCATTATGCAGCCGCCCCACCGGATTTGGAAGATTGTTCACTGGCCAGTCGTGCCGCCTTTTCTGCCGATTTGGCGGCGGCGCGGATGGTTGATTTGGCCGTGGCCGCTGCCGATTTTAGGTCACGGTTTTTGTTGGCTTTGCCCCACCAGGGCAATTCGCGACCGATATGGGCCGATATCGCCTCGGCGGCGGTTTCGTCGGTGATGTCAAATTGCAAAAATACGTCCTCGTCTTTGAACCAGTCGCGCAGGTTGGCGTAGTGGCCGGTGATCCATTGCGCCCGCTCGGCGCTGGTTTGGCCATAGCCGGCGGGCAGGCCGGGAATGGCGCTATTGGGCAAACGATCCATCCCCATGTCTGACCAGGCCAGCATGCTTTGCGACATGGCAAAGGCATCGCGGTGCGAGGCGACAAAGCGGGTGCCGGGATGATGGGCGCGGATGGCACGCAGCAGGGCAAAATCGGTTTGCGGCCAGAGGCAATGGCCATCGCGCAATGTGTTCAGTTCGCTGATGGCGTCGAATTCATCAAGCAGCGCCAGCGGATCGCCGGTTTGGTAATAGCCGCGATAGACCAGATCGCCGACATAGGCATTGTGGATATCGCTATTTTTGGTCTGGCGGGGGCGAATGCGGTGGTCGGCTACCTTGAGCCCGGCCATTTTCAGCGCCCGGCCCAGGGTGGTGGTGCCCGATTTGGGCAGGCCGAGGTTGATGACGCGCAGCCGGCTCAATTGCTCAGCCCCAGTTCGGCCAATAGCGCCTCTTCTTGCGGGGGCAGGGTAGAGGCGGCGCGCAGTTGGTCGCGCATGGCGCGGTAGCCGGGTTTTGCCAGTAGCTCATCGCGTTTGGCAATATGCAGGGCGACGGCCTCGGCGTGTAGCGCGGCAATTTCCTTGTCGGCCATCAAATTGGCAATTTCACGTTTCAGATCCGGAAGGTAGCGCTGAATGCTCATGTCGGAATGGGCGTCATCATTGCGTTCGCGCCAGTAAGTATCGTCAAATTCGCGGTTCTCGCGGTTAACGTCGCCGCGATCATTCTTGACCAGATAGCTATCGAGACTGCGCAGGGCGTAGTGGTTAAGCGTGGCAAATTCGCGTGCGCCTTGGGCGGGAAATTTGCGGATGCGGCGCGGGTTGGCGGCGACGAGGAATTTGTGCTGGACCTTGCGCCCTGATGCATCCGTCCAACTGGGACGTTTGCGTTCGGGTAGTTTGCCTTTGAAAAACGGGCGGTGGGCGCCGAAGTATTGCAGCGGAAAATCGTGGCGCACCAGTGATTTGACCTCGATCGCGGTTTCGCCGCACCACAGATCGGGGTTATGGCAGTGGCTGAATTGTGAAATCACCGGCTGATCGATAAATTCATCGACGCCGCCATTGGCAAAGAACTGAAAGGTCACGCTGATGGTTTGCGGATTGCCGCAGGCCTCGATCAGCGCCGGGATGGTATGATCGCCGGTGTGGATATTGAGAAATTCATCGACATCCGCCACCCAGACCCAATCGGCATTGGCGACCACATCTTGGCGCGCCGCGTCGCGCAGCGCCTCCATCTGGTAGTTGCGCCCCTCTGCGGGGTTGGGCAGGTGCTGCACGATGCCGCGTGCCGCCAGAGCATCGAGCAACCGGTCAGTCGCATCGGTACAATCGTTGGAATAAAACAGGAAATCTGTCACGCCAATCAGGCGGTTAAAGGCGATCCATTCCAACAGGAAGGGCCCCTCGTTTTTGACGCAGGTCACGGCTGTTATGCGCATATGCGCACCTCTGCCGACGTGTCGGTTTTTACAGTCATGGTTTTTGCCCGCCCGATGCTCAAGACTTGAACGTCTTGTAACAAATCATTGTTTCGAAAAACATGACAGTTTGGGGGGGAACCGTCAATGATGGCGCTGATTTTAGGTGATTTTGCGGCATTGGGGCGACATGTTGGGTTATGTGTTGTGGCTGATTTCGGGTAATCAGGCGGAGCGCAGCTGTGCATTTCTATTTGCATGTGGCGAGGCGACGCCCCATTTCTGGGGGGATGCGACAGGAGCCAATGATGCAGCGGTTTGACGATATCCCAGAGACCGCTTTGCGCTGGCATCGCGCCGGAGTGGGCGCGGTGCTGGCAACGGTGGTGCAGACCTGGGGCAGTGCGCCGCGCCGGGTGGGTAGCCAGTTGGCGATTTCGGGCGCGGGCGAGATTGCCGGATCGGTCTCTGGCGGTTGTGTCGAGGGCGCGGTGGTGGTCGAGGCGCTGGAGGCCTTGGCGGATGGGGCGCCGAGGCTGTTGGAATATGGGGTGAGTGACGGTGATGCCTTTGCGGTCGGGCTGGCCTGTGGCGGCACGATTCGGGTGTTGGTCGAGCCAGTGGGCGCGGGGATGCCGCAAGGGTTGTTGGCCGAATTGGTTGACGCGCGGGCGGCGCGCCGCGCGGTCGGCTATGTGGTGAATACGGTGCGGTGGACGCGTGAGGTGGTTTATGAGGGCCATATAGAGCGGTTTCGGATGGACCGGTCGGGGTTTGAGGCGGATGGCGAGACTTTTGTGGGCATTCACAACCCGCCGCTAAGGATGATTATCGTGGGCGCGGTGCATATTGCGCAGGCTTTGGTGGTGATGGCGCGGCTGGCGGGGTATGATCCGGTGGTGATTGATCCGCGTGCGGCCTTTGGATCGGCGGCGCGATTTCCCGGCGAGCGGGTGTTGGATGATTGGCCGGATGCGGCGGTAAAGGCGCTGGGGCTGGATGGGCGCACGGCGCTGGTATTGCTGAGCCATGACCCCAAGCTGGACGATCCGGCGCTAATGCAGGCATTGCATTCGGAGGTGTTTTATATTGGCGCCCTGGGATCGGTGCGCACCCATACAAAGCGGGTGGCGCGACTAGAGGCCGCCGGATTTTCGCCCGCGCAGATCGGGCGTGTGCATGGGCCGGTGGGGCTGGATATCGGGGCGGCTGGGCCGGCCGAGATTGCGGTTTCGATCATGGCCGAGATAACCAAAGTGTTGAGGCTGGGATGAAGTTTGGCGCGGTTCCACTGTCCGAGGCCGGGGGGGCGATTTTGGCCCATTCGGTGGATTTGGCGGGGCGGCGGCTGCGCAAAGGCGTGGAATTGGAGCCTGCGCATTTGTCGGCATTGGCCGCAGCCGGGCACGCCCACGTGACGGTGGCGCGGCTAGAGGCGGGGGATGTGCATGAGGATGCCGCAGCGGCGGCGATTGCGGCGGCTTTGGTGCCTGATCCGGCGGCGGCTGGGCTGCGGCTGAGTGCGCCGTTTACCGGCCGGGTCAACCTGATTGCCGACGCGCCGGGGGTGGCGGTACTGGATGTGGCGGCGCTGGACGCGCTGAACCGGGTGGATGCGATGATAACGCTGGCCACGGTGCCGCCCTATCAGCAGATGGCGGCGGGCGGCATGGTGGCGACGGTCAAGATCATCTCTTACGCGGTGGCGGGGGGTGATCTGGCGCGGGCGGAGGCGCTGGCGCGGGGTGCGATCCGGGTGCAGGGATGTATCATGCGAACCGCCTCGTTGATCATGACCGATATCGCAGGTGGGCCGGGGGAAAAGGGCGGCGCGGCGATGGCCCGGCGGGTTGAGGCGCTGGGGATGACATTGGCCGAGACCCGCACAGTGGCGCACTGCGAGGAGGATCTGGCGGCAGCGATTGTGGCGGCGCGGGGGGATATCGTGCTGGTGCTGACCGCTTCGGCGACCTCGGATGCCTATGACGTCGGCCCGCAGGCATTGCGCATGGCGGGGGGGAAGGTGACGCGATTTGGGATGCCGGTCGATCCGGGAAACCTATTGTTTTTGGGCGATCTGGGCGGCAAACCGGTGATTGGGTTGCCGGGCTGTGCACGGTCGCCAGCGCTGAACGGGGCCGATTGGGTGCTGGCGCGGCTGGCCTGTGGGATAGAGGTGAGCAGTGCGGACATCGCAGCGATGGGAGTGGGCGGATTGCTAAAGGAAATCCCGACGCGACCGATGCCGCGCCGCAGGAAAGCCGGTGATACGGATTTTAACACGCCCTGAGCGGCAATCATCAGCCCCCCGGCGGCCTTGTGATCGGCGCTGAGGGTTTGGGGGATACCTGGCGCGCCGCTGGAATGCGTGAGTGCCGCAACAAACTGATCAGTGCGCGGCATCGTGCGATTGAAAACAGATCAAACGGGCAGCGCCAAAACCCTGCAATGCCCAAAAACAGGGTCTGCCGGGCGACAAAGGGCTAGATCATTGAGCCTTGAATGAGGGATGCACCCAGTTTACGGGCCATTCCAGGTGGGTATGCGCGAGTTTCTGCCGGTCGCGCCGGGAAAGTGCCAAGTCACGCAACATTGATTCGCCTCTGCCGCGATTGCCGATAGCATGGCGCGAAATTCATGTGTCTGGAGACCTAAATGATCATATCTGCCCTGAAATCGACAACCGCCCTGGCGCTGTGCCTAACGCTGGTTTCTGCGCCCATAGCCGCACAGGCCGCTGATGCATGTGCCGCGGATATTGGCAGCGCAGTGTTCCCTTGTGTTGTTGAAGGCGGGGCGGTTGTAGAAAGCGCCGATGCTCTGTCCGCAGCCCGCGAGGCAGCAGGGGCCGCTGCTGCAGAAGCCGCTGCTGCTGAGGCTGCTACCGCTGAGGCTGCTGCTGCTGAGGCTGCCGCCGCTGAGGCTGCCGCCGCTGAGGCCGCTACCGCTGAGGCTGCTGCCGCTGAGGCTGCTGCCGCTGAAGCCGCTGCCGCTGAGGCTGCCGCCGCTGAGGCTGCCGCCGCTGAGGCCGCCACCGCTGAGGCTGCTGCCGCAGAAGCTGCTGCTGCTGAGGCTGCTACCGCTGAAGCTGCTGCCGCTGAGGCTGCTGCGGCAGAAGCTGCTGCTGCG
>Ga0316201_10005007_pt1 | contig 10131 bp, 8 predicted proteins | sample CS6wburrow_MG_FD_204516 | JGI IMG/M metagenome (GOLD analysis project Ga0316201, IMG submission 204516) | Coastal sediment microbial communities from Delaware Bay, Delaware, United States - CS-6 worm burrow | ecosystem: Environmental > Aquatic > Marine > Coastal > Sediment | place: USA: Delaware...
GGCCTTGAAAAACTTGACCTCGTCTGTGTTGATGACCTGCATGTGATTGCCGGTCAGCAGGCCTGGGAAGAAGCCCTGTTTCATTGTTTCAATCGCATCAGGGAGGCTGGCGGACGCCTGCTCGTGAGCAGCCGGTTACGGCTGTCTGCCCTGCAGCTCGGTTTGCCCGATCTTGCCTCGAGGCTGGCCTGGGGATTACGTTTGCCGCTGCTACCGTTGGAGGATGACGATAAACTGATGGTTATCAACCTGCACAGTGCCGCGCTGGGTTTCGACCTGCCGGAGGAAGTGCAAAAATACCTGCTCAAGCACCATGACCGCAGTTTGAAAGCACTGCTGCAAACCGTTGAGAGCCTGCACCATGCGGCTCTGACCCATAAAAGAAGAATAACCATTCCACTTGCGCGTGAAGTCCTCAAGGCCGCCGGTGAAGCCCAGGAGAATTAATGATGTTGACAAAAGCCCAGATTACCCGAAATTGGTTGCCGCGTTACACCGGCATGCCGCTCGATGAGTTTGGCAAGTACATTCTGGTGACCAACTTCGTCGATTATGTGCAGCGTTTTGCGCAGAAATTTGACAGTAAAATATACGGCGAAGATCGTGCCATGCAGGCTTCCACCAACTCAGACGGGTTAACCATCATCAACTACGGCATTGGTTCGAGCAATGCTGCGACGATCATGGACCTGTTGACGGCCGTTTCACCGGAAGGCGTGTTGTTTCTGGGAAAGTGTGGTGGTTTGAAAAAATCTACCGAGCTGGGCCATTTTATCCTGCCGATAGCCGCCATCCGCGGGGAGGGCACCAGTGACGACTATTTTCCGCCTGAAGTTCCGGCCCTGCCGTCATTCAAATTGCACAAGTTCGTTTCAGACAAGATCCTGGCCCATGGAGTCGATTACCGCACCGGGGTGATTTATACAACCAACCGCCGAGTCTGGGAACATGATGAAGATTTTCACAGGCGGCTCAAGGAAATGACCTGTATCGGTATCGACATGGAAACGGCGACCTTGTTCATCGTCGGACATGCCAATGCGATCGCGCACGGCGCCTTGTTGCTGGTATCGGACGTACCGGTTACCCCGGATGGCGTCAAGACCGAGGAATCAGATAAAAAAGTCACCGCTACCTGGGTCGACCTGCACCTGCAGATCGGTATCGAGGCCATGACTGAGATCGGAAGAAAAGGTGAGAAAATAAAGCACTTTCTTTATTGAGAAGCGAAAAAAAGGGCCGCATCTGCGGCCCTTTTGCTAATCGCGGTTCGCTTATTTGAAGGTGACGTTGTTGTCTATCACGAGGCCACCGGTGGTGAAACGCATTTCGACACGTGAGCGTCCCAGCATGGCGGTGTAAGCCTCTTTAACTGCATCGGCATATTCATGAGCGGCGTGTTCGCTGCTGTATTGCAAGGTATCTTTCATTGCCGCCTCGATCTCCAGTTGTTTCGCCATGTCATACGAAACCGACAGGAACGTACCGTTATTTGGCTGCGACAAGTTCATGAACGCTTCAAGGTCGCCGGCATTTTCTTCACCAACGGAGGCGCCAATGGCGCTGTCACCCATCAGGGCGAAGACCTCCAGGCCTTCCATGCGCAGGATACTTTCCGGGATCCTGACCGGTTGGGTCTGGTTGGCGAGATCCAGCGCATCGAAACCCGGTACCATCATGCTGGCCATGCCAACAAACATCTCGGGTTTGTCCACGTGCAGGGCCACCAGACCCTTACCCTTGACGATGTCCGCTTTCGGATCAAACTCATCCATGCTGACTCGCACGCCCATCAGGTTATTCACCATGGGGGGCATGGGGATGTTGAGTTGCGCGACCATTTCCTCCGCACTTTGATTAAATTTTTCGAACTGTTCGCACTGGTAAGGCGCGGCTGCCACGGCGGTGGCTTTTTCGAGCAGGAAGTTGCGCAATTTTCCAACCTTCACAGCAAGTGATGCGGATACGAGTTGGTTACCTTCGAGCGCGGCAGGTGTATCAGAAACGAGACCCAGGAGTCCGCTCGCCAGTGAATTTTCAATTTCCAATTCGTAGCGCATGCCGATCTCATTTGCAGACATGCGGGTGGTGCCCATGGTCATGCGCGGCGCCTTGTCGATCATCGACTTGATCTCGGCAACACACACCGGATCGAAAGACTGCATATGCATGGACAGCTCCGGACCCAGGTAGGCGTGTGTCGCGCTGTTCTCATCGAGCATCTCATTGGCCAGCTTTTGCAGGTTCACGATGCCTGAGCCGTAGCCGGTATACCCCTTTTCACTGTTCATGATTGCCAGTGCATTGGTTGCAGCCATGCTGTCGACCGGCATATCCTGACCGAGAAAGGCAGGCAATAACTTGTCTTCGGCGCTGACGGGAAATACGGACATGGCAAGGTGCTGGTCAAGAATGGCGATGTATACGCCAACCGGCATGCCACTCTCGGCAACATGCCAGTAGCTGGTGCCGTTAAGGTCTTTTTCAGGCAGCGTGAAACCCATCTTGGTTTCAACGCGGGCAATGGCTTCCCGCAGCTTGCCGGTGTCGGCGAGGCTTATTCTCATAACGGGAAAAACCCCACCACTGGCGTAGAATGCAGAGTTGGTCTGCAGGCTGATTCCAAGGTTCTCAAGGCTTTCCGCGCTTACTTCACCGCCGAGTTCGTCAAGAATGGCACTGGCCAGGCGGGCCATCTGGTCGTTTTCAAATTCGCCCGCCGCATAGTCCGCCTTGAACTTGCTGACGTGTTTCGACATGACGTCCAGAACCGGCTGGAAACGCGCGACATAGACATCGGTAATTTCCTTCGGAACCGGTTCAAGGCTGGCGAACACATAGCTTGTATCGGCCGGCACATGGGCAAGCAGCGGGTTGGCGCTTTCTGCAACACTGACAAGTGCTTCATCAGCATCTCTGTCACAGGCGGAAACCACGAGGGTGACGCCAAAGATCAGGGCTAGGGTGCGGGTAAATTTCATGGTCTTGATATCCTGTCTTTCATCTATGTATAGGTGTTATACACCACTACAACACTAAAGACAAGTATTTTCGCAAAAAATTCAATTTTTCGGTTGTGTCATTTTCAGGTACCGGCGGGCGAATCCTGATGCGACTTCACTTCATCGAGCAGGTTCTGGAGAATTTCCCTGGCATCGCCATAAATCATGCGAACGTTGTCCCGGGTGAACAGCGGGTTGTTGATGCTGGAGTAACCGTTTCCCTGGCCGCGTTTGATAGCTAACACTTGCCGGGCTTTGTCAGTATCAAGAACCGGCATGCCGTAATTTGGGCAATTCACATCCTCTCTGGCCGCCGGATTTACCACGTCATTGGCGCCGACAATAAGCGCCAGGTCACACGCGGAAAATCGACCGTTGATGTGTTCGAGATCAAATACGGCTGTATGTGGCACCTCCGCTTCATCAAGCAGGATATTCATATGCCCGGGCATGCGACCGGCGGCTGGGTGTATTGCAAACCTGACGCTTTTTCCCATTTCAGCAAGCGAAGCTGCCAGGGCAGCAAGCTGAAACTGGGCTCGCGAAACGCCCATTCCGAAACCTGGAACGACGATAATCTCCTGGGCCTCGAGCAGCGTCCTTGCAGCATCTGACTTTTCTGCAACGACTTCGGGTTCAGCTGCGGCTGTAACGGCCTTCACGTCTTCATTGATGCCAATGTCCCGAAGCTCTGACAGGTGTGCGCGCATGAGTTTAACAGCGGCGAACACCAGTAAGGCCACGATGACACAGGCTACCAGGATCAACAGCGCAGAGGATGATTCCATGATGCTCAGTTACCTCTCGTAAGGCCGCCGGGACAGCAGTAGCACAGAGTGATCATTTCAAGCTTCGATTTCAGCGTCTGCCGGTGCATCGATAGCGTCTCTTTGAACCAGTTTTCCTGCATGGGTTAACAGGATTCCATCGATCACTTCGTGGTCGCGGCTGACCGTGATGTTTTCACCATCTGCCAGCAAAGACAGCACATCCACGAGGCTTCTTGCATACATGGCGCTGGCGTGATTCGCAGACTCACTGGCAAGGTTGAGAGGACCATCGATAACAACCCCGCTGTGCGTCACTGTTTCACCCGGAACGGTCAGCTCACAATTGCCGCCTGATTCGGCAGCCAGATCAACGATGATGGAACCGGGTTGCATGCCTTCGAGCATGGCCTTGCTAATGAGTTTTGGTGCGGAGATGCCGGGCAGAGAAATGGTTGATATTAAAACATCAGCTGCGCCCAGGCGCTCCGCCAGTTTCTCCTGCAGAGATTGTTGATCCTCGTTTGCGGGTATTTCACTTGAGCCGGGCTCGTCAGCCTCTGCTGTATCCACACTGATTAATTCCGCACCCAGCGACTCAACTGTTTCACGGGCGACGGAGCCCGGATCATATACTTCCACCCGTGCGCCGAGTCGCCGCGCGGTCGCAATCGCCTGTAATCCTGCTGTTCCGGCACCGAAGATGACAACGCGTGCCGGGTTCAGTGTGCCGGCGGGAGTGGTCAGCATCGGAAACACGCGCGGCGCCAGTTGTGCTGCCCTCAGCACGGCGCCGTAGCCGGCAATCGTGGCCTGCGATGAAAGCACGTCCATGGAGCGGGTGCGGTTATTGCACGGCACAAGCTCCATCGCCAGGCAGGTATGCCGATGCTGGTTGAGGGTATCAGTGACGGCCGGATTGCGGTGCGGATAAACCAGGCCTATACCGAGCCGGCCATCGGGCAGGTTAGCCAGCTGTTCGGTCGCCGGGACCTGCACCCACAACCATATGTCGGCCATGGTGACTATGAGCTCTGGGTCTTCGAGGATGACGCAGTCAGCGTACTGTTCATCGGCGAAACCGGCCGCTTCACCGGCGCCCTTCTCGATGAGTACCTGAAAACCTTTCTGAGCAAGTTGGTTGGCGCTCGCCGGATCCAGAGCGACCCGGCGTTCCCCGTCGGCCTGTTCCCTGAGCACTGCTACTGATAACGACATGAACATCCCTCCCTGTCCAAAATCAGCTTCTTCCTCTGAAGCCGATGACTCCTGGCAACATTATTACTTAAAAACGACCCGTTCGCATAATGGATTGTCGCCAGAAGCGCAGTCCAAGCCGGGGTAATGGCCTTTCGATGGCCCGCAATGCGGCTGCAGCGGAAGCGTAATATTCCTGTCACAATGAAAAGCCCCCGTTGCTTTCGCTTCGGGGGCTTTGCACCAGTCAAATTGGCGTTTTGTTAAAGTGCTTTGAACACCTTGTCCAGGGTGTCTCCAGCATCTCCGAACAACATGCGCGTGTTCTCCAGGAAGAACAGGGGATTTTGCACGCCGGCATATCCCGTTGCCATGCTGCGCTTGAGAACGATGGACACTTTACCTTTCCAGCATTCCAGTACCGGCATGCCGCCGATCGGACCATCAGGGTCGGTCAGGGCCGAGGGGTTGACGATATCATTGGCGCCGATAATGACAGACACGTCGACTTTCGGAAAATCGTCATTGATTTCATCCATCTCGTAGACGATGTCATACGGTACCTTGGCTTCGGCCAACAACACGTTCATGTGGCCTGGCATACGTCCGGCTACCGGATGAATGCCAAAGCGGACATTGACACCTTTGGCACGCAGGGTCTTGGTGATTTCAAAGACAATGTGTTGAGCCTGGGCCACTGCCATGCCGTAACCCGGAATGATCATGACTTCTTTGGCATCGGCCAGCAGCGCTGCCGTCTCTTCAGCGTCGATGGGAACAACCTCACCCTGGTCTTCACCACCACTTGCCGCCGGTGTTCCACCGCCGGTGCCAAAACCGCCGGCGATCACGGACAGGAACTTGCGATTCATCGCCCGGCACATGATGTAGCTGAGGATAGCGCCCGAGGAACCCACCAGCGCGCCGGTGACGATCAACAGGTCATTGCCCAGCATGAAGCCGGTTGCCGATGCTGCCCAACCCGAATAGCTGTTGAGCATGGAAACCACAACCGGCATATCAGCACCACCAATGGCCATGACCATGTGGATACCGAACAGCAACGCTACACCCGTCATGATGATCAGCGGCACGATGCCTGCGTTGCCGCCGTCTGGCGATTGCACGACAAATTCGTAACCAAAATAGACGGCCGCTATCAACAGGGCCAGGTTGAGCCAATGACGTGCCGGCAGCATCAGCGGGTTACCGCTCATCTTGCCGGACAGTTTGCCAAAAGCGATAACCGAACCGGAAAACGTCACGGCGCCGATCAGGATGCCAAGATAGGTTTCGATATCATGAATGGTCAGCTCCACGCCCACGTAGTGCGAAAGCCTGTCCGGGTCCATGAAGTTGGCAAAGCCGACAGCCACCGCGGCAAGACCGACCAGGCTGTGCAGGATGGCTACCAGCTCGGGCATTTGGGTCATTTGTACACGACGTGCAGCAAACAGTCCGATTGAGCCACCCACGACCAGGGCCGCAAACAGGGCGGCATAATTTTGTGTAACAACACCCAGTATGGTTGCAATCAGGGCAATTGCCATACCGATGATGCCGTACCAGTTGCCCCGCCTGGCAGTTTCCTGGTTGGAGAGCCCACCGAGCGCGAGGATGAATAGGATAGTCGCAATGATGTACGACACAGTAATAGTTCCAGCGTTAATCATGACGACCTCACTTCCTGAACATTTCGAGCATGCGACGCGTGACGGCAAAGCCGCCAAATATGTTGATGCTCGTGATTAAAACGGTTGCAACCGCTACCCATCCAATCAGCTCATTTTCCGAACTGATCTGTATCAATGCACCGATAATGATGATGCTTGAAATCGCGTTGGTTACGCTCATTAGTGGTGTGTGCAATGCGGCAGTCACGTTCCAGATCACCATGTAGCCGACAAAGCACGCCAGCACGAATACAGTGAAATGGGCCATGAATGAAGCGGGTGCGACGGCGCCCAGACCCAGCAATGCCAGTCCGGCGATAACCATGCCGATAATGGGTCCTGCCACCGAGCGTTTTTTCTCCTCGACAACAGGGGCGGGTGCCGGTTGCTGCTTTGCCTTCGGTGGCGCTGCAGAGAGTTTCGGCGCCGGTGGTGGCCAGGTTGTTTTTCCATCGATGCAAACCGTTGCACCGCGGAAAACCTCGTCCTCCATGTCGACGACGATCTGGCCGTCTTTCTCAGGTGTGAGGTCGGTAAGCAGATGGCGCAAATTGGTCGCGTACAACTGGCTCGATTGTGCAGCCAGGCGGCTGGGCATGTCGGTGTAACCGATGATGGTTACGCCATGGTGTTCAACTACTTTTTCAGGCTCGGTGAGTTCGCAGTTTCCTCCCTGTTCGGCGGCCAGGTCAACGATGACACTACCGTCTTTCATGGACTCAACCATCTCGGCTGTAATCAGCCGGGGAGCCGGCTTGCCGGGAATCAATGCGGTTGTAATGATGATATCCACCTCCTTCGCCTGTTCGGCGAACAGGGCCATCTCGGCCTTAATGAATTCATCACTCATGACTTTTGCGTAACCGCCTTCGCCGGAACCGTCTTCGTCCTCGAAATCGAGCATCAGGAATTCGGCATCCATGCTTTCGATCTGCTCTTTGACCTCAGGGCGGGTGTCGAAGGAGCGCACGATTGCGCCCATGCTCTTGGCGGCGCCAATCGCTGCCAGACCTGCAACGCCGGCGCCGATGACCAGCACCTTGGCAGGCAATACCTTGCCGGCGGCCGTGATCTGGCCGGTGAAAAAGCGTCCAAAATGCTGAGCCGCTTCCACCACCGCCCGATAACCCGCGATGTTTGCCATGGAACTCAGGGCATCGACCTTCTGGGCACGCGAGATACGCGGGACGCTGTCCATTGCCATCGCGGTGACACCTTTTTCGGTCAGTTTTTGCAGCAACTCCGGATTCTGTGCCGGCCACAAAAAACTGATCAGTGTCTGGCCGGATTTGAGGCGCTCCGCCTCGTGATCCTCAGGGGCCCGGACCTTCAGAATAATATCCGAATTACTCCATATCTCATCTGTTCCGGCCACTGTGCAACCTGCCGCCTCGTAGCTTGCGTCTGAATAATTAGCTGCGGCGCCTGCCTTGGATTCAACCGCCACGTCAAAGCCCAGCTTGATCAACTGGGCGGCCACTTCTGGGGTCGTGGCTACACGCTTCTCGCCTGTATATAACTCCCTCGGTACTCCGATTCTCATAAAAATCTCCGGATGTCTTGCCGTTTAAAGCTTGGTTTACTTGGAATAATTGTCTCTGCGTTCTGTGCCAATCAGGCCTGTTTACACGGCCTGGCGTTATGATTGCTTCAGTCGGGCGTGAGTATACTCAGAATACCCAAAAGAACTACGATCTAGGTCAATTAAAACTGATTAAGTTGCTGTTTTAAATGACCGCGAAGGGCGTCGAGCCTTTCTATCGTGCCGATATCATACCAGTCGCCCCGAAACAGTTCTCCAGTCACACTTTGCGCCGCCATCGCCGCCTGCAACATGGGTACGACAGAGAAACTGCCGCTGGTTGCTGCAGAGAAAAAACGCGGGTGATAAACACTGATTCCACTGAATGTCAGCAACGGCTGTCCCTCGGCAGAAACATAGCCGCCGCTGAGGGCGAAATCACCGTTAGGGTTGTGCGCCGGATTGGGCACCAGCACGAGATGAGCCTGGTCGCACTTGATCGCTCTCAGGCGCGCCAGCGGGTAATGGCTGAATACATCCCCGTTGATAATTGCAAACGGTGCGTCACCCAGTAGCGGCAGCGCCCGGGCGATACCGCCACCGGTGCCGAGGGCGCCAGCGGGTTCCGGTGAGTAATGAATGGTCAACCCCCACCTCGAGCCATCACCCAGCGTCCCGCGTATCATGTCACCCAGGTGATCGAGGTTGATGACGACTTCTCGAAATCCCGCATTGGCCAGCTTTTCGAGGTGATGTTCAATCAATGGCTTGCCGCCAACTTCCAATAAAGGCTTGGGTGTCTGGTCTGTCAACGGCCGCAAGCGTTCGCCGCGGCCCGCGGCAAGAATCATGGCACGCATTCAGGATGCTCCAGGTGGTTCAAAATGTCCGCAAACTCTGGGTAGAGTCGCAGTGTGCCGGTGACATACTCAAAAAAGCGCGGGATCATCTCGAGGTAACCTTGCTTGCCGTCGCGGTAATAAAGCCTGGCAAAAATTCCGACAATCTTGATATTGCGCTGCAACCCCATCAGGTCACAGTAGCGGCGCCATTGCTCCGGTTTCATTTCCAGCTCGAGCATTTGCCTGAATTGTTCCATCCAGGTCTCGATTTGCTGTCGCGGCCAGTGGATGTAGCGGTCCCAGACAAGGGAGACGAAGTCATAGCTTATTGGGCCAATGACCGCATCCTGAAAATCGATGATGCCGATGCTGTTTTCTGCGGTTCTGAGTAAGTTGCAGGAATGGAAATCCCGATGCACGAAACACTGTGGCTGCGTCAATGCTGAATCTATGATCTGGTCACAAAACCTGTCCCAGAGTGCATCAAGTTTTTGCCGGGGCATCGCCCTGCGGTGATGGCCGAGGTACCACTCCGGGAAAAGGTCCATATCCCGGCGCAACTTCCTGACACTGAAAAGTGGCAGTTCATGGGTGCTTACCGTCAGCGCGAAGGTCTTCAGTATGTCAAATAGTTCAGGGAACAGTGCATCGACGTTGTTTTCATCCAGTAAATCACGAAACAGCTGGTCGCCGAAGTCCTCCAGCAGCAGAAAACCGTTTTGCTGGTCCGCGTGCACTATTTCAGGCGCGTGCAGTTGGGCCGCCCGCAGACGCGCATCCACGTCCATAAATGGTCTTATGTCCTCTCCGGGAGGAGCGGCATCCATCAGGATGAATGATTTGCCTTCGACCTCGAGTCTGAAATAGCGGCGAAAACTCGCATCACCTGCAACTCCCCTGAATCCCGAGCGCGAATCAACGCCAAGACTTTGCAACCAGGCATGTGCCTGGGCAAGGCGCGGGTCTGAATGTGATGGTGTTTTCGCGACGGTTGATCCCATGGGGGGATTTTGCCGGAAACCGTCGCGCGATGAAATGACGACGAAGACTTATTTGAGTTTTTTTAAATCGTACCAATATGGTACTATATGGAATTCGAGGCCGCTTTCAGACGGGAATAAAACGAGC
>Ga0316201_10005008_pt1 | contig 10129 bp, 10 predicted proteins | sample CS6wburrow_MG_FD_204516 | JGI IMG/M metagenome (GOLD analysis project Ga0316201, IMG submission 204516) | Coastal sediment microbial communities from Delaware Bay, Delaware, United States - CS-6 worm burrow | ecosystem: Environmental > Aquatic > Marine > Coastal > Sediment | place: USA...
GTCGCCGCGTCGCCTGGACGCGATCGCTGAGGTCACTGACCTGTTGGTGATCTCGCTGGATGGCAAGCCAGAATCGCATAACCGGATGCGCAACTCACCGAAGGCATTCGAGACGATGCTCAACCGGCTGCCCGAGCTGCGCGAACGTGGGATCAATTTCGGCTTCCTGTTCACCCTGACCCAGCACAATCTCGACGAACTGCCCTGGGTGGTCGAGTTCGCCGCCAACGTCGGCGCCAGGGCGCTGCAGATCCATCCGCTGGACTGCTTCGGCAATGCGGCCACACAGCTCGCCGGCAGTTCACCGGACGCGGTCGAAGGCGCTTACGCCTGGCAGCTGGCCGAGTATGTACGCGCAAAGCTCGGTGGCCAGCTGGCGGTGCAGGTCGACCTGCTGCACAGCGACGCGCTCGCACAGCATCCGGAACAGTTCTTTCTCGGCGACCCCGAGGCACTGGCCGAACGGCCGCTGGCCGAGCAGCTGTCGCCGCTGGTGATCGAGCCGGATGGTGAGGTGGTGCCGCTGCAATACGGATTCGCCCGCGAATACGCACTCGGCAACCTGCGTCGGCGCTCGCTGCCCGAGATGGCCACTCACTGGCAACGGGTCGTCCAGCCGAAAATTCATGGGGTCGCACAGCGACTGCAACGCAGTCTGAGTGCCCAGCCGGCGCAGTTTATCGACTGGTATGCACGCATGGCCGTCGAGGCCCGCCGGACGGTGACCGTCGATGTCGTCAACGTGGTCGCGCCGCCGCGTACCACCGCGGTCGGCACGCATGCCTGAGCAGATCGGCGATATGAGCACCCCCCTGTTTCGCGAGGAGGCCCTGACCCATCAGCGCGAACCCGTTCAGGGCACCCTGCTCCTGGCTGCGTCTCCGCGCAGCACCTGGTTGAGCCTGGCCGCGTTCACGATCGCCGCGTTGTTGATCAGCTATGCCTGGCTCGGCGAGTTCAGCCGCAAGGCTCACGTGCAGGGCTATCTCGCACCGAACAAGGGCCTGATCAAGGTCTATCCCCCGGTCATCGGCACGCTGCTGGAGCGTCGTGTCGAAGAGGGCCAGGCGGTGCGCAGGGGAGACGTGCTGGCCGTGGTATCGACCGAAAAGGCCAGTCTCAGCGTACGCGCGGCCAATGACGAAACCATCGCCCTGTTGCGCGAACGCGAGTCCAGCCTTGAGCAGGAGCTGGGCACACAGGCCGAGATCGACCGGCTGCGCCTGCGCGGTATCGACGACAGCCTGAGCAGTCTGCAGCGCGAACAGAGCCAGCTCGATGCCGCGATCGACACGGTCGAGCAACGCCTGCAGGCTGCGCGTAAGGAAGCGCGACGCTTCGAGCAGCTCGAAGACGATGGCTTCGTCGCCGCGACCCAGCTGCAGCAGCAACGTGACCAGGTGCTGGAGCAGCGCGGCCGCCTGCAGGTGCTGCAACGCGATCGAATAGCGCTGCGCGGGCGCCTGCAGCAGCTGCGCAGCGAGCGCACAACCGCGGCGCTCGAGGCGACCTCGCGGCGTGCCGCGTTGCGCCGCCAGATCACCGAGGTGAAGCAGGAAAGGACGAGTCACGAGTCGAACAGTAACGTGGTGATTGCCGCGCCGACCGACGGCACCGTCAGCACGATCCTGATCGAACGCGGCCAGCAGACCCGGCGCGAGGCCCCGCTGTTCAGCATCATCCCCGACGGTGCGAGTCTCGAAGCCAAACTGCTGGTGCCCAGCCATGCGATCGGTTTCATCACACCGCAGCAGCAAGTCGCGCTACGGTACGGCGCCTTCCCGTATCAGCGTTTCGGCCACTATCGGGGAGTGGTCAGCTCGATCGCCAAGACGCTGTTGCTGCCTGGCGATGCAAAACTGCCGCTGCCACTCAAGGAACCGGCCTACCTGGTCACGGTCGCGCTGCAGGATCAGTCGATCCATGCCTACGGCAAGACCTTCCCTCTGCAGGCCGGAATGGCGCTCGACGGTGACGTGATACTCGACCGCCGCTCCATCATCCAATGGATCTTCGATCCGCTGTTCAGCCTGGTGCAAAGGAGCTGATCGTGTCAGTCATCCGTCTTCTCGACTTCGTTGGCCGGGTGAAAACGCCGGTCATCCTGCAGAACGAATCCGGCGAGTGCGGCCTTGCCTGCCTGGCGATGGTCGCCTCTCACCACGGTCATCGCACCGATCTTGCAACGCTGCAACGACGCAACCTCGGCGTCGGCCGCGGTGCGCGCCTGGCCGACCTGATGCATATCGCGGCACAACTGAAACTGGGCGCACGCCCGGTCAAGGTCGCGCTGGAAGACCTCCACCGACTGAAGACGCCGGCGATTCTGCACTGGGACTTCAATCACTTCGTCGTGCTCACCCGGGTCAAGGGCAATCGTGTCGAGCTGCACGACCCAGGCAGCGGTCGGCGCAGCCTGAGCTGGGACGAGGTCTCCAAACACTACACGGGTGTCGCGCTGGAGTTGACGCCCGAGGCCGGCTTCGAGGCCAAGGAGGAGCGGCGCAAGATCAGTCTGCGCCACCTGCTCGGTCGGGTACAGGGACTCAAACGCGCCGTGTTGACCGTGGTGCTGCTGGCCCTCGCGCTCGAGGTCTTTACCCTCGCCGCGCCGCTGTTCATGCAGCTGGTGGTCGACAGTGCGGTGGTCTCTAACGACGCCGACCTGCTGACCCTGCTGGCGATCGGCTTTGCGATGCTCGGCCTGATCCGGGTCGGCGTGACCGCGCTGCGCGCCTGGGTCGTCATGGTATTGAGCAACCAGCTGAACCTGCAGCTGTTGAGCAATCTGTTTCGCCACCTCTTGCGCCTGCCGCTCGTGTTCTTCGAGCGCCGCCACCTCGGTGATATTGTGTCGCGCTTCGATTCGATGGGCGCGATCCAACGCACCCTTACCGGAAGCTTTCTCGAGGCCATGATCGATGGCCTGATGGTGGTCACGACGCTGGCGATGATGCTGTTCTACTCGGCCAGCCTGACCGCGATCGTAGTCGGCGCAGCCGCGGCCTATGCACTGGTCCGGGTGACCCTGTACCGGCCGCTGCGCCAGGCCCAGGAAGAGGAGATCACCAAGCGGGCAAAGCAGCATTCGCACTTTCTCGAGACCGTGCGTGGCATCCAGAGTGTCAAGCTGTTCGCCCGCCAGGTGCTGCGGCGTTCGCAGTACGAGGACCTGCTGGCTGAGCAGTTCAACGCCGGGATCCGGGTACAGCGCCTGGGTCTGGCCTACCAGGCGATCAACGGGGTGTTGTTTGCGCTCGAGAACATCGTTGTCGTCTGGGTCGCCGCGATGATGATCCTCGACGGTCAGTTCTCGGTCGGCATGCTGTTCGCTTTCATTGCCTACAAACAGCAGTTCGTCGGCCGCGCCACCGCGTTGGTCGAGAATGGCATCGAACTGAAGATGCTCGGCCTGCATACCGAGCGGGTCGCCGATATCGCCCTGACCGAACCCGAGGAAGACGGCGCAGAGCGCCCCAGCCTCAATGCCGGGAATAACTTCGACGTCAGCATCAACGGCCTGAGCTATCGCTACTCGGACAACGAGGCCGAGGTGTTGAAAGATATCGACCTGCGCATCGAGGCGGGCGAGTCGGTGGCTTTGGTCGGACCCTCGGGTTGCGGCAAGACCACGCTGGTCAAGTTGATCCTCGGCCTGCTCACACCCGATGCCGGCGAGATTCGGATCGGCGGTACCGCGATCGACCGGCTGGATACCGACAGTTATCGCCGCCTTGTCGGCACAGTGATGCAGGACGATCAACTGTTCGCCGGCTCGATCGCCGACAATATTTCGTTCTTCGATCCCTCGCCCGACTGGGAACTGATGCAGCGCTGCGCCCAGATGGCCGCGATTCACGAAGAGATCACCGCGATGCCGCTGCAATACCACACCATGGTCGGCGACATGGGCTCGGTGCTGTCCGGCGGACAAAAACAGCGGGTGCTGCTCGCCCGAGCGCTATACAAGCAACCGAAAATCCTGGTCCTCGACGAGGCAACCAGTCATCTGGATGTCAACGGCGAACGCCTGGTCAGCGAGGCGGTCATGCAACTGCCCCTGACCCGCATCATCGTCGCCCATCGCCCCGAGACAATCGCCGCCGCCGGCCGAGTAATCGATCTCGGTGCGGTGTCGGGCACGGCCCAACCCGGTTATTCAATAAGGGCTGCGCAGACGCGCGATAGCGCGGTGTCCTTGAGTTAGGCCAAGGATTCTTCTGCTTGTGGGTAGGAAGTTGCACTTATCTCTGCTAATGGTTTCTCCATGTGTCGCGCGTTCCGAGCGTTACCCGCGCTTGGGTGGAAAGATGCGCGCATTGCCCGGGTTCACGAGCGTTCGATAGGAGAAGAAAAATGCCAAAGTACCTCTTTCAGGCATCGTATACGACGACAGGCGCAAAGGGGGTATTGAAGGATGGCGGGGTAAAGCGCCGGGCCATGGTCGAGGAATTGGCCAGCGGCCTTGGTGGGAATCTGGAGACGTTCTATTTCGCTTTTGGCGACACCGATGTCTTCACCATCATGGACCTACCGGACGATGTCGCGAGCGCCGCCGCAACCTTGGCGATCAACGCGAGCGGTGCGGTGAACTGTAAGACAACGGTTCTGCTTGCCGCAGAGGACATCGATCGGGCGACGAAGAAGATTGTCGAATACAGGTCGCCCGGCACATAAGGCAGCCGCGCCTGGTACCGGGAATCGCCGAACCCGGCTCAGATCGCGTCCCGGGCGAACCGGTGTCGGCTGGCCTGTTAGCCAAGAGACGCCGTGATGGCGCCGATCCGGGGAGGTGGGGCCGTTTCTGCCTACACTTTGATTCTCAACGCTGCGTCTGTGGGTCGTGCTGTGTGCCGACACAGCGGCTTTCTCTGCGAGGTGCCGTATGGCTTATTTCGCTTCTGCCAGGAACACCGGGCCGGCCTCTGCCGGTGCCGGGCACACAGCAGTACCGGCGCGCACACGACGCACCTGCGTCCCGCTGCTGCAAACAGGGCCTGCAACGCGTCGTGGGCAAGTCGTGCCGAGCCTGGTCAACGAGGTCCTCGCAGCCCAGGGTGAGGCACTGGACGCAGAAAGCCGCAGCCACTTCAGTTCTCGTTTCGGGCACGATTTCAGCCGGGTACGCGTACATACCGATGCAAAGGCTCAGAGGTCTGCTGCAGCGGTCGAGGCGCAGGCATACACGGTCGGTCGGCACATCGTTTTTCGCGATGGCTTGCGCCCCACTCGAGCGGCGGATCGCGCGCTGCTGGCGCATGAGCTTAGCCATGTCGTGCAACAGGATTTCGCCGAAGCGCCGACCGCTGCACTGGCGATCGGCCCGGAGGGTGATACGCTCGAACGTGAGGCCGATCGCGCCGCCGCATACGGTACCTCAGGCGCCAACGCCGGTGGCCCAGCTGTTCCATCGATTCGACTGGGTCTACAGCGATCTGCCGGTCCCATTTTGCAACGGGCCAAGGAGAAGCCGACCTGCGAGACCGATCAGGCAACCCTACCCTATCGTTTCAATTTCGAGAGTAGCGCCGACGGCTCCTGGGCGCGCAAGCTGTTCCAGCCGGTAACGAACGGTCTCGGCGGCGATATCAAGGCAACACGCAAGATCGCGGGTCTGGGTCGTTTATACGGCTTCCTGAAACTGTATACCTGCGATCTGTCGGATGTGGATACGTTCGAGTTTCCGGCCGATGGCAAATATCATCGTTTCGATTTCCCGGAACTCGACAACAAACAGAAGTACACCTTTCTTGTCGGCAAAAAGACCGGCACAGGTACGATCCAGGGCGACGGCTTCATCCTCTGAATGGCTGTCCTGGCCGTACGAGGAGAGATTCTGCGTCAGCGATCGTTGCGGCGCCTCATCACGCTGTCGAGTTTGTCTGCCATGCGCTGTTCCCGGTCGACCCGCGTGCCCACCTGAAGGCAGGTATGGATACGCGGCGCCCCCTCGCGATGAACGACCTCGTGACAGCGCTTGACTGCCGCAAAGACGTCGTCCCACTCACCTTCGATGTTAGTGCTGTTGCAATTGACCTCGAAGGTCAGGCCCGAGGCCTCGAGCACCTGCTCGATCGCGGCGACAAAGGGTGAAACCGAAACGCCGGCATCGATCGGTACCAGCGTGAATCCAACGATTGCGTGCATGGGCAGATGCCTGAATAGCAAAAAGGATTGCCGATCTTAGAGGAAATTCAATGAACCCTGTGGTCGGCGGCGCTGCACGCCGCTTCACCTGAATACCCGCGTCGGCACCCGGCCCGGAGGGGCCCGGTGAGTCGAGGCCGCCAAACCATCTCTGCGCTCAATCGAGCCGTTCGCCCACGAAGGTCCTTTCGGCCAGCGTTTTCATCCAACGAACATATTGCTGTGTCGACCAGCCGCACTCGGCGGTGAGATTTTCCCAGTTGGGTACTGACAGCATGGTCCACAGGACGTCCGTGGCCCTGTCCCGGGTCCATCCCGGGGCAAGCATCGCATCGGCCTGCAGCGCCTCGATGGCCGCATCACAACCGTCACGCATCGCCAGCATGCGGTCCTTCCACGCCGCTGCTGCCGCACCGTCGCTGTCGCGTGCCAGCAGCAGGGCCTTGGCGACAGCATAGATCTCGGGAATGTAGTTGCCCCAGAAATCGATATACAGCGCCAGTCGCTCGGCACCGGAGCCTGCTGTGCGTGATGGCGCGAGCCGGCGTTCCAGTTCGAGCACTTCGTCCAGGTACTTTGTCGCCGCGACCAGCAGCTCGGAACGCGTCGCAAAGTGCAGATACACGGCCTGGCGGGATATCCCTGCCGCTTTGGCGATATCGCCCATACGGACGCCCCTGCCACCGTGCGCCTCGAGCATTTCCACCGTTGCCTGCAGGATGGCCTCGCGGGTATTTCGCTGACGACTTGACATGATGTAAACCTTATCCTACGCTTTACACAATGTCAATTGACACTGTGTAAAGTCGCTACTGGAGATCACCATGCCACTTACCAACAACCGTTCCTCAGACCGTACCGGCCTTACCCTCGTCCTCGGCGCAACCGGCAAGTCCGGCAGCCGGGTCGTCGAACGACTCACAAGGCGCGGAGTGCCGGTCCGCGCCGTGTCCAGATCGTCAGAACCATCGTTCGACTGGAACGACCAGACCAGCTGGGACGCCGCGCTCGACGGCGTGACCGCGGTATACCTGACTTACGCCCCCGACCTGGCGATACCCGGTGCGACCCGGGCGATTCGCAGGTTTGTCGAACGGGCCGTGGCACACGGTGTCGGGCGCCTGGTGCTGCTGTCCGGTCGCGGTGAGCGCGAGGCGCAGCTGTGCGAGCGGATCGTCGAAAACGCCGGGATCGCGTGGACCATTGTTCGCGCCAGCTGGTTTGACCAGAACTTCTCCGAAGGGGAATTCCTCGACATGGTCCTGGCCGGTCAGGTCACGCTCCCGGCCGGAGACGTCGGGGAACCCTTTGTCGACGTCGACGACATCGCCGATGTCGCCGTTGCTGCGCTGACCCAAGACGGCCATGCGGGACAGATTTATGAGGTCACCGGACCACAACTGCTGACCTTCGCACAGGCCGTTGCAGCCATAGCCGCTGTCACTGGGCGTGATATCCGTTATCAACAGATACCCGCCGAGGCCTTCGCTGCCGGTATTTCTGCGGCCGGCGCACCTGAAGACATCGCCTGGCTTTTGGACTATCTGTTTACGACGGTACTGGACGGACGCAATGCCCAGCTTGGTGACGGTGTACAGCGTGCGCTGGGACGTGAGCCGGTCGGTTTTTCAGAATACGCACGGCAGGCCGCTGCTACGGGTATATGGAACGAACCCTCTACTGGCGGCGCCTGTCTACCGGCAGCAGAAGATGCCGCGCACTCGGGCCGTTCGGAAAACCCTGTGAAAAATGCCGATCATGAATGAAACCACTATCGGACTGAGCGTGTTGACGATCTTGCTGGCTGCTTTGGCCTATGGTCTGTTCGGCACATCAAATGAACATTCAGAGGCATCTTCCAAGTTTCGTGTTCTCAGGGTCGCACATGCTGGAGGCGGCATCGAAGGAAAGACCTATACGAATTCGCTTGAGGCCCTGAACGCAAACCTGAAAAATGGTTTTCGGTACTTCGAAATCGACTTCGTGTTCACGAAAGATGACGAGCTTGTTTGCCTGCACGACTGGCAGGGCAGTTTCGAAGGCCTGTTCGGGTTCAGGGCGAAACAGCGGCCAACGCTGAAGGAATTCGAACGACTCCTCGAAGAGAGGCGGCCAGAATTCACCAATTGCACACTCCATGGATTGGCGAACTGGATGCGGGCCAATCCCTCCGCCTACCTGATCACGGACGTGAAGGAAAGAAACATCGAGGCATTGACTCAGATCGCCCAGCGCATACCCGACGCAGCAAAAAGAGTCATCCCGCAAATCTATGATCCGGAGAACTATGCGCAGGTAAAGCACATCGGGTTCGATCAGGTCATCTGGACGCTCTATCGCTACCGTGGTCGCCGCGATGCATTGCTTGACTGGGTCGAACAGCTCGACGGACCGTTTGCGGTAACGATGCCGGCCAGTCGTGCTGAATCCACGCTACCGATGGCGCTGAGAAAGCTGAACATTCCCACCTATGCCCATACGGTCAACGAGATCGAAGAATTCAGAAGACATACGGGTAACGGCATTTCAGAGATCTATACAGATTTCCTGCCGCCGTCAAAATGACCACGCGCTGCACGCGGGCAGTGGCTCTGAGCATTACAGAATTATCCGCTTGGCCCACTAGTCTCGGCCCCGATACGGTCGTTGAGAAAGACACCCAGCAGGCGATCGGACTTCTCGATGTGGATGCAGGCCCAGTTCTTGAGTTCGAGCACGACGGCGAAAGAGAGCAGGACGTCACCCTGCCGGTACCGGTCGATCAGGTCGCCGAGGTGACTCAGCAGCCTGACGTGTTCCGCCTTGTGCGCCTCGTACCTCGGATAGTCGTACTTGACCATCAATTGCTCTTCGTAGGCACAGTGACCGCGTGTGTAGTCCATCAACTCCGCCAGCAGCCCATCGAGCACAGTCCTGTCCGATGCCTTCAGCATCGCCTGATGGACCTGGTTGACCAGTCCAATCATCGTCTCATGTTGAGCGTCAATTTCCGGAATATCCAGCTTCGGACAGTCTTCCGGCGTGATCAGTACCATGTCAGGCTCCGGCGCGTCGCATGCAATGTGCAGATGAAACAGCGATCTTGTCTCCCAAGTATAGAGGCATAGGGGTGCTTGTCCTCAAGCCTGCGGGTCCAGAATCCGGCCCATGCCCGAGTGAAAAACTCGGTTTTTGTGCGCTGAATAGCCTGCAGCCGCCGCGATTGACGGGCAAGATGCCGGGAACGCAGGGCCTGTGTTGCAGGCCTGGGAATCGGATTCAGCAAGGCCCCCGCGGAATCGCGGAGGCCTTAGGGCCTACCAGCGCCCGCCGCGAAACAGTCCATGGCAGGAATGGCACGTGGCATTCAGCTGGCTGTATTCGCGGATCGCGTCCAGCGAGACCCGATCGTCGCGCAGATGATGCCAACGGCCAATGCCGCGCCGCGGCGGCGAGGTCATCCACACGCCTTCCTGCTGGATCTCTTCAGTGGTCGGCTCTTTTTCCAGGGCGTCGGCCAGGCGTGCGGCAGACTGCTCCGCGCCGACCGCATAGCCCTTGAAGGCACCGAAGTGTCTCCAGGTCCAGGGTGCGGTACGCGAACCGGCGACCCAGGTACCAGGGGCGTAGTTGCGGATCAGCTGGTCACCAAGGCCCGCTTCGAGCTCACGGGCGAGGCGGACCGCCTCTTCACGATTGAACGCCCGGCGCCCCTCGAACATCTCCGACAGGCCGCGCATCGCCCAACCGTGGTCGCGCATCATGTTCTGGCGCTCGTAGGTCATCGCGCCCGAACCATAGGGCCGACCCCAGGGACCGCCGTACCAGGCGCTGGCCGTGCTTACCAACAGCAGGCCGACACACACGGCCGCACCAAACCACACTTTTCTGCTTACGGTTTTCATAATGCTTACCCCTTCCATTGCGTGCACCATCGACGTCGATCGTCATTCAATAGACGTGACACTCCTAGCTAAAATATTATTCTTAGCTTATATAGGTG
>Ga0316201_10005009_pt1 | contig 10129 bp, 7 predicted proteins | sample CS6wburrow_MG_FD_204516 | JGI IMG/M metagenome (GOLD analysis project Ga0316201, IMG submission 204516) | Coastal sediment microbial communities from Delaware Bay, Delaware, United States - CS-6 worm burrow | ecosystem: Environmental > Aquatic > Marine > Coastal > Sediment | place: USA: Delaware...
ACTGCCAGCGGGTTTTTGCAGCTTTGCCATATTCATAACAAACCAGCTGTCGTGGTCGATCATCAAAGTCGACGCGTAAGGGCAGATCAATTTCACCTTCACACTGATCCGGTCCCAATCGTTTGCTGAGCAGGGCCTCATAACGCTTTTCCACGCTGCGTTGTATAAACTGTTTTTGCAGCGATTTATTGATGTGCAGGTTTTTCGCTATCAACAACAGCCCCGAGGTGGCCATATCCAGCCTGTGAACCAACCTCAGCTCAGGATATTCAGGATAACGTTGCAGCAGGCGTACAATAACAGAATCTTTATTCGATTTGCCCGGCGCCGACATCAATCCGGCAGGTTTGTTGACCACGATCAGGCTTTCATCTTCATAAACAATCTGCGGCTCACTTGCTTCAATATCGTGTCCGTAGTCGGGCTCGGCTTCAAACTCCAGACCGCGCAACATAAACGGTAATATAGGCCGGCATTTGCCCCGGCAGGCCGGATAGAAGTGCCCATGATGTCTCACGCCGCTCGACGGGGATGCACCCCACCAGAATTCGGCCAGAGCCAGCGGCCGCAACTGACGTTCGTGGGCATAGTGAATCAGCTTGGGACCTGCGCAATCACCGGAGCCTGCAGGTGGCGTGGCATCGCCAAAGAAATGCGTCAAACGCTGTTGTTCATTGAGAAAGTTTTCCAGCACATAACTGGCGAATACTTTTTTGTGCAGCTGACGCGATTTCTCTGTGCGCAATTCCTTGATCTCTCTGATCTGCTGTTCAAACGCATCGAGTTGATGCTGCACCAGTTGCAGTTTTTCATGCCATTGAACTCTGGCATTTGTCGCTTCGCGTTTATGATGCTGACTGGCCAGCGCCAGAGTCGCCATCTCTGTTTGCAGTTCGGTTTCAGACAAATCGCTGCGTTCCTGTAGCCTCAGACGCTGTTGTCTGCGGTTTGCCTTTGCATTCTTATGGCGAGCTTTCAGCTCAGTCATGGCCAAATCACGCTGTTGCTGCAGAACCGAGAGCTTTTGCACCAATTCACATCGCTGCGGAAGTTCCTCCAGGTCATGTATTTGCCTGGTTAACCCGCTCAGCTCCTGGTTGTCGGCTGCAGAAACGCTGTCCAGTTTCTCATGATCAAAGATAGGTGGTACAAAACCCGGCAGTTGCCAGATGCCGTTCATCATGGCTGAAAAGGCACTTAAAAATCCGATACGACCATCTGAATTCTGCACCACGAGCACGCCAAACATCTTGCCGCCAGCGACTGAGGGAAAATCACGTGGCCATGGCTGCTCAGTGGAGAGACGCTGCTGAAGCATCAGCGCTGCCTGCCTGGCCAGCGGGTGGGGGTCATTGGCAAAAGGGCTGGGCATGATAGTGGGAATTTCATCAGCCGCCGGAGTGACGGGGAAATAGGTGATCAGGTTGTTAGAGACATTCATCATTGTTGACACTATTACCGATAGCCATTACCAGGTTGGTTTTCTGGTCGAGACGGTTCCTTCACTACAGAGTATTTTTCTTAATTTGCACAACTCACAGCGCTCGACAAAAAACTGGTGGTGCTCCGGGTAAACGGCACCCGGTATATCCTGATGTTTGATCGGGCACCACTGCGATTCTATCTGCTCCAGTGAATTGGCATGACGCATTGAACTGTTGTACTCAAAGCGCATAAACAGACGGCCCGGTTTGCCGAAAACTGTAAACGTATCTGCGAAATCAATCGCTTTCATCTTGTCAGTTGCCTGCTGCATGGACATGCGGTGAAGCCCGAGCAGAGGCGCCATGACATAATCAAACGACAGAATGACCAGAGTCTGGCATAGAATCGACAGGCTGGAGGTGAGGATATATACAGGAATGGCAATTAGCCTGAGAAGCTTATTGGCCGGGAGTTTTGCCTCTGTTGAGATGCGCGTAAGCAATACCAACGTGGCAACACTCAGGCCGTTGGCATATCCACAATAAGCACAATGAAATTTGGCCGTGTATGAAAGGCCCGGAAGAAGATGCCGGTCAATAACAATATAGTGTTTTAACTCAATCGGCTCCACCGATAACAGCGGGCAGATGATCAGATTGTATAAGAGCTTGATGCATATGATGTGGAAAAAGATGTAGACGGGAATCATCGCATACATGGCAAGCGCCGGAGGCACCAATCTCAGCAGACCATTGCGTTGCAAGTGGCTGGTAAATATTGGGTTCCTCTTGATGAACCATGCTTTGATTTTATCGATCATTGTGTTTGCAAACCTGTGTCATTCTTTTTTTCGTCCATATCAGCCAGGCGATGAGTACACCATTTGCACTCAACGCATGCAATGAAATACAAAAGCTTTCAAACATTCAGGCCGTCGTTCAGCGTTTGCCCCAAATCCCTGCGCAGCATCTGTTGTGATCCGATGCAGTGAAAAGGACTGCTTGAATGCAGAATGAGGCGATAATAATGAGAGATGTGATAATTTCAAAAGAGCCGATTGAGCTGAACAAACTGCTGAAGTTTGAGGCCCTGGTTTCCAGTGGTGGTGAGGCCAATCAGGTGATCGTTGAAGGGCTGGTTTCAGTGAATGGAAAGGTAGAGACCCGGAAGAGGAAAAAGATTGTTGCAGGTGACATTGTGACCTTTGGCAATGAGGAACTAGCCATACTGGTGAAATAACTATGGTATGCGCGGGGCCGTGTCTGTTCAGTGGTTTGAATAGAGATGACAGAGCCCGGTGTGTTGATGGAGTGATACGTGATTAAATATCAGGAAGAATTTGAAACGTACATAAGGGCCAATTGCCCTGGAGATAAAGCAGCAGCCACGCTTAAATCCCACCTCTCATCCTTGAATAACGTTTCCAGGTATTTGGGTATTAGTATAAACGCCAAGATTCTTAGCACTGAAAGTGATATTGATGAGTTGGCTGATCGGTTGAGTAAAACTGGCAAATTATCTCCAAAAAACATAAAACATTACAGGACAGCCATGCAGCAATATGTAAATATGGTGAATGGCGAATAGTTAGATGGTCTAGGCAGGCCAGGCCCCGTCTTGCGGGTTTGTAGCGTTGTCTGAGCAGGGGAGTCGTTGAAACCATGAAATGGTTATTCATTATCATTGCAGCCTTGGCGGTTGTTGGCCTTATTGCTTATATCGCGATGGCAATTCAGTCGCACAAAAAACCTGACAACCTTGGTTTGCATCAAGGGCAACTGAGGCCTTGTCCTGATTCACCCAATTGTGTGTGCAGCGAGTCACATAGTCAGGCCAGTCAGCAACATGCGATAGCTCCCATCAAGCTTGCTGATAAAGGGTGGGAGAGAATCAAAAGTATCATCATAGAGCAGGGTGGCAAGATTGAGCTGGATGATGGTTTGTATCTGCATGCCACGTTTACAACACCGGTATTCCGCTATGTTGATGATGTTGAACTGCGTCTTGATCAAGAACATGGTCTGATTCATATTCGTTCGGCTTCACGGATTGGACGATCAGATTTTGGTGTGAATCGCAAACGCGTAGAGCAGCTCATGCAATAACCCACCACACCGTATGGATGATTCCTGCCTGTAAAACGATAAACTACGTTCGACAAAATACCTAAGGATACTCTGAAAAAGTCAGAGCATCCCTAATATATTCCCAGAGGTTCAAGGCATGACTCAGATTCAAGTTGGTACACCATTATCGTCATCCGCAACACGTGTGATGCTGCTTGGCTCAGGTGAATTGGGCAAAGAGGTGGCGATTGAATTACAACGCCTCGGTGTTGAAGTCATTGCTGTGGACAGTTATGCCAATGCACCGGCCATGCAGGTAGCGCATCGCTCACATGTGCTCAATATGCTTGATGGTGCTGCCCTGCGTTGCCTGATCGAAGCAGAGAAACCGAACCTGATCGTGCCGGAAGTCGAAGCTATCGCCACAGACACCTTGGCCGAACTGGAAGGCGAGGGTTTTAATATCATCCCGACTGCCCGTGCAACGCAGTTGACCATGAACCGTGAAGGTATCCGAAGGCTGGCTGCGGAAACACTGTCTCTGGCAACATCCCCGTATCAGTTTGCAGCAACACTGTCTGAGTTCGAGGCGGCAATTGATACCATTGGCATGCCGTGCGTAGTGAAACCGATTATGAGTTCATCGGGTAAAGGTCAGTCGGTCATCCGGGAAACCTCCGATATCCGGCAAGCCTGGGATTATGCTCAGGAAGGCGGCAGGGCAGGTAAGGGTAAAGTCATTGTCGAAGGGTTTGTTGATTTTGATTATGAAATTACGCTACTGACGATTCGCCACCGTGACGGTACATCATTTTGCCTGCCTATCGGTCATCTGCAGGTTGATGGTGACTACCGAGAGTCGTGGCAGCCCCAGGTCATGTCGGATGCAGCTTTGCAGGCCTCCCAACATATTGCATCCAGGGTCACAGATGCTTTGGGTGGTTATGGCCTGTTTGGCGTAGAGCTATTCATCAAAGGCGATAAAGCTATTTTCAGTGAAGTGTCGCCACGCCCGCACGATACAGGCCTAGTGACCCTGATTTCCCAGGACTTATCAGAGTTTGCACTGCATGCACACGCTATTCTCGGTTTACCGATTCCGAACATTCAACAACATGGGCCCTCTGCGTCCTGCCCGATCGTGGTTGAGGGTAACTCCACCGAAGTCAGTTTCGGCGGCCTTGAAGAAGCCCTGGCGGCCCCTGATACGCAAATTCGCCTGTTCGGCAAACCAGAAGTGCATGGTAAACGCCGGATGGCTGTAACCCTTGCGCGTGGAATCTCAGTTGAAGAGGCGCGTCAGAAAGCTGTGACAGCAGCCAACCTTATCACGATTTCATTATAAGCATTTCACCGCAGAGGACGCGGAGGAAAGACAAACACTATTTGGCAAGTGAATGACAAAGCTGAAGTGATTCACCTTATGGAATAGCTCATTTGCATTCCTGCCTTACCCTGCGTCCTCAGCGTCCCCTGCGGTGAGTCATTTTTTATTAGCGAACGAACTGGATATCGAGCGTGCGCATATAGGTGTGAAGACCAGCATCCTGAACCGGGAATACAAAAGCATCCTGATCTGATTCATTGTGATGGGAGTGCCACCAGCCGGGAGGGGTGACAAATACAGTATTGGTCGCCCACATCGCTTTCACCGGATTGATAATGTTACCCTCAGCATCCACTTTTTTTCCGATCAACGTATAGGTATCCGGTCCTGAAAAGACAGCTAGATCGAGTGCGACAGATTGATGACGATGTGGTTTCTGAACCTCGCATTTTGGCAGCAGGTTAAACAGTGACCACATGGTATGGGTCATGGTTTTGGTTTTGGCGGTATCACTGTTACCCAGAATAATGCCGATACGATTGCGCTTTTCCTGCAAGGCTGGTTCACGAAGTTTTTCAACCTCGTCACACATATATGCTTTGCTGTAAAACGCAGGTTTGAACATGGCCTTGTTCGGTGTTACTCCCATGTACTGCAGCAATGGCGCATCGTGGCTCCAGTAGAGAGCGCTGTCTTCATCGGCAAAGTGGGTGACACCACTATTACAAGGCAGCGTGAAGGCATCACCCTGTTGCCAGTTGATGGTTCCATCAGCGGTTTCAGTGCGGCCGGACCCACGCAGCACAAAATAGACTTCCGATGTGGCCGCGACGGATGTCTGAATGCTTTCATTGGCACAGATGCGGATATAACTGGCCAGCAGGTTTGGTGAGGTAGCAAGGTAGGGGGTCTCAAGCTCTTTGGAGAGATCCAGTGCAATGACACGGGTTTCACCCTGCTCATGCAGTGATGCCGGAAACGGCTGAATCGGCACTTCATTGAGATCGGGTGTGGCTGCTGAGGTGTATTCCCAGCTTACGACCTGTTGTTGCCACTCTCTGTTTGCGCTAAACATGGGGGGTGCCTCTTTGCTTAAAAAATAAGGCCGGTCCATATGAGATAGTCCGACATAGGCGAATGCTGAATACATTTTCAGTTTCACGCAATAAACCTGGCTGATAAGCAGTTGATTCGGTTCTATTCGTCCTGTTTCATACAGTCGCGGCTATAGATGCAATACTGCTGTCTGCCGGATTCCTTGGCCAGATACATTGCTGTATCAGCTTTTTTGACCAGTTCATCGGCATCAGAACCATCATCCGGTGCAATGCTGATGCCAATGCTACAGCCAACATTGCAGGTGGTTTCTGCGACAATAAACGGCCGGGTAAAGCGGGCTAATATCTTGTCAGCTACATAAACAACATCTTCAAGTACGTTGATGTTCTCAAGGATCAGAACAAATTCATCACCACCGACACGGGCCACCGTATCTGCATCGCGAACCAGGGCATTCAGCGTATCAGCTATGGCGCAGAGCAGGGCATCACCCACATCATGACCATATTCATCATTAATAGGTTTAAATCCGTCGAGATCAATAAACATCAAACCGATTTTGTGGTCTTCGCGCGCAGCATGCGCCAGTGCGTGCTCCAGGCGATCAGTAAACAGCGTTCGATTGGGCAGACCCGTCAACTGGTCATGGTGAGCCAGGTGTGACAATCGTTGTTCAACGTTTTTTTGCTCGGTAATGTCGGTAAACAAACTGACGAAATTGGTGATCTCACCCTCTTCGTTGCGTACAACTGTAATCGACAGTCTTTCCGGATAAATCCCGCCGTTTTTTCGGCGGTTCCATATTTCGCCTGACCACATGCCATCGTTTTGCAGTGCACTCCACATATTCTTGTAAAATTCAGGCGGCTGTTTTCCTGATGACAGAATGCGTGGGTTTTTCCCTATCACCTCTTCCTTGCTATAACCCGTGATTTCACAGAAGGCCGGATTAACCAGTACGATATTGACATTCTCGTCACAGATCAGGATAGCGCTGGAATCATTTTCCATCACCTTGGCGGCCAGTTGCAGTTCATGTTCAGTACGTTTCAGGCGTGTGATATCACGCCCTGCATGTACGATCTGATAAGCTTTTCCATCTGGCTGATGCATCATGGTTACAGTGATAAGGGTCGAAACAGGATCTTTTGATTTGTGAAGAAATTCGCGCTCAATGCTTTTAATCTCTCCACTGTGGGAAAACTCTTCAATCTCTGTAGGAGTTAATCCTGCGCCGTCATTGATCAGCGTATTTATCTTTATGCCTGTGAGCTCTTGTTGTGTATATCCAAGTGTTGCCAATGCAGCAGGGTTGGCGAACAGAATATTTTGCTCCATATCGGTAACGAGGAGCATCTCTCCCATCGAACTCATGATATCTTCGAAGTATTGCCGCGATACAGTGGAGGACTTGAGGGCATCGGTCATCTGGTTAAATGTTGCCCCCAGCTTGCCGATCTCTGTTTTACTTTGCACCGCTACTTTGGTATCGAGATCTCCGGCAGCAATATTGGCAGTTGCCTCAGTGACCAGTTCAAGAGGAGTTAAAATCTGCCTGCGGATGAACAGGTAGAGCAGCAGGCCAATAATAAAGGAAGATACGAGGCCGTAGATGAGTGTATCGCTCAATGCCTGTTCGATACGTGCTTGCGCATGGGCGACAGAGGTGGTGATGCGCAGCACGCCACGAACCTTTGAGTTATCATAGGCATGACAGTTCAAACATGCCTCTCCGGAGTTGATCGGTAACAGGAAGGTGAGTGTGCCATTTTCTTCGTCGAGTTTGCTGAACTGTTGTCCGTTTGCCGCCCCGGAAAATGATTCTTTATCAATGTCGGAGATGATGCGGGAAGGGTGAACAGGGCGGTTGAATGCATCACTGTCGAGATGGCGATTGACAGTGATGATCGTCTTGCCATCGAGAAAGGCTTCACTTTGATCTTTGCGAATCACCTGTACAGTGAGTAGTTCAGGGCTTTCGGAAATACGCTGGAGCCAGTCGGTAGCAAAGGAAGCGTTGCCGGAGAGCATCAGAGTCTGCAGGCTGCGCGATAGTCCGTCGGCCATGAACGCAGCACGATCAACCTCATCCTGGTAGATCACCTGTTTCTCTTTGTTGAACAGGATAAACTGGCTGACGGCAAAGGTTGCCAACAGCACCAGAATCAGTGTGATCTGAAACCTTGTACTTAGACGGTTAATCCACCTGATTTTGTTAGTTTCACCGTTATTCAGGATAAGCTCCCGGTTACTTTTTTCTCTCTGTTATTTCAATTTGTGATGCCAGACATCGATAGCTTGAAATTCAGTCATGTATTTCTCATATGCAATGGCTTCCCGCTCAGACTGAAAACCGGAAACGCGAACTCTGAACCATACTTTTCCATTCAATGGCACTTGCACAAACTCAGCTTTTACATCCTTGGCCCGTAAGCGCCGTACTTCCTGATCGGCCGCTTTTGCTGTCTCATAAGACATCATATTAACTGCCCACCCTTTGACGCTGCCGGCAGCGACCTCATAGGGGGAATCGAATTGGCGTTTGGCAGGGGCTGACACTGCAGCGGGTTGCGAGGGGGAGAGCCTGGCCGTTGGCTCCTCTTTGACAGGCTTGGCTGAGACAGGTGCGGTTGACTCGCCAGCTGGTGCGGCCTCTAGTGCTGCTTTCGTTGTCTCCTTTGCCGGCATTGGGTCTTCAGTTGAAAGGATGCTTGCTGTGTCAGATTTCTGCCAGTGCTCGGTAGATTTGTTGGCAACGACCTGGGTCAGACCATCGAGCTGCTGCTGCATCACGTCCACCCGTTCTTGCATCTGGTCGATCTGTTGCTGCATTTTTTGAGGTTCTGCTTTCAGGCTGTCGGTTTGTTGTGATGCATCCAGCCCCATCCAGAGTGCCAGGGCAGCAATCAGTACTGCAATCAGGGCCAGACTTATGCCGATGCTATTGGCCATATCGAATTTGAAACGAGGTTTATTTTCGCCACCGCTTTCTGTTTCAGATTGCCGGGTTTTGTCAGACATGTCAGTTTCCTTTTGCGTTAAATCTGTAGTTGGTGAGCTGGTTTTTTCCTTTGTATCACTGTCGGAGTCGAGGAAGTTTTCGATATCTTTTTCTAAATCATCAGCATTTTTATCCACGCTGTTTGCAGAGTTTGCATCGAGTTCTTCCAAAGGCAGATCAGTAAGTTCGTCAGCATCAATAAATTCCGCCTCATCAAGCACTTCATCCAGAGATTCCGACAGGTTGTCCTCAGGCGGGATCTCTTCATGATGCTCATCATTGGGGTTATTACCAAACAGTGCGCTTAATGTGTCTTCATCATCTTCTTCATGCAGCGTTTGATGACGTTCTGGAGTATCAGTGTCTTGCTGGTTTTGCTCTTCCTGCTCATCGGTCTCATCTGAAGCAGCAGCTTCAACAGCGGAATCTTCAGCAACCGTATTTTCAGAAGTCGTGTTTTCAGATGCTGTATCGACAACGGAAGCTGCCTGGGTCGCAGTAGAAGCTGCTTCCGCTGCCGCCGTAGCCGCTCCAGCGGCAGTAGTGGCTGCATCAGCCGCCGCAGTGGCCGCAGCCGCCGCAGCAGCCGCATCACCATCAGCCGCAGTAGCAGCTTCAGATGCAGTAGCTGCTTCAACAGCTGCAGCAGTAGCTGAATTGGCCGCCGCAGCGGCTGCATTGGCTGCAGCAGCGGCTGCATCGGCCGCAGCAGTAGCTGCATCGGCCGCAGCAGTAGCTGCATCTTCGACCGTAGTGGCAGGCGCATCAGCTGCAGCTACACTTTCAATAGTTTGTTCTTCGGGTGTTACAGCTTCTATGATCTGCTCTGTATCGGTATCCGATTGATTATCGAGACTTGAATCAGATGCCTCCAGGCTTTCGAGTTCTTCTTCAGATGCATTGGCTGGCATGTCAGAGCTTGAAATATCGTCCGGTTCAACTGGGGCATGATTTTCAGTTTCCTCTGCTTCCTCATCATCAGTAACGGATGCAATGGATTCATCCTGCTCACTTGCTTGGTCATCCGAAGTTTCAGGATCGACTTCGGGATCTTCTGACTCATCACTGAAATCATCCAGTGTCAGCGCATCCAGTGCGTCAAAAATATCACCTTCACCTTCAGTAGAACTGTCACTCTTCTCTTCCAGAGCCTGATTCAGTGAAATGTCCGGATCGGGCTCAAAATTCCGGTTCTCAGTTTGATCCAGCTCATCAAGTAACATGTCGAGATCATCAAGGTCATCCGCAGAT
>Ga0316201_10005010_pt1 | contig 10128 bp, 8 predicted proteins | sample CS6wburrow_MG_FD_204516 | JGI IMG/M metagenome (GOLD analysis project Ga0316201, IMG submission 204516) | Coastal sediment microbial communities from Delaware Bay, Delaware, United States - CS-6 worm burrow | ecosystem: Environmental > Aquatic > Marine > Coastal > Sediment | place: USA: Delaware...
TCACTGAAGTTTTGAGGCTCGAGCGTTTGCACCTGGCCGGAAACTCGATGGGCGGGCACATTGCGGCATTATATGCCCACCACTATCCGCGCCAGGTCGTATCGCTCGCGTTGTTCAATAATGCGGGTGTAACTTCGCCTGAGCCATCGGAGGTTCAGCTGGCCGCCGAGCGTGGCGAAAGCCCACTGACGTTGAGCTCACCGGCCGACTTCGACAGGCTACTGGACCTCGTTTCGCACAAGCGGCCGTTTATTCCGTGGCCGGCAAAGGATGTGCTTGCGAAACGCTCGTTCGCGAACTCATCCTTCAATCGATTTTTTTTCGATATCTACAAGGCCGATCGCCCCGTTGGCATAGAGCCGCTTTTGCCCGACATCCACATGCCGGTCCTGATTCTCTGGGGTGAGTATGATCGCGTTCTCGACGTTAGCTCTGTCGATGTCATGCGGCCGCTGCTGCCGCAGGCGAAGATAGTCATCATGGAGAACACCGGGCATATCCCGATGCTCGAGCGACCGGGCGAGGCGGCCGAGCACTACCTTGAGTTTCTTGGCGGCGTTTAGCCGATCTCCAAATTCGGTCGACTTGCGGGTACACTAATTCGAATTCCGCACTGCGGGTGTCGTTCAACGGTAGGACATCAGCTTCCCAAGCTGAGAATGAGGGTTCGATTCCCTTCACCCGCTCCATATCGCCATAATGCGGAACTCTGTCCCTGCCGCTCTTGTCGATATATCATGAGAGCAGGCGGAAAAGGTGATTTCATGATGCGCGCAGCCCTTGTCCTGATTGCGATGATTTTCGTTGGCGCATGCGCGACTGAAGTACCCGGTGATCTGCTTGACGACTACGAAGAAGTAGACGCCACGACCATACTGGACGCGCCTGCCGCCAGACCCGGTAGTTACTCACCACAGAGTCGGGCGCGCGTTGAGCGCGGTGAATACCTGGTCGAATTGCTGGGTTGCGGTTCTTGTCATACGGATGGCGCACTGATCGGTGATCCCGATTTCGATCGACCGCTGGCAGGCTCGAGAACCGGGATTGCCTACGCGAATCCGCTGGGCGAAGAGAATCCGGGTGTCATTTTTCCGTCGAATATCACTCCCGAAGATGAAACTGGCATCGGTAAGTGGACGGATACGCAGATCGCCAATGCGATTAGGGCCGGGACAGGCCGTCATGTCAGCCGACGCCTCGCGACCATGCCATGGCGGGGCTATGCGAAGATCTCAGATGACGACGTGACAGCAATCGTCAGCTACTTGAGAAGCATCGAGCCTGTCAGGCATCGCGTGCCCGACGAAGTCGAGCCGGGACATCCCGCCAGCCATGCTTTTGTCTATTTCGGCGTTTACCGCAGTAAGAACTGATGTCGTCGCGGGCCCAAGCAATACGGTTACAGTTTGTTACTGTAACGTGAACCTCGTTCCTTTACCTTGATCGCCAATTCTGGAATATTGCGGATCGCAACTGGCTGCCGGGCGGCAGCCTTAATTTTGGCACGAAGCGAATGAGGTCCAGCTATGAGAAGTTCAAGTCGTATTACGGGCGCAATACCTGCAGCCCTCCTGTTTGTGGGCGCATTACTGCCTTTCTCCGCGATGGCCGACACCGGTTTCTATATCGGCGGTAGCGCCGGCGGCGCTACGATCGAGGCGGATCTCGGTGGTGTCTCGATTCCCGGTTTGCCCACCAGCATCGATGAGGATGACACGGCGCTGAAAGTGTTCATCGGCTACAAGTTTGAGCTGCCCGTTATCAGTCTTGGCATCGAGGGCGGCTACGTCGATCTCGGCGAGCCCGACATCAACATTCTCGGCGATGAGCTGCTTATCGATGTTACCGGCGTCAACCTCTGGGGCATTGCTTCGCTCGACATGGGCCTGTTCGACGTCTTCGGCAAGCTTGGCTACATATCCTGGGATGTCGAGGCCGACTACCTCGGGTCACGTGCGAGCGATGACGGCTCTGATCTTGGCTACGGCCTGGGGGCTTCGTTCGATATTGGTCCCCTGGAAATTCGGGGCGAGTACGAGATCTATGATCTCGACGACACCGATGTATCCATGCTCTCGCTGGGGCTTGCTTACCAGTTCAACTAGTCTTGCCTGGCGGCGGGGTCGTCTCCTGAGGCGATACCCGCCACCATCGTGATGTAATAAGTGGTGTGAATCAGCGGTCCTGTCTGTCAAGGTTCATGAACTCAGGCAGAGGTTGACCCCCATGCGATGCGCTCGATCTGTTGTATTCCTGTTACTTCTGCTGGCCAGCCAGGCGCCGGCCAACGCCGCCGATTTGGCGCCCGATTGGTCACTGGTTTCGTCGAGTGGTGAAACCGTAAGGCTCAGCGAGGAAGTCAAACAGCAGACGACTGTTTTGTTCTTCTGGGCCACCTGGTGTCCGTATTGCAAAGCTCTGATGCCGCATTTGCAGAGCATCCGTCTTGAATACGGTAACGAGGTCGAGATTCTCGCGATCAATTTCCGAGAAGACGACGATCCCGTCGCGTTCATGCAGGAAGCGGGCTACGATTTTACGATCTTGCCGGACGGTGACGCGGTAGCCGAGATTTTCGGTGTACACGCAACACCCGGACTTATCATCGTTGATAGCCAACGGCAGGTTCGATTTGACCTGCGCAAACTACCAAAGCAGGATCCGCAGAAGCCCGGCAAGCAGGCTGGCAGCCACAGGAAAAAGGCCGCGTACCGCGCGCCTTACTGGGCCGCCGAAATACGCAAGGGTATCGACGGGATCCACGATGCTGCGAGCCAGTGACGAACGTCCGTATCCGTCACCGTGACACGGGTACCTTGCTTGCGGACGGGCCGATTGGCTGGGGAATCACGCCGTTCGAGGGCAATTTTTACATCCGGAAGAAATACCTTAAAACCACCGGCTTTCGCGCGAACTACTTTCCCGGCCTGTGTATCTACAAGTTTCTTTACGTGTGGATGGACCTGCACCTGGGCGACGGCAAACGAGTGCACAATGTCGCCTTGATGTATTGGCTTCCAAACCCGTTGTTCCCATTTATCTGGTTGCGCGTGGCGTTGCCGCGAACGCATCCGGAAATTGAAATTGAAGAGTACTGAGCTATGCAATGTTTTCGACATCAAGACCGGGCAGCGATTGCCGTCTGCCGACACTGTGGTAAAGCTGCGTGCGCCGATTGCAGTGAAGATACGGGGCAGGGAATCGGGTGTAGTCCGGACTGCGCGGCAGAGATTCAGGATTCGTTCCGGCTGAGAGAACGGCTTCGGCAAAGCTACGGAATCGGCTACCCGCAACCCGTGCCGGCATCGGTCTTCATGTACGGGCTGTTCGGTCTGATCCTTATGCTGGTCGGCGTCTACCTTTCGTATAGCCGCCACAGCTTCGATTACCTGACATTCGCGATGGCGGCTGTCTTCTTCGTTATGTCGTTTGTCTCGTATCGGCAGTTCAGGGCCACTTGCCAGACTTGTTGACGGCTGCGAGCGCTGCTTCAAGCAGTGCTTCCGCGATCTTGCCCGGACTGGCGTTATCACTGTTGGCCAAAACGACAACCCCTATGCCGTTGTCGATGTCCAGCAACAGGTGCGAACGATGTGCAGCAAACCAGCCGTCGTGGCGAGCTACAGTCCTGCCTGCAAGGCGTTGTACCTTCAAACCAAAGCCGCGTCCGGATAGCGGGTCCTGATGCATCAAAGCGCGCATGGCTGGCGATAGCACAGCGTCATGCCCGTAACCCAGCAGGAAGTTCGCCAACTGCCCCATATCGTTAGCGCTAGCATAGGCGCCAAAGGCCGGGCTCATCGCCTCAGCGTCGTGGTAGGTACGCTCATGCCGATCACCGACGGCTTTGCCGACGCCTGCGAACGCTCTTTCCGGACTGGGGATGATGCGATTAGCCGGTGTGTAACCTTTTGCAATGTCCTTCGCCGGGCCAGGTGCGCCAGACGCGCTCATCTCGAGTGGCGTTAAAAGGCGGTCTCGAAGTGTTTGGCCGTAGCTTTTTCCGGTCTTTTTTTCGATGAGCAGGCCGAGCGCCGCGTAGCCGATGTTGGAATAGTGCGAGGAGAGGCCAGGTACAGACCGAAGCGAGCTTGTCGCAAGGTAGTTCTCGAGTTCCTGTTTGTCGGGAAAGTCAGCCGAGAACCAATAGCCAAAATCGCCTTCCCGGCTGAGACCCGAAGAATGAGTGAGTAGATTCGCGACAGTGACCGGCGGAGAATCGGCGAACGCGTCTGTCGCTATGCCAGTGACCGGGTCGTGCAGTGAGAGTTGCTCGGCTTCGACGAGTTGCAGCGTCAGAATAGCTGTCAAAACCTTGGACACTGAGCCAATGTAGAGAACACTATCCGCTGTGATTGGCTTCGCTGACTCGATATCGGCGAGACCACTACCGCACGAGAACATAACCTCACCATGCTGTACGACTACCGCACTTATGCCGGGCACATCCTGCGACGCACGGTAGTCATCGAGGACCGACTGCAGGTTTACTGCGCCCAGCGCCGTGAGCGCCATCAAAAGAAAAGCGGCGGTCATAGACGTTGCCTCAACCGCCGCCGTTCAATAATCGCAGAAACTTATTGCTGTGCAGTCTTGGCTTGCATCGAAACTTGTCCGCAATCATTCTGCAGAAAATCGATCATGGTTTCGTACAGCTTAATCTGGTGGTGGAAGAACAGCGTGCTAGAGAAGTGATCCGCGCCTTCCAGTTCAAGGTACTTATAGTTCTTATTGTGTTCATCCAGCAACTTGCGGTACTTCTTGGCGTGCTCAGGCGGTACGCGCTGATCGACGCTGCCATGGATCAATAGCAGCGGAACATTGACTTTTGCCACTTCTTTAATCGGCGAAATGCTGTCGTCCCACATACGTAGTTGCTCGTCACGCTGCGCGCCACGCATCAAGAAGCGGTAGTAGTTGACTTGCATGAGCGGGTCGGACACCGCGGCCCCTGCGATAACGCACTGATAAATCTGATCTTCGCGCGATGCCGCAACAAGCGCAGCGTAGCCGCCATAAGACCAGCCGAACATCGCAATTCGGTCGGGATCGACCAGGCCGCGCTCGACCAGGTACTGGGCGCCGTCGTCCTTATCGTCCTGCATCTCAAAGCCACCCTGGCCGCCGTCCTGGAAAGCGTCGAGATAGAACTGCATCCCGTAGCCCTGCGAGCCACGGTACTGCGGCTGCAGCACCATGTAGCCGTTGTTTGCCAGCATCTGCGCCCATTCGTCAAAGACCACCGTTTCCTGCACGAACGGCCCGCCGTGTGGCAATACAATCAGAGGGAACGGTCCTTCGCCCTGGGGCACGGTCAGGTACGCGGGAATCTGGCGGCCGTCGCGAGCCTCGTAAGTGATGTACTCGAGGTCCGCAAGGTTTTCGCTTTCAAGAAGCGGCTGCCTGCTACCGACCGACTTGATCTTGCCGTCCTTAAGCAGGTAGTAAGTACCCGGGTCACGCGGCCCGGTATTCAACACTGTCATTGTATTGCCGTCGCGAGAGCGGCTATTGATACTTATAATGTGCGAATACGGAATCAGGTCTTCGAACTGTTTGTAGGTTGCGCCCTCGATGTCATCGAAGTATTCGACGTGCAGCTTGTCTTTGAAGTAGGAAACGCCCGTGACGTGGTTCGGATGCGTCCAGGTGTTGCTGTGGTATCTGACGCCATATACGTCGGCATCTTTGCGCCGGTAAATCAGTTCGTCCAGTTTTTTGGTATTCACGTCGAAAGACCACAGGCCAATCTTATCGTCGCCATTATGGGCGCTTACCAACAAGTGGTCGGGCTTCGTGTCATCGATGTCCTCGACGATAAACGACTCGAAGCTGTCTTCGCTCATGCGCTTGATTTCGGTCCAGCCTTTTCCACCGGGTTTGCGCCAGTACCAGATGAACTCACCGGCGGCCAGGTCGAAACCGCGAGCGAGCCACGGATTACCGTCCGCGTCAAAGTCGATATTGCCGAGCGCGATCTTGCCGCGAATTAAGAGCTTCTTGGTTCCAGTTTCGAGGTCAAACTCCCAGTAGGCGCGCGGCCGGAACGGTTCCGACAGCTTGTCGGCAGGCGCGTCCTTATCGTCAGGGTCACCCTCGGAAAAGGAGATAATAATTTTGTTCGGTCGGTTCTTCAAAAGGTTTTCAATCAACGGATCGGTTTCGTCGAATGACCGCATCTTCTTTTTCTTGACGTCGACGACCGCGAGTTTCGTCTCGTAGACGCCTCGGTTGAAGCCCTCGATCTTGTTGCGAACTTTTTGCCGCAAATAGAACACGATGTCCTTGTCGCTGGCCCAGAAAAAATTCGTGATCTCCATCGGGTCAGCGTTCAGGCGAAACGGTTCCTTGTCAAGATTGGCCGCCTCATACACTTCGATTATCGGATTGCCGTCTTTCGACGGAATCTTCATCAGGCCGAGGTATTTGCCATCCGGAGACACCTGGGCGGCATTGATAACTGAACGGAGCGCCCAGTACTCAAGCGGGTAGGGCTCGGGTGCTTTGGCGAAGGCAGTGCTACCGAATGCGATAGCGAGCAACAGGCTGGCAGCGGTAATTAGTGGTCTATTCATGTTTCAGGACTCTTCCAATCGATAATCAGGTGTTTTGATAGGCGTGTGATCCAATGGTTCAAAATTCGGGCCGATCGGTTGGCAATAAAAAAGGCCCGCGGAGGTTAGCCCCCGCGGGCCCTAGTTTACTCAATTATGAGCAAAAAGTGTCGTGATTACTCACCGCCACCGAAGTTAACAGCGACGTTCACGAAGTAGGTACGTCCGTCAATGTTGTAGCCGTAGCCGATCGGCGTGCCATTGATTTCGGCGATAGGCTCATTGCTGTCGACCTGCGGAGGTGCCTCGTTGAAGACGTTGCGGATACCGCCACCGATCGTCCAGGTATCACCGAAGTAGTACACAGAAGCGTTGTGCAGGAAGTAGTTGTCAATATCAGCATAGTCGCGGCAAAGCACGTCATCCGGCGGACCGGCGCAGGCGTCAGATCCACCCGTGATGGCTTCATCGAATTCGTCAACGCCGGCCGGATCCTGTTTAACAGAAGACAGGTAACGGGTTTCCCAGGTGAAGCGATAGTCGTCGTAATCAAAGCGAATACCCGTCCGCACGTTCCAGTCCGGGAAGCCCCATTCGCCCTGGAAGCTCTCCGTATCCTCGTTGCCCTCGTCGTCGATAAACAACGTCGAGCGCTCGAGGTTGCGGTTAGCTGTAATGTCCAGGCCAACGTCGATCGGACGCTCGAAGATCGTCCAGGTGTCATCAAACGCCACATTCAGGTCAACACCGCGTGCTGTTTCCGCTTCGCGGTTGATGAAGCCCGAATCGATGAGGTCGATAACCGGGTTGGTCGGATCCGAGAAGTCACGTGCGATGCGGCTGCAAAATACGCTGTTACCTGTCAGCGAGCCGTAGCAGTCGTTCACGATGAACTGGCCGCTTGGCTCAATGATCGTATTGGTAACATCGATCTCGTAGTACGTTGCACTCAGTGACATATCGAACGCGTTCGTGAACGGCTGGTCCCATGCGAAACCGGCTGACCACGACTCAGACTCCTCGGCGAACAGATCCAGTGCACCACCACGTGCTACTTCCGTGCTGAAGACGTTGAAGCCGTTGTTGTTCGCAAGCGTCGGATCGACACCATTCGCGATGCAGTTAGCGATTACGTTTGCATCACGGTCATCCAGCGCAGGGTTATAACCGCCGGTCAGGATATCGATTGCGTCGCCAGGGATGTAACAAGGATCGAAGATGCTGCCAAAGCCTGACTGCGATTGCAGGAACAGCTCACGCAGGTTCGGTGCGCGGAAGGACGTACCGAAAGTACCGCGAATCAACAGCGATTCAACCGGGCGCCATCCGAGCTTGAACGACTCGGTATTATCCGACCCGTAATACTCATCGTCCGTGTAACGCGTGGACAGGTTGAGCGTCAGCTCCTCAAACGCCGGAACGCCGGCGAGCAAGGGAAACTCTACCTCGGCGAACAGCTCGTTCGTGTCTTTCTGACCGACCGCACCGCCGTCACTGAAAAAGCCGAAGAACAGCCCGTCACGTGCGACTGCATCCGGAATCGAGTTGATATCGTCGATGCGGTGCTCGGCACCAAAACCGAATGCGACGGCGCCAGCCGGCAGCTCGAAGATGTCACCGGTAATGTATCCGGAAACAATTGTCTGCTCGTATTCAGTGTCGAAGTTACGACCGTCAAACAGGTAGTCGCGCTCGGCGGCCGTTGCGAAATCCCCGGTAACAACTCCTACCGGATACAACGACGGTGCAAACAGGTTCACCGGTACACAGCCCGGTGCGACGTCGGCACCCAGGTCAGCGAGCTGCAGCCCTGAGCGCGGCCCAACTGCATTCGGATCGTCGCCCACGCAGGGCGTAGTCGTCAGCGAGTAGACGCCGAGGGCCAGGTCGAGTCGGTCCTCGCGAATTCCACGACGCTCGGATACGGCGCTCGATTTTGAGAAGCTTCCGTAGATGTCAAATGACCAGTTGTCCAGCGTGCCGAAGTTCATGAACGGCATGTCACCACGCACGCCGCCAACGACGCGCAGCTGATCACCGGATACCTTGGTGAAGTTGCGGTCGCCGGCAACGGATACGATTGGCGTCACTGCTGCAGCGCCACCGAGCGGTCCGCCGGTCTGGTCACAGGTGCCGCCGGCGTTGATGGTACAACCGAAGACATCGAAGATCTGCGCAACAAACCCGGGGTTGTTGAACAGCGCGTCGCTCGCATCACCACAATCGACACCGTTTGGTGCAGCCGGGTTGCAGGGGTTGAACGGGTTGCCGGCAGGAACGCCCGGGAAGAGCTGTCCTTCCGATGAGTTCGAGAGGAAGTCAAATTCGGTGTACAGCGTTTCGAAATACGGTGTGATGTTTGCTTCACCATCGAACGTGTATTCGCCGAATGCCATGAACTGCAGCGAATCGGTGTCCGGGGAAATGTCAGAGTTCTGCTGGCTGGCCTTACCGTTCAGGTCGTAGTCGCGGAAGCTCAGGTCGGCTACGCCGTCGCCGTTGCTGTCAACGCCAACGCCAAACTGCGAAGATTCCGAAAAGTCGATCCATCCGCCGTTTGAAGTGCCCGGCGTGTAGTAGATGCTGCCAGCGCGCGGCACTGAGACCCGAGCAGCAAGCAAGCCAAGACGACACTCGTCCCACTCCATGCCGTAGACCTGCGAATAGAACACATCCTGTTGGCGAATCTGGCCGTTCTCGTCAATCTCGTAGTTCTTGTCACAGCCTTCCGTCCAGGGGCGATCGGCACGGCGTACTGATTCACTGTCCGTGTATTCCACGCCTGCACCGACAAAGCCTCGGTCAAAGTTCTTGCCCCAGACGACGCTCAACGTGTGGTCAACGCCGTTGCTGTATTGCGGTACGCGTGAGAATGCCTCGACTTCAAGACCGTCGAAATCCTTGCGCAGAATTACGTTCGCAACACCGGCGATAGCGTCAGAACCGTAAACCGACGATGCGCCATCGAGCAGCAGGTCATACTGCTGGACGAGCGATGCCGGTATCTGGTTAAGGTCGGGGGCGAATGGTGCGCCTTCAACGCCAGCTGGAGCCAAGCGGCGACCGTTGACGAGAACCAGTGTGCGTGCCTCACCGAGGCCTCGCAGGCTGATCGTTGAGGCAGCCGGGCCGTTATCCAGCACGAAGCCCGAGAATGTCAGGTCGATCTGCTGACCACTGGATGCTGTGGACTCCTGCAGAATATCGGCCGCGTCGATCAAGCCGACTTCGCGGGATACCTGCCCCGTGATGATCTGCAGCGGTGTAATGCTGGAGTAGGTGTCACGTTTCAGGCGTGAACCTGTCGTTACGATCTCTTCGATCGGCGCATCCGCATCATCCTCGTCGTCGTCAGAATCATCCTGAGCGAAAACCTGAGGTGAGATGGCAAGCGCGAACGAAACAATGAATCCGCCCAGCAGCCTTAGCCACGGTGACGCTTCTGGTCTATCCGTCATGGTGTTTCCCCATATGCCGTTTTGTTTTAGAAATTTGAGTCAATGCGCCCAACTGTTGACGTAACACGCACCGCCCGCTTTTTGGCCGCTTTGTTGTAGCTTAGCGACATAGCAGA